>Ga0179593_1628910_pt1 | contig 13737 bp, 20 predicted proteins | sample CZODoug2_1_08_16_FD_185931 | JGI IMG/M metagenome (GOLD analysis project Ga0179593, IMG submission 185931) | Vadose zone soil fungal communities from Angelo Coast Range Reserve, California, USA - CZODoug2_1_08_16fungal (PacBio error correction) | ecosystem: Environmental > Terrestrial > Soil >... | reverse complement strand
CCAAGACAGAGCCCCCCTAAAACTTTCCCTTTGGGGACGGATGACCCCCCCTTCTAACTCGGGGATTTTCTTTGTCCCTCCCCCCCCAGAGAGACCGATTAAGACAAAGCCCTCCCCTAAAAGGTTCTTCTCCCCCCCCCCTCCCTCCTGATGCTCGTTCAGTCGGGGATACTTTAGACCTCTATCCCTTTCCTGGGTGCTTGTTTTTGTTGGACCTGCGGGCCGCTGCCTTCCCAAGACTAGAGCCGCCCCTTGTTTTCTCCAGTTTCCCCTTTTCATCTGTTTATGAACTTGGCTTCCTTCCCACTCCGGTTTTATCCCCCCCGCTACGAACCCCCATGTTACCTCCCCCCCTCCCTGGTCCTGCATTTTGGTCGCGAATCAACATCCCCCCACCCCTTCTTTTGGTTTTTCCCCTGTCAAACCTTGCTACCCCTTTTTCAGGCCTGGGAATAAACCCCGTACTTTTCTGAGCTTTGAACCTTCCCTTCTTTTTCCCCCCAAACCTCGACATCCCTTTGGCCACAGCCTTTAAGACCTCTCTTTCTCTGGTCCGCTCCCCCCGCCAGTCTTCCTTTCCTTTTCCGTCTTCGTCCAGTGTGGTACAGTTCCAAGGATCTCCCCTTCTCTCAATCTTTATCTTTGTAAGGTGTCCTCCTTCTCCTTTCGCAGGTGAGCGAGATGTTTCACTTTGAGTAAGCTTTTACCCCTCATCCCCATTCCCTTTCTTTCGGAGAGACTACTCCTTCTTTCTTCTTTTTCCTTTTGATGTTTCTTTCCCATTGACTGGGATGTTCTCCCCTTCCAGGGTAACCTCCCTTGGTGATCATCTGTACGCCCCCGATCAGTTTTTCTCTTTACCGATCCCTCTTTCTGCCCCCCTATCCTCCGGTCGGCCCAACTGCCTCCTCTCCTGGACTCTTCTTTCTTCTTTTAGGCAGGAGGTCCTGAGCTTCCTCTTTTTTTTGGAACTATCTATGACTTATTAGAGTGTTTTTTTTTTTTCCCTTATGATTAACTATCCCCCTTTTTTCTTCTTCGGTTTTTTTCTTACTAGACTTAGGAATAGTCCTTGCTATTCTCTTTCCCAAGTATAACTACAGTGTTTTTTTGCCTTCCCCTCCCCCGGATCCCCCCACCCTTTAACCTTTCTCATCTCCCCCCTTTTTTTTGAACTTTTTGCGGTTTACAGATTATGGGGTCACCTCCCCCTTTACACTTTTGTCCTTTCTTTCACCCTTTTTTAATTCCCTTCCTCCCTTAACTCTGCAACGCCCGTCTCCTGTTTAGACGCCTCTTCCCCTAGCCAGATATTTCCCTCTTGGATTACGGAGTTTTCCTGATTTTTCCTCCTTTGATTTGAATTTCTCTCTTTTCTTTTGGAGGCAGGCACTGAAGATTTCTCACGCGTTCTTTCCCTCTTTTTTTTTTCCCACAGGCCTTCCCAAGGGGGGCGCTGTCTTTTTTCTCAGGATCTTTTTCCCCCCCCTGAGGTGCCTCCTAAACCCCTGTTTCGACTTAGGGGAAGAGCTCAGATACCCCCTTTTCAATTATACTGGTCTCTTTAGTGATACCGTATTTTTTCTTCTAATCCCCTCCCTTTGCAATCTCCCCCAGACCCTTACGGGCCCCCCTTCTCCTCCTTTTTTTCACCTCCCCTGTTCTGACAATCTATCATGATTCCCCCTTCCTCTAGGGCACCCATCGATTTTTCCTTCCTTCTTCCAGGCCAGCCTTATGATTTCCCTCTTTTGAGGCTTCCTCTTCTTTACTCAGTCCCTTGCCTCATGAGGGGGCCGTTCCTTTCCTATCCCTTGTCCCCTAGGGTTCCTTCTTTCAGACTTCCGCCCATGCCTTACACTCTTCCCCAATGCTACATAACGACCCCCGTGTAAGTTTTTCTTTTTCCGGGACTTCCCAAACTCTTGTCTTCTCCCTCTCTCTTCGTCATTCCTTTCAGTTTTTTCTTTCAGGATCGAGTTGAATTTCCTTTCTTCCACTTTGCCACCCTCTCACACGCCGCGACCCATCACCTTGCTTTCCCCCCCCCCATCAAACCTTCCCCCCTTGCAAACCTTTCCCTCCCCGTCTCTTTTTCTATGCCTAAGCCGTTTTTTGCCGACTTAGCCTCCACACCCCCAAGTTAACCTCTTGTAAGATTTTTCCCTTTTAGGTATTCCCACCCAGCGCCCTTGCGAGACTTTGCAGTCGCCTTTCACACTCCCATCACGCCAGATCCCAATTTCCTTCTCCCTATTAGTGACACCCCCCCCCCTTCCGGGCTCATGGCGCTTCGCGGGGTCAAAGACTCAGGTTCTGCTTTCTCTAACCTTTCTTCATAGCATGCTTCTCCGGCCCCCTCCTCGACTTTTCCCGAACCAACTTTAATCGAGATTCATCTGTGGAAGTTTGACAGCTTGAGCCCCCCCCCTTTGTGGACCACTGCTTAATTTGTTGATTTTTACCCCTTTTTTTTGTCTCTATTTTACGAACTGTCGCCGGTTCTGTGAACGCGATTTGAGTATAGCCTGTCCGTCCCCATCTTCCTTCCCCTGTCTGCAGAGGACTGTTGGGGGACTCGTCCCTCTGTGCTGTTCTTAGTAGAATCTCCTTTGTTCTTCTTTAATCCCCCTTCCCTCCCTAATACCTCTATGAACCTGCGGGACCCTTTCAGATGAGCACTTTGGTTTAACCCTTTCTTTCCGCGCTGATTCTTCGTTGTGAGATTTCCGCGTCTTTTTAAGTTTTCGGTTCTTCCCTTTCTCCAGTTCTTTTCCCCTTGGGACCGTCAAGTACTTATTTTCCGCCCCCCTCGGCTTTCCACTTCCCTTTCCCCCTGGACTTGGTTCTTGCATATTTGTTTTGCCGACTCACCCATTCCCCCTTCACGTACGCTCACCTGATTTGCTTTAGTCTCATTGTAGTTTGTTCTCCATTCCTTGCTCTATCCTCTTGGCCCTTTGAATTGGATTTCGTCTTTCTCATCCTACTCTCTATTCAGTATCCGATCGCTGGATTCTTGACACCGTCTAAAACTTCCCCCTCTCTTGATGATGCCTCCTTGATCCATTTCCCCCTCCCGATTTCTTGCGTGATCCCAAATTGGTCCCCCCCTGGAATTCCAGGAGTGGTCCCCGAGGATCTCTTCCTCTTTTCAAGCCCTAGGCATAGGCCGTAGTTATTTTTCGATCCCTTAGGCTCCCTCCTTTCCCCTCCTTTCTCAACCCTCCTCCCCCATCTTGCTCCCCCCCGCTTCCCGCCTTTGGTCTTTTCATAGCTCGGTCTTTTTTCTGTAGAAGGGCTTTTCTGGAAATATGAACCACCCCCTCTTGACTTTCTTCCCCATTCACCTCCTTTCCTTGGATCGTCTATTTCTTCTTTTTACCCTCTGGGTCTGGCGCTTTATTTTCTCCTCCTGACACGTGTTGTTTCCGTCCCCTACTGATAACCCTCCAACGCTCTTTTCCTAGACTCACCCCGGAGACGCGGGACAACTTTCCATAATACAGTTTTCGTCTTCTGGTTGTTTCCCCCATCTCCGCCAACTGACCCCCATCCCCAACTGCCCCCCTTCCCGTAAATCTTTCCCTCTTTCCACCCTTGGATGTGGATTTTAAGGTCCCTCTGACTCGATTCCCCCCTCCACCTTACTCCAGCCTTCCTCAAAACTCCTCAATTCTTGACCACCTGATTTCCCCAAACCCACCTTTGGTTTTTATTGCTGGACGGAGTATTTTTTTGAGGGTGTGTCTGTTTGTTCCTTTATGGTGAAAGTCCCCATAATACTTTCTCTGCCTTTTTTTATCAATCTTCCCCCATATCCAGGGTACTTTTGGTGTTAGAACTTCTGTACCCACCCTTAAGTTTACTTACATTCCCTTCCAGGAAGGAACCCCCCCCCCCACAGAATCAATTACCCCCCTGCCTTTCCTTTTGTCCTCTAATCCCCCTACTACTGATATAATTGTTGTCTGAGTACTGCCCATGATTCCCAATGCGACTTCCTTCCTCTTTTTCTTTTTTTCCTCAAAAAACCGATCTTCCTTCTTCTTGAAACTCATCAATCTTTAACTTTTCTTCTTTGTAATCGTTGTTTTTTGTTTCTTTTCCCTTTGTGCGTCATTTTTCCCCCCCCTCCTTAATGCCACGTCTTTCCCCCAGTCTCCTGCTACTTTAGCAGCTAAAGTGTCTAACTTTGACTCTTGAAGCTCCCTATACTCTCTTCGGAGTGTAGTAATTGGGGCCTTCCCCTCCTGTTCCCCCACTCTCGGTACCGCTTTCCACGACTTCTTTCTGTTGGCGCAGTTTCTCCCCCCAGACAAGCTTCTAATCCTTTGTTTCAACCTAAAAGTTTTAAGCCCCCTCTTCCTTTTCCCTCCTGTGGGTTGTCTCTCTCTTTTATCTCCTCTTTCCTTTTTCCCAAATTCCTTTTCTTTCTCTCACTTTAATCCCCTTAAGTGCGCGTGAGGCTTCTCTTCCCTCTCCCCGTATCAGGTCCCTTTTGCCTCTCCAGACCCAACCTCTGCCTCTCCACCCTTCCCCCTTTTCTACGTCCCCCCTTTCTTGTTAAGGATATTCCAGTCATTCTCAAGAGACCCTTTCTCTGCTACAGCCCCTCTTTTTCATTTTCTTGCATTCTCTTTTTGTTTTTTTGAGGTGAACTGATTTTCAATTTAAGCACTCTCGGTTTTTTCTTAGCCTTTCTTTCTGCCTCGTACTTGTTGAGCCTCCTCTCAACAGTCCTTCCCACACCCCCCCAAATGTGGTGTTTATTCCTTCCCCCTCCGCCAAATTAGAACCAAGTTTCCCCCGATTGTAACTAACATTTGGCGTTTGCAACTTCTGTAATTTTTTTCTCCTTTTTTTTGCGTACCTAAGACTCTCTCTTCTCTGCTTATTTTTGATACCCAACCTCCTTATTAATTTCCTTCCTGCCCCTCCATAGAACCCCACTTCTCACTTTTTTCGCTGTCTTTTTGAACTCCCATCCGCCCCCTGAATCATTGTTTTTTCTTTTTTTATTGAGGAGATTTTTGTTTTTTTTTTCGTTTTTCCCTCTTCGAGTTCGACGCTTTTTTCTCCTGAACGAGTTACCACAGGTTTCAAGACCCACAGTTGCTAAATGTCCCTGGGTCTTCTCTTGGGCGGATTTGTTTTGAAACCCCCCCACTAGTCCCTCCCAATTCCTATGCCTACCCTTTTACCGCTTTTAATCCTTCAGTTAAACGTAGTGGGCCTGGTTTTCTGAGGTCCCCCTGACCCCCTCTTATCTCCCTCTCCTTTATCTTTACATCTCACGAGCCCAATCAACCTAGACCTCCTTATCCTCAAATCTCCATTTTTCCCCTTCACTCTTTTTTGAACCATATTGCAAACTCTTTCCTTATGACCTTCCCCTTTCTTTGGTCCCCTCTTCCTTCCCTTGGCTATTTCTTTTTATCGTCTTTTTGCCCCTATGGTTGACCTCATAGTGGTGGGCCTCCCCTTGTACTACGCCTCTGGGCCTTTATGTTCCCTCTCTGCTAATATATGCTCCTTTTGACTCCCCCTCTTGGCCCCTCACCTCCCCCCCCTTTCCCCTTATCGTTGGGTATTTAAGGCTCAATCTCCTTTATTGGAGATTGTGGTGGTTATCTCCTTTTATAGGAATGACACCTTTAGACCGGCTTATTTTTCGGATTTCTCCCCACCTCCCCGACACTCTCCCCTTTTTCTGAACCTCTCTCTTCTCGCATTGACTCCCAAACACATAAACTTTCTTCTCCGCCCTACTTTTAGATTCCCTACGTGTCCCTTTCCTTTCTGACACTTCGCCTCCCAGTAACTTTACCTCCTGCACAGCTCGGAAATAAGTCGTGGTCTTTGGATTTTTTCCCATGGTACCAAGTTTTTTAAAATGGTCCTCTAAATTCTGACCCTCTGCAGCAAGTCCCCCGCCCCCCTCTTGAATCTAATAGTACCCCCCCTGATCTGGTGCTTTAAAGTCACTGTATCGTTCTATTCTCACCCCCTAGTGACACTTTCCTTAATGAGGTACTCTACCTTCACCTATCTTCAGCTAATATTTTCCGTAATACGCTGTTCCCTTCGGAGACTTTTTTCCCTATTGGCGCGTTCCCCAGATCCGCCCCTTCTGGTCCCTTCTCATCTATTCTCCTTAAATTTTCCTTTAACATTCCCTCCAGTGCTTTCTTTCCCCCCTCCGACGTCTCATCTTCCAAGCTCTTTTGAGGCGGTGTTTTTTTGCGGATGCCTTCATGCTCGCTTTACCTTTTCTTCTCACCCTCTCTTGGATTCCCTTTTTGCACCCTAAAGACCAGCTACCGATCGGCATCTCTTTCGGGCACCTTACCAAGTGAGAAAGGATTTTCTTTTTTTGTCACTATTGTGCTCTTCTGCCCCCCGGTTCCCTCGGATTCGAGTAAGAATTTCGGGTACTCTTCCCCTTGCTCTCCCTTTCTAGATTTCCCTTCTAAATTCCCTATTCCGTTAGCCAGTACATCTGTCTTTCTGGTCCTTTCCTGGGTCTTACCCTTTGGCTTTCTACCCATCCTGCACACCCTTTTTTTTCTCCCTCTTCTCTCTACTTCGGAGTCTGGGAGTCGCCTGCTTCTTCTGGAAGTTTGCATTTCTTTTGAGAGGCGGCCCAGTGTATGGCCCCTATCCCTCAGTTTCCCTCCGGAGCATGTGCCTATTTATCTTTTTTTGATCGCATTCCTTTTCTCATCCGCTAGTTCCATATGCTGGATTTTCCATTTCCAACGTATTCTCTCTATCCCCCGGCCCACTAGTGTGTCTATACAGCTTCCCCCTCTCCCCCCCCCCAATCTTTCGGCGGTGTCGGGTAGCACCTTGGGTTCATGGGCGACCACATCGGTCCCTTTGTCTTTGAGTCCTTCTCTTTTCGGATTCTTTTGCACGCCTCTAAGCATAGGCGTTTTTTTTTTCTGTTCACCGATGCGGGCCCCATCCCCGTCTTTTTCCCCCGTGAGCCGGCGATCCCAATCGGCAGCCGTTCCTGAACACAGAGCCTCTTCAGCCTTCCTTCACTCTCTTCCCCCGTAGCGAATTCTTTTGAGCGGAATCCGTAGTGCCAGAGGTTCGTCATGAGGCGGCCTTCCCGGGAATCCCTCTTTTCATTTTATTGTCCGATAGTTTTTCCTCTCTTGGCTCATCCCTCTCCGTAATGCCCCACCTACGAGAAGTCTAGTTATTTAGTGTCCCAGAGTTCAACAATCAATTATTCTTTTTTCCGTCCAAAAGGTTGTTGTTACTTCTATTAAGCCCCCCCCCCTCCAGAAGCCACAGACTTGTTTTTCCTCTTGGGAAATCTTGACCTCCCTTTCTATACCTTCTTCTTTCTTCCCCCGCGTTTCGCTTCACAACCCAATTCGCCAGCACGTATATCCCCCCCCCCCATCCATGGGTTTTCCCCCAATTTTTTTCGCGTTTCCCCAAATCTTCTTTTTCGTGTCTACTTTTTTTTGGGTCGTGTGGCGATGGAGATAAGTAATGAGCTTACTTACATGAACCACCGTTGGGTTTCGCCCTTTTCCCAACCCCCCCTTCATGTTTCCTCAACCTTTACTTTTTCCCCCCCTCCCCACACGTGGGACCTTCTTTTTCGGCCAGTTTTTTGTCGCGAACAACACTTTTATCACCACCCACCCTGTCTCCTGGTTTTCTAGGTTACTGTCCCCCATGCTCCACTTTCAGACGTCTACTTTACCCCCCTAATTGCTCCTTTAGAGTCCCAAGTCTCAACTCCTTAAAAAACCGCCTTCCCCTCTTGGCCATCTTTTCTAAGCTTATCCTCTTCCTCTTCACTTCTCCTTTTTCTCTTCTCTACTCTTCTTTAGTCTCATTAGACAGTGTGGCCTTATTCTAGTATCGGTTTCAAGACTATCTTCTTTCCCCGTCCACGAAGGTATGATACTTCCTCTTTTCTTCTCAGCCTTCCCCCTCCGTTTTAAGGCCCTTGGTAGCCCCCTCAACAGTCAATTTTTCGAGGAGAGAAGTAATCCTCTTTGTTGTTGTTGTTGATCTCTATCCTAATCCACTCTTTTCTAACCTTTCTTTTCCCCTCCTTAGAACTTTCGTTTTCCCGTACGTCCCCTTCTCCCCGTTTGGTTCCCCCTTTACCATTTCAAGCTGATCTTCCCCGCTTTTTCTTAAGGGTAGTCCACACTCCCTAGATTAGCCTGTCTAAGGCCTCTTCATAAGGATTTGAGATGACTTTCTCCTTGTCTCTCTTGGGCCGAGTATCCCTTTTTTTTCTTCGAGTTTTTTTTTGTCCTTCTTTCAACCTTTTTTTTGGGGTATTACAGCTTCCCATGAATAGCATTTGGTTCTGGAGAAGTCCCATTCTCCTCTTTTTCTTTACCTAAAGTTTTGTCCTTTTGCCTTCGCGATACCCCCCCCTGACTTCCCCGGTATTCCTGATTACCTTTTTTGGGGGTCTTTGTTCCAATGTGATCCCTTACCTTGGGGTGTTACATAAGCCTCCCAACCCTCTTTCCCCCAGCTGCTTTTCAACACCCGATCCTCTACTCTTTTCTCCATCCCCCCCCCAAACTCGCCCCAATCTAAATTCTCAACTTTGCACGATTGTTGGACCCGCACGAACTTTTTAAGCACGTCCTCATAGATATTTCTAGGCGACTTCGATTTTTTGAGTTCTCTAGACGCTTTGCAGGAAAGACCCACATTCCCCCCCCCCCGCTATTTTCCAGATGCCCGCCAACGTGGAGTCTTGCTGCTCTCTTTTTTTGGATGGCGCAGGATGGAACCCCCCCCGGCCGTTACATTCCGCTAGTTTCTTATTCTTTATTCCATCCTCTGTAAGTCTTCTTCTTTTTTATTCCAGCTGCTATAGTGCTAGGATAAGGAGGAGCTTCCTCCCGTTATGTTCTTTTCTTCAGTCAGAGTTGCAACCCGACCAAGCCCTTTAATCGATCCATACCAAAGCGCCCTTTTTTTGTTTTGAACCTGGTTTGTCATATTTTTCCTCTTCTATCGGTCAAACCCCTCTGATATGCCTTGCCAGCTGTTGGGGACCTTCTGCCCGGCATATTTTTTTCCGGTCCCCCCCTTGGGCCACCTATGGGGGCCATAGTGGTTGCTGAACCTAACCTTCTTCCGCTATTTTTTTTCTCTCGGCAGTCTCTTTTATGACTCCCAATTCTTTTGAGGAAAATTTTTCTCCTCCCGTATTCGTAGGTATCGTTCCATGGATCTCGGTCTCTCATCTTCATGTCTTTGTCGAATATATATACGTTGTGCCTTTGAAGCAAATGCGCCGGATCTTTTTGATACCCTTTTCTTCTTCTCTCCCCAGCAGCCGGCACTCCCCCAATGCTCTTCCGATATGACACACACGGCCTTTTCTAACCCCCATATCCTCGTATGTCCTTTCCCCGTTCCTGAACTATCTATTCTCGCTCCCCCTGGGTGCAAGGGCATGTGTCGCCTCCTGAATAACCGCTTCCAGTACAACCCCAAGACCGACAGCTTTTCCAGTCTGGAGTTTCTTGGTATGTATTTTTTTTCTCTTCTGTAAAAAGCCTGTTTCAAATGGCAGACGACCTACTTTGATGCTTCCCCTCTGTCCACACCGCACTCCCTCTGCCGAATATGAACCCACCGTCATGGTTTTTCAGTTGCCGCGTCCTCCCTCTTAATAGGTAGGATTCAGCGTCTTTCCACACCTCTAAAACGCGCGTTCCCTGTACCCGCGGACCGCCCCAGGGGAGGCCTCGCTTGACCCAGCCGTCATTCTCCTGTCTGTCAGGTCTTATTCATTGAGCACGTGGCGTCACAAGATTCCTAAAGGTGGCGGCTTGTATATATTTTAATCCTCCTTGTTGTTTTGAGCCCTTTTTCTCCTTTTTTTATGTCACTCTATATAGACATGTCCTATCCACATCGGTCAGGAAATTCGTGATTGGTTGGGTCGGGCGTTCAGACTGTGGCTTGCCTCGTGAATCAGCTCGCGTTTTTCGGAACGCATCTTTTCTTCCCCGAAGGGCTTGATTGACCCGCGATGAACACAGAGCGCGGTTTGTCCCCTATGTCAGTTCTTTCCCTTTCGGTTTTTCCTTGGCGGCTTGACCTTTGGATGTCGTATGCCTGAGATTGGATGTTCCACATTTTTTTTTTTTCCCGTATCCGTTTGCCATACACTTACGACTTATTTCTCTCGGCTGTACATTTTCTTGGTTTACGGGGTCTCCCTTTTTTGAGGCATCTTTTGCCTACAACTCCCCAGGAACCCTTGCGAGAGATATCGGGAGTTTCATTGTGCCTTCGCGTTCATTGGAAGTTTGATGTATGAGAAGCCAGGCCCCGATCCCTATTTCCCGGCACAGTGGCATGAGACTTTTTTGTATTCCCTCTTGCTATCCGACACGTAGATTCTGGAGACTATGCTGGATTTCTCCTGCCCAAGGATATATATCTCCCACCAAAGTTCCAGATAGTTTCTGAGGAAGACAGCTGACATACCCCCCCCCCCCACTCCGAGGGACCTTTCTTTTTTTTAGCAAAATTGGCCCACTTAGCACATCATTCGTGTCATCGTTGACGAGGATCATTTTCCCAAAGATCAAACCCCCTTAGGCGTTCTTTACCTTTTCGAGGCCCCCACCGGCCCCCATACCTCTTCGGGGGACGGCGATCCAGAGCCATATCGGCAGCCCTCCCTTTCAGCCGTTGATGAAGAAGGCATAGCCGCCCTTTCCTGAGGCCGCTGTGATCTTCAATTACCCCCTGTGCCCAGAAAGTCGCTTCTTGATACGAGGCTCTTTTCTTGGCAGGCCCCCCCGAAAGACTACTGGTGTCTGACTCCTTTATACTGGCTCCCTTTCAGAATGCCACGATTCTCAAGAGCAAGAATGCCCTTCTTCGATAGACCCCTCCCTTCGTTTGCGGCAACTGATTGGTGGTTGTTTCCCATGCGCCAATCCTCCCAGACAGAAGGCAGCCCTGACTCCCTTTTCCTTTGTGAATCGACTTCTTAGAAAGCGTGGATTTCCCTTCCCCCTGAACTCCTTCTTCCAGCAAAAGAGTTTTTCCCCTTCATGCACCGAAATTTTTCTTTCGACAGCCTCAAGTTCCTTATTCCCAATATTCCTCTTTTCCATTTGTTGAGTGTCACCCCGCGGCGCGACTTGATTGAGAATGGGTGATGGTGCGCGTTTTGATGGACAGATGGCATTCTACATTAATCGATGTTTTGAACTACATTACCCATACTTGGCATCTTTTTCGAAATTGGCTTCTCCCAAGGTGCCCTAGGTTCCTAACGCCCCCCTTTTTCCTTTCCCCCCACCCCTTGTTATCGTAATGCCTTGTTTTGGGCTTCGCCTGACTGCCCCAACCCCCCCCACTTTATGTTTCTTTTGAGAAATGCTATAATGCCCACAAATTCAAATGCTATTCCGGCTTGTAATAACCAACAAACCTCCTTTAGAGCTTTGAATTTCCGTCGTTAAAAACCGAATGCCCACGTCTTTTTTTTCCTCTCCCTCCAAGCCTCCTTTTGGGGAAGCTGTTTGCCCCCTTTTTAATGTCTCTCAACCTCGTCAGGAGCCTTATCCTCGCGTTAGATCTCTTTTTTTCAGTGTGGCCTACCTTCTCTTAGACACTGAGAGCTGGTCACAGTCCGGTGGCCCCCTAACTGATCGGGCGCATTTGTCGTATCCGCCTCCAGCTTCTACTGTTTACAAGCACTGTATAGCCATCCCTTGAGAGAGAAGTAACTCCCCCTCCTCGTTGTTGTTGTTGAGACCTTTAGACTCCTCCCCCTTCTGGGAGTCATACCCTGCTTTTTCCCTGCCCCCCCTGCTTGAGGCCTTCTCCCTTTCTTCCACTGCGCCAGATCCCTTTCTCTTCAACTTACTGTGACTCAAGCTCTTGAAAACAGAGGGACCTCGTAAGGCACACTGCGACTCCCCGAGATCTAAGCCTTATAGCTCGCCTCTCAAGTAGTCGAGACCTGTTAGACTCCGCTGATTCGCCGCATTTTTCCAGATGTAGAGTGGGCATTCGAGGTGTTTTTGGCCGAGACTGATTTTCAAGCTCTAATGTATAGGTTTGTGGGTCTAGAGACTAGTTCCAGACCGCTTCGTTTGCTTACCCTCTCTTTCCCCGTATAAATCCCCTTTTTTTGGGTTGAGCCTTTTGTTTTCGCTCTCACACAACATACCACGCAAAGGGTATGATTATGTAACACAATTTGTTGTGGTGCTGCATGTACGTTTCGCCTCCTTTAGGGGGTACATACAGCCCGAACAACGATTCCCAGTATAGTTTCATGTTAACCCGGGAAAAATCACAAAACGTCCCTCCTTATTCCCTGATGCTGACATCTTCCCTCCTCCCCGACAACTTTCACCCTCCCAATGCTCAATTCTCGTCGCCTGTGACACCAAGCGACCCAGCTGTGGACGCCACGCCTAATTGGCTTAAGGATTCTCTTACTTGATGCTGGCGACGTGTCTCCTGTCGATACGTGAGACGCTTTTGGCGGCTTCCCCCTTCCGTATAGTGTACCCCTCCCGCTTTATAACTAAGTTGCCAGGCCCAGGCGGGGGGAGTATTTGCGCTTCTGGAGTCTTATGGATGTGAACCACCCCCATCCCCTGCTTCCCCCCACACGCCTATCATTTCCTGACGACCCTTTTCTCTCGACTTTGGCTCTTATTCTCGTCACGATTCATTATACTGGTTTTCTCAAGGAGGAGATTCATCCATATGTCTTCTTCATTACTATCTCTTCGCATGTCCCCCCTGCTTTAATAGCCTCTAATTCTACCCCCCAAAGCGACCTACAGTCACTATTTTTCTTCAGCCTCCTCTCGATCAACAAGACGGCTCTGCCATTCTGCCAGGTCCTTTTTCTGGTTCAGTTGGGTGTCCCTCTCGCCGATCTTTCTTTGATCGACCGTCCCCCTTCTGTTGGGGGGATCTTGGGCTCGAACCTACCACTACGCCTTCTTATGGGTCGTCCATTCTCGCGTCCTCTCTCGACGCCACTCATTCTCCCAAGATGTGGGCCACTTTTTTTTCCACCTTCCTTTGCAGCGTTTGGTATTCCTTGGTATATCATCTTCATCACTTATTGTCGCTTTGTGTCTATATAACTTTGCATCGTCATTTGCAATCAGCATAGGTCTTCTTCTAGCGGATAGGCTCCAGCCGCCGACACTTACAATTGCTCTCCCACTGACGCGGGCCCATCACGGCCGCTACCCCAAAACTACATCCCAACTCAATCATAGTCTGGCCCCCCAGCATATCCAGACATTCCCTCTTTCCGCTTGTTCCCGGGCTGGTCGCCTGCCACTAATTTTTGCACGCGTACATACAAAACAGCTCCGACAGATGGACAGTCGGAGGAAAATAAGTAGGTCTTATGGGATGACTGTCCAACTGGACAAAGCACTGGCAGAGTCACATGGGCATCGACCCTTCCCAGCCGCCGCCGCCAGTCCCCGTAAATCAGCGCTGTCCTCTCTAGTCCCCACCACGCCGTGCTTCTCTGTGTTCAGGTGCCCGCGTTTCCCAGGCCTATCCGGTTCCATAGCGTGCGTTCCTCCTCCGTCCCAGATGCTACGCCGCGGCCGCCCTCCGGAGGCCCGCCGCCCGTCCACCACGCAGTAATCGTGTATGGTAAGGCGCTTGTTACGTCGGACATTTCCTCTAGCACGTTTTGCGTGACACTCTAAGGTGCGGCTG
>Ga0179593_1471282_pt1 | contig 13737 bp, 17 predicted proteins | sample CZODoug2_1_08_16_FD_185931 | JGI IMG/M metagenome (GOLD analysis project Ga0179593, IMG submission 185931) | Vadose zone soil fungal communities from Angelo Coast Range Reserve, California, USA - CZODoug2_1_08_16fungal (PacBio error correction) | ecosystem: Environmental > Terrestrial > Soil >... | reverse complement strand
CAGGCCTTGGGTTTCCAATCCTTAAGAGGACAGTCCGGATGGGATGTGAGGGGTCGCCTGGTTCCTTTTTCCCCTCTTTTCCCCCCCGTTCCCCTCCTTTTGAGACGTTCTCTGATTACTCAGCCCCTCCCCCCCCCCCCGCCATCACCAAGTCCCCCTCAGTTGTTTTGCCCCAATCACGTGACATTTACCCTCATTTCAACGGCACCCAAACTTTTTCCTGACTTTTTTCCGTTGCCCATGGATTTTCGGACAAAGTCTCTCCTGACCCTTGAGTAGAGGGGATCGCCCCCTACCGCGGTTGAGTGCATTCATTGTTACCCAACTGTTTTCAGACCTTCGGAATGGTTCCCCCCACTTACGGATGCATCCCTTACTCCCCTTTCCTCTTCCCGGAACAACCTATGGTAAGCGTATGTTTTTTTTTTTTTTTCTGGTTTGGTTTTTTTTTTTTTTTTGGTTTGACTGTTGGTTCCTTGACCCTCCTTGCGAGAATGAATTTACAAGTGAGGATTTTTGTCTGGGATGTGACCATTTTCTTTTCTTTCATCGGTGGCCGTTCACGGGCTTTATTGCCCCTTCCTTATCCTCATTGTATCTTCCCAACTTTGACCTCCGTAGGGCACCCGCATTGCCCTCCTTTTTTTCAAGTGTGAGAGGTGCCGCCCTCGTGTCCACCTGAGTTATAGCTTCCACTCCTTCGCTGGTTCATCTTTCTTTTTTTACCCTTCCCGCTTTTACAGGGACGTATCCTCGGTTTGGGACATGGGTTCAGCCGGCCCCTTTTTTCCCACACCATTTATTTCCCTTCACTGTCCTTTTGATTTGGCCCCCACTCTTCTTTGGAACTTGACTGCATGCATCATGCCCTCTCTCTTTCCACTTGCAGCCTTCCCTGTGGGCGTTTTCCACTCTGTTTCCCCCGCTTGTCTGTTTTCGGCCTTTCAAAAGGTTCGTGTTTACCCTCTCTTTGTTTTTTTCTCCTTCCCTCCCTTTTTTTTTGTTGTTTTTGGATCTCTTTTTCCCCGCTTGTGAAAAGCCTGTCACACAGTCCTCCGTCACCGCCCCCCCTTCTCTGCAATGTGGCGGCCCGACGATTCCCCTTTCTTTTGACCTGTCGTATGGCCCTTTCCGGTGGCGTTGGACCCCAATACGGGTTCACAGTTCTGATAGTTTTTTCTTTTTTTTTTTTTTGGCACCGTGTCCTTGTGCTGTTTTGACATCTGTCTGCGCGGTTTCTATTTCTTTTTCCCTTCATTCCTGGCCCAGCGACCCCTTTTCACGACACTTCCTATTATACACCGCAGGTGTCCTATGTCTGCCTTCCCCTCTGTCTGTCCCACTCTTCCCGACCCCCGATTTTTTTTGACGTGGCCGGGAGGATGATGGCCGGGTTCTTGCTTTTCCCGAGGTTCCTGAGCTCCGGTTGACTATTCTTTTCCTTTTGGACCTGCCCCCCCCCCAGGCTTGAGGATCGCCTGTTCCACTTCTTCCTTTATACACTCCCTTTTTATGTCTGCGTCTCCTGATGTCTTTTGAACCCCCCCATTAGCTGTTTCATTTTTCCCCGGCCTTTTCTTTGTTAGGAAAGGATGCATCCGTTCCACCATCAAGACATGACTGCTGGTTTCCACCGTTGTCCATTCGCTGTTCTAAAAGTGAGAGTTCGTACCTCCCCCCGGTTTGTTCTTTTCCCCTCTTTTCTGTTCTGAGTTGTTTCCCCTTAAAATAAAAGGGTTCCCCCGGCACAAGACAACATTACTGACTTTTTTTTCAAAGTGACCTGCGTTGTACATTTAAATTGCCTTGTATGTGGTTGGTTTTTCCCTGTAGTTTGATTGTTACGGTTTTGGTACTTTTCCTGTGTGGGTGACAGAACTCCTTTGAAGGCTTCACGCTAAACAGTCTTCCTGCACAGATGGGTTCCTCCACCTGTCCCCTCTTCATTGCCCACTCGTCGGTCTCTTTCTGAACCCCTTTTTTCCGGTTCCCCCCCCCTTTCATGCTGTTCAATTCCTTCCTTGTTTTGCCCTTTTTTTCTGTCAAGGGAGTCAGCTGGGCGGCGGCCACCTGATGGAAGGTAGCCTTGCGTCGTCCCCAGAGGAGTTTTGTCCGAGGTGCTTCCCTTTTTTCCTGTCTCACTTACGCGCCATGACTTTATAGTGGGTCAGGCCGGGGCCTGTTACTTCTTTGATTGTTGCCCTTTCATCTTGAGGAGGTCCCCCATTTTTTTTTGACTTAGGTCTTAGTAAACCATGGCGGTCCTTCTTTTTTCGCCCTGGATCCGTGTTTTTTTTTGTTTTATCTTTTACAGGCCTTTTTTGCTCTTACAAAAGGAGACGCCCTTGTGTTCCCCTGGTCTTCCCTGCCATGTCATTCGCGGCCTTCGTTTCCATTTGCACTTTTACCGAGGTTGGAGCCTGAACAGCCTCCGTTAAAACTCCCCCCCCTGCATCTTTTTCCGGCTTCATGAGGCACGGCTATCGGCGCTGTCACCGTTCAGGTAGCCATTCAAGAGCTTTTCATGCTTATTCTTCTTGTCTTCTAAATTGTCGGGTAAGTCCATGGTTTTTCCAAAACCCGCACCCCTGTGATGGTGCCTTTCCCTCCCGGCTTTTCCCCCCAAATCAAGTCCTTTCTTGCGACTTACACTTCCCCTTCATTAGCCCCCCCCCTCCCGTGCTGAATCACCGGGAAGAAACACCGCGACCCTAATTGAGCTTCACCTTTATTTAAAACATGAGTGATTCTTTGTGATTGGGACGTTTTTTTTTTTGGTTTTGGGTTGTTTTCCCCCTTTTTTGGCGTTTTCGGGAATGCAACATTTTTCGCGCCGAGCTTTCTCCCCCCCCCCCACCACTGGCCTGGCTGTTTTTTTGAAAAAAGTGACAGGTTTTCCGTCCCCCGTCTCACTCCTCTTTTTCTTGGAAGGGTCCCCCGGTACTTTCCGTCTGGGGTGGTGTGCATTCACATTTTTTTTAAAAAACCCCTTCTTGCGGGACGTGAACGGCCACGTCGCCTTCAGTTCTTGATGACCCGTTTTTTCTTTTCGTTTTCAGGCGTATCTTGAGGGTCGTCGTGGCTGTACCGTTTTTTTTTAGGGGTTCGTTTCCGCCACAGTCGCACCCCCTGTTCCCTTCTTTTTCTCTGATGGCGTCGAGTCGGGTTTTCCCTTCATTGCCCCGACTTCTTGAGTTTTACTTGTGAGTTACCTGCGTTTTTCTCGGTATCGGTTTTGTGCCTTTTTTTTTTCCCCCGACCTCCTTTTTGAGGAGTCCCCCTGTTCTTGGTCGTTCTCTTTCCCCCAGCACAATTGTACTTGCCCAGTTAGTACGGGAACTTTTTTTTTCGCTGGTCCAATTCTCCAGGTTTGCGCCACCTTTGCATTCCATGAAGTCGGGTCCTTCCCCCCTGGCCAAACTATTCCCTTTCCCCTCCTCCTGTTTCAGTATTCTCCCCCCCCCTCAATGTATTTTAAGAACTTTACTGTACCCATTTCGTCACGTGGCTGTAGGTGTTGCTCTCTCTGGCCACATCCCTTTTCCCACATTTTTCAAGTTTGACGAGCGCCCCGCCCCTGCCCCTGTGAGGGTGTCGTTTTGTTTCTTTTCCCCATCTTTCCTTTTCCACACCCACAAAAAGGTACCCCTCCTTTTTCTGGAGGGTGTGCTGGCACAAGCGGATTTTTTTTCACTTGTATCCCAGTCTCTGAAAAGTCTGCGTCGTCCAACCCGCAAGCGCTTTCTTTTTACCTGTTCACCTCGTGACCCCCCCCCACAACCAGGTCCCATTTCGTTTTTCAGTCCGCCTGCAAACCTGCCACTTCGTTGGAGGGCCCCTTTCCTTTTTTTACACTGGAGGCAACCAAAAATTGAAGTTGTGTGCGCCTTCCACCCCTCTCCCCCCTGTGTGGTCCAAGATCGCGTGTTCGCCGAGTTCCTTTTGTTAAAGGGACTGATTTTTCAACCTGTGATGCCCAGTCTTTGCCCCCCCCGATAACGTGCCCCCTTCTACCCCTTCAACCCTCGTTTTCATCGCCTACCCTGAACCGAACCAGCAAGCACCCTTCTTTTTTTTCCCCCTTTACCTGGACTTTTCCATCCCTTTTACGTGTACCCCATTTCCTGCCCCGAGCCGCGTTCCACCCCATTGAGGAAATTCCTTTGTCATGGTTCTCTCTCCTCTCTTTTTTTCCTACCCCATGAAGTGAGTTTTGTTTTGTTAGATGGTCGTATTGCTAAAAACTTAATGACACCCTTCCTTGTTAAAGTTTTCCCTCGTTCTCGGGGTTTGGGGTGGTGGGCCCGGTACCCCCCCCTTTTGTCAATCCCTTCCACCCCTTGTGGTGAGCAAGTGTCGTTCGGAAGTTTGCGGGTATTCTGGTCTTCCCCCAGTCTCAGTGTTGGCGATGACACTTCTGTGTCTCCTTCTGAAGTTTTATGATATGGTTCTTTTCCTCCATGTTGGGCATTCCTGGGTCGTGCTTCCTTCCTCGTGAAAACCCCCTGAGGTCTGCGTCCAACACCCCCTTTTTTACTTTTGGGCGGTCTGAAATTTGGCTTGGAAGCCGGTCTGAAGGGGCAATGAGACCACCTTTTTAATGTTCCCAGGGTCTGGCCGCGTTTCCTTTTTTTTTTTTCCCCTTTTTTTGGTTCCCTCTTGTTCTTTCTTGGCAGGATCCCTTAATCGCCTTGGTGTTGCTCCCGAAGTTCTCCCCTGTGCGGGGGTCAATTCTTTTTCGTTCTGAACCTTCCGGGTCCTTTTTTTTGTGGACCCTTCCGCCCCTCCATGGAAAGGGAGTTTTGTGATGTTTGTCTTGATGGTTCATTGCCTGATTCTTTTTTTCTCTCCAGCACTGCCCGGTCCGCAGTCCCTTGTTGGGTCTTTTTTCAGATGCCTTTGGTGTCAGCATTCCCCCCCACCCCCACTTTTCTGTTTCCCCGCTCTATTCCCTTTTTTCCTTCGCCGCTCCTTTTCCCTTATTCTTTTTTCCCCTCCACTTGCGTGTGTAAGGAAGCAATGTCCATTTTCATATTTGTTCAGGTAAGGATTCGTTTTCCCTTTACCGGAACCCTTCCCCCCCCTTTTAATTTAACTTTTGTGCGGCGCCCATTTTCATTGCGTCCCCTTCCCCTTTCTCAGAGTCCTACATGGGGCTGAATCCGACGCCGTGTGGCCCTTTTCCCTGCCCCCCCCCCCCGATGTTTGTTTTTCCCCTTCCCACCACAACGTGATCCGCTTTCTCCCCCGGACGCTTTTTTTTGACCGTGCCCTTTTGGTCCCCCCTCCCCTTTTAGCCATCCAGGTGAGGCCTTTTCTTGTCATTTTGAGGCTGCTGGTGCACAAAGGTTGCATTTTTTTTTTGCGTTTCCCCCCCCCCAACGGAGCAATTTTTTTTCGGCCGAATGCGGTCACGCACCACATCGTTCGGCCTTGCCGTCCAAACGGGAAGTTCCCCGGGCAACGTTGCCCCTTTTTAACCTTTTTAGAGTGTGAACCCCGGACGGGGCTACAACTTTTTTCCCTTTTCCCACGTCTAGGTCGGTCCGGGAGTAAAGTTTCCTTCTCCCCTCGGGTGCATCGCACTGTGGCGTTGTGTTATAACCCGTAGGTTTCCTTGAAAGAATCCCCCGTGAACCCGGACAAGAACTTAATTTTTTCCCTTGCAATTTTAAGTTCGTAATGCCCTCCCCCCTGGTCTTCTGGGTTTCCCGGAGGTCTTTGAGGCGGTTACTCTTTTTTAGGAGATGATTGGTGTCCCTGGGCCGTTCCGAGTTTCCAGACCAACTCTTCTGGCCACTCTGTTTTTTCCCCCCACTTAAAATTTTTCCACACGGTTCGATTCTTTTGCCTACCAGCTTATTATCATCTGATATTTCTGGTCCCTTTTCAGTCCACCTTCTTCCCCCCTGTCCCTTTCTTTTTGGACACGTCAGCCTGACCCGTTCGCCAGGGGCCCGGGCTCAAGGCCTGAGGGGGCTCTTTCTTCACCCTGTTTTCATTTGCCCTCGGAAGGACTTGTTTCCTGCCCGCTTTCTTTACCACCTTTAGTTGCCCCTCCCCCCTTTGTCGTACTGGTGTGAAAGCCAGGTCTTAACCCTTGACCCCTTTTTCCGAGAAAATGCCCTCTCCGATTTCCCTGGCCGTTTTTTCCACAGTCCCCCCTTCAGCCTTTGGCCACTTTTTTTTACTTCCTAACGGGCATCCTTAAGATTCCCTTTGAGGAAGGTCCCAAGCAAGCTTCCCCGTTTTGTCTTTTTTTCCACCTAGTCTTCCCTTTTGAATTTTCCTTGAGATGGTTTCCCCCTTTCCGTGTGCCCCGGTAACCCGCCGCTGATTTTGTCCCCGTACTCCACCGCCTGGAAGGCCCTTGCCTTCCGTTTGCCAGAGTTTTCTCCTTTTTTCGGGGCCCCGGCGCCTTTTTTTCCACGATTCTTTTATCAAGTTGCGCCCTTTTTTCTTTTTTTTGCCCAGTCAACGTAATCTCCCTTTTTTACGATGCATGTGGGGCGTGTGCTTTCCCCCTTTGGTTTCCTGTCCCCGGAACTGTTATTGTGCGAAGCTTCCATTTCTTTTCCGCACCAGGTTCCCCGTCCCCCCCCCCCCCCCCCCATTTCCGGGCCACCCCCATTTTTAACTGGCAGTTTGACACCTGCAGGTTTCCCTGACCAACCTTTTTTTCCTTTTGGTGAATTTTGCCGCCTTGGCGTTGTCGGTCCCCCAAGCTCATTTTTCCTGACCCTTTTTCCCGTTCTTTGTTGTGAAGATCCCGAGTGGCTCCCTCGATTTACAAACGGTGACCGTCTTTACCGCGTCCTTGCTGCCCCCGGTCCCCGTCTGGGGCCTTTTCCCCGACATCGAGTTCCTGTCCATGCCTTTCCAAGTCTTTTGAGTTTTCTGCCCCCTTTTTTTTCTCTAATGGACATACAACCGTTTTTTTTCAGCGATTATTTTCTGCACAGGATATCCCCAGCGGTGCGTCACGGCAATGTCTTTTTTTCCCGTATCCTAACTGGTCACTCTTTTAAAATGGCACCCAAGGCATCCCTTTTCCCCCCCTGCCTCTCTTATCTCGGTATGGGACAGGCGGCGGCTTTTGTCAATTCGGTTGCCCACTTGTCTTTTTGAGATTAGTTGATGGTTCCTTCCTGTTCGCTGGGGCCCCCTTGATTGGTCCATAATTCCCTGTCTTAAGGACTTACCCCTTCCGTGGTTCCCCCTTGGCAGGAAGCCAGGACGTCCCAAAGCCATCCTTTCTTTCCCCCCCACCCTGGTCCTCCCTCCCCCCACCTCTTTCTTTTCATTGAGCCCACCTTGCTCAGTCATAGTCTCTTCTTTTCTCCTTTGGCCTTCCGTTGCGTTTTCATTCCTGCATTGCCCTTTTCCTTTTTTTTTTGCGGGCTTTCACAATCTTTTTCCATCTTTCTTCCTTTCTTTTTTGTTGGACGGCTAGCATTTAACCCCCCCTTTTTTACAAACCCCGTCCCCCCTTCCCCCCACCCCCCTCTCTTTACTGCGGACCCCTCCCACTTTTGAGCTTCAAGTTTTTTTTTCCTAAGCTCGACGGGTGCTTCTGCCTTTCCTTATGCCTCAAGTTTCCCCGGCCCCCCCTTATTTTCACCCCGCTGAGTCTTCGAGATTTTTTTTTCTCCTTGCGCTGCCCCCCCCGGTCCCTGCCCCCCCCCCCTCCGGATCACGTTGTTTCCCTGGAATTCTAAAGCGATGTTTTTCCTTTGGAAGTCCCCGCTATCTCACAGAGTTGCCATATGGGCCCCCTTTCGCTCGGCCTGACCCGGATGTCTTCCCTTTATGTTCGGTTTGTTCCAGGCGGGATCTTTTTTTTGTGTTTTCTTGTTCCCCTCTTCCCCCTCGATAAGTGCTTTACATATAGCCGTTTTTTTTGACTGCCACCGTTGTATTTATCCATGTTGGCCTTTGGCCCTTGCCTAGCAGGTTTCCATCTTTTACCCATTTGTTATAAATTGTCTCAGCCGTTCCCAGCTTACCCTTTTCCTTATCTGTGATTTTCCCCCTGAATCACTTTTTTAGTTTTCCCAGTTTTTTGTTCCCAGGTTTTCCAGAAGGACCCCCCTTTCGATTTCATCCACCCCCTTTTTAAACTCCTTCAATTTTGCTCACTGCTGTCCCTCGGCTGGCCTTTTTAGAAACGCAACGTCTGATTTTTTCTCTTTCCCCAAGACCCACCCACAGTTGTTCCAAGGACACTCTTTTTTGCATTGACTGCCGTTTTTTCATCCCCATGGACTGTGATGTGTGTCTTTTCTTGGTTATCTGGTACCTTCACGGCCGGCGGCGGCTCACGCGCCCGGACCGGGGACTTACCACACCCCAGTACCCACCGCTGCGTCTTGACTAACACCTTGCCAAATAGCCAGCCTTTTTGTACGCGTTCAATAGCTTATTTCACCCAGCTCAACCGTTCGTTCTTGCCACCGATGTTTTTTTTTCTACAACGGGGCCCCCCCCTTGCATATTGACATCGCCTTCGTCTTTTTTTTACGGCTTTCTTCCCCCCAGGGTTTTCTTCCACCTTCTTGATCTGCGTGCCCGGTCTTTTTTTTCCCGGTTTTCGAGGCCCAGTTGCTACCGGAGGTGCCTGCAAAGTTTGGAATGGGTTTTTATTGGAGTTCGGGCAATCGCGGGCTTTTTTCGGGTCAACCGTTCCGTTTTCCACTCTCAGTTTTTCTTTTAGCTGTTTTTTTTTCGTTTGGTGAATCCCCCCTTGGCAGGGTACTTTTTTTGCTGAATGTTCTTTCCCTCGTTTTTTTCTCTGGTTCTTGCGGAAGGATTACAACTTATTTCCGTCGTCGTTCAATGCCCATTGCTTCGTTTTGTTTTTTTCCTTTTGGTTGCTTAGCAAGGTCAATTTTTTCTCCCCTTTTTACACCCCCAGGGCGGTCCCAGTGTCCCTTCGGGCCTTTTTCCACCTTTTTTTCCCATTCGCGGTTTTTCCCCCAGGCCGTCCCCTTCGGGACCGTTTCCCCCTTGGTGGCTGAGGAAAGCCCCCCTCGCCTCGTTCTATCCTGGCGCACGGTTTTCTTACGTCTCGGTTCCCTTCGGGACCAGGTCGCTTGGCCTCCCTGTCCCCCGAAAAGTCCCTTCTTATCAGGAGATTAAATCCCGTTTTTTCCCCTTCCCTGGTTTTTTTTTGACCTTGACGAGTTTCTTTTAGGGACTTGCCCGGGGAAGATTTTCCAATCAGCTTGTCCTTTGGGCGCTTGTCCGGCAGGCCCAGCCCCCGTACGAAGTTCTGCTTTCCTCCCCCGACCCCCAGCCTTCCCTTGTGCAGCGGTTCGTCTTTTTTTTTTAAGATTCCTCTCCACCTTTTAGCACGTTATGGTGAATGCTTTTGCCTTCCTTGGTTTTTTTTCTGACGCCTTGTCGAAGACCCACGCTCCGGCGCATTTGCCTGCTTTTTTTTTCCCTTCAGCCCCCCCCGGCCCTTGCCCCTGTGTTTTTTTCAGACTTTTTCTTTTTTCAAGGGTACCCTGGTAGTCTTCGGGTGTTCCGTCCTCCTTCCAGTTTGGCCGTTTTTTTTTCCGAACGCTTCCTTCTTTCGGCATGGACTCTGTCCGTGGGCTGGAGGGCCGGAGGGCTTCGTGGATTTCCCTCCCTGATTTTTTCTTTTGGGCTTTTGTCCAGCCACAGGCCCCTGACCCTTTATTTTTCTCCCCTTGATTGGTTCTTTTTCCGTTTCCCATCTTTTCCGTCCAGTCACGCGGAAGGAGGAACGCGTTCCTAGGTTTGTTTTTTGCCTCCCCCAGACCAGCGTGTCTGCTTTAATGAGTTCTTCGCGTCTCCCCACCCACGGTATGATGGATGATTCCACCCTCGGCGTGGTACGCTCCCCCCCTGTATTGTCGCAACTTCCCAGTTGAATTTCGGGTTCCGTTGTTTTTTCAACCTTGAACATTTTACCCATTCTCCATCTTCAGTATTAGCACCCCCCCCAACCCAATGTATTTTTCGAATCCTGACATTTGGATTTCCCTTTCCCTTTGCCTTCCTGGACCTCGAGTCGTAACACCTTCACTTTTTTTCCATTCCCCCCCCCTGGGAGTTCCTCGTGTTCCCCCTCCATCACTCTTTGCCCTTGAGGCCCAGTGATGGTGAGTTTAAGCTAGAATTGCAAGCTCCAACTAGCCCCCCCTGCTGGGTGCTTCTTCCACCCTCCAGTAATTTTTTTTTGTCCCACTCAGAGTTTGTCTTCCGGCGCCTTAGTCCACATTCATTCTTCTTTTCCCCCCGTGCCTGCATTACCCGCCCCCCCTGCCCCGGCCTCCTTTCGTAAGTTCCCCCCGGCCCTTCCACCCCCCGTTCGGAGGTGCCTTTTTTCCGACCGAGCTGAACTGCCCTCGGTCTCCCCGACAGGCTTTCGGGTTTGCATCCGCGTTTTTTTTCGAACTTTCGAGTTTCACCAAAGTGCCGGGCAACCCTTTTGGATACAAGCAGACCCAATCCCGCTCCTTCAAGCCTGATCCGCGGCATTCCCCCCCCTTCCCTTGACTTTGTCCCCCCCTCACACTACCCCGGCTTTTTCTCCCTTCCGGAATTTACCTACTTGCGTGAATGAAAGTCCACCACCCCCCTCCGCGTTTTTCACCTCCGCGGCATGTCAGTGGATTTTCATTCTTCCCTTTTTCCCTCCCCTCCCTTTTTTTTTGGATTATCCTTTTTTTTAACCCTTGTCCCCCCTTTCCCATTTTTTCCGGACGAACCTCGTTCCCGTTTTAAAGTCGGGAGTTGGGTTTTTGTGTTCAGGTTACACTGCAAAACCCTTCGTCCCTCCGGTATCAGTCTGTGTCCGGGAGTTTTCTGTCATTGTTCATTTGCTGGCACCGCCGTTTTTTTTTTTTAGCAGGTCTCCTCAATCTAATTTTTTTCCTTTTTTTGTTTCTTCGTCCTCCCCCCTCGTTGGGCCCGTCCTTTTTCCAAGAGGCTTTTACCCCGCGGGCGATTTTACCCAACCCCTATCTTGGATCTTTTCGTCAGGTGCTGTTGCCTTTTTTTCCTCCCCCTGTCGGATGGTTGGTCTTTTTCCGGTTTTGTTATTTTTTTCTGTGGAGGGACTACATGTGATTTCCTTCTTTTGGGCCTGCTTTTTTGTCTTTGCTTTCCATCGACTGTCAGGATTTTTCTTCCCAGCTCTTTTTTTCCTGCTCTTGTTGTTGGACAGGCCGGCCCGCTTTTGCCAGTCCAGCTCCAGGCTTTCATTTTAGTTGGGTGATTTCGTCATGCCTCGTTCTTGGCCCAGCACCTTACCGACATTCCAGGTCTTTTCGTGGAGTTCTTTTTTTGGTTCTTGGCATTCCCCCCCCAGTTTACTGGTCCTGCTTCCGGTGCTTCCCCTCTGTCAGTTCTTGAACATTAAATTTTTCTGTTGCATGTGTTTTCTTTTTTTAAGACCTTCCTATTGATGATGCCAGGATGCGTTTCAGTTACCCCTTCACCCGACTTACTTTTTTCCCCACTTCCTATTTTCCCCTCTTTGTCTGACCGTTGAATTTTCCGCCTCTTTTTCTTTCCTCCGTCCAGTGTTTTAAGTTTATGGTCGGCGCCTTCCTGACCGCCCCATTTCCCCCGCCTGGACGCGTTCGTGTCGTTCCCCCCCCAGATTCCCATCCCGTTCCCGGCTCGGTTCTTGTACTTTTCCCCTCCCCTCTTGCCCAACTCCCCTTGGAAGCCCCTTTCGATGCATGGGCCCGTTTGGATGGGCCGTTTCGTGTCCCCCCGAAACCCGCCACTGGCAGCAGAACATCCCCGCCCTCGCCGCCGCGGCCCACCTGTCCCTTTGTTCCGCTTGCCCGTTCTTTGGCCGATTTTTTTTCGGTCCCCTGCAACTTTCTTTTTGCGGACGTTTTACCCAGTCAATTAACGACCCGTCCTTGCTGTGAGTTTTTCGCGTCCGGGTCTTCGCCCCCCTAGTGAGGTATTGCTTGCTTGCTTTCTTTCCTCCGTCCGGTAAGGCCCGTCGCCGGGAACAACTTCCCAACAGCTTTTTTCCCCACGTTGAAACTTTGGTCCCTTCCTCCTTTTTCCCGCCGACCGCTTCGGGTCGCGTCGTGGCGGGCGTCTTTTCCCAGAGGGCGTCCTCTTTTTTGCCTGGTCCATCCCTTTGTTCAGGGCCCCTGATGGCCCCTCTGGCTCCCTGGTTCCACAAGGCCCATTCAAACCGGGGGCGCCTGTAATGTCAAGATCACTTTTCATTAATAATTAGTAAGGGTTTCATCCTTCGTTCACGGTTTGTTTCCTCCCGAGGTTAACCGAGAATCTCCCCACGTTTTTTACCCCTCCCCCCCCTGGAAGACCAAGGCTGACGGTCTTTAAATGCTTCTTTTCATGCGAAGGAGTGCCGCGTCCTTTTTTGATTCGTGCACGCCTGCCCTTTTCCCCTTTTTTCCTTTTTTTGAAGCCAGTGTGCTGACCTTGCCCCTCGCAATTTTCCCGCGCCTTTCAGGCTTAAAACCTCTGCAGGACCACTCTCCTCCGCCCTGGTTTCCGATACCCCTGAGCCCGGTTTACATCCCAGAAGGCCCCCCCCGCCCGGGCGTGACCCAATAGGGACCAGTCTTACCTAGTTTTTCAACCTTTCCCGGGAATGCTGGGGAACATTTTTCGTGGGCTTTGGACCCCCCCCGCCTTTTCCACCACGAACTCGTTTTGGACCGACGCCCAATGAAAGGATGCAGTTTTCCGCCCTCGTTCTACGATGAGGAACTTTTGCGTTTTTCTGTTTTCCCACGCCCACACCCTCCTGTACGTCGATTTGACCCCAAAGCAGCGTCACTGAGACGCTTTCTTTTTCCAGTTTGTTACAGCGTTCTCGGTTTTGTGCTTGGTCGCCTTTTTTAACCTCTTTGACTGTACGGACGGTGACGTTTTGTAGAGCACTTCCGTTCCTTTTTAATTTTACAACCGTAACGACCCCCCTGACAAGTAAGCACCCCCGGCATTCTTTGCACCACCGGGTACCCGCCCCCAAATCATTTTTCTTTTGCCCCGGGCCCCTTTTATTTTTGTATTTTTGACAAGTATTGTTCCTCAGCGTGCCCCCTTTTTCGTATTTCAGCGCACCCAGTTTGTCCAAGGCGTTTGAGCCCCCCTCTAATGGTAACAGGTTTTTTCCTCCCGATGTCGGGCTGCTTGTCAAAGGCATGCCTTTTTCCTCCCTGCAAAGAGGGACGCGACCCTATGTACCCCCGTGCCTGATCTCTTTATTTTTCTCCTTCCAAGGGAGATGTAGCGTTGCTTATGGCCTTTTCCCCCTTGATCTTTTTTTCTCCATAGTCTTCCAGTAAATTTTATATTGTTATACAGTACCTCTGCTTTTCCCATGGACCAACCGAAGCACAATAATCCTTACGACTCACCAGCCCTTTCTTTCCTCGAAACCTTCCCGCGGCGGGCCTATCCTTGGTCCCCCCCTTTCCTGTGTCTCTCTATTGTATTCCCCCGTTGACCCTGTCCCTAGATTTGCCTTAATTCCATTTTTTTTCAGTGGTCCTTCGTTTCGGGGGCATGCGGGCAGTGCAGCACCCTGAACCTGTTTTTTTCCCCCCCCCAAATGCTCCCATAGCTGAACCCTTGAGTTCGCACTCTTTCCTTCACTTTTGACGACATTTGCCCCATTCAGTCGCATCTCAATTTTCTCCCTTTTCAGGCTTCCTCTTTCCGTCGAAAGCCTTTGTTGCGTCCTTTTACCCAACGCTTTTTTTT
>Ga0179593_1390302_pt1 | contig 13737 bp, 20 predicted proteins | sample CZODoug2_1_08_16_FD_185931 | JGI IMG/M metagenome (GOLD analysis project Ga0179593, IMG submission 185931) | Vadose zone soil fungal communities from Angelo Coast Range Reserve, California, USA - CZODoug2_1_08_16fungal (PacBio error correction) | ecosystem: Environmental > Terrestrial > Soil >... | reverse complement strand
GATGAGCACCTACTGACCCCTCCCCTGTTATATCTTCGCGTCCTGCTCCTTGGTCCTTCTTTTTTTCTAGATCATCGATTCAATCTCTGTTGTACTCACGCCATTGGTATGGGATTGGGGACCGAATCCGCTCTGTTTTTTCGCTTTTTTGCGGTCTGACTTCGCCCTTTTTCTCTAGACAAATCCAGTCCACAGGTTCGTCGGCCCTTCCTTACTTTTATAGTTCGGGTTCTTTTTCTGGACTTCCCCTTTCTCCTCGTTCCTGTTTCCCTCGGTTTCTTTTTCGAATCTCATTATCAGTCACGGGCACCAATAACTTTTTTCAGTCGGTTTTTCTCTGATGTGCCGGGCCTTTCTTTTAATATAAATCATCCTGGAAGCTTCCCTCCTTTCTCGTTACCCCCTTACACATTTACCGCTGCGATCAATCCGTCGACGGTTCTATGATGGTTTTGGTCTTTCTGGCTGTAGGCTTCCTTTGCCCCCTTTCGCCGACACTTCACTTTTAGCCTTTTTCAAGCCCAGAACCCTCCTCCAGAGGGGGAGGTATGTTCGTATTCTTCTGCAGGCCACGCTTTTCTCCTGTGATTCCCCCGCATGTAATGTGCCACTCATTGTTTCTTTCCCGGCCGATCTTAATCGCTTTTTTTTTTCTCCGACCCACTGTAGCTTCTCTTTTCCCCGATGTGCGACGATCTCTTCCCTGACATCGGGATACCAGTTTTGAATTTTGCTTCCCCTCTTTTGAGCGTGGATACTCGGCGAGTTCCCCGTTGCCCGTTTTACCCCACACAGGCCCCCTTCCAATTAGTCCAATAAAAACATTAGCTTTGCTCATTGTAGTTCCCCCGAATAAACACTGCTCGGCCAATTCTTTGTTAAGTTGCATGCAAGCTTCCAGATGTTCTCTCCAAAGCCTTTGTTTTTTTGTGGGGGCTTCTGATCCTTACTCCCGTAAGCGATCGTTTTTCTCTCATCTAACTGCTCTGCATTCATTTTCCACCCTGTTCCCGTGAGGTTCCACGTTCACAAATAGCCCCGCCTTCTCCCCAAGTTTGATCATTTTTTTTGACATCCGTTTTACCTTTTCACTGATTCGGCCCAGTACGCACGCCGTTGGAGACGTCCCTGATTTACTTTGAACCCCGTGTGTGTCCTCCTTAAAGTTATCCCCCTCGCCACCTTCCGCTTGGGTGGCGGACACCTTCATCACTTTTCACCCCTTGTTTTTTTAGTTTTTTCTACCCAATGAACGCCCGTGCCCCCCTTTTCTGTCCCCCGGGGAACGTCACTTTTCTCCTCAAGTTTTTTCTTTTTGTTGTAGACTTGCCGTTCTGTTTGACTAGCAAATTGGCATTGTGGTTTCTTGTCATTTCTTCTTTGTCGCACACCACCACCAATTTTGACCCGAATGTGTTACGGCCCCCCCTCTGCAATACCTCCTGACAGCCGAAGTCCTTACCCTGGCGCTGGAATTTTCCCCCTTTTCCTGCGACCTTTGATTGCCAGGTATTCTCATTCTTCCACCCCTTCTTTGTCCTGGCCATCCTTCGTTCCAAGTTGTCCTAGGTTGCTATCCTGAAATGCACGGTGACACCTCTCTTTGATCCCGTTTTTAATTCTGCCCCTGGCTAGGTTGTATCGCTGAAAGTGCCCGTTCCGCCAGTTGAAATGTCTGCCTTCTCAGTGCTTTTCCCTACCATGACACCAGCCGCCTTTAGATTGCTCCGCCTTTTTCCAGAATTGCTGCCTTGCCCTCTTTACATCCCCCCTTTCAAGGTCCACTCCCTTTCACGATTAAAGTCATTGCCCTTGTTTATCTGTGTTTTTTTACAAATTCCGCAAGCCGGGTTGATCCTCCTGCGGTTTCTTTTTTTTTTCTTGACACCCCCTAACGTCCCTGCCCTGGTAGACTTCTTTTCACAATTCTTGCATCCAACGTCCTCTTTCTACTTTCCCTACGATCGTCCGTCGCAATCTATTGCAATCCCTTGGAGTCGTCTGCCAGCCACCCCTGTAGCCGATCGTCGCCCAATTTTCTTTTCAACACTTATCTTTTCAACATCTTGCCCGAGACTCCTTGGCCCGCGTTTCTCGCCGGCGTTGAGCCTCCAAACCCTTAATCCCCCCTCCCCCCCACCTCCGTCTTCTGTCGTGACCTTGTCCGTGAGCGTTTAATTACCTCCCCACGGAATTTTACCCATTTCCTCGGCAGTATATTTTCCCTGCACCCCCTTCATCCCCCACCCACCCATCTGCGACGATAAGGCATCCCCGCGTTAAAGGTGTCCCCTTTAACGTCCAGCGGTTGGACCTCCGGCACCCCTTTTTACCCCCGTCTTGATTCTTGACCCCTTCTCGTTTGGGGAACTCTCGGAACGTTTGCTCTGTCGAGCCTCTTGTTGCCCGTGCGATCTAATTAGTAGTTAATTCTTCAAGACCCCCCCCTATGATTCCCTTCCCATTTTCAGTGTAAGGGCACTCTCCCCGAAACTATCATATGTCTCCCGGCCCCCTTTCTCCCCCTGTTCCGGCTTGGGACAAGGTGTTCTTTATTGCATCTCTTGACCCGCAGTTTTCAGGTCCTTCCTTCTCAACACTTTCCCTTTTCGGTCCACATACCCCAGGACACTTCGGGATTACAAGCTTTTCGATGGACTCGCTAGTGGATTTCCCCAAGACTGCCAGTCCGCCGCCTTTCCTATTTCATACCCAGTTTCCCCTGTTCAGCGTATAGCACTCCAGTGTCAGCACCCCCACGTTCCCCCCCGCGCTTCAAATGTGCCGCAGAACTACCCTTCTTTACCTTTTACGCGCCCCCACTTCCCCCCTTTTTTGTGTCACCACCGTGGTTACCGTCGTTTGAATCTAATAGCATTCGTCAGACATTCACCCCCCTTGTCCCATTCCTCGCCGTTGTCTGCTTGCAGTTCTTCCCCTGTTGTGCTCATCATGAGTTGAGGACCCCTCCGTTCTCTTTTTGCGGCGTATTTTACTGAATAATGAATTACCCTTGTCCCCTGAAAGAAAGCCCCACGATTCAGTTTTTTTCCTTTTTTGCTTAGGTCTGTTTGTCCTCTCCCCCTGTTCACGGGGAGGAATTTCCTTTTCAGTTGATTTGTCCTGACCACTTCTGCCCTTTGACCCCCCCTCCAGATGTCAATTTCTTATTCAACATATTGACTCTCGGACCAACGCGTCGTCACGTTTCGGCTGTTGAATTTTATTCACTCCTTCGGCTTTTACGAGCACTTAAGTCGATTGAAGGGTCTACATTGTCCGTTCCCCCCCCATCCGTCCCGCCTTTCCTCGCACGAGTTCCTGGACCCTTTGTTAGTTTTTTTTCGAGCCCCGACTTTCACAACCTTGCTTTTTTTCCACATTCTTGCTCGTACGACTCCTCCTCTTTCCCCCGTTTGTTGTTTGAGTAGAGTCTTTACCTTTGAATTGCCCCAGCCTGTGAACAGCGCTTTTTTTGCAGTCGGGTGTCCGCTTCATCCGGTCATTGTCTTTTCAACTTTTTTAGTTCTTCCTTTTTGCTTTGTTCTGCTTTTCCTTCCTCTCTCGCTCTTCAACTCCGGAAGTAGTTTTTGTCTCCCATCTTCCCCCCGTTCGAACCCTTCGACGCGTTGTCAGTCCTTTTCCTACTCCGGCCCTCTGTTTCCCCAGCTCTAAATCCCTTCCTGGAGTGTTCGTCATTTCATACCTTTTTCTACCGTCACACCCCCCCTCCATATCCGCTTTTTAGTCTTCCCCCTGTTTAATTTCCCTATTGTCACCTGATCCCTCCCTCTTTTCTCTCTCTCCCTTCAATCTTCTCTATTCCGTCCTCGAACCCTCAACTTTACCCTCCTTTCTTTTTACTCTACGAGTCCTCTTTCCATTCCTTGAATCCGCTATATCCCCCCTTCCCTCCTTCGTGCTCGGTCTCTTTTCCCCTTCCGGTCCTTATTCTGCCTCCCCACTCCTCCACGCCCTCTCTTTATGTCCTCCATAACCCTACTATTCACTTTCCCTCTTCTCTACATCGCCTCAATCCCCCCTCCATTGACCCCCCGACAACCTCCTGTTCTTCACTTCCCTCCCCCCCTATCCCCTATCTTCTTGTTTACGCCTTTCCACTCCCCCCTTCCATCCCTATTTATTTTAGAACCCCCTATCCTCATCTACCCCCACTCCTCAACTACTCCCCGTCACGTATACGATCACCCATTCTGCTCCCCCCCCTTCCTGTTCTGCCCACACCCCCCACCATCCATTCCCTTTCTTAGTCACAGCGCCCTCTACCCTCCGCCGTTGCCTCTCTCGCCATTTCCGTATTACCCCTTTCCCTGTGTCCCCACGGATATCTCAACCCCTCCCCGCCCCCTGTCCCGCGTCTCTCCCCTTTTCCTTCCTCTTGGCCCCTCCCCTCCTCCATCCCGCACTCCTCTCGTTCCTCCAACTCTCCCCGTTTCCCCACCTACCTACCTATTATTTCCCCCTGCCTCTTCTCGCCACCCACCCCCCTTCTTCTTCTTTAGACCGTCCCTCTCCGTCCTTGCATCTGTCGTTCCCTCACTTCCTCCCCATCAGGTACTTGTCTCGACCCCCCCTTTCTTTTTCCTCCTATCTCATCATTTCCCACCCCCCTCTCCCCTTCTTCCACCCCTCGCGCTCCCCTCTCCTCTCTATTTTCCCGCCGTTTTTCTTTCCGGCCCTTCCCACTTCAGCGCTTCCAGTACTGCACCTCTCTCCCCCCCACATCTCTTTTTTTTTGCTCTCATATTCTCTCCTATTATGCCCTATTATTAATCTCCCTGACCCCAGATCTCTTCTGCTCTGTCTTTCCTTCTCTTGCCCTGCTCACCTCCTTTATCACTCCACATCATTCTGAACCCGCACCCAGACGCCCTTTGACGCAAGAGGCTCCGGTCTGGTCACCCCCCCCCTTCCTGCATTTACACAGCCACCTTCGCACCACAATGTCCCCCGGTAAACGGAACCCTCACCTTATCTTGGTAGGCATGAATACTACTTTCCCGTGCCCCCCTATTTTTCTAGTTCCCTTTCTCCCCCTTCCTTTTATACTCTCTCCTTCTGGTCATCTCCTCCCCGTTTCTCTTCATCTCACCACTTCCCCTGACTTTTCTCATCCTGTCCCCCCCTCCCTCTTTCCCCCAGCTGCTTACACTGTGCCACACGTTTTACCCCGGGCCATTCTTTCCCCCCTATAACATCCTGCGCCCCCTCTTCCTCCTTATTATCCCCAGTTTTTTGCGTATTGCCCAGGATTAATGTAATGGGTGGGCTCACCTTCCCCCTCTTCCAGGGACCCCACGCAACCTCACAAGGGGCCCATGCAACTTACACGCGCCAAATAGAACCCTGACATTCTTTTTTTGCACATAAGCTGTCCTTCCTCACCCGCAGTAAAAGCTTCGCCGCCGACAGTTTTAAGTTGCCACTAGACTTACTTTCGCCCCTGCTCCCCGTTTTCCAGTCCACCTCTGCCCCCCTCTCCCCCCCCTTCTTTTTTTTTGCCAAATACTTTTCACGTATTGAATTTGCGTTTTTTTTCCCCAAAATATAAACCAAGTTACCCCCGTTTTTACACACCACCTTTGTCCATTTTTTTTCTGGGTTGAGAGTACCTCTTCGATCGCGTTCTTATTTTTCTTTTCTCGCCCCCTTTAGCTAGTCCTCTTTTGGTGCTGACTCTCCGGTGTGTTTTGGATATTTACATACTGAACACTGGTCAGTATGTAATCTCCAGAGTAGTGCGCCGGCAGTGTCACTAATCCCCCCCTGCCCACTCCCTCTCCCTTCCCCCACCCATCGGTGATTTGGGTCTACGTTTTGTTCTTTTAGGACATGACGGCGGGTCCCTCCTGTGCGCTTCGCTTTTCCCCCTTTTACCATGACAGTCAAGTTGTTCGTCTTTTCCAAGGCGATCCTTACTGAAGTTCGTTTGTTTTCTTTTTCCTGCCATTACCTTTTGAATTGTCGGTATCCTGTTTTTCCTTTTCGTGAATCTATAATTACTGACCCCCACATACACGGCTCGTCAGTCGGCAACGTGTTGCCTCTCTTGTCCCTCCCTTCCAGATTTATATCCCTCTCGGTAATTGCGTTAGGTCAACCAAGAATTTAGTAACTTCCCCCCCATTACCGATGCGATTTTCCTGAACGTCGTATTTTGATTTTTTTGGGTCTTCTTGTTTTCCCTTCCTTCCTTGCCTATCGCCTCCCAGGAACACGGTGTCTTCCCCCCTCAATCACCAGTACCATCCCAGAAGAAAGCCTGGGGCGTTCTTTTTTTTCGGTCAAAACTCTTCTCCTCCCTGCCTCCTTCGTTCCGCACTTTTTATGTGGACACCATATAATTGTTTGCGCGGTCTCCTACGGCAGCCTTGTGTTGCTGTCCTCCGACCCTGATAGTTCCTCCCCCTGTTTTCGCATATCCCCCTTCCAGCCACTAGGCATTCATCTTCCGTTTTCCCTCCTTGTTCGGGTGCCGCCCCTAGGCGAGTTCGTGTGTGGTAAATCACAACACCGCCCCCCCCTTTCACGCGAGTTTTTCCCTAAACACTTCATTTGATCCACGACAAAACAAATCTCAGGCCCTTCTTTTTCCTCCCTTTCGCAGTCTTCTTTTTTGTACCTCTTGTGAGGAGTCCAGCGTTTCCCAGCTGGTTAGGAGAATGCCACCCTCTCCCCCCCCTTCCCCTTTTTTTTTACGAGCACGAGAGGCAGACCCAGGCTTACCCGGATTTTTCCCCTTTCCCCAACATCCATTTTCGGTCCCCCCCCTGGGAGAATAGATGGGTTGACTTCACTTTCCCTCCCCCCCTTGTTACGACTGGCCTCCGGCCACGCCTTTTTTTCGCTTACGTCGAAATCCTGTTAAAGGGTAAGCCTTGATGTGTTCTTCCCCACATTTTCTCCCCCTGTTTTCCCTCTTAATAGGTCTTCTTTGGTTGGTGAGTAGTTCACCCACCTATAACCATTGTTTAAAATTGGGTGGGGTTTGCGGTTCCCTGAATTCCTTTTCCCCCGTTTCCCCCTGCTTTTGGGAACCCTTCTTTTCTCTTCCCCTCCTTTTTTTTTTTTGATCTCTCTCCGTCCCCCCCGGTTTTAAGCAATTGGCACCTTAAATTCATTCGGTTCTCGCCCCCCCCAACCCCAATTTTTTTCCCTATTCCTGGTGTCCATAAAAGAATACAAGCCCTGACTTTCTTTTGAACCGTTTGGCTCTTTTCCACTTACTTTTCCCCCCATGGATTTGCCAATTGCCCCCTGCTATAAAAACGAGCGTGCTTATTCTTTCCCAGTCGTCCCCTTTGGCTCGTGCCCGTTTCCGTCGTCACTTCCGGTGCACCATCTCGGATACAGCTTGTTATCTGCAATTTTTTAGTGACCTTGACTACGTCCCTCCTTTTTTTAAATGATGCCTTTGCTATTTGTGCCCCGCATCCGCTCGGTCTTCCTTTCTCCCTCCTACCGCCATACTCTTTTTTGCGTGCCCTTCTTTAGCTGACCTCTTTCAAGCTACTTATGCAAGTTCCTTTACCAAAGAAGTGACTTATCTTTTTTTGTACTGTGGCCTACATGTCTCCCTCGGGTTGATTGTTACCCTCTTTCATTTGGCGTGTTTTTATTTTGAACCACCCAGCCCCTTCCACTCCCCCTCCCCCCCTTTGTCCGGCCCTTATAACAATATGGCCCCACCTTCTTTGTAATCCCTGTTCCCCCTTTTTTTTCATCAGCGCTCGAAAACGTTATATAAATTTTATCACCCCAAGGTTATCCGATAGATATCCTTTTCACCATAGAGTTCCCACCATCGTTTTCGAGGAATCTGATGCAAAGGTCTGCGCCTGTTCGTTTTGAGCCCCCCCCCCTCCTCCCCCTCCCCCACTGGTTCTGGTCGTTCTTAAGTGGAGTCTGCCCCCCACCTTCGGTGACACCCTTTTTCCTTCCTGCTCTTCTTCACTTAGCCGAAAAGGGAATAAACACCCTAATCTTCGACGTCTCCGGAATCGCCGTGTCTTTAAAATGTGTTACGTTCCCCCCTTCTACTATAGTTTGACCCGGTGGCCACCAGTTCTCGAGGATTTTTCTTCTTGCATCTTGCCTCTGGCCTTTTAGGACTTATTTTCTTTTATTGTGCCCTTTCGAAGCTACTAGGGTCCTGACCTTATCCCTGTCCCCCCCACCTCGATCACCTCTCATTTAGTGTAACGGCCGCCACCCACCCTCAACCTATCAGTAAGGCTAGCCTAACCGTTTCGTCGGGGGTTAAAACGGTGACGAATTCACTCCCATTGTCCCCCCCCCTCGTCCTTTCCGTAATCGAAAACACGCAGGAAGGTTTCCCTTTCCCCCACCAACCCCTCCCCTCTTGACCCCGACTTGACCTCTTCACTAGATTCTTGACTTTCTATGAAACCACGGCAGTTGTCCGACTCCCGAGACTACTTTTCCCCTTCCCTTCTTAAGCTCACACTATTCTGCACCAACCAGCGTTCCCGCGCTTTTCTTCTTCCCCCCTTCTCCTCTCCTAACCCCTTCTGCTCACTCTTCCGCGCCACCCCCTCTTCCCCCTTCTTTTGTACCCCCGTGAACGGGCCTTGTCTTGCTTTCCCCACGCCCTGACTTCCCCACCTGTACAATTTTGCCCTTCGTTTTTTTTTTTATCCTTTTTTGCCAACTGGCTTCCCTGTGCTTCGTTGCGGAAATCTGCTATTCGGTTATTCTCTTTACTTCAGATTATTGCACTGAAACAATTTCTCTCCCGGTTCTGAGGTTTTCTGGAGTTGCGAGCGTTTTTTTTTTTGTGCCTTCCCCCCTGGTTCTTTGGTTTCTCCCCCCTTGCTTCAAATTTCGACCATCCCTACAGCTTGAACCTTTCTCTGTGCTATGGGCTTATTATTTTTCCCTTTGACCACGTTGTTCTACTCGGTTCGGTCTTTCGCCTTCCCTCCCCATCAGGCTCCCTTTTTTCTTTCTTTGACCCGTCGAGGTAGTCTCCTTCTTTTCCATTCCTCTTCCCCAACATAATTAATCGTTAAGATCAAGAGGTTCAAGGACCGGCCTTTTTCGATCCCCTTTTTTCCCTGCATGGTCCGCTTGTTTTTTTTGCCCCTGACGTATCCTTCTTGAATCCTCCGGTTTTTTTTTTTTAGAGATCTCCCTCTTTCAGACCCTTTCCCAAGCGGCGGCTTTGTGAATTTTAGTAGAAGTCAATAACAGGTGCCTCGGCTCTCCCCCCCCCCCCCCCCCCCTTCTCGCAGCTTTCCCTGCGTCCCGTACTAAACCTCGTTTTGTCGTTCTGCTCTTTCGAGTTCCTTTTGTTCGTTCCTTTGCTCCACCGCCGAACCTCGTCGATCTTTGGTCCAGACTCCCGATTTCCTCCTTTTTTTTCCGCCTTTTCCCTCTAACAATTCATCTTGAGAGGTTTCGCTTTGCTTGGCGACACTAACTCTTCCCCCCATTCACTTCCTACACGGGAACCTCTCCAAAATTCCCCGGTTTCCCCCCCCCCCGAACTTTTTCCTCTTCGTTCCCCTCCTTTCCTTTCCTTTTCCTCTCCTAAACTCTTCGCGCCCACTCGCACGGATCTTTTCAGAAAATAGCTTGCTGCACCTTCCCTCCTTTTTTCCCGCCCCCTAGGTCCCCCCCTAGCAAGGCTCCTCCCAATTCCATTTTAAATTGTCTCAGGGTTGCCTTTTACACCCATTCATTTCCCCCGCCTTTCCACCCTTTTACACTCCCACTCGAACTTTTCCTTTTTTTCCTCTTAATTTTCTTTCTCCTTCAGTTAGTTATAGTATTAGTGGAATGATCCTTTTTTTTTGTTTGGATCTAGGTGTGAATCTTCCCTATGAAAATTACCTGTTATGATTAGTCCCGGCGCACTGTTGCCTCTTTTTTCTTCTCCCTCCCATCTGATCCCTCTCACTCTGTAATATAAATTGGATGGTGATTGGGACCCGTTGCTTTTTTTCTGCTCTTCCATGTCCGGCTTTTCTTCGATGATTGAGGTCACTGTAACAGCCCATATTTCCCCTGTTCAGTCTAATGATCTTTCGTTCGGTTTTTCTTTCCTAACTTGCCGAGTCGGTATTATAGGTGGGATGTTACTTACGCTACATTTTTACCCTGGTCCCCCCCCCTACTCTCGCAGTCCTGCCCACCGTTGCCTCGATACCCTTTTTGTCCAGAACCAGCTATTCATAGAATCCTCGTACTGCTGCGGAGGTCCAAAAACCATCAGGCCTTCCCTTCCCTTTAACATTTACGCTTCTGTATTAAGGAGTTTTGACTTCTATGCTTTTTGGTTTCCCTGTTGACATAATGGCCTCCCAAACGAGAAAGTCAGAGGTTAATAAAGGCATCTCTCCTCTTTTCAGTTTTTGTCCTTACAATATTATATTTTCACCTTCGCCTGTTACTACCAGCGACCTTTATCTAATGCGTGGGGCCATTGTTCTTTCCGGCTCACCCACGCTGGCGAAAGCCCCGATCCTTTCCCCATGTATGCGCCTTAACTTACCGTCCCAATGAAGTATTATTTCCACCTTCACCTTTCAAGTTGTTTAAGATTTTCTAGACTTGGGTGCTTTCCTACGTCCCCCACTTGGCTAGTTCATCCCAACGATGTTCTATGAATATCCACAGCGCACAATTTCACTCGTACTAAAGAGACGTTTTTCCATTTCAAGTATTTTTTCCCTTATACTATCCCTCCCCCCAAAACCCACATGTGGACTTTTTCGTGCTTTTTTTCCTAACACAGCCCAATTAAACGTTGTTATCCCCTTATTTTCCCCTCATTTCGCCCCTTCCCAGATACCCACCCCCAGTCAGTGCGGTGTGGGGTTTGTTTTTTTTCCCTTTTTGTGTGCCAATGTAGTTTTCCTTGCTCCAGCTTCTTAAGTGTGTTTCATGAGAAAGACCCGTTGGGCCATCTTTTTCACCCTATTCTGGCGGGTTCTGAACAGGAGTCTTTTCAGACTCTCTCCGGTGGTCATTTTTCTTCTGATTTCCACGGCGCCTAATTGCACTACGTTCTGCCCCCTGAGTAATCACCCCGCACATTATCCAGCCCATTTGTTTTTCAGCCTTTCCAAGCTTTTATCATCGCGGTTTGCCAGTTTCCCATGTTTCTTGGCCCACCTCACTCCCCCCCCTTTTCCCCCTATCTGGTCCCCATTCCTCCACCGTTTTTGCTTCATGGTATGACCACTGGCCTTCTCTTGTTACAGCCATGAAGTTTCATTCCCCCCTCCCACCGTTTCTGCTTTTTTTCGGCCCCACCTATCAAACCTTCCAAATTTTTTTTTATGCGTCCTTCCTTACCTCTTCCCGTTCACCGTGCCACTTTTGGTTTGCCACTCCCGGCAAAGGACACCTTCTTTTTCTTTTCCTCTTCCCCTCTGGTGTTTTTTGTAGACCCCGGTTGAATTGCGTTCCCCTTTACACAAAAATTGGCCCCGGTTCCCGTTTCCCTCTTTTTTCTTCCCTACCCTACACCCAATTTGAAACGAACTTGGTATAGGTGTAAACCCGTCCACATCCTGACCATCCTATCTAGTTTTCACGTTTTGGCGAACTGCCAATCTTTCCTGCTACACTGGATTGCTTCATTTCATCGTTTCTTCCCCCAAACCCTCCTTTTGGCGTCTGGCCAGAAGTCTTTCCAAACTTGGATCGTTGAAGTTGCCCCCCCCTTCCGGTCCACCCAGCGTCAGTCTCCCGTTTGCGGCTCCACCTACGGTCCAATTTCCCTCTTTTTTTTTCTCTTTCCTCCTGTCGCCAGTTGTTTTTTTCAAATGATGCCGGCGCTCAGTTGATTGTCCCAAAGCCTGCCTCTTACTGTCTCGTAAGGGAGTAACAGGCCTATCAATCCCTTGATGAGGTCTCCTCTCAACTTTTTTTTTTTCCTCCACACTTCTTCCCAGTACGGCATGCCCCCTACCCAAACAGCATTGTACTGTCTCTGGGTGGGTCTTTGCCTACCTGTGAAGCAAGCCTTTCTGATGGAAATTTACATTCCTCTCTTTCGTGTTAATTGGGCTGTCGTGATTCACCACTCCTTCAATCCTGCTCGGTCCTGGTCCCCTTCTCCCCCATTCTTTTCTTACCGTCTCTTTAATCCTCGTAACCCTGATCTTTCTTTCCTGAAATAGAAACTTTCTCCTTTTTTTTCGTCCTCCAAACCGGCCTCCGATCGAGCCCGTGCTCAAATTCTTTTTGTACCCAAGTTTTCGGCCTCCGATCAACCGTTGCTGAGCCTGCCTTTTGAGCCCCCCCCCCCATCCTTCCCCTCCAAGCAGGTCTTCTAGGTTCTTGATGAAGGGAGTAGCACCCCTTCCTTAACTTGTGCCTTTCTTCCCCCTAGTTTGGCTTAACCCCCCCAGTATACAGATTTCCCCACAACCCCTCCTAGCCCAAGGTAGCCGCCAGGAACTTCTCCAGATTTTGTCAACTTGGTTTTACCAAGTTACACTCTCTTCCTTTTAGTTTTGACCCCCCTCCGGTTACAATTTTCGGATTCTCTGCACCTCTTTTCCTTTTCCGGGCACTCTCGCTTTTGCAAACGTTTGTCGCGAGCGTCCTGGGGAAAAAGCGCCTCTCTTTTCTCTCTTTCTTTCCAAGCCCCACCTCTTGTGATGCAACTGTCCCCCTGTACCTGTCCTTCACCCCCTCCCCCGAACCTATTTCATGTAAGGATCGCCTTTCCCCTGGACCGACCTTGACTGGCTGGGAAAATACGTGAGCGTTTTCCCCCCTTAATTTGCCCCGCCGTCGGTCCCGTATAGGATCTGATGTCTTCCCCCCCCCCCCATTTCCCCCCCCTCTTGATTTACTACTTTGCTATTCGAATCGGTGATGATGCGATGAAAAATCTTCACCTTGCCTCCCTCGAGACTCTTTCCACCTTTCGGCCTTAGGCCTACTAAATCTTCACCCCTGCAGTAAGGCACTTCCCTCTTTTCAATGATGAACTCCTCCTCCATAACTAAATCCGGCTCCCCCCTCCCTCCCTTTACGGCTCCAACATTCCCCCGGAAGATTTGGTTACCCCCTTGTTCCCTTGTGACTACTTTTCACAGAACATTCCCCCCCTTTACACTTCAAATTTGCAGCAGAGCCCCTTTGAGCTTTTCCTCTCTTACACCACTGGGCCCAAGGTGAGAATACAGTTGTTTTCCCCCCCGTTTCCCCTCTTTGGCTTGCGAAGCGTTTCTACTACTTGTACTTAAGATTTTTTTTCTTTTCCTTCATGTGGATAAGGCCTCGTTTTTGTTTTAGGGTTCATTGCGTTTTTTTTTCCCTTTTTGGAAGGTGCTTAATTGTACAGAGAACCCGGTTTCCCGGAGATTTATATGTATGTAGATAGTACCACAAGACGTCCGTCGTTCCTTTGAGTCCTTCAAACCAATTGTCTGACAACTGTATCATTCGAGTAGCCCGATAGCCCACCTAGTGCACCACCCTCAAAATCTTTGTGACAACATTGATATTTATGGACAAGCTCTTCTTTATTACTCGCCTGCTGCCAAGCTTTCTACGCTTTTCTTCCGGTGAAAGCTGTTCCCGCTCACCTATTAATTCATTTTTTACGATTCTCAACTGAGGTGAGGATAGTATGCCGTTCCCCCCAGCAGAATCATTGATTCCGAGACATCCCGGATTACGGTTTTCCCCACTTTTTTCTGACAAAGCCCTCTTTTTCTGCTTTGGTTCCTT
>Ga0179593_1357747_pt1 | contig 13737 bp, 10 predicted proteins | sample CZODoug2_1_08_16_FD_185931 | JGI IMG/M metagenome (GOLD analysis project Ga0179593, IMG submission 185931) | Vadose zone soil fungal communities from Angelo Coast Range Reserve, California, USA - CZODoug2_1_08_16fungal (PacBio error correction) | ecosystem: Environmental > Terrestrial > Soil >... | reverse complement strand
TGAAGTTCCTCGGGCTTTTTAGTCCTTCCTGTGTTCGTACGGTCTTTTATTTTTGTGAGCTTTTTCGTCTTCATGGGCCTGAGAGACATTGAGGATTTTTATGGTATTTGAAGTCCTCCATTTTTTTTTCTGCGCCTGGCTTCTTGTCGTAAGCATCATGTTCTCTGCAGCTCCGATCCGGGATTTTTTTCTCTTGCTCCTTTCTCTTGTTCGTTTCCGGGGTTTCAACACTCTTATTTCTTTTTTTGCGTCCGGCCAACCATGCGTCCTTTTTCCCTCTTGGTTGTTTTACATGGAGAGGCGTCACTTTCCGGCTGCGTGCACCGCAGGGTCCACTCCCCACAGTGATACCGTTTCATTACGGTGGGTTCGTGTCGTGGGTATAGCGGGGTGCGTGGAGAGCGCGAATCTCGCGTGCGGTCGCACAGTCCGATCGCCGAGAGACCTGTGAAGTCGTGAAGGGTGATTTGGGGGTTTCCGGGGGGCTTTCCGCAGCTTTTTGCGTTACGCCTCTCGTGGTGAGCTTTGGTTTACTTCTTTTTGTCCCATCTCCTTGTGGATGGTTTATCCTTTTTCCCTGCTCAAATCCTTTTCCTCCCACCCTGTTCTCTACGTGATCACCCTTTGGACACTTTTTGGCGCCCAAGTAATATTATTCTTTTGGAAAGGCTGCCCCTTCCCCCTCCTATATTAGGAGTCTGGGGGTTATATTTGGCGTTGGCGTGCTCCAGTTCTCCGTGACGTCCTACGACTAGTGCTGGGTTGGTTTTTTGGGCCCGGATTTGGAGTGGGTACGATAGATCTTTCCATGCGGTCTCCCTTACTATGGCACTTTCAAACGATGCTCCTGGCACAATTTGTTAGTTGGCGAACCCCCGATTGACGCCTTTTGCCACGAGTCAGTGTTGTTTTTTATTTCTAAAAATGCGTTCCTCAAACAACTCCTGGGTTTCCCCTGTGCCGGTTATTTGCTGTTAATGTTTTAGGGGGATGAAGTGCCCCTCCTCTGTTCAGCTACATAGGGGCCCTCTGATTTTGCGTAAGGGATCGGTCGATCTCGTTTTGTCTTTGTTTGTTTTGCGCCCAACCCAAGCTGTTGATTTGAAGGTCCGGCACTATGCCTCCCATTGAAGTTTTCGTCCAGGTGAAGAAACTCCGGAGCGCACCGTGAGCTTCTCCCCGTTTTTTGCGACCGGCCCTCGCGTACTTTTTCCTTTCCCTATGATCATGTTGTGGTGGCACCCTCTGTGTCGGAGTGCGTATGGATTGGTCAACCAGTGAGTTCCGGTGACGGCTTCTTGCCGTCCCTACAATCCGAGACAAACCCTTTCGACCTGTGTCTACGCTTCCTCTTCGATTGCCGATCCTTTCACGGCCTTTCGTCGATCTCCTGCCCCTGCCTTTTTTTTTTTGGACCACCCTCTTAATGATGATCGACGTTTTTCCGTGTCCCGAGATGCACCAGTCACACTCCCAACTTCTCCCAATATGTTTTTCGTTTTCGTCAGTTTTTTTTTTGTCTGCTCTTGCCCTCTTTTCGAAAGTCAGAACCCTATTGAGGCTTTCCCCATGAAAGCGATCCTTGCTTCCCTCCCGAGCTCATCTCTTCAAAAGCATTCCCCTGCGGTAAAGCTGTTTTGCCTTTCACCCAAATCCTAAAAACTTTCCTTTTCGGCTTCGCGCCGCCTCCCTTCTCGTATCGCAAGGATTGCTTCTTCCTGACTCTGCTTCCAAGCCGACTACTGTTTTTGTTGGCGCCAACACTAGCCCCGGTTTGTGGTATTCTCAACGTCCCACGATGCGTTTTTGCTTCATGACGTCGAGATTTCAGTCGCCGCGTTTTTCAATTCGTCCTCCTTTTTCAAATTTCTCGCCTCCCCCGCCACTCGTCATTTCACATCGCCATGTTCTCCTCTCCCATCAGCCCTTTGGCCTTCACCGATCGACATCGGAGTTAGCGCTTTCCCCTTCGGCCTTTTTGTTTCCATTTTCTTTTTTGGCAGGAGTCAGGCTCATTGGAGACCGTTTTTTTTCTTTCCAATTGGTTCAGTCTTCCTCGCAATGTCCTTTTTTGACCCCCTTTTCTTCCCGGTCTCTGCCGGCGCATCTCGTGTTCACGGCGAGGCGGTGTCAACGTTTGGCTGGGAGCTATCTCTTCTGCCTACCGTACTTTGATTGATCGAGTGTTCTCGACGAAGCCAGATCCACTATTTCTTTTCATTTCGATATGTATTGTTTCGCTATACTGCTTCAACTCCCGGACACTTCCCTTAGCAATTTGATTCGGGTTCCATCACTTACATCTTTCCGAAGACGGCTCGCTTCATTCATTGTGCAGGCGCCACCGCTTGACCATTGTTTTTCCCTTTTCGCGGCCGAACTTACCTTCAGCCCGCTTGTCTTCGGAGCAGTATTGACCTTTTCCCGACCCTGGTCTCGCGACACAAGATACCGTCGTTTTAGATTTTTTTTGAACCCGGGCGTGCGCGCTTCCCTTATCCCTCCAGTCTTCCGCGGCCTTCTTCTTAAGCTTTTTTGTACCATTGTCGTTGAGAAAGCGTGTTTGGCTTGATTTTGCCTTTTGTCCCCCCTTCTGCTTTCCCCCGTGCAGCGAGTTAGATTTTTTTCCCTCGTAATCATTTTCATCTCTTGTTTCCCCAACCGGTCCTTTTTCGTTTTTTCGTCCTATGACTCCTTCCCCCAATCGTTAACGGGACCGCCCTAGCCATTTGCAATGCCCCGGACCCTGCTTTTCCTACGCTCGCACCGCCCCCTCCAGTCTCTGGCGCCTCCTCCTCAATGAGAACATGGGCGTTGTACAACCTGGCACCCTGTAATGCCCCGTTGAATACTCCCATTTCGCATTTTCTTTCGGTGAAAGATCGATTAGTTGGAGACTAGCGGGACGACATTTTTTTCATCCATCCTGTGTGGGTCGTTTTTTTTCTTTGTTTGATTATGCATGGCATATCCTGTGTAAACCGTCTTGCATAGGTGCACCAATTCCCTTGACACCACCCCGGTCTGTCAACTTTATTTTTTTTCCCCCCCACTGCCCCATATCTCTCCAGCGATCCTTCGCCCTCACATCATCTTAAACCCACCTTCCGGTTAACGTTGCCCCCGAGTTCTTCTTTTCCCTTTGCTGCGGCGGCTTGCCGTCTCTCCCTCTTTCATTCGCAAGAGCCGGTGTTTACCTCCCGATTTCTTTCTTCGATTCTTGATTCGCCTTCTGTACGAAGAGGTCCTATTTCTCCTCTGCTCTCCAGTAGAGACTGGTCTCAGCGGTTTCTTATACCCCCTCTTTCCGTCCCCAAGGTGTTTTCCGTCATAGCCTTCGTGCTGTCACGAGGCGAGATTAGCAGATGCTGCTGGCGTCCCATGTCCTGCGAATTTGTCCCTTTTTTTGTGTGGTGTTGTTGGTTTTGGGTCTAGTTCGGACTGCCTTTGGCCCTGGGCATAATCATAGGTTCTTTCGTTTTTTGTATTTCGAGACCATTGGCGAGCGCCATTTCCCCTCGAGCGTTGTTGAGTTTTCCCCATTCCTGAATGCCGGGGCACCCTACTTCCAACGGTTTTTTACGTTTTCCGCGTACAGACACCAACGGGGTCTGAGACGGGTTTGCGTGTGGATTTTAATGTGTGTCCCCTCTGCTAGACAGCTCTCTGGTGGTTGTGTGCCGGGTTCAGGGTGATTGTATACCGGTTAATCTGACAGTCTTGAGTGCTTTGATGCGCAGTATGGATCCTAGTTCGTTTCGGTTCGGGTTGGCTGGTTATTGTTTACCCGTTACCGGGGTCTTCGAATGACTCAATTTTTCGTGTTCGAACCTCTGCCCGACTTCCTCGTGGAACGTTGTTTTTCCGACGCATTGTCTGATTGGGTTTTGTTGCGGGGTAGAGTATTGTTGTCCGCCGGTTCGAAATTCATCCCTTCTCGGCGGGATCGTTTTTTTTTTTAGAATTGTGATCGCCTTGATCGACCTTAACCACCCAGATCTGCCAACCTTCGGCGTCGGAGTTTGTAGATATCCGGCCTTGCCGCATGCCGTCCATCTTTTTGTTAGGAGGCGTGTAACAGCCGCACTTCATGCTTGTTGTTTGGTGACCCGTGACTTTTCGAATGAACTTGACTTCCCCTTGCCCCCTTAGTGGTCGGCGTGGACATTTTACTCAATTATTTTATTAGCAGCCTTGTACCCCGAACTTGCGCTTTCCTTTTTTTTTCTTCCGTCGTCATCGTCCCCCCTTCGCTTTATTCCTGGCATGTCCTCCCTCGCAGCCCCCGTTCTCCTATGAACGTTTTTCCGGTCTGATCCCCTGTTTCCATTCTCTTCCCATTTTCTTCTCCCTGTACGTGGTAGGTGGTGCTTCTGTTCTTTTCGGGCGGTGTCATCTCAATTCGAGCCGTTCTTCGGCACCGTTCGCATAGACGCCCTTTTGGTTGCCATCTCCTTCCTGTTGTTTTTTTCCCGCTTGCTCTGTTCTCATCGTCGATGTGTCGTTGTGCTGTTTTCTCTTTTTTCATATCCCCGGTCGCGACATATCGTTGACGTTTACCGCCTTTGTGGAGTTGCCGTCTAGTCCTGCGCCATCGCTCTTTGTCTGTTGCGAGAAGAGCGCGCTCTCGCCTCTGCTTCTTTTCCTCCTGCGTCCGTTGGGTGGGTTCTTTTTTGATTCTCTAGATTGCTCGCAAGTTTTTTTGTTTTTTTTGTGAGCAGATATTTTTCCGCCCTCTTAGGACGCGCTTCCATTTTGTTTTCGGGCGGGTTGTGATTATTTTCTGGCCAGTCCCTGGGTCTGAGCCAAGTTTCACAATATCGCACCGACCCCCTTAATGGTTTTGAATCAGCTTTTTCTTTTTCCGATGGCACCAGTTCCCTTCCCTCTTGCGACGTTTTTCGCCTGCGCCCCCCTTTTTCGTACTGCGATACCCTCTCCCCCGGCCTTTTTTTTTGAGTCCCCCAGTCACTTGGTTTTTATCGTGCGCTTTCCTGGTTTCGAATCACAAGTGCTTGCCGGGTTCCCCCTTTACGTGTCCCCCCTAGCAGACCGTTTTCCTTTAGTCTCCATTTGTAGCCTTTTCCGACGTCGCCTGTTTGGTTGCGCGATTTCGAATTAGCAATCCGAAAGGCGCAAAGGTCGGCAGGTCGACCATTGCCTGGCTTGACCACACTAAGGTCGTTCATGATGGCCCCCCTTCCGCACCCGCCGTTCCTTTTTGACCCCTTTTATTAGTCCTTTCGACCATGGCGGCACAAGAATTTCTTTTCGCTGACGTCTCCACCTCTGTTAGATGCGGCCGCGCTTTGATCGCACCGTGAACCGAGGTGCAGGGGGTTGTTGAGTGTGGTTGTTTCCGTTCTCGCGCTCACACGCGGAAGCTTCCCGACGAGTGAAGGGCTTTTTTTTCATGCCCCGGCGGCCCGCCCCAAAGAGATACATCCCTCCGCAAATTGGCGATGGGGCTTGCAGGGCCGAGGTTGCTCTTTGAAGAGTTGAATTTTTGCTGCCCCTTGAGAGCGAGAGGGACTTCATCTATCCAAGCCATATGGATTCCTTCGTAGCTTCGTCCCCTCCCCCCCCTTTACTTCGCTGACTCTCGTTCACTCCTCCGGGGGACGCTCGGCGCTCGGCTTCATCACCGCTCTGTGTCGTTTTGGGTGTTTTTTAAAAACCTCCGACCCACCTTGGTGCTGTCCACCCCCCGTTTGTCGCTCAGACCCCTTCCGACCGCGTTGATTTCTTGGTCCTTTTTTCTTCATGGTTTGTTTTGCCATTGTCCATGTCAGAAGAGGACCTTTTGATCTGCGCCCTTTATTTTGCCTTTCTCCCCTACATGTCCTTTCGCCGCCCACTCTATTTCTCCTTCCGTTTCCTGCCCCGTACTTGCTTACGATCAGCCCACCTCTCTTACTTGCTCCACCCTCCTCCCATCTTTTCGTACCCTTCCTATTTTTTCCCCAGTGTCACGTGCGTTATTCGCAGAACCTGGTTTGCGGATTTTTTTTTCCGCCGACTCGCCGCCTCCCTCTACTGCGCTTCTTTTGATTCTGGAAAATCGCAGTTTATCCCCCCCTCCGCTCGTTATCGCTCTTCTTTTTGAGGTTGAAATGTCTATCAGTCAGTCATTTATGAGTTTCGGGGTCCCTTATCCCCTGAACCTCCGGTTCTCATCTCCTTGTTGTGGTAGACCACGGGATCGCCGTGACGCAGGGTGTTCTTTTCCCTCGCGTCTTGGTTTGGTTCTCTTCTGTATTTGTGGAGCCTTCCCTTTCTCTTGCCCTTCTTCTGTTTTCTCCCCGTGTGACTGGTCCACGATGCTTTCCTATTTTTTTTTTTCCGGAACTCCATGTCCTAAGTTCGCTCACCCCTTTGAACCCCCCTGCGGCTGTGATTGTCAATCCCTTGCTGGAAACGCCAGATTGCTCCACAGCCACCCTCAGGTAACGGATCCTCCTGAAATTGCATCTCTAGACTTACTCCCCTGTGGACCCCCCATGGTGTTACGTCCCTTTATTTATTCGAGTTTCATTGCTTTATGGGCTGTTGGCCTTTTTGCGTAGATTCTGTATCCCTGGCAACGTTTCCTTTTTCTGACTATTGATTTATATGGTAGTGATGAGGCGAGGGCGCTTGGTTCGGGGGTCATTTGCCCCTGATGGCTTTCCTCATGTTGACAAGATTCAGTCCGTACCTATTTCGTTTTCCCCCTCCCTCCCCTGATTGACCATGAGTTCCCGATTGCCATCGTCATCTCTATTTTTTTCCCAAAGATGATGGTTTTTCTCCCTCAACTTTTTTCACAGTGCTGAGAATTCCCCCTTTCACACCAGATTTTTCTTCGCTTCATTAAGTCAGCCCTCAAGTGCTGTTGACGTTGCCATCGCGCCGCGCCTTACTGCAGCTACCTGACGGTCTTGTAGTTTTATAACATGTTGGCTTGTCCCTCCCCCCTGCTGGTCTAGAAAATACGACAGTGCCTTTCTATTCGTCTCCCCCTCCTGCCCAGGTGCTTTTTTTTTCTACTCACTCCTCGAAGTTTCCATTCACAGTTCCCATATAATCATCATTCGTACCCCCTTCATTGAGCTTCGATGCGACACCCCCCTTTCAATACCCCTTCGCCGTACACAAGAACAGGGATTTGTGTTTAGTTTTCGCTTCACACGCAATGCCCCATTTTCTGTTTCTGTTCAGCCCCTCTTCTTACCCTGTCAGCTCCACGGGCCCCCTGCAGTTGAACGGCTGTTACAAGTTGATGGACCTCCCTCTTTGACCGCTTTTCGATCCCTTCGACCCTGTATAAGCTTTTTACTTCCGCGCTCATCTCTCCTGTTGTGGCCCCCCCCTAGCTTTTGTTGGCGCAACCCGATGGATTCCTCCTGAAGTATTTCCCTCCCTGCAACGATCGCTTTCGTCCTGCCCCCTGCCTTTCTGACTGCGTCATTTCGTTTTTGATGACAAACTTTTCGATCTTTCTTTTCTTTCTTTCACAGTTGTCTTAAGTTATACTTTTGACCCTCCTTCTCCCCGACGCTACCTTCAATGACTCCCTGACCCCTTGCGTTTTGTTTTGTGTCTTCTCCTTTACTTTCTGGCGATTCTCGTTTAGTGTCTCTTAGGATTTGAGAAGGGATCCTTTGGTCCTCCTATAATTTCCGTCTCTCCCGCCTTGTGCTTTTCCTTCTATCCTCACCAGCACGGTTCTTTCCGATCTGGCACACCTTCTCCCTTCCTGCTGTTTTAGAGAGAGCTAGTAGTGCTCTCAGATGCTTCATTGCTCTGCCTTTTCGCAGGTGTTTCTTTCCATCCCGTTTCCTAATCTGCAGTTTTTACATTCACCTACCTGCGGTTTTGGTTTCCTTCTGGTTTAGTATTTGTCTGGTGGAGACGTTTTTTCCTGATTGTCAATCTTAGATCCATGTCTTCCTTTGTTTTCCAACATTCATTATATATTATCTCAGAGTTTCGCCCCTTTCCTTGATTTTTTGACTATTATTAGGCGCGTCTCTGTCCTGTTTTTCTCGTCTTCGTCTTCCCTCCGCGCCCCCTGGGAAGGCTCTTGGTTTTTGCGGAGTCTCTTTTTACGCTAAGAACGGCGAGATGATCGATTTTCAAGCGCCGCCGTGTTTTCTGTCTCCCGGTGCCTCGGACTCTTCCCTCCGCTGGTTTGCTCGCGGTTCGGATTGGCCTTTTTCCCTTGACCCGTCATTTTCTTCTACCTGCAGCTTCCCCATCTTTTTTTCGTTGGCTGGCCCCGCTGGTCCTGAACTATCTCCTCTTTGAGCTTTGAACCCTTTTATTTTTCACTGCCATCCTTCAGACGACTAACCCCTTTTTAGTTTTTGCTTCCTCTTCATGTTTATCATGTTCTACCCACAGTTTTCCCCGTGCGTGGTGTGTATGGATAGTGTCTTCCAATTCTAAGACCATTTCACGTTAGACCTCTGTTTTCCCCTGTTCCATTACGGTGGTGTTACGAATTCCTTATACCCGTCTCCAGCCCTCCGCATTGGGAACGGCTTTGCTGTCGGATGACTGTTGCATTAATTCTACCCTCCCAGCCAAGGCTTTGATGTTTTCCCTCAGTACCGTCCAATCCCGCGCCCGGCTACGCTGACGATTACTTTTTCCAACCACATGGTGACAGGTTCCGTACGCACATGGTGGTTTTTTATCCCTCTAGCCTTTCTGTCATTCCCCTTGACCTTTTATTTCCCCCCCCTTCCCGCCGAGCGTTTTCGTCTGTCTCACCCTGTTCCCTTACCAATCACACTTATCAGCTGGTCAAGCTCCCGGCGCCCTCTTTTTCCCGCCCGCTATCTCCTTAGTATGACGGTATGCATCCCTCTTTGCATGTTCCATGTTGTGCTTTTATAGTTAGTTTTCGCGGCCATTCCCGCCTCCATTGTGCGCTTGGTTGCGTGACGTGCCATTTCCTCTCCGATAAGTTTTTGAACTCCCACACTTTTTCTTTGCTTTTTTTTTCTGCCCTTTCTACACCTCCGTCTCCTCTCTGTCTTCCGTTCTCTGTACGACGCGTATTGCGCTTTGCTTTCCCGACCGATCAGTCATGGAGCTCATACATCTGTTCTGCCGTACCCTCTCTCCCTGCCCCTACTCCCATGTCTTCTAGAATTCTAAGGCATGTCGCCTTCTTTACATGGTTGCTAAACTACATCATTTTTGATTACAGGCGTCCTTCTCTCTCTTTTCCTTTTTTCGTGTTTTTTTTTCTAGAGCTGACCCCCGTACTTCCTTTCTTCCGTTGATTTTCCCTCCCTCATTTTTTGTTTTTTCAGGTCCGTGCTTCCCCTCGTTCCAGTTGTGGCATTGCGAGTAACACCGTCTGTACGTCGTTTCTTGAAGCGCCATCTATGTCGTTCTTTTCTTCTGCTCCGTTCTCGGCGTTTTCCAGGCTCCGTATATAGTCCGCTCGTCATCAGTATTTGCTAGTTTTTTTGGAATCCAATTGGAGTCCCCCCCGGCCCTCTTCTTTGTTTTCGGTCGTAAACATGCCGCCCCGTGCTGCGGGATGGTTCTTTCGCACCCCTCCGTTCCCTCTAAACGAACACAGTGACATTTCACGCTCGGTGTAGGCTAGTGGGGAGACGCTCTCTTCGTCTAAGCTGTGTGCTTTTTCCCTCGCCAGTCTTGGCTGTTCTGCTTCCCCCGCGGTCATTGATGCGCGGTGCGTCGCTCCGTTTCCCGGCCGGCCCTCACTTCTCTTTTCGTTGTGTTTGGAAGGCGATGATAGTTACCCCGCCCTTAGGATCTCCGTCAAGGATCCCTCTTAATCCGATGTGACCTATACCCGCTGCCGTTGCCATTTGTTCCCTCACTATCTCCGTGTCGTCGCTTTTTGTTGACTCCGAACTGTTCTTTCCTGAAGACTGGCTTGGATTTCTGTCGTTCGTCCCTTCCACACATCCGCATCTCTTCAAGGGTCTTTTCAGTATTTCTTTTTTTTCGATATTTCCCCGTCAAATGAGTTTCCCGTTGTACTATGGCCCTTTAAACGATGTTATTCCGTTTTTCGTCTTTGATACGACCACTCAAGTTCAACATGTGTAGCTACCTGGCTAAAACCCAGATCTACACCCCACCTCTTTTCTTTTTGGGTGGGGTGTCTTCCCTTGTTGTAGAATAATTACCCTTTTTCCAGATAGACCATTCCGAGCGACTGGCCCCTATTTCTTGACGTCGTTGAGGTCCCCCGAGGTAATTTTGGTTTGCGCGGTTTGTTTGTTGCGGTCTCTCCATTCCTCCCCTTTGTTCCTCCCGGAAGACCTTTGCCGTTTTGGCAAACTTTTTCCCTATTAAGCCTTAGCAGTATTAGAACCCCCTGACTCCTCTGCCTTTACGTCTCATCCCTCTCAGTTCCCCCCCCCAACTAACTAGTCTTGACTCTCTTTTCGACCCACTTGCTTTCTTCGTGTTTCGCAGCCTCCCCTGCCTCGAGGAACCACCTTCTACCTGTAATCCTTTGCCTCTGGCATGCCGATCTCAAGGCATCTTCCCTCTCCCAGACTTTTGGGAACCAGTCCAGATTTGAATGACCCTGATTTGCTCCAGACTGCAGAACTGGGAACCATCTCTCCGGCCCTCCACACATGTTCATATCCGAGAAGTGGTGCCGTTCTAGGTATGTCTTCTTCTTCTCCCTTGTCTTGCCCTCACCCCGCTATCGCTCAATGTCAACCCTTTCTTTTCTGAGCGCCTCCGCTCCAACCATCACTCAGGTTAAATGCTGTTGCACAGTACACGACCCATGAAATTACCCCCTGGCTGTTCGTCCTCCCTTTCTCCATCCAGAACTTCTTATCGAAGGATCGGCGTTGCTGCTGCGGCCTTGCGGTCCCGTTAACGTTCGAGCGAGATGCCCGGTGCCCGGCAGCACACGCCCAAGCTGCCCGGTCGGCCGTTTTCCTGCCTTTCTTCCTACCCATTTCAAAGCGAATATCCCCCAGGCGCCCGCCCCTCGCCATCGACTTTCCCCCCCCCTGCCGGTTTTCAATGCTCCAAATTTTGGCTTAACAGATCGAACCGGTTTGCTTTCGCTTTTTTTTCCTTCTTCCTCCTTCCCCCTTTGTGTGCTCAGCCCGTTCAGATATTTCACCGTTTCCGCAGTCAATTTAGTCTCTTCCCGTCTTTTTTTTTCTCCATTTCAGTGGAACCTGTTTTACGTTTTTGACGCTGCAGCTCGTCCTTTCTGCGTTGGTTTCACTTGGTGGTTTCCTCCGCCCTTTTCTGCCATCAACCCAGTTTCGTGCCATTTTTTTTTGTTTTTGCGCTTAAGATCGGTTTTTGCGACGCACTCCCCACTCTTTCTTTTTCGGTCTTTGGTTTTTTGATTTTGCTCCCGGCTTATGATGCGTTATCGAATTCTGCTTTCCTTTCCTTTGACATTCACGGATCGACTTCGTTGTTTCCCGCTTCCACCCCTTCCTGGAAGTTGGATTCTTAGTTTTGTTGTGACTGACATCGGTGTGATGTTTGAGCTAATTTTGCCACTCCCACCTGGTATCTGCCGCCCTCCTCTTTTCGGTGATCTTTTTTGAGGTCGCTTCCTTCTTAACGCCCGCTTGAGGTTCGCCTTCCGTCCCTGTGTTTGTCCTTCCGCTTCCGTCAAGTTTTGCGGACCCCTTTTTTAATGCGACCCCTCGCGTCCTCTGATTCGATTTCCCCCAATCTCAATTTCATCTTTTCCCATTTACGAATCTGTCCCCCGGTTTTGATGGCGTCAGCCCCTCCGAGGAGTTTGAACTTCTGAGCGTTGGGCCGAACTCAGTGGCCTCCCCCAGGGATCGGCACTTTCAGTATCCGCGTGTCCTTTTTTCTGCCGTCTTACGTTCGCCTTTCCCCGTCCCCCGCGGTGCTCGTTGGCGCTGCCGGACGTGGCCGTGAAATGTGTCTTTGTTATTTTGACCAGGGTTTTCCTTTCCCTTTTCATCCTATTTGCCTTTTCTTTATGCAGGGTGCCCTGCTAGATTGTTAGGTGATAGTACGAGCTGCTTCCTCCCCTGTTCTCATTTTCTCTTTTCCGTTGGTGAGCGTCTCTTGGCTTGTACGTACGTCAGTTTCCCACCCATCTCTAAACCTTTTGTTTAAGCAATAGTTCAAGGGAGAAACATCCTATTACCTAAACGTACTGTCATAATCCTGACACCAACAATCTACTTTAAATCAAGGGATGTTAGTCCGGTCAGGGTTTTCCAGTTTGCGCTGTGAGTTTTTGATTCTCATCGCCCGGTTTTGTTTCCTTTGTGCCTTTTACCCTCATCAGAGTCCTGCCCAGTGATAGGCGTTTGATTCCTTCGGCCTCCTTTCGATTTTTTCCAGTCTTTAGTTCTACCTTTTCCTATTTCCACTCTCCTCTGCCCTTCTAGATCGTTGCCCTACTTCTGTTTTCTTTTCCTCAAAACACCCGAGTAACAATGTGTGATTCGTTTCCAATATCAGTTCGTATGCTCACCTCTGATTATGTTTCCTTCTTTCCTGCAGTCTCTCCCTATCGGAATGTGTTTCTTCCTCCCTTTTTTTTTTCCCCCGTTTCTAACCGGTGCTAACGTCCTATATTTTCGCCGCGCCTTGTCCGCTCTGTCGCGGCCATATTTTGTGATGCGCCTTCCTCTTGACATTTGCGGGGTTTGCGCGCCTCCCCTACTGTGTTTGGGGTTTTTTCTTTCTGTTCGTCGGGACCTCTTTTAGTCAGGTTCTTGTTGAAGCTTTTTCCCGGCTACCCAACGTTTGTTTTCTTGGTAACTTTTGTCTTGTCTGCCTGACGGGCATACCCCCCTTGTCTTCCCGACTGCCGAGCTGTAATTGATCTTTTATCCGCCGCAGACTGAAGTTAATCCATTCTTCGGTCTCTTCTTTCTTTTTTTCCAGACCCTCCCCTTCTAGGGAAGGATCACCCATATGCCTACCTTCCCTTTCACGTCGTAAACTTTTTCTGTCTTTTTGCCTGTTTTTCTTTCCCTCCTCGTCTAACCTAATGTTCCCCCCCCCTTGTTAATCGTTCCGCGTTGTGATCGCTCTGGCAGGAAAACAAATGATTTGCCCCCCGGCTCCCTTCTGCGTTTTTTCTTATTTCCATTCGCTCCTGCAAAGGTGGCGAAGCTTTTTTTGTGCTTTTTGCAGATCCCCCATCTGTTTCGTCCCCGTCCCCCAAGTGCTTTCACTTACCTCATCCCCTAGCTTCGTTTTTTCTGCGTTCCCGTGACCTCCTTTCATTTTGACCGCAGAATGTTTTGAGATGCGGGTCCTTTTAGCCCTTTTTTCTGTATGTATTTTTGTTGGTAATCCTTCGAACCCCTTTGACGTAGTATGGCCTTTCGCCTCCCCGCCTCCCCCGGTCGGCCGATTGTTACACGGGTTTTGTTTCGAGAACCCCTTCTTTTAGTACAAGTTCCTCTCTCTCTCTTCCCCATTGACGGTGGTTCGCGTTCTGGTTCCTTCGGGCTTTTCGCCAAGTCGATCTACTTTGCGCCTGCTTTGCATCCTCTTTGCCCCCGGACCTCCATGTGTTTGCCTCTTCCCTTTTTTGAGTTTTTCCAAGCAAATCGATTTTCCCCTTTTCTTTAGTTGTTTGTCTTGGGGGGTGCTTGTTTCCCGCCCTATTTCTTCTTTACGTTCCCATGTCATCCCGGCCCCGGTCACAACACCCCCCAGTTGCGATGTCGTTTCCTTCTCCCTATGTACGTTGCCCCCGCGGCGCGATATGAGCGGCAT
>Ga0179593_1275213_pt1 | contig 13737 bp, 23 predicted proteins | sample CZODoug2_1_08_16_FD_185931 | JGI IMG/M metagenome (GOLD analysis project Ga0179593, IMG submission 185931) | Vadose zone soil fungal communities from Angelo Coast Range Reserve, California, USA - CZODoug2_1_08_16fungal (PacBio error correction) | ecosystem: Environmental > Terrestrial > Soil >... | reverse complement strand
TCACTCATGCCTCCAGCATACGGACAGCCCATTTCCTTCTTTCTTTTTCCTCACCCGCTTTTCTTGGAAGAGGCAACAGCATTGGTCCATATGACCTCTCCTCGTTATTCTAGTTTCCTTGAAACCCCCTTCCGTTCTTCCTCCTCACCCGGTCAAGAGATTTCCATCGGTTATATGAATAAGATGCAACCTCTTCCAGATTTACACCCCCCTTCATCTTCCTGAGTTCCAGTCGAAAACCCGGGCAACTTTTCAATTGGCCAAGTCCAGTTTTTATCCTAGATTTGTCCCCCCCACAGAGACCCCCCCCCCCCACGTTATCCCTCCCCTCATTACGCGGTGCCCTTTTTCTGGCGTTTTTCCCCCCTCCCTTCTCACCTCCAATGCCCTTTTTCAAATTAATACGCTAACTTTTTTTCCGCCTCTTCCTGCACCCCGCTGCCCGCGCCCTCTTTCTCACACGTCGGACAACTTCGGCTTCGACTGCCCCGAAATGTCTACTTCATGCCAGTCGAATTGAGGTAGCCCGTTCGTTCTTTTTTTTGCTTGGTCCTTTTGCGTACGCCCCACTTTTCAGGTTCCCCCTCCCTCTCTCCGAAGAAAACTGGTGCCTTGTCCATACTCCTCTTTTTGAAACCTTCTCCCTGCCTTGCTCGGACCCATCCCCTCCCCAGAAGATCCTTGCCCCCCTTTTTTGAAGCGTATTTGTTAATTTTTTCCATCAAGACCCGTTTCCCGTCCCTCCACCCCAGTATGCTAAGACGATGCGAAAACTCCCCCCCCCCCCTCTCCCTTGCGTTTTTGCGGCATGAAAGTTTAAACACTCCACCTGTTCATTTATTTTTTTTTACTCGTTCCAGCCCTTTTCCCCTCCTGTTCCTGTCAATGGGACTTCTCTTCGCTTCCCCCTTTTTACATTGGCACAGCTCGTATGACTAACGGCTGCACTCCTTTTCCTTCACATGAAGTACACCTTTTATTCTTCAGTTTTCTCTTCAGTACTTCCCTAACCCATATCTCGTTTTCGTCTTTTTGTGTGACTCTCTTAGCCTTAAGCCTGGTCTAGATCCTATAAAGTCGACGTCTCAGGATTTGACTCCCCCCCTTTCTTTTCCCTGACCACCGCGGTAGTTTTCCCCCCTACGCAAGCGCTTTTCCACCTGTCTAGATTTTCCCCCACGTAATGAGTTTCTCCTCCCGTTCGTGAACTTCCTTTGCAGCTTTTTTGCCCCCGTGATGCTTGACCTTTTCCGTTTCCTTTTCCCTCTCCTCGATTTACCAAGTCCCTCTTCCGCGACCAAGCTTATGAGCCCGTTTCCACTTTCCAGTCTTTCCAAGACTCCTCATTTCTTTGCTCCCTGTTGAGAACTCTCCTTTGTCTCTAATTCGAGTGGTCTTATCTACTTTTTTTAGTTTAGGAACAGAGCGTTATCTTTTTCCTTGTTTCGTTTTCGATGCTGATGAAGGGTGTTTGCCAAGTTCACAGGTTTTTTCACGTCTGAATCATGGACTATAATACTGACTCTTTTTCCCCGAAGTGAACACCACTTTGCCTTTGAGCCCCCGCATTCTTTTCTTCGTCGCGCTCACGGAGCGTTGAGTCCCCCGCGTTTTTTTTTTTCCCCGTTTCAGGTTTATCCCCTTTTCCCCCCGTTGGTTGGTGGAGTTCGTACCGGGATCCTCCACCCACGTAGATTTTTTCTTAGTCCCTTCCCCGCCTAAGTCTTCCTTTACCTGGCAACCCAGGACCTTTGCGTCCTTTTTTTTCCTAACTTTCCCTCCCCAGACAAATTCCCCCTTTCAGCACCGGCAGGATGGGTTTTCTTTTTGCCCACCACTGGTCCCCTCCTATTAACGACTTTCTCCCCTGCGTTTTTAACCCCCGACTTTTCCTTTTAAGAAGTTTGCCCCGCGTGCCGATGAGCCTTTTGTCCCCTCTTCTTTCCGGCAAATCGTTATGGCGGCTTTTCTCCGGTTTCCGAACCTTCACCTTGCAGCTGTACCCGTTATGTCCGTTCCCCCTCTTTACCCCTTTCCTTTTCCGTTCCAGTGATCCGTTCCGCCGTTGCAATAGGTAAACGTCTTTCTTCAATTTTTTTCAACTCGTAGCGATGTCCCTTTCCTCCGGAATATCTTTGCGCAATAAGCGCGCTGAGTTGGTTTTTCTTACCTATTACCCCTTTTAACCAGTGAGCACTTTCTCCCCTTTCGTTCCTGTAAGATATCCTTTTTCTCCGGCCTTTTGTTCACATCCCGCTTGCTTTTTTTTGTGGGATGCGGAGTTTGCGGTTTTCCACCTTTTTTTCAAATCGCCCTGCCCAAGTTGCGAACATGCGTATTCCTTTTTTTTTCCCCACTCTTCCCAATGCGTCCCCCTTCCTTCTTGGTTCCTTTTTCTCGTTAACCCTTCTAGTTCAACCCCATTCATTCCGCGATTGGCATCGCCCCCTGAAAAGGATTTTTCAAGCTCTCCACTCTTTTCTTAGAATCTTTCTTCTTTGCTTCAACCCACGCGTTACTTTTGTTTTTGCGTTTTTTTTCTTGCCCCGACGATCTTCCCTGTGAGGTCATCCTCTCCCCCTTCTTTTCCCTCCCACCTTCGATGCGAAATTCTCCTTCCCTGATTCTTTCCCTCCCCTAAGTTCCGTATCATGTCCGTTCGCCGTTCTTCAAGTTGAAGAAGTTTTTCACGATCTCCCGGTTCTCCCCCTCTAGGCCGCCGTCCCGGCACCTGTAAATTCCCCTCTCCTCTCCTCCTTTTCCTTTTTTTTTTTTAGGAGTCGATCTTTCCCCTGATTTCCTCGGTTCCCTTTTGTCTGCGCTGCAGTCTGTCCAAAGAGAGGTCCTGTGCCCCCCTTCCCTCTCCCAGTTGACTTTCAGACGCTGGCTCACTTTTTTCTTCTTCCCCCTTTTACCTATTATTTCTCCTCCGCGATTTTGTCTTTAAATAGAGTAACATCTCGTTCAGTGAATAGCTCATGCGCGGTTTGCGTTCCACCTCCATCTCCGTAATAGTCATTTTTTAAGACGAACTCCCTATCTCCCCCGGAGGTCTTTTTCGTCACACCCTCGTACTTCATTCCCTTGTGAAGGTCCTTATTCCTTACCTCCCTCGGAATTCGGGAAAGGTGTTTCCACCTGCCTTACGGACAACCCACCCTCTCTTTTTTTTCGGTTTACTGGGCAGCCTGCTGCCTCCTTCATCCTTTCTTCTTAACTTTTTTTCTCTTCTTTCCCTTCTGGTTCCAGCACAGATTGATCCCTCAAAAATCAGCCTTGATCACACCCTTGCGGAACTGCTTTCCCTTTTCCTTCTCTTTTGACACTCCTTGGCCTGCCCAAAATTGGACAAATTCCCATTCCCCATTCTCCGTTGCGCTGAGGCGCAAAGACTTTTTCCCCTGGAGTAATCCCTACCCCTCGTTTCCCCTTGCGCTTACTAAAATTCCGGACTCTGCCTTTTTTTCAGACTCTTTTAGCCTCCCGCTGAAAGTATTTAAATCAGGGTCCTCTTCCCTATCATAACGGTTTTCACTCTGTTCAAGTCACGACGCTAGCCTCTCTCTTTTTTTCCCTTTTTTCCCTTTCTTTGCGCCTGCCCGCTCCTTCCTGAACTCGAGAGTGCCCCCTGCCCCCTGGTACAACCCCCTCTTGGTTCCCTTCCCTAAATTGATTAGCCATTTACCCCCCTTCGATTCGTAGGGTTGACACATTACATTGCCTGTTACCTTATTCCGGTTCTCTTCTTCTGTTTCTGCCATCCGTGACCCCATTTCTTCCCTCCCTCCCCCATGTCTTTCCATTTACCACTCCCCCCGATTCGTTGAAGTTGACTGGCTCCGGACTGACGTTTTTTTATATTCCTTTTTTTGTCCAGGAGCCTTGTTAACTCCTTTCCCCCCCACACCAACCTTGCCTTTCCCCCCCTAAATTTTTCCTTCCCCGGCGGTCCCTTTTGTGAGGTCGAATAGACCCCGTAATCCTGTCGTTCTAAAACCCCGTTTTAAAAGTAGGAAACGGAACGCTCTATTTTCCTTCTAAGCCTTTGAATAGCCCCGCGTTTCTCCCCTGTGAATTTTCCTTCCATCCCAGCCTCGAAACTCTGCCTCCCTTGCTACGCTTGTGAACTCCCCAAGTCAGCCTACCGAACCCTCTGTCTTTTTACGCCTGGCCTCAGGTCGCTGGATGGTTTCCCTGTCTCCCTCCAATTTTTTAGTGTTCTCCCTTTCACCCCCCCCCGTTGAAGTCACTGGCTCCTCCCTCCTTGGAGATCTCGTCTTGGGTCTAGTACGCCAGGACGTCCCGACCCTTTTCCATCCCTTCTACGCCAGATGCATCACGCACACTTTTCCCCGTTTGAAATAACTTTTTTTTTTGCTTCCCCCTTTTTCATTCTTTTCTTCCCCGCGACTAATTCTGCCTCTCTGATTGGGGTCATAGAGTGACATTCCCCCACCTTACCCCTGAATCCGCGTCGTTTCCCGGCTCCCTATGCCCCCAAGGCTATCACTCTCAACCCCTACTTTGTCGTTTTCGACTTTAGAGGGATCTCGCGATCTTTTCCTACCTCCCTACCCCCAACTAAGCGACCCCCCCCCGAGTTCTCTCTTCTTCTGTCTCGTGATCCCCCCCCATTATGGAGCCCCACGGGACTTCTTCTTCCAACGTAGTTCCTTGCCCGTTAGTCTCCCCTTCTGCTTGCGCTGCATCCAAATTCTTGATCCCGCTTCTTGACCTTAATGCCCTAGTTTTTCCAATCTTCTCTGTTCCATCATATTCTACAACGCGGTTAATTGAGCGACTGAACCCACTTGAGGCCTGCAGAGCCAGACCTCCTCCTATTTTGTAATGTTTGCACCTTCTTTTCCTCTCGTTTTGCTTTCATCCCCGTGTCCTGATTTTAAGTGTTGCGACGCCTCCCCCCCCTTCTGGCTTTGCTTGCGGAAAAATTGCCGAGTTACTTAGATTCCCTTTTCCAGGCTTCGTTATTACCAGGGTTCCCAACCCCTTTCTCTTGAGCCCAATCATTTTTTTCCTTGTTCCAAGGAGCCCCTAAACCCCCCCTTTCGTTTTTCGTCTATACCCATTCTGACCCGTATTCATGACAGTAGCTTTCGTATTCTGCCCCCCCGTTGGCCGCTTGTTGCACTCCCCTCATTTTCCTCTTCCGACTGATGCTCACTGCGGGTTACACCACCTTGAGCGTAGTGATGAAGGGCAATTTTTTCTCTTTCAACTGGCCCAATCTTTTCTGAACCATTTCCCCCACTTTCCCGTTTCGTCATTCTGGTTGCGAAAGTGGTTTTCGTTGTTTATCCCCCCTTTCCTTAGAAGAGTTCTTTTTTCCCCCCCCCATTTCCGCTGTCAAGACTGGGGTTCGACCTTTGCCGGCATTAAGGTCACAGCCGGGTGTGCAGTGTCCCCTCTTTCTTTCTTTCAGTTTCGCCCTCATAGAACGCTGCCTGGGTCAATTTTGTCTTCACGGCTTTTTTTTTCTCTCCTTTCCCTGAGGAATCCCAGATTTTTTCAGGCTTAACCATCTTCTTTCCCTCTTGCCCCTTTTCTACACCCTACACCCTCCACATGCTTCTTGAGGTCCCGAGCTGGTCTTGCTTAGTCTCGCAGCTCTTCTCTTATGGCTCTGATCCTGGGCGCTCTTTTCTCAAATGCTCGCTGCTCAAGAGATTCCGAGCAGGCCCTTGTCCTTCTTATTGTGTGCCAGGGCACTTTGGTAGTCAGCGGTAAGGTACAGCTTTTCTTTTTATCCCTCATCCAAGTCCCTCTCACCTTTTTGACAATGGATAACTCTCGCTTTTTTCTCCGATTCGTTTGATTAATGGCCTTTTTCAGGTCTGCGCCCGTGACGTTGTTGCATCGCGGTTTCGTTACGGTTTCTCCCTGAAATTACCTCCCTCTTCTTGGAATGTTCCCCAGTTCTGCTTAGATGGTTTACTTTCTCAGGGGCAATTCCGCCCTCATTCCGTCTTCCAAGCGATTTTCCCCTACCGTAAGCGTTTGAAAGAAGATCTTGCTCGCCCCTTTCCTTTCTTTTCGAATCCAGGTCCCACTTATGCCCTGTTTGATTTTCTCTTTCCCTTCTATTGATAGTAGACGCCCGGGTATGCTTTGACGCGCCTCATCCTCTTCCGGATCGGAACAAAAAACTTCGCGTGTGAACTTTTGCACTTTTGTTTTCCTTTTTTTTCGTAGCAGCCTCCTTTGCGATTTACCCTAACCTCTCCACCTCCCTTCTTGGACTAAAAAGGTATTTCTACCTCCCTGAGGCACCGAATTGGTGTCTTACCGACCTTGCGATTCTTCGAAGCCTGACAGGTGAGCGGGTACGCTTTCCTGGGTTTTGGCGGCGATTGCCGATTAGTCTTTTTTAAGTCCCCCCTCCTTCCTATATCTTAAACCCCTTCTCTCTCCCCTAATTCTCCTGTTTTTGTGTCGAAGAGATAGTTAAACTGGCTCTTCTTTTTGCTGGTTATCAACCACCCTTCCTGAGTCTACGCTCCACGTGGCGCAATGCGGGCGAAGCTTTTTCCTGTCCTTCTTAATGCCCTGTTCCCTTCCCCCTGCGTATCGACCGGTTACTTGCAGTCCTTCATCGTAAATGAAGAGGTCCCTTCTCCCTTAGGCTTATCTTCAGGGCTGAGCTCGTGCTCGATTTCTCCCCTCACGCCCCCTTTTTGTTCCTATCCCGCTCCTTCAATCCGGGACTCCTCCGTGAGATCAGCCGCCCCCTTCCCTTCGCCTCACCATGCCATTTTCGTTCTTTCTCTTCCTTTTTCCTAGATTGTGCCCCCCTCTCACGATTTCTGTCACTCTGACTCTATCACAAAATCCTCTTTTCCTCCTCCTTTCGTCAGAGCGCGGATGTCCCCCGTTCCAGACGCCCCAGTGTTCCTTACATCAGCGTCTAATTTCTTCTTCTCTCAGCCTCTTCTCGAGAACACTCCCCTTTTCTCTTCCCCTAAACATGCCCCCCATTCTCCCCTGACCATCCTCCCCCTTCGGGGCCAAACCTCTCCTTGCTGAAATGCCCTTGCTTCTCTTTTTTTTTGATTCCGATCCCCACCGACTTGCAATTGCCGTTTGACGCCTTTTGCAGACCTTTTTTGAGTCATTTTTCATGCCTGCCTCTTTTCTCTCTGCGCAGAATTTCTCCTATGACTACTTCCCCATCCTATAAGGACTCGCCCTTTTTTTTTGAGAATAAATGCAGCTCCTACTTTCACCATCTCCCTCCCCCTTGCGTTTTAGTTTCCTATAACGCCGGCCCTTTTGAAGCTTTTTACTTCATTGCCCTCCCCCTAGATTTCCCTGTCTTATAGTTCTTCGCGAAACCGAAGTTCTCCCTCAAAAATCTTGTCCGCGCGGGCCCAATTATTTGACCCGGTCCATGAAATAATTACGTTCTCCCTTGACTCTGGACTTCGCTTTCCTTTCGAAACCACACTGGTTCAACCCATTCTTGTCCCTTTGATTTTGCACTAACGCCCTTTCTTTTCCTCAGTAGCATTTTTCTACCCAAACGAGCCCACATGTTCCCCCCTTCTACTGAGAGGTAGTTTTGTTTTCACCTTTTCCCTCCCGGTGGTTCCCCATTTCCCAGGGAGAACTCCCCATTGCCCCCCTAAATAATATTTCCTTGAAGCGTTCGTGCCTCCCGTCCTTCCTCTCCGTACAACTTTTGTGAGGAAACACTCGGCCCCCCCCAACATTCCGGCTTTTTTATCTCCTTCATTGAATATCGGTGGTGTCTCCTGCGTTCTTTTCTTTTTGAAGGATTTGCCAATCTCTTGAGCCCTTTGCCCTTTAAATGCTCAATTCTACGGGTTGTACCTCCTCATTTCACCCTCTGTTGAATTCTCGCGTTAGCTTCACTTTCCGACCGATCAGAAAGATGGACTGATTCCAGCTTCAAGTTAAATAAAAGCACTTTGCAATTAACCCCCTGCTGATTTCGACTATTCGACCCTCTTTTTTGGACTGTGCTGAGCTTCCTGCTTTTCTTCCCCATTTCCCGGCCTTTCCTAGAATGCTGGACATCGACTGCTTTTGCCCCGGACGGCAGTTGTAATATCTTAGTGGAGCGAGTCACCTCTCTTCCTTTCTAAAAGGGTTACGCCTTTTTTCATCAGCCAACTTTTTCCTTCCTTTTTGGCGAGCCCTCACATCCTAATATTCCCTGTTTTCGCTTTATTTGTTATCGATCTTTCCTGAGTCCTCTCTTCCCCCTGCTCATTTTCCCCTCCACGAGCCAGATGAAGGTGTCCTTCTCTGATTTTGGCGCGCCCCCTCACTTTTCCCCCCTGCCCACTCAGCTCTTATCATGAAGGCGATTGCCTCCATGTCCATTCGTCTTTTTTCCTCCCCTGTCTATTCTTTGCGATTTTTTGTTTGCTAGGCCAACACTTTTTCCCCTTTAATTAGCTTAAGGGCAGTTCCTTATCCCCAAGAATCGAATGGGTTTTTTGATTCTAAAGTTTACTTCCTTTGTTTCCTCTGATTTTCCCCCTATTTTTCTCTTAAATGGCGAAACATAGTGCTGCTTCCTTTTTAGGGTAAAATTCTTTTTTTCTGCACGTTGGGTTTGGGGCCCCCTATCTGTCACCGCGGTAGAAGTTTTTCTTTCTTTCTTTTTTCGCTGCTGTGGCCCACCACTGGGGGGTCACAGGTGCAAGTTCCCCCTTCTCCTTTCATTCACCCAAGAACCAATATAGAGTTTGATGCTTTTCGTTTTGTCCCCCTTCCTTTGTTGAGACTTGACCTGCCCCGTCGCGCCCGCACTTACTTCCTCGCCCCTGACGGCCTTTCCTCAATTTTTTTTCTGAACGTTTGGTCTTTTCTGGTCGTGTCCACGTCTCTTCTCCTCCTTACTTCGCATTTTTGTCCATTCAAGGAAGTCTTTTGTTACTTTTTCCCCCCCCAAGGCCATAGGCTATTTTTGATTCCCCCGTACCTTTCATCCCCCTCCTTCATTCTAAAGGATTAAGGCACCCTTCTCGGGTTGGTCGACGTACAAACGTTTCCCCCAGCCTAAAGAATTTTTTTTCAAGTTAGTACCTTTTTTCCCCCTGGCTTTCCCATTTTTCCACCAGCAGGTTGTCCTACCTGGGCCGAAGTTGTTGGTACGAGATCGGCTCAAAAAAAGGCATCTTAACCTGCGTCTGCGATCTATCGTCTTTCCTGAACTCAGGCTTTGAAAATGGCAGAAGACCCCCGGGTATGCGTTGTGATTTTCCCTCTTAAAATACCCCCTAAGTAGGGTTCAGCTTTCTTGCTCTTCGAATATACGTTGTTCCAGTCCGTCCTTCTCCCAATTTACAACTAGTTCTCGAGGTTTTTTGAAGCTCTTCCCTTCTGGCTTTCCACCCCTTTCGCTGTCCGTTTCTCCCCAACCTTGTCATTTTGCCAGACCCAGGCGCCTTTGCCGCCCTTTCCGGACGCTCTCCCTTTCTCCGCCATTTTTCCCTCCCTCTGGCCCAGGAGTGTTCGTTATTCAAATTGGTGCGTGGTTTCTTTTTCTGCCTGAAATTCGCGTTCCCCTTCGCTACTTCCCTGTTTCCAATGCCCATTCCCCCAGGTCAACTGCCGAAAACTTCCTTCTTGTTCGTTGATCACCTTCGCTTACCCCCCAACATTTTCTTCATTACGAGATGCCTTTCATCCGATCCCCCGTCTCCGTCTTGGTGATCCAGCCTCCCCAGCGTTCAGTATCCACATCGACTTCCCACCCACTCGACTAGTGCTCTTTTTTCGTCCCGGCCGCTGCCCTTTCTTGATATTCGCTCCCCTTCTTTATGCGTCTCGAGCTGAGTCTTCCCTCCCCCGTATGCAATTTAGCCCATTCCGGATTGTCGCGGTATCCCCTCTTCGTCTCAGAGGCTCCTGTCAAAGTTAGCCTGATTTTTGTTTCGCAGTCTCAGATCTCGTTTGACCGCCTTCCTGTCCAAAGTTACCCCCGGCATTATAAACATTTTCGTACCCCCCCTTCCTCTTCTTGTTCATCATGCTACGTTTTTTTGTTGCTCTTAGCTCCTGTGTCCCGCTACTCTGTTGCTCTTCCTATGCCCGGGTCTGTGGTTCCCCCCCCTTTTTTCTGAACTTTTTTCTGCCCTGACTCCTGTCGGCCTTTTCAATCTCCCTCTTTCTTTCTATGATTGCCCCAGAAATTCCTTCTGAAGGAGCCATCTAGTTTTTAATATTTTTGCCGCGAGGGCCTCCTACATAGTTTTTTGCAATCCATTCCCTGCTTCTGGGAACACCCCGCAGCGTCCCCCTCCAGATTTGTTTTTGCAGTCTGAAATCTATCTCGACAAGTCCTTTTGCTTTGATCCCCCTGGACTGAATCATTTTCCCGGGTTCTTCTTCCCCCAGCGCTTCCTTCCTTGCATGGTTAACGCAGTTGAGTACGCGCATCGCCACCCCCTCCTTTCGGCATTTTTATGTTTCATGGCAGTGTTTCAACCCCTCCATATTGAGAGCCAATGTTTCGTGCTCCTTCTCTTCACCTCCCCGAAGTTTTCTCCTCACCCACCGCGTGTCTTCCAACTTCCGCGACCTTTCTTGCGCCTACCCTCCCCTTCCTCACTTGCGCCTGTTTCATGTCCCCCTTGTCCCCTGAGGGAACACTTCAACCTTTTTCTTGCGCGTCAATGATATTTCCGAGCGTCCCGTATTTTACTTCCCAATTGCGGGAGGACTCCCCCCCCCAAGACGTTCCCTCTTGCATTCCTTCTCCCCCCGTTTGCCCTTTTGCCTCCTCCGCATCCTTTCATCTTTTGCAGTGACCTCTGTATCCCTGTTCCCCCGTGCTGCCTTGTGATTTCAAGTCAAAGCCCTTCTCTCAGCATAGACTTCTCCCCCCTTATTCTTTTCATGACTCTCTCCCCGTCCACTCTAGGGTTATTCCACCCGGCCCACCCGGTAATACAAAACCTGGTTTCAATCTTCCCCCCCGTTCCTGCGCCCGGTCTACCCCCTCGTTAAGACTTTCTCTGAGGGTGACCATCATTTTTCCCAGATAAACCCCCGCTCCTTCCTTATGGAGAGCCTTCTTGGGCTGATGCCCCTTCCCATACGGTCCTCGCGCGCTTCGCAAAGTACATTTTCATTCAATTGCCCAGACTCAGTCCTTCCCTGGCCGGCCCTTCCTCCCTCCTACTTGTGTTGAAAGGACTGCCGTTTTCTCCCGCCTAAAACCAACTGGCTTCCCCATGCCAAAAGACTTTCCCGTTGTTCCAATGATCCGTGCGGTGCTTTCCCTCTCAACGAACTGTTTTCTCAACCCCTGCCCCTTCATTTGCAGTGACCAATTAAGTTGTTTGTAAGTCCCGGTGACTTCTGACGAGTGAAGCAACAGTGGACTGCCCCTCCATCATCCCCCCCTCTAATTTCCGCATGCACCGCGTTTTTCACCCCGTTCTTTCCCCCCCCACTTTTTTCCATCCTGACCTTCTTCTCCTTTTTCCTCCATTAAAGAGCGATGTTTTATCCCCTTCCAGCCCAAGTCTCTAGTGGACATCTCGGGCCACCAAGCGTTTTCAGTCCCCCGTTTCCCTTTCAGACTTTGCTCTCGTCGAGTCTTTGGCTATTCTTCTTTTTCTTGTCCGAATTCCGTCTTTTGGTCTAATACTTCACCCCTTCCTGCCTTTAAATTCCAGATAACGCAGTGATTTTCCCTCGAATTAATGCCATCTCCTTTTTAAGGATGGCCCGGTGGCTGCCCTGTTTGATGGCTCCGCGCCGTCCTTTGCCTCCTCTTTTTTCCTTCTATGTTTCAAGCCCCTTTCCCCCAAATACTTGTCTTTCGATTTCGTTCTCGATAGAGTTCGAAGCATCCTATTCACCACTTACAAAGTAGGCTTCCTTCTGGTTAGGAAGGCGAGTTCACTGCCGGTGAGTCACCCCGGTTAACTTTTTACCAAACTTGTGCAGCCCCCTTTCCCTTCCTCGCTTGTTTTTCGCGACGTATTTTTTCCTACGCATGACCTGTACCATACTTTTCGTTAGTTTCACACATTCTTCTCTGTTTTTCCCGCGAGTTGACCACCTTTTTGAGAGAAAACTGTTTGCATTCACTCCCCCCCGATTGGAAACTCTCAATCGGATTTGGAGTCTTTTTTCACTTCTTGATTTTTGATTGCCTTGACCTTTCTTTTGCTTGCATTTTCCTCTCACCCTGCAGTGAGGGGTTTCTTCGGAAATTTGCCACGCGAAGATCCCCATTCTTTTTTTCCCTTGTCTGCCTGTCCCAGGACAAAAACGTTTTTCGTTGAGCAATCATTTCTTTTCCCTTTCCCTCAAGGTTTTGAGGTTGATTTTTCCTCATTTACAAAAAAGCAAGACTCCGCTGAGCTACCCCTTTTTGACCGAGATTCGTCCTGCTTGACCCCGCTCAGCTCGTTGTGACTGTTTTTTCCTATCAAGGCATCCCCGTCGCGTCCCCCTCTTTTGTTGACAAATGCGGACCCCACCTTGCTCCTTCTGTGGTTTGCCCCATTGGTCCTTCTTTTCGCCCGTCAATGGCCCCGCGTGCTCCCTACCACCCACTGCCCCTTTCAGTCCTTCTGAGCCTCCCTTTTTTGTTTGGTTATCAATCTTCCGTAGATGTCTTTCTTTTTTTTTCCAATTCTTTCTCAAGTCTTTTTTTTTTTTCGGTGTTTTTTTTTTTTGAGGACGCCTTCCAGTCCTCTTCTTTGTGCGGAACCCCATAGAGCGGTCTTGGCCTCGCATTCATAGAACCTTTTTCCCCCCGATGCCCCCCTTTTTTTTCAGTCGCTTGCGTGTTTTCTAATTTCCCTCTAATAACGAGAATCTCTTCATATTAACCACTTGCGGTTGAGCCTTCCGTTAGCTCCCGATTATTACCCCCCCGACCCCGCACTTCGTCCCTGATGGTCAGTAGTTTGGGTGTGACCAGGCGTCCCCCCCCTCAACCGCGAGGATTCAGTTTTCTTTCGGCCTCTTTGACGCGTCTCTCTTCTAAATTTGAAGTGGTCCCTTCGAAGCTTGACGGTCAATCTCGGGATTTTCCCAAGGTTCTTTGTCGCAGAGGATGTTCATCGGTGATTATCGGAACTCACACTTTCGGACCCTTCTCTCCGGACGCCGCTGCGTTTGCTACTTTACCTCATCTCTTCCTGTGATGGTCCATATGTTGTAGCTCCCCCCCTCTCCTTGTGAGTTCCTTTTCGAGATCCCTCTAACTTTTATTTCGCCGCTGAGAAAGCTCAATCTCCCTTTTTTCCTTCTGCATGAAGTATGAAGGGACATCCCCTCCGATACCCGATAGGGAGTCCCCCTGATGTTGTGCTACTCACTTTTCCCTCTTCCCTTTCCCGAGTGACTTACTTTTTTGCACTGATGCCAGCTACTGTCCCATTTCCCATGGGGATCTCTCCTTGTCCCTTGCTTCCGAAGACTCCTGTCGTAAGTCCGGCGTCTTTGCCCCTCTCTTAATAAGTTTCTGGATAGTTTTACCAACCCCCTTTTGATCTTCGATGAATCGAGCCCGCTTTTCCCTCCTCCATCCGAGTTCCTCCTAGCTTCTCAACAGCCAGGATATTTACCCCCCTTAAATGTAGGCATTTTGACTGGTCAACCCCTTTCGTCTCCCCCTCTATTTTCCGCCTGCCCCTTAGGACCTGATCTTAGAAGATCTTGATTTTGGCGAATGTCCTTTTTTTTCTTCTCTTGAATCCTAATCCTCCTCCCCCTCCTCCGGAA
>Ga0179593_1684002_pt1 | contig 13738 bp, 12 predicted proteins | sample CZODoug2_1_08_16_FD_185931 | JGI IMG/M metagenome (GOLD analysis project Ga0179593, IMG submission 185931) | Vadose zone soil fungal communities from Angelo Coast Range Reserve, California, USA - CZODoug2_1_08_16fungal (PacBio error correction) | ecosystem: Environmental > Terrestrial > Soil >... | reverse complement strand
TGCGGAACCCCGTTGAGCCGGGTCGGCCGTCAGCTCCATTTTTTGTAGGATTCCTTGTAAGCTGTTTTGATGACGGAAGTGAGCACGTTGCCCTCCGCTTTTTTTTTTTTTTTCCCGGTGCCTCGCCGTACGAGTAGCCCCTTGACATCGCATTTTTTTTTGTCCGTTCGCGTGATCGGTATTCCGACGCGCCCCGCTCCTTTCTCCCCACTTTAGACGCGCATCTCTTTTACTTCTTTAATCAATCCCAAAGCTCTGACTCTTCCGCCAACCCCCCTCTTTCCCCCTCGCTTGCGTGACGTCGCGAGAAATCCATGTCGAAGGCTTAGTCTTGGTCCAATCTCCCCGGGGACCCTTTTTTCCCTTTCCGCCTTTTTAGCTGGGTGAGTAACTCGCTTTGATTTTCTTTGTAATTTTTTTTGTGTATCGGATTCGGCGCTAAGCCGACAGAAGTCCTGGTCGCCGTCTGTCGTTGGCGACGATGGCCGCTTGCGTTTTTTTTTTAGTGCGGCTTTTGGCTTGGCCCAACCAAATGGCTTTCTTTTGGGTTGCGTTTTGCATACGAATGGCCCACTAAGCCTCTCCCATCATGGTTGCGGGCGTGCCCTCCTCTTGCCCTTTTCCTTTTTTACGTCCAGACGGTAAGGGGATTCGAGATCCTGTATTAGTCCCTTTCCCTTTTTTTCGTAACCTCCCGCGCGTTTTTGCGATAACCCCCCCAGCCCAAGCGGTACTTCTGCTCCGTCCACCAATAGAATGAGGCTAAGCAGTGAAGTTACCAGATCGTCCTTTTTCTCTTCCCCAAGGTCCCCACAGAGCTGCCTTCCTTGCATTCTTCCACTCATGTATTCCTTTTTTAACATATTACCTCGGGCACCTGGAGGCTGTCACGTCGTTGACCTGACGAACAACATCAAGGGAACGTCCGGCAAGTGTTGTCCTTTTGTCACCCAATGATTGTCGTGTAAATTTTTTTCTACAAACCGCCTGTACGGCATACAGTTAAAGTTGTTCGCATTTATACCGCACGACAAATATTCGACCACAAATTCTTTTTTTTTTTGGTTGTGGGGAGTTGGCCCCCCCACTCCCTGATTTATGTATGAATCCCTCCTTTTCCCCTTCTCTGATTTCCAACGCTGGGCGATGTTAGACCAGTGGCTGGACTGGTATTCGCATGGTAGTTCGCCCGATGGACTCTTTTTAGAGTCTTTTGGCGAAGACTACATTTCTGAAGATTTCCCTAGTCATTGTCTCGTTCATGACCAGATACCTCCCTGAGTTCCCCCCCAGTCCATCGTCGGCTCACAACAGTCCCTTCAGACTAGAGTTCTTTTCCCCATGTAATGTACCCTCTTTTTCTTGACATTGCCGTCGTTAGCAACCTCGCTCAAAAGTTGCCGTGCCTTTTCCCCTGACGTCATGGGGCAAGCCTCAGGCGCTACGGCCCCTTTCCCCCTTAATCCCACAAGGGACCACGGAAAGTGATGCTGGTTCCCCTCCCCTGGTTAGACCTACGGCTTGAGGCTTCAACGCTCAAACCTTTTCCCCCTGTTAGGGTTCTTTCTCCCGTTTCCGGGGGGGCAACCAGCCGACGCCGCAGCACCAGGACCCATACACCTAAGGCTTCCTGACCGGGCACTCAGACTTTCTTAACTAAGTACCCCCTCATCTTTGGACCGTCCCCGTTGCCCGGCCGGACTCGGTTGAAGTGCCCGCGAGCCGGCTCCAACGTCCGAGCCGGCCGAACTATGAGCCTTTCTTTTTTCACCGGCACTAGAAGGTGGACTCCTCTACCCACTTTCCGTCCATTCCTTCTTTTTCCGTTGAGAGCTAATAAGGATTCTGCCCATACCTTGCGCACGGGAGGTCTTTTTTGGGAAACCATACCCTACCTCTTTTTCTCTTCCTATCTCCAAGAAGTTTGCGCGGACTTCTCGACGAGAGGTGTTTCTTTGTGCCTTTTGAAGTCAGGAGGCTCGGTACGGGCGTGTCATTCCTCAGGAGGAGCATGGATGTATTTTGCACTTCTCTTCTTTTTTTTACTGCCGTTTGAATGGACTATGTTCAATCTCAGGCTAGCTTTCCTGCCCGATGCTCTGGAAAAGTCACCTATGATTTCCCAGAGATAATCCCCCGGAATCCTGTCGTCGGGGTAGACAAACTTCCCCAGCCTGCTTTGAGACTTTTTTTCCTTTGACTACCAGCTAGAGATAACGTAGTTCATTTCTTCCCGGCCGATAGCCCCTTTTTTTCCCCCAGAGTGTTAACTATGCTCCAAAGAACCTTCCAGAGCGTTCGCTTGCTCACTTCTTCGGGGTGCTGGTGCTACGATGTTACGGTTGATGTTTTTTTTAGAGTGGTCCTAGAAAGGAGATGTTCACATTTTTTTTACTTGTGCGACATTCCCCCTTCTTTGCTTTCTGGTCACCTTCAGACCCCGGGATTGGCGGGCCCACATCAATCACGCCGCGCTGAAGCTTCGATTTTCACTCTCCGAGGCAGGCCTTTTTGACTTTTCCTTGCTTTCTTGCACATCACGCTCCCCGCCTCGGTGTCGCTGATCCTGCTCCTCGGATGACCCCCTCTTTTTGTCTTATCCTGATGCAGCCTCAATCTTTTCCCATCAGCCGATCTTTTTTTTCCCTTGATTCCACACATTTTATAGTCCTTGGCGACCTTCCTCCCGGCCTTTCAAGGGGTGGTTTTTTTCCTTTTCTATACTCTCCCTTTAATACCCTCCTTCTGATCTCCTAGCCTTAGCCTTTCTCCCACCCCCCTTCCTTGCAAGAGCTTAGGCCAGGAGGACCGGTCCGCCGGTTTGTATTATTCACGTATTACTAAGAGTTGTGCCGATGCGTCCTGTGTACTGCTCGAAACCGCTTGTTCCTTTTTTAGCTGTAAGGATCAATCTTACCCCCTATAACCTACGTCGCTTCTATTTTGTGCCACACAGGCGGATAGCCCCGTTCCACTTCCCTCTACTTTCGCGTAGACGGTATACAGAGATTCATTTCTGTCTTTTTTCTTTTTTCATTAAACAGGACTGAGATTGTTCCCCTCCCCTATGAATGCCGGGTGGTCATTGGTTCCCGTCGCAGGCTGTTGCGCCCCCCTGAAGAGCTGGTCTGCCAGTCGAATCTTGGCAGACCCAGCTTCGATCACCCCGCACCCGCTTTTGCGGCCTTCTTTTTTTTCTTCGGTATTCTCCGGGAGATCGTTCCTCCTTGTCTCCCTCTTATGTCGACTTTGGACAGGATAAGAGAGCTGCAAACTTGATATCGCTTTTTTTTGATCACGACGTAGAAGCCGGGGTCCGTAGCCTTCCTTGAGTCGACGAAACTGTTATGTCGGCGAGAAGTACTTTGTCTTCCCCTTACCTTGATGACCTTTTCCTTTTTTTCTTAGTGGGTTTTCCGCAGCAGGAGGTCCTTGAGTCGAAGAGGCTTTTCCCTTCAGCAGCCCCTTGCTCTTTTTTCCCCAGCGACGGAGGGGACCTACCTGCCCTGACTCGATTTTTTTCTTTTTGACGCTACTGGCTCGCTCCCCCCTCCCGCTTCACCTTCGTGTTGGCGCTCTCGTAGTTAAGCTTTGAAGCAGTTTCGTGAGAAAGGTTTTCTGCTCTTTTTTAACAACACGAATTTCCCCCCTCCTTTGATTGTTGTCTAAATGCGTCCCGTTGCCGGTGAGTGATTCTAGCCTCTCCTCTTTGTCTACTTTTGAGGAAGTAGATATTACTGCTTTTCACCCTAGTCTCTCCTCTCTGCCTCCCGTCGGAGCGCGTGGCTGAAGCTTTCCGCGTCGAAGACGTAGGGCGGTCAAATGGGAACTGCGCTAGTTTTGTGCCCCCCCTGACAGTCGTAGCGCCCTTTTGTCAGGTTGTTTTAGCGTCCTAGCTGACCGTAGTCTTAACAGTTGGATGGACAGATCCTGACACGGTCCCTCGTTTGGTTTGTTTCTTTTTTCGGAACGAGGGCGTGAACGTGATCCTTCACGTTTTTTTTGACGTTTGTGTTCCCCCAAGCGGGGGTGTCCCCCCCCCCCCTTCCCGCAGGTGAAGCACGAGGTGTGTAGTTTTTTTCTTTTAAAGCCTAGTGCAACAGCGTTGCCAACTCTAGGTTTCATGATTCTCCTGCGCCACGACTCTCGTCTTGTGTTCTTTTTGTCAGCCGCCGACTGGACGGAGTGGCTTCTAGTCCTTTTTGGAGTGCCCAGATAAGGAAGCACTCCCCTTTTCTTTATAGATGATCTGAGATCCCGCCGATCTCCCAAGTTCTAGGGCAACGAACCCCTGAATCTTTTCCTTAGGGTATCCTAAACCCCTCTTTGGTTTAGGGTGCCCCCGTCTTGAAAGCTTCACTCTCAGCTCTTTTTTCGCCCACGCGTGCGTAGAAGATGTATTGTTTTCCTTTTTTCTTTCGACGCTAAAGAACGTTGGGGACCGTTTTTTCATTTCCCTTTCTGTGGTTTGCTTCTTTTTTAATGACCCCGCGCCCGGAGGACTTTTTGCACGGAAACTGTGAGGAGCTACAAAGTTTTTTTTTTTTTTTTTTTTTTTCCCCCTTTTTGTCTGCGCACCCCCTTCGAACGATCTAAAGGCTTCTCTTTTGAAGGTCGATCACGTACATGTCCCGGTCTCTCTTCTTCCCTCTGGTTGAACTTGTTACGTCTTTCCCTTTCTTTCATTTTTTTCCAAGATTGGCGTGCCCATGAGTCGGTTTTTTCGTCGAAGTACGCGTTGTTGCTGGGGGGCTCGCCCACCCCACTGTAATTTCTTCCTTTTTTCACGCTCTTTTGCCGCGATAGCCCTTACTTTTTGACGCCCCTTTTCCCGGAGGCTTCTTTTCCCTACTTGCCCCTAGGGCTGGGGTCGGCCTTGACGGGGCCCGTTTTTCGCATCCCCGGAGACCTGGCCAAGGCTGTTTTTTCCCCCCCTTTTTTCCCCCGACGCAAGCCGTCACTCCTTCCGCGCCCCCTTTCCCTGCGGCGCGAGGCAGTTTTCCAGTTCGTTGGCGTACTTCCCAGGCCACTCTGCCCCATCTTCTCCTTTCCCCGGACTTTCCCCAGCGAATGCTCGGGGGTTTTCCCTTTTTCCCCATGCGCCCTGCCTAGTCGAATTCTTCGACATGGCCCCTTTCTCGGTCCGTACAGGAAGCGAGTTGCGGTTTGTTTTCTGTCTATGAGATGTGGGCGGTTGGCCAGTGTCGATGCGCTCCTGATTTTTTTTTTTAGGACAGATTCGGGCGCGTCGGCTGCGTGATCCGCGAATTCCTTTGCTGCTGGGACGCCGCGTCGTCTTGGGCGCATTTTGCTGGTCAAATGCTGTCTCACGTGGTGCCCAGCTCCGCCCGCGCGCCGACACGGCCTTGATCATTTTTTTTTCGAGAGCTGAGTGGACGTGCAGCCCCTATACTTAACGTTTTTTTTTTTTTTCTATCTATGCGCCTTCACCAGAATGCGCCTGGTCCCGCGTCAAGTTCTCCCCCCCCCCGGTGTCTTCTTCCTTGAAGCGGAGCTCGCCGCCGAGACCCCGGCTTGTGTTTTGGGTTTTTTTTTTTGTTGATCGTTGAGATTTTTTTTTTTTCCCCTTTTTCCTCTGCACTGACGCGGGACCGCGGCGGGACGTCTCTTTACGGGTACCCGACGCTCACCCGTCCCCTTTCTCCCTTGGCTCGCGCTTTTATAGAATCGCGCCGGACGTCACCACAAAAAACCCCAATGGGTGTTTTTTTTGTGTTTGTTTTTTTTTTTTGTTTTCCAAACCAAAAAAAACAAAACACCACCACACACCACCAAAAACCCCCCAAGGGGGGGGGTGGGGGGGGGGGGGGGGGGGGGGGGACCACTCCCTCTCTTTCACGCGCTACCGTCCCTCAACTTGATGCCTGACTTCGACGATCAATCGTACTGCTCTTTTTTTTTTTCCCCGACTAGGATTGCGCATGTCCTCTTTTTTTCCTAGTAGTCTTCTTTTTCGCTGGGTCCTTCAGTACCTCGAGGGGAGGAGCTTGAGACGGGCAGAGTGTTTGGGAAGGATTTCCCGGCGCAGCCGCGCCATTTTTTTTCTTCGCTCGTGAGGGCGACATTCCGATGTCTTTTTTTCGCGGGGGGGAGGGGCAGGGAGGCGCCCCGCCTTCCCCTCCTCGCAGGGCGGCTCCCTCCGACAAGTCGACCCCTTTCCCCGCACCCCCCAAAGCAATAATGGCTTTGGTGCGTTTTTTCTTTTCTCCCTCCTTTTTTTTCCGCAGGTCGGGAGATATCTTCGCGGAGAGGTCAGCCACGTGACTTCCGCACGCTTGGGGGCGTCTCCCCTCCCCCAACGCCTTTTATCCCGTTCTTTTGGTCCTGGCCGCTGGAAGTTCCCAGTAACGCTGACGGTATTCCAATGTTTCCGGCACGAAGATCCGATACGGGACTTCAACCACCGCAGTTCCTCCTGGACGGTCACGTCGCTGTTCTTGACTCCTCAATGGGAGCAATTCGCTTTGCCCCCTTTTGTACACCCCCTGCTCTTTGTTGTTTTCAGTACGGGCGCACGTAAACAACAGGTACGGCATATCCCAACCTTGCGGTACGGCGTTCCCCGTCTACCGCCCAGGTTTCTCCTTCGTGGAGTTCCTTACAAGAACGAGAATCTTGAACTCTGGATAATCCGTTCCTCTTCCCTTCCCAGTGGGCGCTGGGAGAGTTTTCGGTTTTTCGTTCCGGCTCCACCCTTTTTTCTCGATCTGCTTCAGCTCACGTAATTAATCCTTGCCCTTCGTATCGGTTCCTCCCCCTTCTTCGAAAAGCTCTACAAGTAAGGTTTTTTCCGCCATCGTTTCCCACCAGGCCAGCGTCCTTGCCTTCTCTTTTTTTTTTGCATGTTTTTTAATGTACAACGGACTTGTTTTTTTTTGGACCTTCTGCGTTCCCCCAATTGCCAGTCCCGGGCCCCCCCTGCGTCTTTTCCCGATGTTCTACCGCCCTTCCCCGCGTCGTTTTCGGGTGACACCTTATCCCCAATCCAATTCGGTTACTTGAGCTGGCATCAATTTTTTTCCCAATAAGATCCAGGAGCGCCCATGAGTCCGTCCACTGGGATGGCGGGGGGCCCCCCCCCCTCCTTTTTCCGGGTTTTTAAAAAACAGGGAGGTTTTATAAGGTCATACCGTTTTTCCCTTTCCCTCTTCGTCATCCACTCCCATTACTAAGCTTTTCAGGGCTTCTGCGTCTCCTTTTAGTACGCCGTGAACGTCCCCGACCCCCTAAAGGAGCCGGCTTCCTTTTTCTGAGTAATCCCCCGTCCAATAGAATTGGCCGACGTTAACAACATCGTCCCCCCTTCCTGGGCGCCGGTGCGACATGAAGGCTTCCCGTTGCGCACTTGACTTGAGGGCCCCTAACCCGTCCAAGGAAGTACGATAGCCTATTCCCAGAAGTTCTCTCTTCCGGGATCGACGGGTCGTACATTTGACTCTTTTGAGACCTTTTTTCCCGAGGATTCAAGGGAGGTCAGGGAATAAAGCCGTTTTTTTTTCATGACGCAATTCTGCGCCTTTCCCTCCTGCGTGCTCCTTTTCGGAGGTCCTTTTCTTCCCTTTCCTCTTCCGGTCTAACGTCATTTTCCTTTTTCCCCCCGTTCGGTTATAGAAGACAGGCCTTTTTCCGGTTCCCAACAACTTCCTTTTTTTTTTTCTTTAACAGTCGCCCTTCCGTGCTAAACACATCAGAGTTCCTCGTTCTCTAGTTTCTTTCCCCTCCGGACCCATCTCTCTTTAATCAACAGCGGTTAACGCTTTTTTCGCCTCAAGGACTTTCTAGTCAAGCTCTAGTTTTCCTGACTCACTTCTTATAGTGGGTGTTTCTTGAGCCCCCCCCCTCTTCTTCTGATGGGCGGCTCCCTTGTTGACCTTCCCCTGCCTCAATGTCTCTGCCGCGTTCGAATCTGACAACCCCCGCATTCTGTTTTGGTCCGTTTCTTGTTTCCTTCCGGGCTTTGGGCCCATCCTCTGCGACCCGTACTACGCGAACCGAGTTGGCCGTGGACGGTTGCTGCTTGCCCTCCCCCTTTTATTTTCCTTTTCCAGAGATCGTCCTTCCTTTTCTTGCTGATCCTGCGCCTCTGACGCGCTCTCCGTCGTTTCGTTCTCTTCTCTCGCCGGCAGACACAACAATGCGTTCTTATCCACACCCCCCAGGAATCTTCCTGTTCTTCCTTCGTTACGCGCTGAAGCGTTCCTGGTCAAGTTTTGGTGCTTTGACTGATTTTCCCCTCTTTTCCTTCCGTTGTGTTGTGTCTCTCTTTTCTGCTGCTCCCTTCCCCCCCCCCCCCCTTGACGGCCCGCTTACTCGGACAGTCGTCCGGGGCCCCCTGGCCGGCTCTCTAGTGTCAAGACTTTCCTTTGGCTCTCTTTTCCTTCCTGAAGCAGGTTTGATCGAAATCTTTGCGTTCTTCGCCTGGCCAGGATAAGCCTCGCCCCTTCAGGTTAGCGAGGTCTTTTGCTTTAAACCAGCTCCCTCTTTCACAGACACGGAGTTTTTCCCGTTCGTACAGGTTCGTTCGCGGTCAGGCGCCCGTTTCCTATTTTTCCAGCGTTTTTCCCCCCCGAGGTTTGGACACAGCTTCTTGGTGAGCGGTCATTTTTTCCCCCGAGCCTTCTTTTCTTTATCTCGGGTATCCTAATTTTTTTGCCTCAAGCATCGGCCGACCCCCTTTCCAGAACACGAGCAGATTGCCCTTCTCTTGACGTCTCTGGTTCCCCTTTGAGGACTCTCTTCTAAAGAGGTTGAGAAGGGCGCGTAGGTCTGGTTCCCTTTCCCAGCGATTGGAACGACTTCTAGCTCTCTTGTTGTATCCCTTTCCCTGTGTTAAGAACCGAGCCGATTTCCCTTTGTTGTCGAGCTTCGGGGTGTCAGGCGATTTCGAAGGGGAGTTTTTTTTTTTGAGGTTTTTTTTTTGTAGCTACGCGATGACGTTCCGCGTCCCCTGTTCCGTATTTTCCCTCCGCTCTTTTTTTCTGGCGTGAGACGATCGCCAGTCCGCGAGCTTTCTTTTCCATAACGTTTAAGAAGGGAGTTAGTCGAACCCTCTTCCCCCCCATCATCCTCCCCTCTGGGTACGTCCGCCGTCATGAACCCCTCTTCCTTGATTCCACAACGCTGCTCACTCGGATCGCCAGGCTCTTTCTCTTGTACTGGTTTCCGACGCAGCTTTAATGAATTATCTCTTTTCGCCCTATCGTCCCACGTGTATAACTTGTTGTTCGAACCAGTCGCCCCGCGCTTCTTTCTGGATTAGAGATAATGAGTCCGGTTTCCAGTTGTCTCCCAGAGATCTCTCCACGGCCCCTTAAACCTTTTAAGAATGCCACTTGCTCATGTCTTTTTTTCTACTTTTTTTGCTGAACCCGCATTCTTGTGATTTTTCCCAAGGTCAACGCCCAGGGTAGGTCCCCCTTTTCGAGGAGCGTGCTGGGGGGTTTGCACTTCCCGGCTTTTTTGCCCCCAGTCCATCCTTTTGATTTGTCCTCCTCGTACCGTAGGTGGCCTTCCCAGTTTTCCTGCCGAGCAGATGGACACCTGGTTATGTGAATTTTTTGGGTGGTCGAAAAAAGAGGGGTCGTTTGAGTCACCCCCCCTTTTAAATTACCGTCTTGGGGGAAAAAAGGTTCCCAGAGCCCCCCCCCCGCTGGTGAAGCCTGGCGGGCCCTTTCTCAAGAGCTCGTGAAAGCCCTACCCTAGCAGTTCCCCTGGAGACTCGCCAGATCCTTTACTTTTATTCGCTTCTGTTTTCGCCGCTGACTATGGAGTGGACGCCGCCAGATTTTAACTCGACGAAGATAGTACTTTTTTTTAGCAGACTTTCTTCCTTGCTATTACCCTTAATTTCGTGGTCCCAGTTTCCCCTCGGCCCCCCCCCCCCCCTGAAGTGTTCTCCCCCATCTTTTTTTTTAATTCTTTGCGGTAAACGTCTTCGACTTTGTCTCGGTCTTGTTTCCTTCGCCGCATGATGGTCCTAGAATCGCCCGCTTTGTACCCTGTTCGACGCAGTACATCCGACTGTTCCCTTTTTCGCCCCTGAGTGTTCCGTCTCGTACTCCCCATCCCCTTCATGTGGCTACCAGGAAACTGCGACGTTTCCCCCGTGATGGGGTTGCGACCCGACGTCCTGCCTCTCAGGCCTTTAGGTGAAGGTGGGATAACGTAAATGCTTTTTAATTGCCCAATTTTTGGTGTCGTCTCTTTGCCGTTTTCATTTCTGGAACTTTCGCCCCAATCTCCCTTTTTGACGGCGTATCAAAGTCCGCCTGGGTTCTCACGATTGAGTAATGTGTCGTGTTTTTCCTATTCAAGCATCACTAGTTCCCCCCCTTTTCCTAGGCAGGTCCCTTGATGGGACCTCCCCCCGCCGGTATGATGGTTTTTTCTGTCGTTGACGAAGTAGTTGAACGGGAATTTTTTTGTCCTTTTTTTTCGAGGCTTTTTCCTTGGTGTTCCCCCTCCCACAACTTACGAAGAACGCCTTTTGCCATCGTTCGCCCCATCCCGAAGGTTGTTTCAGAGGAAAGGAACGTCCTTCTTTTTTTCGCATTTTTTCCTTCCCCCCTGGAACCACTATCAAACATCTCCCCTCCGATCCTGACGAGCTCCTTCTCTTCTTGTCTGTATTTCTTCTGGGCCTTGCCGTCTCCCCTCCGACCTCCATGGCACTTTTTCTTATTTATCAGGGAACATTTCCTCGTTTTTCGGGGGTGTTGCGTCTCTGAGCGCATCGTAGGGGGTTTGAGTGGAGAGGCTTTTGATTCCTGACGTTCCCTTTTTTGGTTCTTCCATCGTTGAGGGTTTTTGCAGTAGGCCTTACACGTCCCGAACGACGTCCCCTCTGGCTTTTTTTTCTCCCGCCTTACATGACGAGGCGGCTTTTCCCGGTCGCGCGGTCTGGTACCTTTTAGGCTAACTGGTTTAGGTATTTTTGGCAAGCCCGCTCACGCTCGGTGACCCGGGACTGAAGGCGAGGACCCTGAGCTTTTTTTTCCCTGCCCGCCCTATTCCTCACACTCGTTTTCTTTGTTTCTTTTCGGCCAATACAGGTTTCTTTTTCCTCTGCTCTCTCCGGTGTAGGAGCTCGGTGAAGAGGCTCTTGACAGTCACGCACGAGAAGGCCAAGTGAGCATCCCTTTCCACCAGACTCTTCGGAGCAGCCGTTACGTGACCGCCGTATACCGCAGAGAAGCAGGGGTACGTTTTGATCTTTTCTTTTGATTGCTCCAACCTTCCCCCCTCCCCCATTGCATAGCCTCTCCACAATATGTCGGACGCCTTCTTACCCCCCATCCCCCCCCTGCCGATCGAGAAAGCGTCCAACCCCCCCTCAATCTGACTGGACCCTTCAGCTCCTCTCCCTCGACATTTAGACTATTCTCCTTCTGGGAGACTTGGTTTTCTCCCCCGAAGGGTTCCCCTACGACGAGAAGCCGGGTTCTCGGGTTTCTCCTGAGGGGAGGAGATTGAGAGGGAATCTTGTGGACTTTGGATTTCTCCTCGAATGCTCTTTGGACACCCCCTTTTAGTTGTCAGGTTCTGGCTCCTGACGCTTTAGGTCTCTCCGTTTGCACAAGGCCCCCAAGTCCTGAAAGCATTCGCGTGCTATCCCGATATTGCCGTCAAACGTCAAGCCCGACTCCCTTCCCCATCATGGCCTTCGTGCCTGAAGTAGGCCCCCTCCAAGCAAGGTCCGTTCGATTCGCTTGCTGAGTTCACTTTCCTCCCTTCTTTTTGGGCGATCCCCCCCCCCCTCGCCCAACGAGTACTAGAATCTTCCCCCCAGCGCGGGCGCCAGCGTGACTTAAAGACTCAACGACAACGACCGTCCCCTACTGGCTGTGGCAAGCATCCTCTTTTTCCCCCCTGCAGTGCCCTCCTTATCCTCTTTCCTCCTGGAGTCGGTAACGTCTTGTCAACTAACAAAAGGGGAGCAAACCTTTCCGAACACCCCCAAACCCCCCCCCACCAACACCCCGGCCTTTTCTCCACAACTGAAGAATTTTGCGCTTTCCCCCCTTACCCCGGCTCCCAACCGCCTCGGCAGCACGTCACCCCGCTCTTTTTCTCCCCGTTATAACAGAAAAGTCCATTTTCCTAAGGCTGGTCTACACCTTCGAAGAGCTCTCTCTGAAGATGTTCCCCCACATTTCCGGACCCAAGGCCAAAAGCTGGGCTGCTTTTTTTTTTCCCCTGGCTGTGGGTCTTTCTCTTCGCCACCGCGCCCACCTTCTTTTTCTCCAATCCCTACTTCATTTTGCTCCTGATGAGTCAGGATTGCAGTCGCGTTCCTTCCAGCCTCGTGTCCCAAAGTACACGTTCCCGCCAAAACGCAGTACCTCCTTGAGTGGTTGATTCTTCCTTCCCAACGGTTTGGCTGTGGACAACGACTAGATTTTTTTTTAAACACGGAACAAGCACCGACCCCCATTTACTTTTCTCCAACCCCTCTTCATGGAACAGATCCCTTTTGACTTCGCAAGGGGTTCATACCTTCCCCCACACCGGAAACGACCCTCTTTTTTTTTTTGTTTTTTTGCTAGGCATTCTACATGGTGTCCCCCCCCTAACAACTTTTTCGAGTACCGCTCTACCGAAGGAAGAGAGGGTCCCCCGACGGGTCCGGGGGCCACCAACCAGCCTGACCGCCCCACTATCTTTCCCCAACCCTGTCTTCCTGAAAGGCCCCCCGCAGGCTCGCGCCCTCCCAGTAATAAGACGTCCTACCCAGTTGCGGAGGACTAGGTTTGTTCCCGCCCCCGAGTCCACCCCTCTTCTTCCCTCCCAAGGCCCTTTCCTCCATAAGTCTTTCGAAGTACCCCCAACCGTCCCACCCCCTCGCAGGGGACGCCGTTCGACCACCGTTTTTCCACATCGTCCTTAAGGGAGCTTTTTGACTCAGACGCGCACCTTTTCTCAAGAAGAGGCCCTAGGAACACCTTACAAGGCGTATACTAGAGAATATCCTCTGACTAGGAGGATCGCCTTGTTTATTCTCCCCTCGGCTCCTTCTTTAGGCATTCGTAAGGTTTCATTCCCCTTTTGGTATGATTTTTGACGAGAAAATGTTCATTTTCTGCCGCCTTGTGATAAGGCCCCGGCCCGCTTGATGTTACCCTTCCCTTTTCCTGGGACTTTTTCCCTGCTCTTTCCTTTTCTTCCTCTACCAGCCCGTTCTTAGGGTATAAAACTAGCGTCTTCCTCACACCTGCTTATGGAAAGTCTGCTCCCTGACTTTCAATAGTACTCTTCTTCTTAAACCTTCCCTCTAGCTCCTTCTTGGCTGTTATTTGAAACGGCATCAAAGCATCGTCCCAGCGTGCCCTCTTACGGGTGCTGGTGACTCGTCTGTTCGTCTATGTGGCCGTGAGCACCTTTTTCTCCTGTTCTCACTCCATGACCAACAAGCTTTCCTTATGTTCCCCCCTCCGGCGTGGGAAGGACGCGTTCCTTTTGTCTCGTTCCTTTGCAGCGCTGAGCAACTCTCCCTTACTCCGGCGTTCGTGGAACGGGTCCCCCCCTCTACTTCTCCCTTCTTTCACTAACGCTCCCGCGTCTCTTGCTTTATCCTGGCCTCGGTCTATTTTCGTATTTAGCTTTGACCCTAAGAAGATTTCTCCGCCCAACCGGGGTCCCCCTTGGGACCTACTACACCGAATCGTTCTTTCAGGTGCTTACTCTTACCTCCTGTTAAGGGTGTGTGGTGTACGCTTTC
>Ga0179593_1405989_pt1 | contig 13738 bp, 13 predicted proteins | sample CZODoug2_1_08_16_FD_185931 | JGI IMG/M metagenome (GOLD analysis project Ga0179593, IMG submission 185931) | Vadose zone soil fungal communities from Angelo Coast Range Reserve, California, USA - CZODoug2_1_08_16fungal (PacBio error correction) | ecosystem: Environmental > Terrestrial > Soil >... | reverse complement strand
TTTTTAGTTCGCTGGTCTTTTCCCTGACACGCCATCCCTCTCTCCTGAGTCCTCATTTCCGCCAGTCCCGGCATCTCCCGAACCTTCCGTAAGAATGACGATTGGGCGTTGCCCGCGAGCAACGGGTTGTGTGAGTCCTTTTGCCAACGTAGCGTAATACTGCCCCAGAAGGAACTCCACTCCTAAAGATACCGATCCACTTTGCCCTCCTCTCCCTTGTCTGTGTCCCTTTTCGTTCCTTTTCCGCCACCGTTGCTTTCGATTGTTCCCTGTTTCCGTCCCTGGTTGCCATCGTAAGGCCCATCATACCCCCGCCTTCCTGACCAACCTTGTATTTCGTCGCGTCCGATCCTCGAAAAATGTCTCCAAGGTTTAGCTTGTTGCCGGAAGTTCAGCCGTGGCTCAATTATTGCCCTGAACTTTCATGCAGCCCCGACCTCCAAATTATCCACCTCTTCCTTTCTTTTCACCCCATCCTGTTTCCTCCCTTCTCGACAGATTCATCCCATTTTATAAAGAATCGTCAAGGCGTGATCCCACAGAAAGTTGTCCGACTCACCCTCTGATTCACCTCATCTTAGTTCTCTTCGCACTCCCCCCCCCTTTTTTTCCCCCCTCCCAGAGTAACCTCCACTTTTCTCTCTCCTGCCCTCTTCCGTTTCCCCCCCCCCCCCAAGTTCTTTTCTTCATGGATAAGTCCTTCGTTCCTTATCGCGCACTATCCTTTCCTAACAAACAGTACGAGCAGCCCCTCGGCCCCCCTTCCTTTAACACCATTGAATGTCAAGGGTAGGTTGGTGAATCCCTACGTTCTTCCGCTCCTTTTCAGGTCTCCTTATCTTTTCCCCCTCTCCCCCGCCCCCCAATGTACCCCTTTTCCTTTTCGTCCGCCCTAAGTATTTTTGACCATCGCGCTGTCAACGCCGTCAACTTTCCAATTCCGTTCCTTTCCGAGATAGCTCCACTATCGCCCCCTCCTCAACTTGATTTCATTTCCCATTAAGACTTTCTCCCATTCTTCTCTTCCTTCCCAACGACCGGCGAGGATATTTTTTCTTCGGATTTCAAGAAACTTAGATCCATCAAATGATCTGTCGTCTCTTAAGGCGAGGTGGATACGGTGGGGTCTTTCCCCCGATTGCCAGGCTCTCACACCCCTCCCCCTTCCTTTTTTTTTCTCCTGTGAATGCGGTTATGACCTGTTGCCCTGAATTTGTTTCCGTTTTTTTTAAGTGTGCAATTCTCCAATCAACGCGCCCCTTTCGCACCCCTTGAGTCCCTTCATTCCCCCCAATCGCCATTTTTCCGCGTAAGTTTTTCTCATGAACTCTTTTTGGAGTGTCTTTTTTGGTGGGGGACGGTGGGTTGTTGGTGTTGGCTTTTGCAAAGACATGAATGGCTTTTTTCTTAAACTCACGTAGTTGCGTGCTTTTTTCATGGTACGCCTCTACCCCCCCACCCTCCTCGTCTTTTCCTCAGTTTGTGCCTTCACGCCCCGGTCTTTTGCAACCCCGAGTACACCCGCTCTTTTTTGTCTGGCACTGTGTGCCTGTGACTAGACGGCAGGGTCTCCGTTGAACCCATCCGTGCCCTCTTTTTCCAATGATTGAGCAACGATTTCAAGGCTATTTGTATCCCGTTTTCCCGAATGGCCCTCTCCTACCCCCCGGACGAAATTTCCTTCCCCTTTTTGTCCTTGCCAATCGTTTTGTCGTCGTAAGTTCTCCAGCGTCTTTCGGCAGAGTTCCGCTTTTTCAATCAAGTCGCTCTGGCGGTTTGTCTGCATCCTTACTCCTTCCTCTACACTAGACACTCTTCCGTTTTTTGCGTGTCGTTATCCGAGGCCCCCTTTCCAGAGGGGCGCTTTCCCACTTTTTTCCAAATTTTCAGCATCCCGTCCAGAACTGGACCCGGAACTTCCCGCATTTTTAAATCCGCCGCCCCCCGCCTCCAGAGTTTTTACCCGCGTATTTTTTTCTGCTGCGTGAATTTTCCCCCTCCCTCTTCCTCCCGGCTCGTTTCTCCGCTTGCATCCCGTGCTTTCTTACAGGCCGCCCCTTTGTTCATATCCCCAAGAGCCATTTCCCGTTGGCCACACGGTGGCCACCAGCGGACCCCGATCTTTTTTTCTTTGAGCTCTCCATTGACCCCATCTTCCGTTCCCCCCCCTCCCACCGAGATACTTTCTCCTTTTCCCTTCCCGCCTCCTTTTCGCCTCTTTCTTTTGTCTCCTATCAGGACCCGTGCCTGCTTTCCTCTGATTTACACTGAACTCTCAGATTTGCAAACGCTAGTTTTCATAGAAATGGTTCGCCTCATTCACGACCCCCCAGTGGAAATGTTGTTACCCGATCACCTTGGATAATCAAGCGTCTATTTGCTTTGCTTATCCTCGCACTGCTCGTTAACAATCCCAGTGTGACAAGATTCAGTTTTTCCTACTTCCCTTTTTTTTTGTTTCGAGTCTCTTGGAAACCACCCTTGTTTTCCCCTAGCCTGTTCGCGATCTTTCATAGAGCGCTTGATTCTCAATGATCCGAGCCCCCTTCCCATTTCGCCTTTTCAATTGGAATGTAGGCTTCCTCTTACTTTTTCGCGGTTGCCATATGCTCATGTTCCGAATCCAGGTCTCTCCTGCCCCACTTTTCCCGTTCTCTTCCCTTTCCCTCCCCCACCATTTGCGACTTTCTGCTGTCTTACCTTCTGGGGAGTAATGATCGCGTTGGGGAGTTTTTGTTGCGATTCTCTCTTTGTCCTGTTTTGATAAAGAACAGATCGTCCTTCTTTTTTCCCCAGTTTTGCCCCCCCCGATTCCCGTCTCTGGGTCTAATCTCATCTCCATGTTCTCTGACGGTAGGATAGAGCATGTTCCTTCCTCTCTCCATATCTTATCAGAATTTCTTTCCTGAGGAGTGCAAGAGTAAGTCGGAGCAGTCAAAACACCTTCCCTTCCCCTTCGTGGGGGTACCCCGAGTCTGTTTTGGAGGATTTAAAATCCTAGGCGGTCAGTTCTAACCTCGATGTTTCCAAATTTGTTCTGTGATGTTTCCCTCGACCTCTAAGTTTCAGTTTCCTTAGATCGCCTCCTCCGCTCTCCGGCCTCGGGCGAATGCGATTCCCAGTTTTGCCCCTTCGGAACACCCAGCACCACTGAGCCCTCTCTTTTTTGCCCGTTGGAGGTTTAATCGCTCTTCCTCCTGTGAAGTCCCGACCACCCGATTATTGCCCTGCTTTACTTGCGCCAGGGTGTTCGATGTCCTCCTTCCACGTACCCTCCACATAGAAGTTGCACTCCGTTTCTCCCCAGTAAACTTGTCCCTCTCTGATCACGATTTTTCCTTGGTTCCCCTTTCTGGCCTCGTCAACCCCTCCCCCCTGGTCCCAGGACCATTCCCCCCCTGTGGGTTGGGGCCTCGATGCCCCCGCCTACCACGTTTCTTTGAATTGACCCCCTTTTTCGGCAGGGACTCCTAGCGGGTGGGGGTCTAATTCGTTCCTTGTGCTCGAGGACAACTTTCCTTACCCCCCCTACTTCGTTGAGACCCCTCTTTCGTTTTTGTGCCGACTCGTCCAATCCCATCTCCTTTCACTCTCCCCTCTTACTCCCGAACCTTTCCCCTCTTTTTTTGCCCACTGTCGAGGACTTTCTCCCCTTTTCTCACCACGCGGGTGTTTTGTTTGAGACTTAGTTTAAGCTAGACACGGTCCACAAAAATTCGTTCCCATTTGTGGCGATCCTCTATACCCCTCGAGTCAAAAGGTCCCCACGAAAAGGCAAGACCGGTTTTGTGTTGGTTTCCTAGTGGAAGATTGGAGCAGCGCCCCACACGTAGCCTCTTTTTCTCCTTACCCCGGCGGCGAATCTACCTGATGTTATCTAAGTTTCTTTTTGATGGATAGAGCGCTCATCCTCCCTTTTTTGCAAGGACGGAGACGTTCCCCCTTTCTCACTCCTTCCTTTCTCTCCTTCCCGTTTTTTATATGTGCATCGTGTTTTTTTCTCAAATGATTGAGTAACGGCGCTGGCCTCTGGTTCCGGAGTCTTTGACAGCGAGAGTGTTTCGCGAATATTTTTTGACGAAGAGCGCCTTTGGGCAATTGGACGTTTTTCCGCTTGGGCCACGGTTAGCCGTTTCCCCCCCTTCCCCTTATTCTTAACGCCGGCAATTTCTTCCGACCAAATAACTTCCTCCCTTGGTGTTCGGATATCTGGTTTCCTTATTTCTTTTTCGTACTGTGTTCTTACCGGGTTTTTTTCTTAGAGGAGACCGAAATTTCTTTCCCTTTCTCCCCTCGATCCTCCCCCCTCTTTTGTGACATGGATGCGGGCCCTTCTCGTCGTCAACTTTTATTTTTGACGCGTTTTAGTTGCCTGAGGTCGTGCTTTTCCGTTTCTTTTCAATCCGGTAGTTTTGGGACCGTCGGCACAACTTGTTGTGATCTTAATTCCTCTTTCCTCTTTTCTTTAGTTGTATTACTTTCTTGCCCTCTGTGATTCTGGAAGCCGTGTTTCGCCCTTTTACCTGCTGCCTTTAGTTCCACCTAGGATTTCTGCTGCCTTCGATTTGTCGGGCTGGTCAAGAAGTTCGAAGCGTCGGGCGTCTTCTTCCCCCCCTCTTTTCCAATTTTCTCTCTTTTCTAGTCCTTTGACTACCAATACACCGGTTTTTTGGTCATTATTTTTCTTTCTGGCCCGCGCTTCCTCTGGCGCGCCATGGATTCAAAGACCCTTGGACCAGCTCTTCCTTACCCGGTCCCCTTAACGGAAAATTTTTCCTCTCAGTCGCTTCTGCAAGTGGCATCTTGCTTTTATTCAGTTTGTGCTGTTCATGCTGGTAGGATTGTTCTATTTTTTTTTTTTCATCCCCCATTTTTGTTTCGAGGCGTTCGAGTCTCCGCCTCGACTTCTTCCCTCTGTTATGGTTTCCCCTATTCGGTGTTCATGGCGTTGACTTTGCTCGCTCTCTCTTGATGTATTGCGTGCAGATTTTTCAAACGCAGCGGTCTTTTCTTCTTTTTTCTTTCAGCATATTGGATTTGTTTTTCCGTTGACAACCGTACCAGATCCTCAAAGTTTTCTTCCTTCGCTGCTGCTCCCTTTTTTTTTTTTTTTGTGTTTCTTCTTATTTCTTTCCTTTTTTTTCTCGCTCCACCGTTTTTCGTTCCTCCTTCAAACTGAAGTTTGTGGTTATTTTCATTGGTTATTTTCCTCTCCTATTTTTGTTTTTTCCAGATCCAATCCCTCCCCACTTAAATAGTGGCCAAGTCTTGACCCTTTTCCCCTTTTTCCCTGCTATCCCCCCACCTCTCCAAACCCCAAACGCCTCCACCCCCAAAACCCCCCCCCCTATCCGATTTGAAGTCTAAGCAACTTTTGCGGCTTGTTTGGGCCGCCCGCCGCTGAAAAATCCCCCAATGTTTGACGCTCCCTCATTACTAGATATCTTTTTGTTTTCTGCCCTTCAATCATCGACGCTGAGCAAGCCTTACCTCCCAATTTCCCACCAGGTCATTTTTCCCAGACCCTCTTCTACTCGTCTGGTACCGTCTCTCTCCTCTGTACGGTTTTGCTGACGAGAAACCGTAGAGTCAATTACGACAGAAGGAACAGACCAATGAATCTTGATGGCCACTTGTCAGGCTCTTTTCCGGCTGTCTCCTTCTTCTCAGTCGCTGTACGATTGTCTGGTCCCGTTCCCTTTCCGATCCATCTTAATTCCCGCTCCCCCAAGAAATTCTTTCCAATTTTCTTTCCTGTCGAGAGATTGCCCTCGACCTCGAGAATTGTAGCTTGTTGCCGGAAGCTCTTTTGGCCACTTCGTTCCACCGACAGGAATTTCCGCCATCAGAAATAAAAATTTTTCCCTCCTTCTCCTGTGACGGTACCACAATTAACCTTTCCCTCCGTAACGCTCCCCCCCCTCCCTCCCTCCCCCTAACCCGTATCAAGACTCGTCAGGCTGCTACGTCACCACAGCAAGTTTTTTCCGGTTTCCCAAACCTACTCTTATCCCTCGCAATCGCTGAGTTAAGTTTCCTCCCGAAAATACCTCCTTCCCCCAACCTTTGATCTTCTACTGGCCCGGCATCCCTTTGTGTAACCCCATCTTTTTTCCGCTCCCCTGATATAGGACAAGTTAACATTCTCTTGTCCCCCCCGGTAAGAACAACCAGTACGTCTAGAACTCGTTGGCACAGATATTCTCCCCATTGTTCTAATTTTAGGTTGGTCGAATACTTTCAATGGCCTTTTCAGATAATTGTAAGTGTAGCATTCTCAGTTGCCCCCCTAGACCCCCCTCCCCTTTCCCACCTTGGCCTTCGCGCCAGTCAATTAGTCGCGAACATCGGCTTCCTTCCGCCGGAACATTGCCCAGCGCCGTCCCCGATAGACTACCACGAAGCCCTCCTCAACCTGGATGTATGTCTCCCCTTTCCCGTCTTCTCCCCTCCACCAGGCTTATCTCCCCAATACCTCGAGATAGCGGCCTCTTTGTACACGAAACTTATTGACCCCCCCATATGTATCTTGTCGCCGGATTTTTCTTCGAGAGGGATCCTTGTGGGGGTCCCCCCGCTGCGTCCCCCGTTCCTTCTCTTTCCCCACCGCACCTTTCCGGTCTTTGCCTTTTTAGCGTGCTTTTTGACCAACTGTTTTCCTGCATTCTCCCTTCTTTTTTTTGATTCTACGTTCTTTCCTACTACAATCCCCGCGTTTTTTTTCCAGAACCTTTATCCCCCCCGCTATCACATGTCAACAATCTTTCCTGCTCTCATGAAATGTCGTCTTTCTTTTTTTTTTTTTCCGGCTTCGTTCACAACAGGCCAGAATGTTGCTCAATACGTAGTTGCGATCGTTTCTTCACCCCTTACCGCATTTTTCTCACACAAACAGAACTGGATTCCCGTCCTCCTTTTGTGCCCCCTTCAATTCCTGTTTGCGCTGAATCCGAGTTTCCAACCGCCCAGGTTGTCTTTTTTGACCTGTTGTGCTTTCCCCTTCCCGGCCCTTTCTCCCTGAAAAACTCGTGCTCAGTCTTTCCCCCCTTCACCTCTTGGTCCTCCAGATTTCCAACGGTCCTGACGTCGATTTACGCACCCCCTGGCCAGACCTGAAGTCCTTTGGCAATAGTTTTTTATCCCGTAAAGTCCTTGACGCTATCGTCGGTCCCCTTTTCCCTCAAGTCGCGATTTCGTATTTTACACCTGACAATTCCCCGCTCATCCCTTCAGAGACATTCGACATAGTCCGTCGGCATGAGCGTTTTTGTGTTTTGCGGATCGCAATGACTTCCCCTTCCCTCTGAGATTCTCTCCCCTTCCCCTACGCCAAATTTTCAGCATATAGGTTACAGTCCCCCGTGACGACTCGATTTCCCCAAACTCTACTAGGTTACCATCAGTTATTCTGTTGTGGTGCGCCGCGAATTTTTTGCAAAGCCCAGAGATCCAGCCCTGATTCTGAGCATTTCTTTTTGAAGATAGTGCATCTCTCTTCCCTCCTCTGAACAAGTCTGTCTTCTTTTTTTCTAATGAGCCATTTTTTTTTCCCCCCTTGTGCACATCGTACGCGGGTTTCTTTCCCCCGTTGGACTGAAAAAACGCTCACGCGCACCCCCTCCCCCAAGGTCTCCCATCCTCCACTTTGAAGTCCAGCCATTCCGACCTTTTCCTCATTGATTGCCCTGTCCTCTCCGGACCTTTTTTTCGAAGATCAGTGAGTTCATTAAAGTATCCCTTCAAACCGTACCCTTTCAGAAAAGATTTTTGACTATTCACGTCTTCCTAGTCCCATGTTTTTTCTCCTTGCCCTCCTTTGGTTTAACAGTATCTCGCCAACTGCTATTTTCAGCACCGGGTCCCTTTCTCTTAGGGTAGATTTTTTTTTTTTTTCGAGAGATGGCAAACCTTTGCGGTGTTCAATAGCAGTGCGATTCCACTTTTCACCGATAAGCTCTTTCTTCTCCCCTGACCCCCAGGGACAAACCTGCCGTCGGACATAGTGAATGAGGCGAACCAGTTCTTACCCCGGTTTCCGGTTTGCAAAATCTGAGAAGTTCAGGTCCCCACGGCGCGACTCCTGAAATGTTCCGGTAGCTCTTCCTTCCTCCTGCACTTAGAATTTCTTTTTTCTTCCTTCATTGGAGTAATTTTCATAGATTTGGGGAGTGTGTCGCGGCTCTATCTTGTCATGTCTCATCTCGAAGACCTTCCTTTTTCTGTGAACGTTGTTTCCCACCGGGACCCAATTCCTCTTGTCTTTTTTTTGCTTTCAGTAGACCTGGGGTGAGGTAGGATTATATCATCGCTGCTTCTCTTCAATCCGTGAATTTTCTTTCCTCTCTCCTGATCCGCTTGGAGTTTGCCTTTGTTTTTTGAGCAGCAACAACCTTCCAGACCGAAGTGTTTCCACCCTATTTTCCGGCCGTGGCGTCTTCTTTAAACGAGTTCGGTACATTTGAAACCCATCTCTTCAAACTTGGGCGAGTGAGTCTTCCTTATCCGCTGCAGTTTCCCTCGAGAGCAGCCAACCTCTTCGCCGATCTTAATTAGGGTCAGTAATGCGCTTCCCCTCTTTATTGCTTCATGTCACCCCCACCCCGCCCGACCCTCGCTTTTCTTTTTTCCTCTGCCACGTGGCGTTTCTGCCGATTCGCTCCAGCCCTCTTTCCTGACACGGCCACCCTGCTTGCGGGGCACTGAGGAAATTCATTTCCTTTTTCTTCTCTTCCCCCCACTTTGCGAACCCTCTGACCCCACTCGACGTTGGAAAAATCTTTTAGCCCTGACATTGACCCGCATTTCCGCTTCTTTTTCAGACCCGTGCCGGGCGAGTCCCGCCACGTTCATGAATCACCCCTTTCTTCTTTCTTGGCCTAGCTTCTCCCGCCCCCCTTTATTGCATTGATCCAATTCCGGCTTTCAGCCCCGATCTTTGGGTTTGTTCGCAGGCGGTCCGTGCGCGAGCAACAGTGCCACCTAATGAGTTCTCCCCCCCCCCCGAATCTTTCTTTTTCCCCTCTCACGGTACAAGAACAAGACGCAGTTGCATGAGACCCAAGTCCCCTCTCACCCATGCCGATTGTGGTAATGTTCTGGTCTCAAGTTTCGAAAAACGCGCGGTTTTTTTTTTTTTTTTTTGTTTTTTTTTTTTTTTTTTCTTTTTTTTTTTTTTTTTTTGCTGTGTCTCTTTCTTTTTTTTTTTTGTGGCTGGAGAATCAGGCCGTCGATCCCGCTTCATCTTTGCATGGCAACCAGTGTCGAGCCGCAGTTCGCGAGACTGAACCTTGCAACGCCCTTGCTGTGCCTTGGGTTACTACGTACGGTGGCAAGGCTTGGGGCCCTCTCCCCCCCCGGTCGCTCTCGAACCTTTCGGAGACAGAACATTTTTTATCCTAAGTTTATTGACGCCCCGAGATCCTGCGGCTCATCCTTGACAGTATTTTTGCCGGCCTATCCTTTGAGTTTGAGTAAGCCTGGCCAGTGCTAATACATCCGTTTCTTGCTCTTCGTGGTGTATTTTTTTTCACTGTCCTCGTGACCTATGTTCGTTAAGGCTTTGACAGCGCTCTGTTTCGACTACTTTTGGGGGAACGAAGAGCGCCATTTGTTTTTGAATTGTTTGCGTGTCGATTGTGGTTTTTAGATTCCACCTTTACCATTATCGGAACTCTGCCATTTAGTATTCCTCCCAACCTCACACTTAATTCCAATTTTTTTTGGTTCGGATCTCTGTGTGGGCGACTTTTTCTGTTGTCTTGGATTGAGGAGAAATGTCACTGTATGCGCTGATCGGCAAAAGATTTTGTCCACTGGATATGAGGATTCTCCCCCTCCCCTTCCCAAATTGGATGGTTTTGACTCCGGGTTAGGTTTTTTTCTTTGCCTGAGTTTTTTGCCCGCCACCGGATCTTTAATAAGCGGATTGGGGGCACGGCGTCCCCCACTTTGCTTTGGTGTCTAGTCATAGCCTTGACTTTCCTGCCGTTGAGGGAGGTCTTTCCTCCGGTGCTCTTCCTTCAGGTGCGAAGTTATTGTTGGCCCTGCCTTCAGCAGGTAGACCTTTGGCTCTTCTTACTGGAGATTCTGGCGTATTCCCGACGGCGCCCCCCCCGCAGTCGTGTGCTTCCGTTAACACACTCCCTTCCTGATTTTTTTATGACGTGCATATCGAGAATCGAAATACAAGTCTTTGGTCATAGTGAGTGTTTTCCTCTTCCTTCCTATTGCGCTCCCAATGGAACGGACCAATCCCCCCTGTCCTTTTTTTGTCACTGTTTGGCCTTTCCACAAAAGGGACCTGCCTGGCGCTGATGGCACAGTTTGACTTTTCCTTTATCTTGATTCCTTTTTTTCTGTCTTCTTCTGGTCGGAGTCGTATCTCCCTGTTTTTCTCTCATATGCCGGCCTTTCAGGCGTTTTTCACACTTAGCTTCTCCTCTTGTTTCTTCTGCGAAAGTTCCTTGTTTTTGATTTTGGACTTGCTTCCTTTTCCCTTCGCTTTTCTGGACGGTGGCTCGTCCAAAGCCAGCGGATTACGCATTCTTTTCCCCAGTATTTTCCTTGCGAGCGGCGGGACCCAGAATTTATCAGACAAAAGTTGATTAGACTTTCTTCGGGCGCACATTTTTTTGGGTGGTTTTTTTTCTTGCTTTTGTATTTTGTGACCCTTTTGGCTAGTGCTTGAACCCCCCTTTTTTTTCCCCTTTCCTCTTTTCCCCTCGGGTAATTGTTTCTTCTTTTTTCTTGTCTCTTCTCTCCCCTTTGTTGTGGTTTTTTCTCTAGATCCCAATTACCAATAATCCCAGCAACTCCTAGTGGAAACGATGCCCTTTTCCACCACCCTTTTCAACCTCTTAGCACACAAGGACCCCCCCCCCCACCCCCCCTCCCTCCCAACAAACCCCCAAACAACTGCTTTGTTAAGGCTAGCAACTTTTGCGTATCTTTCCTTTTTTTTTGCCTCCGACGTTCCCAATCCCCCACTTGTCCTTTGCGCCCAAAGAATTCAGCGCTCTGCTGTTTGCCTCGAAAAGCACATAATTACCCCCTCCCACCCCCCCCCCCCCCACCCCCCCCCCCCCCCCCCACCCCCCCCCCCAAAGCCCGTTTCGAAGCATTCCCCGCCTTCCCCCGTTTTTCTTTTCACAGAAACAGCTTAATCCCATTTGATCGTGGACGCTTCTACCGGCCTTCCCCTTCTTTTCGAGTCAAACGTATTCCCTACCTACGACCAGCAGCACAGCCCCCTGTATCAAGATTCAAGATGCCACTTGACCCTCTTTTCCCGTCTGTCCATTTCGTTCCGTCTCCGCTCTCGCTGTTACGATTGTATTTCGTGAAAGGGGAATCGCATTTCCCGGTCCGCCGCACCCCTCCCCTCCTTTTCCCCCCCCAAACGTTGTATTAGTCGCCCCCTCTCTCCCCCTTGCGAAAAAGAGTCTGCCAATTCTCTTGTTTCCGGAAGCTCCTGACGCGGCTCACTTCGCCAAGCCGCAAAGGCATCCTCCGCCGCCCTACCCCACCCCGTCCTCCCGCCGCATTGAAGGTCAGGTACCCCCCGAATTTAACGTCCTCCAGATCCGCTTTCACCCGCCCTCCCAAACGTATACTCCTCTGTGACCGTTCCTATTCCCCGCTCCACCCCGCAAGTTGTCCTATCACAACTGCGCTGCTCCCCCCGCGCAATCGCCGAGACTTTCCCGCCCTCCGCAACTAAAATGCTTTCCCCCGACCAGGTGCCGCGCGTCCATGCCCCCTCATCCATTTTTCCCCCCCCTCGTGTTTGTACTCTCAAGCGCTATCCAGTTGCACCACTTTGCTTCTCCCCTCCGGTAAGAACAAACAGTTCCGATCAGGACCCTCTTACAAAGATCATCGAACCCCTCCCCTTGCATGCAGGGTCGGGTTCTTGGTCATACGACATTGCCAGGCTTTTCGATCATTGTAAGTTTCGACAGTCCTCCGTGACCCCCCCATCGACCCCGCAATGCCCCCATGGACGCAGATTTTCGTAAGTCCCCCTTGAAATTTCGTCGCTCCCCTCCTGAGCTGTACCCGCCCTTTCATCTTTGACCAAGCGAGTAATCACCTACTCCCGACGACCACAATAGCAAGATCAAACTTCGGTATGCTCATTTCCCCGGCTCCCCTTGCCCCAGGTCCTTCCTTCCCTGACCGCTAGGCCTAGGCCGGTTCTTTCATTCTGACCAGACATCTTAAAATAATTTATCCCGGTAGCTCTCTCCCTCCTCTCTCGTGTGGGGGCGATTTGAACAAGCTGGTCCCGGACGATTACCCAAGCCCCCCTTTTCTTTTCCCTTTTTTCGCGATTCCTTCGGTTCTCTCAAACTGTTCCATGAATTCTTTTTTCGTTTGCTCGACGTTTTCTTCCCCTCTACATTCAACCCCGTTTTTCGAAAATGGAGCCCGAATCTCCCTTCCAACCCCCCTTTTAGAATTTTCGCGTAAGCTTTCTCCTGCCTTTTTTGGTTGATTTTCGGCTCCTCTCCCCCCCCACAAGAGAATGTGTGGTTTCCCGAAGTCTGTGTCTATCGTGCTTTCGCGTTTTTAAACCGGACCGCCTTCGCCCAACCGCATCGGATTTCATTGCCTGCCTTGGCGCATTAAAGTGTAAACGTAGTGTCTTCCAGGCACTCCTTCGTACAACCCGCACTCATGGGATTTTTTTCACCCTTGTTGTGGGCTTTTCCTTCCCTTTCTTGTCTCCCGGAAAAATCGTGATCAGATCGGCAATTCTTTGCTCAATTTTCCAACGGCTTCATGATTCTACCTTTTTTCCCTCTTTTGAAATAGAACCTACATGTTCCCGTCCCATGCTCAGGTGTCCCCCCTCAATCGTGGGGGAGTGGCACTTTTTTACACTTATCCCCGTGCCGCGCCCGCCAACCCAAATACCCCCCCCCCCCCCCCCCTCCCCCCCCCTCCCCCCCCCCCCCCCCCCCCCCCCCCCCCACCCCCCCCCCCCCCCCCCCACCCCCCCCCCCAACCACACAAAAAAACCCACCACCCCCCCCCCCCCCCACCCAACCTGAAGTCATCCCAATTTCTGCTTAGGGGCGGCTTTGGTCTGACTCAGCCTCCGAAGGCGCTCCTTTCCCTATGCCTTCTTGAGAGCTTTTGTTCCCCCGGAAATGCAGCGGAGATTTCCCTGCGAAACTACACTAGTCCCAACCCTTTTAGCATCTCTGTGTCAATGACTTCTCCCGATCTTTGAACTCAAGCAGAACCTCTCTCTGGTTAATACGCGTTTTTCTTTTGTGTTTTTTGTTTTTTTTTCCGCGGGGACCGAACCTCGATTTTTCCAGTCTTTTTCTATCCGCTTTTCCTTTTAAGCCGCTGCTCTTACTAAACCGCCTCGCAAAGTCGATGGCATCTCTTCCCCAGAGCCATTTTTCCCGTTGCCCAACCTTTTTTTTCCACCCTTTACGAGGGTTCTGATCTATCATGACCTCTCTCCGCGCCACCCCCCACGCGATCATACTACTGCCATTGCCTTCCTTTTGACTGCCCTCCGGATTGCCTGCAGATTACCGGAACCGGGCTTGAGCGCCGGAGTTCCCTCACTTAGACTCTTTTCCCCCCGCCCCTTTTGACTAAATGGTTCGTTTCCCTTTCCACCTCCTTTTTCCCCCCTAATGAATGTTTTTTCCGATCTTTTTTTAAACGCAGCTTCCCCTCTGTCAAAGTAGCTCTTCTCTTGCCTCCTTTTTTTCAA
>Ga0179593_1645445_pt1 | contig 13739 bp, 20 predicted proteins | sample CZODoug2_1_08_16_FD_185931 | JGI IMG/M metagenome (GOLD analysis project Ga0179593, IMG submission 185931) | Vadose zone soil fungal communities from Angelo Coast Range Reserve, California, USA - CZODoug2_1_08_16fungal (PacBio error correction) | ecosystem: Environmental > Terrestrial > Soil >... | reverse complement strand
ATCTTTTTCCTTTCCCGGTATTCGCGAGCTCTTTCCAATTTTTTATTTTCCTTTGAAGGACGGGGTGTAGGATAGGGTATTAGACAGGACCCCTTTTTTTTCTGACAAGCAGAATCGTAGGAATAAGCCTGCCCCTTTCCCCCTCCCCTTTTTTTCCGAAGTATCTGAAAGCTAGAAGCGCTGCCTCCCCTTTTCTTTTTTTCCCGGCGTCTGGGGTGACGGTTCCTTTAATTCCTTTTTCCCTTCCCCAGCGAGCGGAAGAAGGCGAAGCTGCCCTCTACCTTTTTCTTCTCAGAATGAGTCAGAAGTGAGAGAACCCCTCCCCTTTCCCTTTTTTTTCCTTTTTTCATATGTATGAAGCCAGCAACATCTGATGATGTCGATCCCCCCTCTTCTTCCTTGGGGGGGGTCGTTAAAAAGGAGGACACCCCCCTTTTTCCCCCCCTTTTCCGTGCCGCAATAGACGAGGAGATACTCTTTCCCCCCGTCCTCGGATTCAGTGGTGTTCTTCCATCTCGCCCAGGCAGCCGAGGTTACGCAACCCCTCCCCTCCTTTCGTCGTGCGGCGCCCTACTTTCTCTTTCCCGAATTGAGAACATTGTGGCCCTCCCCTCCTCTTTCCCCACTTGTTCGCATGTTCGACTTCCTTCTTCCCTTTTCCCCCGTGCAGGGCTTAGACAAAATGGGGATCTGCCTTCTCCTTGGACATCGCGGTTTTTTTCTTTTTCTCCGAGGTGAATCGCGTTTTCCTTTTCCTCCCTCGCTGTCGAAGAGGTCTCTTTTTTCGTCGGAATAAGAGGAACCAGTAGGGTTCCCCCTTTTCCTTTTCTTATGTGCAGAGATCTATTTTTTTTCTGGGCGGCGAGGTTTGCACCTATTCCTTCTTTCCCCGAAACCGCGACCTTGATATAATGTCGTTTTTTTTTTCCTTCCACTGCGCACCTCTTCGAACCTCGCCCTTTCTTTTTTTTCTCCCATAAGGGAGATCGGGGGCCTTCCTTCTGAATCCCGGGAGTTTGTCATTTTGTCCCTTCTTAGTGACCGAAGCCCATTCTTTCTTCCCCTTTCCCCCTTGGTACTGGCGTCAGATGTCTTCCTTCTCCTTTTTTTTGACTCTTTTGGAGTGCGTTGCAAGTAGGAGCGTCCCCTTTCTTTTTTCTTCCCCAACGCCGGCGCGTACAAAGAAACGTTGTCGTCTTAATATGGTCAAGCACATTCGGGTTTCTTTTTTTCCCAAGCTGGTGAATCTTGCACGATTCCCCCCACCGATGTAGGAGGGCACCGCAACGGCTTTTTTTTTTTTCTCCGCATCGGGCCTCAAGCTAGATGATCTTCCCCTTTCTTTTTTCCCCCCCTCTCGGTCTCCAACGGCAAAATAGTTTTTCGCTCGGAATGAACCCCCTACTTCCCCTTTTTTGAGGTAAGGGCTCTTTCTCTTCTGGCCGATCCCTCCTCCCCCCTTTCCCTCCCCGTAGAAGAGGGGTTTCTTTTCCTCATCCGGTTTTTCAGGCGCGATCGGCTAGAAATAAACGAAAGTTCGATGTCTTTCCCCCTCTTTTTCCGCCGCCAAAAATGGAACGATTCTCTCCTTTTTTCTTTTCTAAGGAGAGATTTCATATGGATTCCGTCTGTTTTTCCGGTGGCCGTCGGAACCTTTTTTTTTTCCCCTCTTCCCGTCGATATGAAAAACCCCGACTTTTTCTTCTTTAAAAACAAAGACAGGAGAAAAAGGGGGGTTTTCTGGTCAAAAGTTTCTTCTTCTTCCGAAATTCGAAAGAGAAATGAACTCCTCCTTTTTTCCTTTTCCTTATTCCGACGAGAATTTACCCCCCCAATTCTTTTTTCCCGGGGGAGACCTATCGGTGTTTTTCCTTCCCCCTCTTTGCGCTCATCGAGATGAGGCCCGCCGATTTCTTCCTCTGCGCAGAGGAAGGAAAGAGACTGGCGTTTTCTCCCCCCCTTTTTTTTTTCTTAGAAGGAAACTTTTTCTTCTTTCAAAACGAAGGAAAAAAAGATTTTTTCTCCTTTTCCCCTTTCCAGCAGGGTCTCTAGTCCGAGTGACCCTTCTTTTCTTAGCGGCGACCCTCCCCAGTGTCGTTTGTAAGCGTACGGCGTTTTTCCCTTTTTTCTTCTTTTTTTTTTTCAATTCAAGAAGATCAAATGTCATTTCCTCCTGAACGACCATTAACGGTGGCGTGTCGTGCTGATGAACGGTATTTTTCTTCTTCTTCCCTCTTTTCCCCCCCCCCGGGATTCATAGAAATGGATTGGAAGGGTCCTTTCTTTTTCCCTCGGAGTCGAGGTCGGCTTTTCTTTTTTTCCCCTCTTTTCCACCAAAGAAAGGGATATCATTTTCTTTTTCCCCTTGTTTTCCGTGCGGGCCTTTTTCCCCCCCCTCCCTTTTTTTCTTGGTCAACGGCTTTCCTCGTTGATCGCTTCACTTTTCCTTGGGCACCCGACTGGTTGGCCTCTGCTTTTCCTCTCCCTACCCGCGTCGACATTTTTCCTTCCTTATGAAACTAGGGGAGGAAGAGTCCCCCCCCTTCTTTTCTCCTTCCCCCGCCATGCGGGGGGGTCTCCCCCCCCTTCCTTCTCACCTGCGGGAATGAATGAGCTCGCTTCCCTCCTCCCCCCTCCACTTTTACGAATTCGATCTTTTTTCCCCTTCGGTTTCGAGAGGAGCGCTCCTTTCCTCCTCGAACGACGGACATCTACGCTTTTCGTTTTCCTTTTTTTTTGGGCGGAACAGCACGGCTTCCTTTGTTTCTCTGCGAACACAACGGAGACCATTCCTTTTTCCCCTCCGCGCGGAAGAGGAGGAGAGCATCGTTCTGCTTCTTATGGGATGGAAAGGACCTTCTTCCCTTCATTCTTTACTCTTTTTTTTGATCCTGCCGTTTTTTACGACACTCCCCCCCTTCTCCCCTTCCTTTGCTCGACATCATCAGCAGGTGTTTTTTTTTTTCCTTTCCCGGCACGAGGAAATTCCGCTTTTTCCTTCTCCTCCCTCCCGGCAAATAGCGGACGAGAAGTCGCGCCTTCCTTTTTTTCTCGTCCGTCGTCCACAGGACGGCGTTTCCCCCTTTCCAGTCACCCCAGAGCAGGGACAGGACCTTTTTTTTTCCCCCTCTTGGCGGCGGCGCGTCGATTGCAGTTTTCTTTTTTCTTTCTTTTGCGCACGGTAGCGTGCCCGGCATGCGTTCCACGAGGTGATTGTAGCGGATCTTTCCCTCCACACCCGAGCCCGACACAAAGTCCTCCTTTCCTCTTTTCCCTCTTGGGCGAGTCGGCGAAATACCTCAATTCCTCTTTTCCCTTCCAAAGAATCTCGATTTAAGCCTCCCAGTGGTTGTTTTTTATTCTTTTTCCCCCCCTTTCGCCGTAGCTGCGAGATAGTGGAGAAGGTCCTTCTCCTTTTTTCCACGCGTGCGACGAGGTGATCCCTTTTTTTTTCCCTCCCCGCAAGGAACAGGTTTTTTTTCTCTGACAAGAAGACATAGTAGGCATACCGAATGACTTCCCTCCTTTTCTTTTCCCCCCGTTCTCTGCCCGCTTCGATCCTTTCTTTTTCCATCAACGACGGTCCGAACGGGTCTGGGTTCTTCCCCCTTTTTTTTTGTACCTGGTGGACGACTTACCTTTTCCCCCAGCGCGCGGTTTTCGTTCTCGTCGAGAAGTTTTTTTTTTCCTTCCCCCCCTCTTCCGAAGTGCTCGAAATTCCTCGGTTCTTCCCTTTCTATGATGACGCCCGCCCAGTTTCCTCTTTTCTCAGAGAGGGAGGAGGAGAGAGAACCTTGTTTTTTTCTTCTTTTCGAAAACAAAGGAGGAGGAGAGCGACCCCCTTTTCTTTCCCTTTCCCCCCTAGGAGCAGAAGCTTTTTTCTTCCCCCCGTACTCGGAGAGTGGGGGTTCGCTTCCCCTTTTTCTCACCCCGTTTTCTTTCCCGCCCAACCGCACAATCAGATCTCCTTTTCTTTTCTTTTTCTTTCCTCACGCCGTGCGCGCGCATTCGCCCTTTTTCCCGCTCAATCGAATGAGTAACAGGGCACCTTTTTCTTCCCCTTTACTCAGAAGGTACCCGTCTTTTCCCTTTTTCGCATGGACGACCAGCATGCCCCTTTTTCTTTTTTTTTCCCGCGACGTGTCCCTCTTATTCTCGGCAGTGAATGTCGGGGTCTCCCCTTCTCTTTGGGGCGTCGACTCTCTTCCTTTTCCTTCTTTTCCGTGTTGCCATAAGGATGATGTGCCCTCTCCTTTTTTCTTTGACACGCCGGCGGCGCGTTTTTCCTGCACACGCAAGTCAAGGCCTTGATGGTGACCTCCCTTGATATCCATGGCGGTGTTTCGTCCTTTTTCCTCGCAATCTTCGACCTCTCCCTTCTTCTGCGCCCATCAGGTATGGTTCTCCCCTTTCGATGAAAATCTTTTTCCAGGGGGTTTTGAGCATGTTTTCTCCCTTTCTCCATACCGTTCATCATCACTCCACTCTTTTTCAGGCGATTCGGTGACTTGAGCCTTTTTCTTTCCTTCGGAGCGCAAGTGATCCGATACGAAAAACCGTTTTCCCCCCCCCTTTTCTCTCCCAAGAAACGTTGCCGTCTCTCATATGGTCACGCCCTTCGTCTTCTTTCTTTTACACCAAGCTGCGTGGAAGTCGTGACCCCTTCCCCAAACCGGATGTAGTTCCCTACAAAGGAGTAGAGTTCCTTTTCTTCTTCCCATGAAGTAGGGAATAAATACCCCTTTTCCCCTTCTCTCTTGGGGGGATCCCCCCACCTCCAGGAAAATAGAAATTAGTTCTAATGCACAATACGCCGACCGTTTTTCTGCGCTGGAGAAATTTTTTCGATCGATAAGACTCCCCCTTCTTTCTTTTCTTCTTTCGCAGCGGTTGGGGTAAAATCCCTTTTTCCTCCCTGTACCATAACGGAAAGTTCGGAGATAGCGCCACGCACCTTTTTTTTTTTCCCCCCGCGCCACACAGCGCGAAGCAAGAGGAAATCCCTCTCTTTTTTTTTTTCTCCTCTGATTACGATGGGTGAGGAGTACCACCATTTTTTTTTTTCTCTCGAAGTGCCTTAGTGGAGAAAGAGAGAGCTATCCTTTCTGAGATTCTCGTGACACACCGCTGCGACCCTTTTTTCCCCCCTGTGGGCGTCGACTCCCATTCGCCAGCGACCATGACCTCGACCTTCTTTCTTTTTCCTTTTCCCTCTAAGGTCGGGCCTTTTCTTTTTCCTGTGGAGACCCTATCGTTTTTCCCCCAAGACGCCGATTGCGCTCATGCTGATTTCTTCTTTCCCCCCCCTTGACACCGGAACGCGACGCTTTTTCCTCCGGTGTTGGCAGCCGGACCTTTTCCAGATTCAACCAGCTGGGTTGTACGGCTCCTCCCTTTCCCCCTATGGCCTTTCTCTTTCGCGTACGGCAAGTGTCGTTGTAAGAGCGTCCGCGTTTTTCCCTTTTCTTTTTCTTCTTTCTCCCCCCTACTTGCAACGCAATCCAGAAGATCAAAGTCTCCCCTACTCTCTGATCCCCCCTTTTTGGCGGACGTGGATTTTTTCTTCCTATGGGATTCGGGCCCCCCCCGATTTCTCCTTTTTCCCCCTTCTTGGTGGAAGGACACGATCTACCTGATGGCTCCCCCTTTCTTGGCAGTCGAGGATTCTTCCTTGTTACCACCTCGAGAGAGGAAGCCCCCCTTTTCCGAGAGAAAAGTTTTCGTGGGAGTTTTCCCCCCCCCCCCGGAAGGGAAGGGAGTTTCCCCCTTTTTCCTTCCCTTCCGAGAGTGGTCCCGTTTTCCTCCTCTTTTAAGGAAAATAATCAGGATGTCTTTTCAGTGGCCTCTGCCTCTGAGTTCGGACCCCCCCTTCGACATCGAGGGCGACCCCCCTCCCCCTTCTTTTTTCTGCCGAGGGAACGGCGGGGCCCCTTCTTCCTTGTAGTCAATTGCGATACCTATGTTCGATTTTTTCTTTCTTTTTTGTGGATGGAACATGACGAAACACGTTTTATTCGATTGAGCTGGGGCATTCCCTTTCGAATGCGCGCCCGGTCGTTCTTTTTTCTTTTCCCTTTTTTTCCTTCCCCGGCGATCGTATGTGCGTTTTCTCCCCTTTCTGCTGGCTGGGGAATGCTTCCCTCCCCCCCCCGGATCGAGACGCCCTTCCTTTCTTCGCCTCGGCGATGGCGGCATTCCCCTCTTTTTCCTTTTGGTGATCCTGCCGTTTTACGACCCCCCCGTTTCTCCCTACATCATCACAGGGGGCTTTTTTCTTTCCCGCACGAGGAAGTCGAGCACCTTTTCCTTTTTACGCTAGGGGACGAGAAGCTCGCTTCCTTCCCTTTTTTCTGATGAGTCCGTAGTCACCCTTTTAGGTTTTTTTTCCTGTCAAGGGACGCAGTCCACCCCCTTTTTTTTTTTTGGGCGGTAGCAAAGTTTTCGAGCTTTGTGGTTCCCCCTTTTTTTTTTTTTTTTTTCCATCAATTCGATCTGCAAAGCAGGGAAAGAGACTTTTTTTTTTCTTTTCCCCCAAGGTTATAGATGTAACTTTTTCTTCGCGATTTTCTTTTTTTTTCTTTCTTTTTCCCCCACCGGGTCAAGGAGGCTAAATACCGTTTCCCTCCCCCCCCTCAAACAGTCAGCACTTACCGTCGCCGACGATTTTCTTCCTTTTTTTTTTTCTTTCGGCGATACCTTCTCACGAGGCTACGAGCTACGGATAGGACCCCATTTTTCTTCACCACACTACCCCGTGGAGTAGTGATTTAAACCTTCTTTTTCTGTCTTTCACCCACAATGTTGCGCGATAGCTGCGAGATAGTTCTCATTCCCCCTTAGGTCGTAGTCTCTCACGTCGTCGGCGACGAAGCGTGACTGGCCCCTTTTTTTTCTTTTTCCTTAGAACGCGAACCCGGTGTGTGCAACAGCCGTTGGCGTTTTACCAAGGCCCAGAGCACGAGACGGCAATTACCGACTCTGCCAGCCGTTTCTTTTTTCTCGACGCGATCCGCCAAGCTGGCTTGTTTCTTTTCTGGGGTAACGGCCGTCACGTTTTTTTCTCTTTTCCTCACCGGGACAACCGTTCTTTTTTTTTCTTCCGCTAGCTTGCCGCTCCTCGAGTCCGAAGTGCATCAAACTTATTTTTTTCCTTCGTGACAGACAGTCCACGCCACATGACAATGATGATTGCAGACACCTTTTTTTTTTTTTTTTTTGTTCCGTAAACAAAATGAAAAAGCAGGAATGTACCTCCCCCCGACGTACTCACAAGGGGTAAGTGCCGCATCGCCGATGCGCCCCCTCTCCCCTCCCCCCCAGGCACGAGAGCAGGACGAGAACAAAGAACCGTTTCTTTTTCCTTTTCAGCCGATCAGGCACCGCAGCCGCCCTTTTTTCCTTTTCCTTTCCATATCGATCGGCCCGCGACGCCGTAGAGGTCCTTCTGTTTTTTTTTTTTTCAGATAGAGAGACACGAAATTGACAGCCTTTTTTCTCTCCCCCCTACCGTCAACTGCGTGACTTAACAACACGGGTTCCCCTTTTCCCTTTCCCCGCGAGGATCAAAGCAGTCACGCAGGTGCCTTTTCCTCTTTTTCCCCCTACTACCCCGAATGAGCGGGTTTCCGGACTCCCCCCCGCGCAGGTCCGCCTCGGCACCTCCTCCCTTTTAGGGTGAATGTCAGGGTCGCCCTAGACTCGACTCATCCCCCCTTTCACGGCCCGAACCAAGTCGGGTGCCACCCTTTTTTTCCTTTTTCCTTTTGCTCGATCATTTTTCTTTTCCTCCATGACACGTACGGCGAGATTCGAGGGATCACCCTTCCCTCCTTTTTCCCCTGCACGATCGATGGATGCCGCACTTTCCTCCTTTTTTCGCCGATCGAGTGATCCGAGAACATCTTCTCCTCTTTCAGGAGATAGGGAAACTTTAAAACCCCCCCCTCTTTTCCTCACGAGCGGAACAGGAGAAGATTTAATAATTCTCACTTTTCTTCCCTAATCGGAGAGCGAGCATCTCTCATCACGTCCGACACCGAGTCTTTTTTATTCAGAGAGGGCAACTTCGTTCCATTCCTCCTTTTTTTCTTGCGGTATTGCTAGACAAGTGCAGGAGCAGCAATGCTGCACTCGCTCCTCTCCACCCCTCAGAAATTATAGACTGAAATACGGCGACATGAAGATAGCCAAAGAAGAGAAGACATACGACCCCCCCCCCTCCCCTTTTTTTTCTCCCTTTCGCCGCTACGGCAATATGGTCACGCCTTTCTTTCCCCCCTCGGGCGGGTCACCAAGAATGTTGTCCTCTTCTTTCTTCCGCTTCCAACAACGGATGAGTCGGGCACCTCCCCTTTTTTCTTCAGATGGCGGCATAGACCCACTTTCCTTTCTTTTCATCGGCGTCATTAGGTGGCCTCCCCCCCTCCTCTATCTCCCCACAGGGGCCAACTAGCCACTCCCTCCCTTAATTCCACATACAACACTAATGAGAAAAGGACGAAGAGGTCGAGGTCACGCTTTTTTTCATTTTTTTCTTCCCGTGGACGATCGATTTCCTCTTTTTTCCCCCCACCCCCCCCACCGTTCGCAGAGGTGTTGTCAACGAGATTCAGAGATTTCCCTTTTTCTTTTTTCCCCCTCTTATTAGCCATAACGGAAAAGTGATTTTCTTATTCTAGAATAGGGCGAAGAAGAAGAGGAAGACAGAAACACTTTTTTTTTCCTCTTCCCTCCTCTACTCTTTCAATACCGCCTCAAGGTGCTTGTTGTTTTTAGTCTCCTCCTTTTTTTGCGGAGTCCCACCCCCCCGGTGGTTTTTCCCTCCTCTCGAACGTGACGTTATGGCTACCGCACTCCCCCCAAAAAGGAGTGAGGATTTCTTCCCCCCCTCTGAGAAGTTTTACGGTTTTTTTTTCCTCCCATCGAAGAACACACCCTTTTCCCTGACCTCGACCTCGTTCGGCCGTAATGGGTGCATTCCTCTCCCTCTTTTCTAAACTACGTAACCACGGCGGGGAGTGACCCTCTATTGCGAGGCGGGTGCCGACTTGTGTTTTCCCTCCCTTACCCCCTATGTGTCTCATAGGTGTGCCCTCATGCGCCTCATCGAGCTGAGGCCCGACCTTCTTCTCTGTCTATGCCGCCAGCGAGCCAGAGCGGGAGGAACGCGAGGATTCTCCTTACAATCCGGTTGTGGTGGAACGCCGGCTTCGGAGCGTACAAAACGCGACCTCCCCCTTGCCCGGACGCCCCCTCTTACTTCCCCCCGATGAAGGTTAAAGCAAGAGACGTAGAAAGCAAAGACCGGAGAGGACTACTCGCCCGCCCTTTTTTCTCTCCTTTTTCCCTGCACGAGAAAGAATACCGCAACGAGAACCCCAACACCACATGATAGCAGGAATAACCTCAACGCAAGGGCACCCCCGCCTATGCTTCTTCTTTTTTTTTCCCCTCTTTTTTTTCCGCCAGAGGTTTCGGACGTCGGAAAGGTTGTGAAGCTTGGCAATCCATCTGTAGTAGACCCTTACCTCCCCCCCCCAAAAAATGTGTGAGCTCACAGGTCACCGCCTTCGCCTCAACTGACTGTCCCTTCTCTTCCGTGACGATGATGATACCCGCTGGTAATTTTTTCTTTTCCTCTCTCCGAAGAGACTAACGAGTGACCTCCCAGACACTCTCCCGCCATTTTCTTCCGAAGAGACAGCGAAAATGGAGGGGAAGGACACTCCCCCTCTTTCTTTTTTCCTCCAACATCGATGGAGCCAGACCGATTAATCTCCTCTGGTCGCGCTAAATAGATAGGACGCACACATTTCCCTTTATTCCCCGATTTTTTTTCCCCGAAAACATCAAGGCCTTTCCTCTTCTTTAGCCGGGTCGTGCCCTCCTTTTTGGGAGACCCTTTTTTCCCCTTGCCGGGGAAGACAAGTCGTGATCGTTCCCATTTTCTTTCGAGCGCACTTTTTCCTTCCTGGTTGGCCTCTGGTTCAGACGCCCACCTAACCTGTTTTTTTTTACAAAACCCCGACATGTTGCACTAGCGCGCTCCCCCCCTTTTCTCTCTTGGAAACGGAGGCGGGCAACGCCGCGATGTCCCTCTCTGCAAAGTGAATGCGATCCCCCTATGTGTTTTTCGAGAAGAGGGAGCACCACCCACACAAACCAAAATCCACGAGAAAGCCCAAGAGCCCGTTCTTTAATGATGAAGACGGCGAAGCTGGACATGCCCCTCCCTTTTTACGAATTAGATTGACTCTTCCCCCCGTTTATCAATGTAGGGTCGATATGCGCGCGCCTTTTTTTTTTTTTTCCCCTCTCCGCGGAGGAGATCGATATGTTTTTTCCCTCCCTGCTGCCTGGCTGCGGGTGCTCTTTCTTTCCCTTTAAGGTGATACTCCCCCCCCGCTCTTCCTTTTTTTTTTTCCGAGGGCGTCTTCTTCTTGCTGATAATAAGCATTTGTTTTTCCTCCCCCCTTGGCTCGAAGAAGACATCCCCTTTTTTCTTCTTTTCTTTTTCGGGGCGTCATACATAGTTTTCTGGGGAATTCGAGCACTTCCTTTCGGGAAAGCTTAGGCGCGAAGAGACTCCCGCTTTTCCCCCCTTTTTCTCCGTCGTCCAACAAGGGACGGCGATCCCCTTTCCCCGTCAACCCCAGACGCGGCGGGACCGTATTGAGTTTGTTTTCATTTCTTCCTCGTCGAGGAGGCAGAGGACTTTTTTCCCTTTTTTTTCCCGTAGTGTGCAAGGAATGCGGATCTTTTTCTGGCGCAGAAAGGGCAACACACCTTTTCTTCCTTTTTCCCCTCCGTCACCTTCGTCGACAGACCGACTCTTCTTTTTCTGCTCAGGCGAATACATTCTAACGATGATCGCAGCTCCTTCCCTTTTTCCCCCTCTTTTTTTTTTTCCTTTCCTACCTCCTCAGTTTCCTTCCCTGGGTAAATTTAGCAGTAGCTGCGAGCATCGTTTTTTTTTCTTTCTCTTCGTACCAAGATGAGTCCACGTCGTCTCCTTTTCCCTTGGTGTAGGGCTCGTTTCCTTTTTTTTTTCCCGTGCTAGCGACAAGAAGACTAGTGGGCCTAGGAAAGATACGTTCGCAAGCTTTTTTTCCTCCGCGCTGCCGAACAAGCTGCCCCTTTTTCTCCTGGCGTCTGGGTGAAGGCGTACGTTGACTCTTTTTCCCCCCCACCGGACAAACAGGCTTTTTTTTTTTTCTCCCCCTGCTCTCGTCCGCTAGTTGCTTTCCTTTTCTCTTCTCGAATTTCCTAGGTGCGCTTCTTCCTTTATGACGACCGCCCCCTGCTGATTCTCTCCTCTCCTTCGGCGAGCCGAACGGGGTCAATCCTTTCCTTAGTTCAGGTCGGTCTTTTTTTCTTTTCCTCATCAGCGGCCGATTTGGTTTCCCCCCTTGGTGTTCGCAGAGACCGCCTCCTTTTTTTTTTCCGCCACAAACCGAACACTTCTCTTTCCTTTTCGTCCGTCGCGGCGCTTTTCTTTTCTTTCCTCCGAACCGAATGAGAAACCTTTTTCTCCCTCTTCATGCGTAACAGGGCCCCTTCTCCGCTCTCAGCAGCCCGCAGGCCTAGTTTCACTGGCCTTACCCCATCTTGACTACCCGCATGGCTTTCTTTTTTCAGGGAAAGAGAACCGCTCATCCTTTCCCCCCGATCCCTCTCCTTGACAGGGGAGGGGGATCTTTTCCCTCCCAGCCGGGAGGGGGAGGAGAACCGAAGAGCCCCCCTTTTTCAAGGAGAGAGTCCAGACCTTCTTTTTCCCCTCCCCGAGGGGCTCCCGGCCTTTCCCCTAAGGAGGAGAGGGTGACAACTTCCCCGGAGTGAGGTGGTTTTCCCCCCCTTTTCATCCGTCGGTGTGCCCCCGTTTTTTCTCGAGTGTTCCGCTCTTCTTTCGAGGCCGGCGCCCATCTTTTTATTCCAAGCCATTTCGATGATCCCGGGTTTTTTCCCTTGGCTAGAAAGAGAGGTGTTTTTTTCCCGTTTATAATAACGTCCGCCATTTTTTTCCCCCTTGGCGTTCAGGCGACTGTTTCCCTTAGCTTCTTGGATTGCGTGCACTTTTTTTTTCCTTTCTCCGATCCGACCCTCCTTCCGCGTAAAAAGACACGTTGGCCGGGGCTTTTTTCTTTTTCCTCCCTTCGGGGCGAGTTTTTCCCCCCAAGATGGTGGAAGTATTTGACACCCTTCTCCCCCCAACGGATGTAGTCGGACACCTCTCCTTTTTCTCTGGCGGCATAGACCCCTTTCCCTTCCTCAGCTAGATGATGGTTTTCCCCTTTTGGCGCAACACCGATAGTTCCCTCCCTCATCCTGTTGTTTCCCCTCAACCATACGCGACGAGGTCTTTCTTTTTTTCCTAATGTTAGAGGAGATGTTTCCCTTCCCCCCGGTTGACCAGACTTCCCTCGGTGTTGTCAGTTTCTTTTTTTCCTCCTTCTCGGTAGCCATAACGAACGTTCGAGATAGTTTCTCTTCCCTTTTTTTCATCAGGAAATCTCTCTCTTTTCCTCCTAATAAGTTTTTATTTTTCTCCCCTCCCCTTGTCTTCCTTTTTTTCCGTGCCCCTATCTCGACGTTTCTTTTTTCTCCTCGGCATGACCACTTTCTTCTATCTCGTGACAAACCCGCTGCTCCTTTTCTGGTAAACAGGTGGAGTCGGATAGATCTCCCCTCCCCCTCCAGAGAGGAAAGAGAACCTTCTTTTTCCCTTTCCGACGCGAAGGTCGGATACTTTTCTTTCCGGGGGAGGAGCGGAGACCTTATCCCATTCTTTCCTTCTCCCTATGAGATCATAGAGATGAGGCCATGTTCGTTTTCCCCCTTTCAGCGAAGAAGGTTGAGTGCCCCTCCCCCTTTTTTTTCCCTTCTTCCTCAACGTCTTCCCTCCTCCACACAAGCTTGGTTGTACCCTTTTCCTTTTCTTTTCGTGACCAGATGCCGTTTTCCCTTTTTCCAACGGTCGTTTGTACGCGTCGGGCGTTTTTCCCCCCCCCCTTTTTTTCCCTCCTTGCGCTCTAATGCAACGCAAATCCATTGATTTCCCCCTCTTGCATAGGGAAGACCATGACCCTTTTTTCTTACCTTTCCCTTCTGGGCTTAGGGCACTCGCTCGCTTTTTCCCCCCCCGGGATTTCATCGAAATGGCTTGGGTCTCCCTTTATTGGTCCTAAGCCCTTTTCCTCGAGGTCGACTTTCCTCTGATCAATAGAGACGGCGCCCCCCCCCTCTTTTCCATTTTAGGTGAGGAACACCATCAAGGTTCTTCCCGTGTGCCCCCTCCGCGTTTTTTTTGCAGGGGTTCCCTTTCTTCGAGCAAATATCCGGATGGCGAGCCGTCCGTGGCAACCCGACTTTTTTCTTTTCTCCCCCTACCGCGCGAAATCGAGGGTCTCCCTTCCTCCCGCTGAACATCGGGGCTTTTTTTTTCCTCCGAGACGAGGTCAGAAAACGCCCTTCTCCCCCTTCTCCCCATATGTGGGGAGAAGACATGGGAAGGAGGAGATAGCTGGACATGACTTCCTTCTCTTTTTTTACGATGCGATCCTTCTCAATTCGGTTCGCTAGATGCTTTTCTTCCGTTCGGCGCCGCGACGACGAGTCTCCTCTTCTCTGGGAGGTTGGGCGGAACAGCCCTGTTTCTTTTTTGGGTGATATGAGAACCTTCCGAGAAGGTTATATCCCATCGCCTTCCCTTCCCTATGGGGACTTGCCTCCCTGAGCGGATG
>Ga0179593_1444067_pt1 | contig 13739 bp, 14 predicted proteins | sample CZODoug2_1_08_16_FD_185931 | JGI IMG/M metagenome (GOLD analysis project Ga0179593, IMG submission 185931) | Vadose zone soil fungal communities from Angelo Coast Range Reserve, California, USA - CZODoug2_1_08_16fungal (PacBio error correction) | ecosystem: Environmental > Terrestrial > Soil >... | reverse complement strand
GGTTGCCCTGACCTCCTTGGCCTGGGTTATTCCCTTCTCAACTGTTTTACTTATCCTACATTTTTCATTTCTTCCTCGCTCCCCCTCCTCCGTGTGTTTTTTCTTTGGGCTGGCAAGGCCATCCAACGCTTTCATTTTTCGTGCCTTCTTGTTCTTTTCAGCGGTTGCTGTCACTTTTCTTCCCTCCCCTGGCTCTTGTGTCTTTGACCCTCTGACTCGTTCCCCCGTGGTGAACGACCCCGGCTTCCTCCAATACTCCCGAAATTCCTGCGGGCTGGTCCGTCCCTCCAGAGTTCTTTGCCGCTTATGCGGCGCATATTTTATCCTCGTGGGTGGTGGATTGCGTTTTTTTTAACTTCTCGCTGAAGACGCTAGAATGGTCGGTTGCACGATTTTGGATTTCTTCCCCAACAACACTTGCCCTGTGACTAGTTTTTGACCCTTCTTTTTCCACAGGCGGTGGCCGGCCCTGTGAACCCAGCAACTCCGATGCACTTGATGGCTCCCCCACGCAAAAACCGTCCTTTCGCCCGGGATCGAACGGCACCACCTAGCGCCCGCCGCCCCTCGCCGCTGTCTATTTTTTCTTTCACTTTTCAAAACATTTCGTTGACTGACCACGATTATAGGCCGCCAGGAAAGTCGCGATTTTCTCTGATGAGCCCAAGGCGCACTCCGTCGTCCCGGGTTTCACCTTTTTGGCCCTTGATCCACTGACAAAAATATCTTTTCCGTTTCGCGCTGCAAGTTTATACGCTCTTTTTTTATTTGACTGACTTAGTTTTACGACACTCGTAGGCATTGAACTCTTTTGCCCCGTTGATCTTATCTTGACCGCCCCCCTATATCATTTTTCGTCCCCATCTTCTTTTTGTTGCCGCTTTTTACCCCTCTTGCGCTTTGAAATTGAATGGTCACTCTTCCCCCCCTCAAATATTACTTCGCGTCCGCCTCGGTATCCACCTCATCAGAGCCCCTATCCTGCGCCTTTTTCCTTTTCCGTCGTGATCTTTTTCTCTCTTCTTCGTGCGGATACCATGATTTCGCCATGATTTGGTTTGCTTTTTTTGTTCTTTGGAGATCGGCTCTTCCATCCGAAGCTAGTTTTTTGGTGCTGCAAGATTCCCCTCTCCGCTTTGTTGCAAGTTCGTTCGCGCAGCTTTATGGTATTTCAAACTGTCCCTTCTGCGCTTCGTTCTCGGCCGCGAGCAATTAACCCGAGACTTTTTCCCTCTCGCGCCGCGCATTCTCCCTCCTGTGATCTCTGTTGCTGTTCCTTCCGCGCGGCGATTTCCCTGCCCCAGGACAAGCTTTCCGATCTTTTTAGTCAGCACCACAGCGTATTTCTTGCACTCGCTCGACCGCTACCGTGGATATGTTTTTGGCGCGAAACTCAGCCTTCTTTTCCAGATTCGTATTGATTCTTGCTTATTTTTGCTCCTTGAGCGCAGTTTCCGCATTCTTTAGTTTTATTACGGTCGCTTTTGTGTCTTTCTGCCCGCGCTCGTGAAGCCCTAGAATTGTCACCCTACTCTCATTTTCCCCTTTACCTGCGCCAGTACGCCTCCTCACCGTTTAACCAGCAACAGACCGCCAGTTTCGCTTTTTTTATTAGAATAAGGTTTTCCTGACGGGCTCGTGTTTTTTCCCCCCGCTCCAAGTATGCCCTGCGCCGTTTTTGGACGTACCTGTGGAATGCCCCTGAGTTGCTTTGAACATCTTACGGTTTAGCAGCGGACAAACCATTCCCAATCCATATCTGCCTCTTGTTTCTTTCATTACCTTGTATTTCTTTCCTTGGTCTTTTTTCTCCAAAAACCTCAATCTCTTTTTTTTTCGGGAGAGATCCTTTTCCCTTGCCAATGTTCGGCGTAATCGAAGCTTAGGTGTTCTATCTCATCTTGCCGCCCTCAGTTCCTCAACTTAATTTGACTCGTTCCCGATGCGACCCCTACCCTTTTTGTGACTCCATGGGCCGGACTTCTTTTCTTTGGCCCAAAATTCCTACTTTAAGTACAAGCCCCCCAATCTTACGCCGACCTGGTTCTTCTTGCCCTCTTTTGGCAAACTTTCTTTCATTTGTACCCCTCTCCTCCTTTCTGGCCAAATGTTGAGTCCAGGGAATAGATTACTAGCTTAAGCAGGATGTCCCTTGTCCCCTTTTTAAACGTGGCGAGATCAGTCCTCCATCGAAACGGCTCTCTCGGTTATTGTGATCTAACGGCAGAAGAATATCTCTTCTTTTTTTCCTATTAGATCAGTGCCGTGGATGCGCTCCCCCTAATAATCCAATCCTTCTTTACGTTCTATATCTGCGTCTTTGATTTTCCGTTTCTCCTTCTTATCCCTGACCGCTTTAGCTTGTGATCCGTTGGCCCCACGAGTCTTTTCGTTCGCGAAAACCCCACTGTTGCTTTGCCCGATTTTTTCTGGTTTCTCCCGGGACCAATTTCGTGCCGTGTCTTTTCCTTTTAATTATTTTACTTGCATGCATCCTCGTTCCCCCCAGTCTTCAGACTCTTCCTCCCCCCGCATTTGCTTTTCGTTTTCTGTTCCCTCGTTCAAAAGCTTTTGAACATCTTCCTTTTATGTCCCCTTTCTCTCCACCTGACTCTTGCGGCTCACGAAATTGCACTTGACGTGCCGTCAGCTTTCTCTCCGCGCACTCCCGTTCCCCTGTAGGGTTAGTAGCGGGATTTATCATTGTACGATGCCGATATGTGGTCATGACTGAAGACCCCCTCGCGTTCGCTCTAGGGTTTTTTTTTTTTTTTCTCCGGCTCTCTTTCCCTTCAATTTTCACCTCCCCTACCCCTTGCGGCCACTTGGATCAAAGAGCCTTAGCTCGGCTACAAACAAAACACCACCCCACTTTTTATTTCTTAACCCCACTCTCGTTTACTTCTTGTTTCCTTCTGATTTCACTCTCCCGCCCCCCGCAAAACTGGCTTCGTGTTTTGTCAACGGTGATTCTAAACTTTTCTGAGCCTTCTTCTTCTCCCGATTTTCTAAGTTCAACGGAGCCCTTTCGATACAACCGCCCTCCTTCCGATTCGTCAAAGCCGCTCTCCTTTTTCCTGTCCTTACGCTCGTCCCCCCCCCCCCCCCCCACCCCTTCGCACAATGTATCTGATTGGCGCACGCTTCGTTTCGAGCCCTCTTTTTTTTTCTTTTCTAAACGAGATCTTTAGTCTAGAGCGTTTCCCCAAACGCTTTTTTGACTACTAGCTTGCCGTTTTCTTCCCCTTCTCGAAGCTGCATCCCACTGTCCCGTTCTTTTCCAATCGATCCCGCGTCTTGTACATTCTGATTGCTGTTTCCCCTTGCTGCCGCGCTTGAATGCTAGCGGCGGAAATTTTGCCCCGATCTCTTGACCTGCATTCCCGGTCTACTCTTATTTTTTACGCGAAATTGCAAGGCCTTTTTCCAATCTTTCAGTCCCCCACGTCGCTCATACGAATGTTGCCCCAGCTGATCCCTCCTTTCCAGTACTCAACCCTTTCCGCATTGGAACATTCCCGTTCTCCCATTATGAGGCCAAGCATCATCCCTAGACGTCAGACCACATGGCTGAATGGCTTGCTCGTTGACGACATTCAAGACGCTGTGACTCCTTCGTCTTTGTTTTATGTTGTATTCCTGTCATGCAGTACGGTACCCCCACCTCGCTTTGTGACCGAAATTATCGCTGGTTCCCATTTCCCGTCTTTCTTGGCTTTTGGTTAGTAGGCTCTGCTTGTGGTTTTACTCCCCATTTCAACCGTTGCTTCTAATTTCAGCGCGTCCTCGATAATTTTGCGCTCTGTAGACCCCCCTCCCATTCAGTTTCCTTGCTGTCTGGGTTTTTGTTTGGCTCTCTTTTTCATCTGTTCATGTCGCTAATCGGTCCTGTCCTTCTTTTGGCAGGTCAGCCCTCTCCCTTCACGCGCTTTCGCGATCGTTCTGACCTATCTCAGCGATCCTTCCTGGGCTTATTTTTTTGCGTTTCGATCCAGTGGGCTGCGTTGGCGTTTTTTTTGTCCAATGTCCCGTTTGCCTGGGCTTGCACCCCCATTTTTTTTTCCTTCGCGTGGGGTCAAGGCTGGGTGGGTTCTCCCTTCCACCAATCGCCCGTTGATTCCTTCTGCCGGAATCTTTTCCCCCATTGCTTTTTTTCCCTCCTGCGCTTTCCCTTCTGTTCTCCCCTGCGACCACTTTGCGCCAGCCCGGCGTATTTTTTTAGCCCCCGCCTGCCTGTTTTTTCAGCAGAACTCTTTGCTTTGCCATGTCGTCCAGACCCATGCGCCATCTGTGCTTCATTTCCCCAGTTGCCGCCATTGTAACTTGAACCTGCACATTGTCCCAGTGGGGCGTGCCGCCTTTCCCCGTGTGATGGAGAGTCCCCAGCGCTTTTTGCTTAAAGGAGTCTTTGATTTCCTGTGCGCAATGTATGCCAGTTTAACCTTGGGATACCCCCAGCCCCTCGATTCATGTTGCTTAACATTCGACCATTCTCAAAATCTGTAAATCTGCCGGCCTTTTACTTTCTTCTTTCTCGGTCGTTCGTCTTTTACACCCCCTAAGTTGTTATACGTAGACCTTGTCCCGTTTCAGACATTCCTCAACCGCCCCCTGTCTTGTAAACAACGTTTTGCGGCCTAACCCCCCCAGGTTCTCAACAGAGTGTTTATGGCCACGCAACTCGCACTCTCTTCACTCCCCCCCCCCCCCACAATAGAATTGTTGATCACAAGCAAATTCCCCCCCCAGCGTTTTCAACTTATTCAACCTTTCTTTTCTATAACCCCACCCTCCCCCCGAAACACAACGGGTACTTAAGACCAACTTCCGCCCCCACACCCAGCCTCTTGACGATTAAATCTCCTTGTCCCCTTCCTAGAGACCCGCGCCGCTAAAACCCGTCTTCCCCCACGCATTTTTTTTCCGTCTTGGTAGATTCTGGGTTGCTGTTCTTCCCGGTTCTTTCCCACAACAACCTTGGGTTCGGACTTTTGGGAACTTATTCCTCCCGTTTCATTTTTCCTCGCGCCCTGCCTATGTATGTGACCTCTCCTTTTGTTTGTTGTGCCGCACATAGACTTTTTTCGGGGCGTATGTTTTGTTCTTTTATCTTTGATGCTTCTTTTCTGGGCCAATGCGCTCTTTAGGCCTTCTTTTGCTCCTTCCGACATCCCACCGTTTCTTCGGACACAGACTTGACCGTGCTTCCTCGACCCCCCTCCACTATTCCCTTTCCTCGTTTTTTCTTTTTTTCTCTTCTATTCTGTGTTCGGGAGCAAGCCCGCTGTTTTTCGCGTTGACTGGTGTTGCTGGTCCGGCGACAACAATTCCGGCTTCGCGCGGCTGCCCAAGTCGCCCATTCCTTTAAATCTTGACTTCTTCCCCCCCTCCTCCTCCCCCGAACCGCAAAAGCATTTTTCGCACCTCCAAGCAATGAAGGTCTTAGGTTGTCCTTTGTCCGGCGGCGGCCTTATTCTTGTGCCCTGATCCAAGTTTCCTCCATTTCTTTCCCGTCTTTGGTTTTTAGACCCGTTCTCACCACATTGACCGGCCCTCATCCCCCATACTTACCATACTTCTTGGTTGCTTTCTTTTCTTTGCTCTTTTTTTTTGCTTGTTCGTTTCTGGGTTTTTTAGTTGAGTTGCAGAGTACGTTTTTTTTGTGTTTGTCTGTCCCTGATGTTTTATCACGGGGAAAACGCTTTTGCCTGGGTTTTAATAATATATTTTTTTTTTTTTTCTTTTTCTCTTTTCGGGCCCCTCTTCTCCCCATTTTTTTTTTTGGCCCAAACTTTTTTCCACTTCCTTCGGTGTTGACATGTCCTCTGACCCCCTGCCTTTTTCGCTTCACCCCCTCTTTTTGACCATCCTTAAGAAGATTTACAATCCTTGTCTCCTCCACAGTTCAGCACAGTCATGCCTCTACCTGGTTTCAACTTCGCATTTCATCGGAACCTTCCCCTGCTTCCGTTTGTATTCAAAGTTTTTTGTAAAATTTTAAGTCATCCCTTTCTCCCCTCCCATCTTCCTTTAAGATCCAACAACACTCTATATGGGGATTGTCTTCGTCTTTTCGGTAGGGGTTCCCTCCCTATGGAAATGTGCAGTTGATTTTATTTTAGGTTTGCCACTTGTTATTTCCCCCCCTCTGTTTCTAATGTTGTGCTTTTCCGAAATTTCCAGCTCTTTCCTGTGGCGACTGTACCGTACTTTATTTAGTCAATATACTCCCCCGACCCTTTTTTTTCGGTGGCCTTGAGCCGACACTTTTCTTTGTTCGCTATGCATGTTCCGCCTGGTTCGCCTCTCTTTTTGATGGTCCTTACATTCTCTTCGGATCTGATGCCGTGGTTTTAACATTTGTTGATTAGTTCCCAAACGGCCCTACCCATCCCCTGTTCTTCAACCTTTTTCTGTGCAAGCCGTTTTCCGGTATCATTTTCCCCCATCACTCCCCCGCTCCCCGCTTATCTCCCCCTTCCCCCCCACTGTTCCGTCTTGCTCTCATTACTCGTTTTCGGTCTCGCAATGGCCGGCTATTAAGATCGACCTGTCGCCCTTCGTCTTCACTATTCATCTTCCCCACCTTTTTCTTGATGTCTCTGAGCCACCCATCTCGCTCCGCAGTCCCCAGGGGACAATGGTCCTTTTGATTTTTGTTTTTCCCCCCTCTATTCGTGGGCTGGAAAGGTAGTGTTTTTTCGCTGGTTTTCTTTTTTTTTCTCGTGCAGATCAGAACCTCCTTTTTCCTCCTGGAGATTTCTTTATCTCTCCCTTTCGTCGACCCCGCTGAGTTGTTTTGGTACTTTCTCGCCATTCATAATCCGTTTAACCCCCCCCCCCCCCTTCCCCATTTATTATCTTCGTATGCATTTATCCCACCCCACGCCGCGTCCTAAGCCTGCGCAGTTTCCGGACGTCTTTTTTCTTCTCCTTGCCCCCCCTCTTTTCGGATACGTATGATTTTAGACATTCTGGCCGCGGTTGTTCTTGTTTCTTGGCGCGTATTACTTCTTGTGGTCCACATTTCCTCTTATCTTGTTTTGCCGCACGCATTTGTCCCCCTCTCCCTTTAGTGTGTTCGCTGCAGAGTCCACCTTGGTCTTTTACACACGTTTCTCCGATTCCTTTTTTCCGCTTCGTTCCGAGTCCCCCTTCTCGCTGTTACCGCGTCATTGTATGTGACGACGGGATCGATATTGTTTTCGGGATTCATTTACTGCTCCTTTGCGACTGCCCGGCAAGTCCCCAATCGTTCATCCAACACCCCTCTCATTTACCCCGCGTCGGAAGTAAGGATTCTTCGTTCTCTCTGGCTTACCCTCTCCCGTTACTTCAATACGTTTCCTTTTCTTTCTCATTTTATGCGCCTTTTTTTCTTCCTTTTTTCCAACTAACTCTCGTTTGACTAGATCGACGTGAGTGGTCCGTTTTTTCCCTTGCCTTTTTTTTTGCCGACTTAGAAAGCACTATGCATGGTTTGGGGGTGTGCAACTTTAAGCGCCCCCTTACCTTTTTTCTACTCTTGAAACCCGTGGACGGCCAGTTTTTCTTGGTCCTAGTGATGAGATCGAGGTGATTCCGTCCTCGAGTGGCGTTTACTACTCTCCCACAGTAGCCTTTTTTTAAGCATTCTTGACGATTCTCTTTTTTCATGCTGCGTTGTTCCCGACTGGTCCTCCTCCCTTGACCAGCTTTTTCTTCGACACAAAGCCACGCCCCCCCTTTTTTGTATCTTGAACAGTCTTCGTTCTGGTCCTTTTCTCTCCCTTCTCAATATTGTCCAGTTATTTTCCCTATCTCATTTTCCGGCATTGCCAATGTTCGTAGCGTCCTCCCCAGCGTTCAGGTGTTTCCCTTGCGACCCGCAGTTATACTGCAAACTTAATTGTAGTGCAAACTCTTGCCCCCCTAGTTCCCCCTTCGATCCTTTTCCCCCCTGGTGGCCGTTTGGCGATTGAGCATCAAGGAATATTACCTTCCACTTCCGCGAAATGGTGCTCTTCGAATAAAATGGAACCGATCTCCTCCTTTTTTCCGCAGGACTGACGTTCCACCTGTGTGATTTCTTTGCCCGGTCGTATTCTTTCCAGAAGGATGCCTTTTTTCTTTCTGCACCTGCGAGCTCAAAGGGCGCTCCTTTCCGAAACGTGACGGCTTTGAAGATTGAATTATACTGGTCTCTCGATCAACTTCACTCGCTCCATACCTTTCTTTTCCCTCCGTTTGGTTGTTTTTTTTTGCCTTTTTTAAGTGTCGTGGACCTGCGCCCAAAGCCTACTCACCCCCATTCGTCACTTTCCGCTCTCTTCTTTTGGCTTTTCGTCATTCCCCACTCTCCCCGCGCATCCTGATGCTAATAAAGTTTCCATGGGCCTCAACTATTTGGACACAATGCGTTTGGGTAACCCAATTTCCGGCTTTTTTTTTTCCTTGAGTGTCGTCATCCCCTTTCCCCCTGTTCCTTTGGATTTGTTTCTTCACGTACACTGAATCGCCATCCAACGCTCCGGCCACCGGTACGTTTTCCGGCATGTTGACCGGTCGCCATTTTTTTCTATTCCTCAAGTTTAAATATCTTCTGTTTCTCCCCTTTCTGTCTGGGCAGAGCCCGGCTTACGCCTCCTGTCCAGACTATCTACCTGAGAACCTGACCTAATCTTCTCTTTTTGGTTTTCTGTGATTTCAAAGACCAGATCCGATTAATTTCTGATGAGAACTCCCCTCTCCGTTTTTCTAGGGAGTTGTTGCTTTTTCCTCCTTGTTCTGTTTCTAAGGACCGGTGTGACTCACCCCACCTGGCAGCTTCTCTCTTCGGACAGCCTAGCTCTGTCCTTTAGCGTAGTAACCCCCATTCGATGCTCTTTCCCTTTTCCCCTCTTCTCCGGGTACATTTTCCTTTTTTTCTTTTGAGTAGTAACGTAATGATGTTCATTCCCTCCCCTATAGGTGCTTTCTACCGTCTCCCAACCGTTCTTTGACACCTCCCCCTTCTCTTCTACCAAAGCATCTTTCTTTTCTTGCATCAAGGACGCTCTCCCCCTTCACAGTCATTCATGCGATGTGAGCGTCACGGCTGAGTATGCCCATAGCTGCGACAACTCTATCCTTTAGCTTCCGAGCGAGTTAACGCCTGTCCCCTCTCTTTCTATTTCTTTCCTGCAGATCCCCCCCCTGCTGTCAATATCGACTTTCCACCTTCTTGTTTCGCTCGCTGCCGCGCTGGAATTGGCCTTGCTTGGCCAGAACGATTGTTGTTTCTCTCTTTTACCGCATGCGGACTCTTTCTCTCCCCGCACTATTTTGCTGGTTTGTTCTCCTTTGGTCATTTATCCAGACACTCTAATCGAATTTGGACCAGGCTTCCGATAAACGCGCCTCCCCTCCCCCCATGGACGTCGGGTCACCCATTTTCCCCGGCCACGGATGAATATCGACCCTCATACTTCTTTTCAACCTTTTACTTTTGCCGGTCTTCGATGGAGCGTTCCGTTGCGTTTAATACGATTTGAATTCTTTACCTATTTTTTTTCTTTTTACGATTTGACCCTCTTCCGCACCTCTTCCCCTTGCCACACCTCCCTGTTTTGCCGACGAAAATGATATAGCCTTCTTTCCCGCTCAGCGGTCTTAAGGAGGCCCGTCGCTGCTCTATTTTTCCCTTTTTTCGCCTCAAACTCCTCTCTCCCACCTGGCTTCGGACTGCGATAGATAGCCGACTAAACTTGGTTTCTTCCCGTTTTCCTGGGTGATTTGGTTTGTTGGTGGGTCTCACGTCATCCGTCTTTCCTGTTTGACACCAGCCGAGACTTGGTGAGAATAATATTCAATGCAATCGTTAGACGAGGGTTCGAGAGGCGCTCTCTGTTTTTTCGGGGGTAAAGGACGGGGCTGGGCCGGTACAGAGAAAAGTAGGGTTAAGGAGGGGGGCGGGTTTCGGGAAGGGGAAAAGAACGCTTGACACACACCACAACCCCACCAGCACACATGTGCCCACCCCCTCCCCAAACCCAAACCCCCCCCCTTTCTTTTCTGCTACCCTCCCCCACCTTTTTCCCCCCCCACACCCACCCCCATACCCCCTTTTTCCTGCACCGTTGCTTTTCCCCACACCCCAAGCGGTTCTACGAGCCCCGGTTATCCTTTTTTTGTGCCGACCTCCCCCCACTTTCCAATCAGCTGCACCAGCTTCTTTTATGCCCGCCTCCCCACCCCGCTCGTTACCCCCCTTTTTGCCATACTGCGTTTCCCCGACCCTTCTCTTTGCCATGCATTCCGTATTTCGTCGTATGCCGCCCATGTCTGTTCGGGGTTGTTCATTCGAAACGTCATGCCTGAGTTTTTTTGTTCTCCCCCATTGAGAGTGCGGTAAATACTGCTTCCAACTTCTGACCCCCCTATCTACGGGGGTTTGAACATTTCCCCTCCGTTTTTCTTTGCCTCCCTCTTCCCTTGAGTTGCGCCCCCGCATTTCGTAGTGTTTGATTAAATTTTTGGGTGCTTTTCGCATTTAGGACTCCTTTCCCGGTCGGTCCTTAATTTGCAGGATTTATGTCCCGGCGTTTTAACATGCTATTGGCCCCCAACTCGGTTTTTTCCCGTTGAAGACTTCCTCTTTCTTCTTTCTTCGCTCCCTTTTCCAGTATGGTCAAATCAATTTGAGTGCCCTCGCCCTTCGTTCCCCCCACATGGTCAATCCCCGTAGTTCAATTTGGGGCCCGCCCCCCTTTGATTCGTAGGTCCACCCCAGAATATCCCTTTTCTCTCCGCAAACCAAAGCGCGATGTAAACTCCCTTCCCTTTTCTTTATTTCACCACCATTCTTCTACAGACAAGGCCCCCCCCGCGGTAATCGTCTGCACACTTGACCCCCCCCCCATCCGAGACGCGTTAACGGTCGTGTCCATTCACTTTTCCCCGCGCCCCGATACCCTTAAGAAAATTGTAGGTTCCTTCCTTGTTATCTCCTTCTTGTTTTGGTCTCCTACAAACAAATCCGTGTGTGAATTCTCTTTGAATTCGTTTTTTTTGACCTTATGGCTTTCTTCTCTTCGGCTTTCCCCGTCACAGGACCTTCAAGCCTTTGGCATTTGGGTTGATTACCCCCTTTTTTTTTGACGTTCGGCTGGTTGCTATTAGCTATCCCCTCTTCTTTCGGAATTTTTCTGTTCGTCTGGCTCTCACGGGAGCCTTTTCGCCTTCCAGCCTCCCCCCAGTTTCCGTCACTTTTTTACCGCGTTGCTCCTCTCACCCCCCCTAATCTGTGTGTTTCTCTCTTCTGGTATTAGAGGAGCATCTTCTTTTTTTCTGAGTCTACGTTTTTCTGCTGGAAGGGACAAGTCCGGCTCGCCCTTTCCTCGTGCCCACTCGCACTGCCCCCTACCATCGGATATTGAACCTCGCCACCCAGCCCCTGACTCTCCCCAAAAAGCGCTATTTTGTCCCCCCTCCCCCTTTCAGAATTTGCTGGTCTTCCTTTATTTAGGCGGCTCTTCAAGTTAGTGGAAACGGGATCTCCTTGTTTCCCGAAATTGCACCACTCTTTGTGTTCCTTGCCTCCCCGCTTACTGCGGCAATTTACACCACCCAGTACGATCAAACTATTGGTTGCTTCCTTTTTCCTTGCGCGGTTTTGCCCCATGCCTTTACGCTGTCGTCTGGTGTTTCCCGTATTTTTTTCTTGCCATCCCCGTTGAGTCGTGTCTTTTTTGGTATTATTGAGATGTTTTCACGGGGAATGCCCCACGACTGTTGTTTTCCATTTTGGTTTTTTCTTTATATTATCGTACGCCCTCTCTGTGTTGTTGAACCTTTTTTTGTGCCACGTCTCCCCTCCTGGGGGCGGTTTTTCTTTATTCGGTTTGAAGCAGGTTTCTCCCTCTCTCACATGACCATCCCTGATCCTGCTTCCCCCAATTTAATCACCTTATTTAACCTTTTCCTGTTACAGTGGCGTGATCGCATTTCAGTCCTTGAACCATTGACCATAGTCTTTGCTGTTTCTACTCGTTTTCCCTGTTAAACATAGCAATTGAACCATCCGCTACCTTACTTAAGTACACGCGATGATTTGTTCTTTCTCTTTAAGGGTTGTTTCCCTCCACTTGCAAACTATTCTTAGTTCCGCATGTTTTCGGCACACTTATTCCCTTCTATGGATGGGTGGTCTTTACCTCTGCCTAGAGGTTAAGTGGCGCTGACTCCCCACTTAATCGGCGCGTTTTTTATTCCACTCCCCCGCAATACTGCCGGGCTGGCTGGACTCAGACGTTGTTGGTTGCTATTTCCCAATCGGCTATTGAGTTTTACAGACGCTTTTTTTTTTTTTTTTTTTTCGAACAAATATTCGCATCTTTTAATTGCCGGCGGTGCTACTATTGGTTTTTCGGGGTCCCCCCCCCCCCCCCCTTTGGCCCCTTTCCCCCGGATAGTTCTCCTCCTTTAATTGTTTGTGCAAGCGGCCCGGAGCCACGGACTCAAGCACCTTTTGTTTTGACCCCCCCACGGTCAGGCCGCGTCTGTTTCTCGCGGCACATCCCCTTTACTTTCCGCTGATTCTACCCTACAAACTCGTTCCTACTCGCCCCATCCGCGGCGGATTTTTCCGCTTGATTGACTCTTTCTACCTGAGAAACAAGCGGGCTTCCCCTCTTTCCTGCCGACATTAGTTCTCTCCTCTGCACAGGGGTGATATCATTGAAAACTGCCTTCTTGTCTCCTTTAGTCCGGCAACATATCCTTTTTTTTGCTGTCGTTTGTATTTCTTTCTACCCACTCTGGCAGGCCCGGCATCATCCGCTGAAGCCGTGTCTTAGATTCGTCCCTCTTATCATTTCGGTCGACACCGCTTCTTTTGGTGGGTTAACTGTTCTCCCTCTGAGTGCACTCCTGTAAACACTTTTTTACAGCCTTCCGGTTCTTCGTGGGTCATCGTAACCCCGTCTCCTGAATAGCCTGCAGCGGTTATTTTTTTCTCTTTTTTATTACACCTCAATCACTGCGACTTTTTAGCTTTACTCGTTTGTTTTTCGGCAGTTTATTCGATGTCCTCTAGGACTTTTTTCCCTTCGATGATCGCGTTTTTTTATGCTTGATGTTTTGAAAACTGTCTATTTCCCCGTCGTTCGCGCGAGTCACCTGGCATGTTCCCTTTTCTAATTGATGTCCTTTTGGCCGCCGCTCAGCAATTTCCATTCTTCCCTTTGACGCTCACGATTTGAGACTTGCTTTCCTCTAGTTGGTTGAGCACTTCATTTCTTGGAGTTTTCTAATGGCCCGCAGGTTCCCTTGCAGTCTATGTCGCTCCCCCCACCGCGAGAACGCGCGAAATCTCCCCTTCTTTCTCGGCACACTCTCCTTCGCTTCCTGTCGCCATTGATTATTGAGACTGTTTTGGTATAGTCGGCATGGTGGCCAGTTCCCTCAATTCGAGGCTTATAGTGAGGGCTGTATTCGGACGCGTATTGGACTTTCCCTCTCTCGTAGTTCACCCCTCCTTTCCATCAGCCTTTCCGTTGTCCAACAAGAACACTGACTCCCCCTGTTTCGCGGGTGGAGTTTCTTTAGGGAGGGAAACGCTAGCCAGCGGAGTTGTTCTTCTTCCCCCCCCTTTTTAGCAGGGACTCAAGTTTATTACTTTTTTGGACCAGTGTTCGTGGAACAGGGTCTGGCGGCTTCAGCGGACGTTTGCCCCCCCGCCCACCCATAGCAGTTTTTTGGTTTCTATGCATTCCTTTTCC
>Ga0179593_1336065_pt1 | contig 13739 bp, 8 predicted proteins | sample CZODoug2_1_08_16_FD_185931 | JGI IMG/M metagenome (GOLD analysis project Ga0179593, IMG submission 185931) | Vadose zone soil fungal communities from Angelo Coast Range Reserve, California, USA - CZODoug2_1_08_16fungal (PacBio error correction) | ecosystem: Environmental > Terrestrial > Soil >... | reverse complement strand
CGAAGCACCCCCTTAATTTCAACATAAGCCCAAAAACGCCGCACCCGGTGTGGCCCATTTACTCAGAATCTTGAGGAAAAGGGAATAGACAGCCAGTCACTCAGAAACCCCCCACATAGAAACTGAGACAGCTTCGGTGAGAAAATGTTCATAAAGATCTCCCGTTTTCGTTATTTTACCCCTTCCTGCAACTAACGCATTACCCTTGCCCTATAAGGACCCTTTCCCCTGACGATAGTCCAACCCCGAGTACTATCGGGCAGTTTTTGGTCCCTGCACAGTTTCTACACCGCGTCACCCCGACATCCATCCAATGGGGATGCAACCCACACGGACCGGTCGAAAGAATCTTCGAGTTCGTATTCTTTTTTAGCAAACGGTCAGCCGAGGTACTCAGCCCACCCGAATTAGTAAAAGCAAGACAACTTCTTTGGACAGACGAGAATACCCGTCGTAATGGGATTTTCATCAGTGTTGATAAGAATTCCGCCCTTCTCACTTGTTTTTATTTGGGGTTTTTTTTTTTTTTTTGGTTGTTTTTTTTTTTTTTTGTGTTTGCTTGTGTGGGGGTGTTTTTTTTTTTTTTTTTTGTTTTTTTGCATGCACCAAGAGGTCCGCGTTTCATGTTCGAATTGCTGATTAACCCTTTGATTTGGCAGGGGATCCTATTCAGTTGCACATTTTTTCCAACTTTTCCCCCCCCTCCCGCCCGGAGCCGGCGAGATTGTAGAAGCTCGCGATTGCGCCGGGGATAGCCCTCCTGTTTTTTCATGGGTTGCCTTCAGCACCGGCTTTGTCTGTACACTGGTCTTTCACCACTAAACCGTTGTTGAACATGGTGTCCAGCCCTTCCTTTTTTCACATTCCTTTCCCTTTTGCGCTTACTTCCACCCCTGAGGTCTTCCTACATGTGTGCTGCACTTATTACTCCTCTTAATGAGGCCCGCTTTGAGGTCGACCCCCCGGTTTTTCCCACCCCCCTTCTTTCACCTTCTTTTTACATTGAACTGAGCACCCCCCCCACTACCTCCCTTCCTTAAATACACCGGCACAGCCTAATCTGCAACGCTGCCCCTCCCCCGCTGCCCGGTTTCAAAAATACGGAAACCCCCCCCCGGGAAATGCCTTCACACTGTCGACTGAAACCGTGGACTAACTTGTGAGAGACTTCCACTTCCCCGGTTTGGCCGCACTACTTCAGCCCCTCAGAACTGGGGTACCAGCACCGGGCGTTCTGTCAAGGGTCGGCCCTAATAAGCTCATCAGTAGAAATGACGAGGGATATGTGCTTTCAAAAGGAAAATCTAGCTCTCGAGACGACCCACGCTCGAACCCCCCTAAAACCCATGCATACTTCCACCCCCCAACTCCGCGAACCACGACAGCTGCGATGGGACGTCAAAAGCTATATCATTGATAAGAAGATATGAAACAAGAGGCACCGAGCATCCCCCGAAGCCCGTTTTAAGGACCTTTCGGCTTAGTGCAAGACAATGAGTTTTCAAGCCCGTGTAACAGGGCACCGGAACCGCTTTGCAGAACGTTCAGCTCCTGACGACCGGCGCCCTTTGGGACAACTGTCGGTGAAAAATAGGAGGAACACTTTTTCCAGAATCTGAGGGATTTTACCTTGAAACATTTATAAGAAACAGGAGGACCAGAGATAGGGAAGGACGATAGCTCCCCGCGGAAAAAGAGATACAAAACCCCCAATAGTGGTTTGAGAAAAGGCGAAGGGGTTTTGTCCTCTGACCTCCAAAGCGGGTTGCCACGAGAACGCCAACTTAATTGGCGAGACAGCGATGAATTTTAGCGCGCAAGAAGTGTGGATTGAATTTCACCAACCGCCCCTTTCATCTCCGAGTAAAGTCTTCCCCTCATCCCGTCACATTGCCCCCCCCCTGATTCCATGCTTTTCACGGTTTCATGGCTTTCTTTACCAGCCTTCGAATTCAGATATAACCTTCCTGGGCTTCAACCAACCCATCCGAAATAGAACGGTGCGACGGGCTCCCCATCCCCGGGATAGCTTCGACAATTCGAGCGTTGGGGGCATCCTCCAGGTCAGTCGTTACACCCCACACGTACTTTTATAACCCTACGTCCCTATCCCAAAAGGTGGCGAAGGGCCGAACGTATGAGCGACTCGCCTCCCAAAGAAACAGCTTATGTTCGCATCAGCAAACAATTAGTTGATTGACTCCCTCCGGATCCCATCTTCAGCTCCACTCCCACATGCAGTCCTACCGATCCATGGATCTACTCGCGTCCTTTCCTTCCAAATTTCTCCGCGACTAGTTTAAACCCACGCTCTACCTTGTTCTCTTGGTCTAGCCCCGCCCCCACTGACGGCTCCGATCGTAGTCGACTTCACTTTACATCAGCATCGACAAACGCACCTGTCTCCGCCCTCCCCCGCGTCTCGAGACTAAAGACTGACACGGATAAGATTTACTAAAGCAGAGGCTGACGTCGTAAAGTCGAAATGGCGCTATGGTAACAATGCTCATTGAATTTCGTACTTCCCACCAGCCGCTTAATAATCAACCGGCGACGAATCTAGTATGTCCAGGATCGGTTCCAGTTTTATGGGATATTACCTACATTTTTTAGGGCACTTGATGGCTTTGGCTAGTGGGCAGAGCTTTCCCCGGTTTCTTCTCCTCTTTTGTCCGGCGTTTTGCCTCTTCTCTTTTCCGCTAATTCCCCCCGCAGGCTTTTGCCCAGCCAATGGCGAGATCTTTCCCCAGTCAATTCTTCCAGCTTGGGCCGTTCTTCTGGTTACATGATTTTCCGCTTGGTGGAGGACCAGCACACTTCGCGTACCGCCCCAGTCTCAGTCGAGGGTGTTGCTTTTTTTTCGTAGCAAGAGCTTTTGGTGCCCGTTTCCCTTTGTTGCGGCACCACTTCGTATCCTCCTGGTTGTTGATTTGCCCTCTGCACCCATCCGTGATTCTTGTGCTCCCAGCACTCTCGGTAGCTCTCTCAGGAACGTGAGTCCTGTTCCTCTTCGATCTCGTTTGCTGGACTGACTCGATCTGACCCCGGAAGACCTGGTTTTTGTTTTATGTAGCCTGGTTCCACCCTTTGCAAGCGCCGTCTTTCCAGGGCTTAACGATATGTTTTTACCTGTCTCACCCGATTTCATTGTTTCTTTCCCCGCCTGCCTTTGTTCTTTTTCTTTCAAGCGTGCAGATACATCCATTTAACACATCCCGCGTGGTCCACGAAGAAATGGATGGTTAACTTCCTAATTGGATCAACTGGCGTAAGCGTCTGCATCCCGTTTATGCTGCACACCGCAGCGTTCATTTTTCAACACTGTTCATAGCCGCCACTCCCGGCCTCAAAGTCCGGTTTATAACCTCACAAGGCCGAATCAATGGCCCCAAAACCAAACCCTCAAGGGCACGCCAAAGTAGAGAACCCCCGGCACGACTCAGTGGTCAAATTCGGTTTTTTCCGGCGAGACTCTTTTCGCCCTTTATTAGACACGTGTCGGTAGAAGTGTCCCAGTTGACGGTTTTTTTGCAGCCAACAATTTTTTTGACCAACGTTGATTCCCCGTAACACGCCATTCTTTGCGCCATAGTTTGCACTGCGAGCGCCGCCGGTCTTCTTTCACCCGCACCCCCCCCTCCCCCCGTTAAGTCCCGCACCAACACCCTGTTCCCCTCCTTGGCGTCACACGACCTGCTTCCTTTAGTTATTTCTTCTTCGCCTACTCCGTCCGTATTTGTGTAGCAAGCACCATTGCGCGGAGGTTCGTCTTCTCTCCTTTTTTTCGCCCGCCCCCTTTAGTCACGTCCAGTTTTTGTCTCTGACCTCCGAACGAACGCTTTCCCTTCCGCCCCCAAAACCCATCTATTGCGCTTGCCTGCCCAAGCACATTGCCCACGGGATTTTGTCAAACCCAGAGACCGAGTCCACCCAACGTGGGTTGATTGGCATAGGTGATGCAGATTGGTCTGGATCAAATTAGGCGTCTGGTTTCCGTTCTTATCCCTTGGCGTTTTAGTTCACCACTACACCCCCATCCTTTGTTTTTGTTATTTTTTTGTCGTACTTCAACGATGGGCTATCAACTCTTTTCCATCGACGCCCCTTTGTCGAGGCCTTTTTTTTATAGTGCTAGCCAAGTACTCTTCCCAGAGACCAATATTGATTTTCACTTGAGGACTTCAGTTGTACACGCTCCCTTCTCTGCCATGCCCCACGCGCTGGGTTATGCCTCAAATTGAAGTGGAGTAAGCCCTTCCCCGTGGATTTTATTAGTTTCCGAGTCATGTTTAAAGATAAAATTTCAGGTCGATCATTTGATACCTCAGCTCTTCGCCTGCTCTCCACTGTTCCCCCTACTTCTTCATTCCGTAAACTCCCCCCCCTTTCCTTTCCTAGCTCTTGCCTCAGGTATGTGGTTGACGCATAGGTCAGTCTTCAACACCCATTTTCACCCCCCTCCGACTCATTATCGGTCCTCAAAAATTATACGACAAGATTCTTCCTGTCCCCCTGTGCGGGTTCACACCGAGGAGCTGCCTTTGGAGCCGGTTTAGGATCGGATTCCGCCTTCATCGCCCTGATTAAGACGCATTGTGCCTAACCCCTGGTCCCCCCCGTTGTTCTTTTTTTCCCAGTTTTTTTTCTTATCCTCGATGATGTTTATGCGTCGAATTGCTTATGGGCTTCTCTGCTCTTCCTTTTTTCAGAGCCTTTGTCTCCCATCCGGACGTCCATGCCCCATCTGCCTACTTTTTCTTTTTCAGAACTGGCTTTTGGGTTTTCCTCCATGTCTTCTCCCTTCCCCTGTTCTTCCCCTTTTTATATTTTTTTCCTCCTCCCCTTTGTTTGGCTAGCCCTTCTTCCTCAACCTAGTTGGAACGTCTTCCAATTCCCCTTTCGACGTTGATTTATCGGTTCCCAGCTCCCCTTGCAGTCTCCCCGCTTAAAAATTACGCCGTTTCCCTTTCCTTAACATTTAACTTCCGCCATGCACCTTTTAGGTAACGGCCTTTCCCCTTTTATCTTTTTACGGACGGTACCACTCTTCGGCATCGGCACCTTTTCTGACTGCATTTCTTCCTTGCCTATTCCTAAATGGCCCCTTGTTGATACGACCTTCAAAGCAGAGACACCCGCGCTTGCGGTACCTAGTTCCAGGTTTTACTCCCCCCATTGGGATTCTCAATGGTGCCCCTTCCCCGTTTTCCTTTTTAGAAGCCCCTGATCCCCCTGTTTGAGCCCTTTCAAACCCCGACCACCCGACTGGTTGTTAGATCTTTGTGCCCCCAATCTCCCATTTCGCCGCTCCCCGTTTTTTATGGGGGTCAGTCCGATCCCTTTTTGACATCTTGGGATTACACTATTTTTTTTTTTTTTCAGTCTGACCCGTGGGTGTTTTGCACGATTTAAGGTTCCGTCTCCAGGCTTTTCAGTCCTTTCCTCTTTTTACTTAACGTTAGAGCTCGGTCGTGCACCCCGCCGCTCCGTACTGCTTTTAGTTGCCTCTACCGCAAGAGAGTTACAGGCACACGTGGCCCCTTTAGTGGACCCCTTGTCCGCGCCGACGATGTCATTCATCCGGCCCTATTTGCTGTCCTTGAAAGACCAGTCGTCATTCCCTGCGCTTGTCGTATCTTCCGCCCCCTAGGCCTTTTTGTGTCCACCCCCCCCCTTCCGTATCCCCCGCTGGAACAGACCTTATCGTCCCTTTGACCGATCTGCCGGACTTTTTCCGGTCTTATTGTTACCTTTTGAGTGACGTAGACCTAAGCATAGGCCGACCGGGATTCGCATCACTCCTACGTTCCGAAAGCTCCGGATACCAGTTCGCGTCTGTCGGTTCTAGAACATACCTTCATTCCCTTACCCCCAATGATTGTTCCTCCCTTGCCGGATCTCTATTCTCCCCCCCCCTCTGTTATTCGCCTTTCGTTATCTACGGCGCCTTTTAGGGCCCCACTTGATTTGTCCCCTCCTCTTTTTTCGAAAATCCTTTCCCCCGCAGTCCTGATAAAAAACAGTGCCCCCCCATGGTCGTGGCTTTTACGTCTACTGTAGGTTTTTTTTACAGACTCTTTTAACTTGTTCTCCTTTCATCTAGTATACTCCCTTCTAGTGAAGTTGAGTTTCCTCACTCAGTGCCCCCTTTCGCGAGTTCATCCTTAGTCGTCGATGACTGCGTTGCAGCAATATTTTTCTTGTCCTCTATTTTAGACCGTTTACGTTCCCCCCCCCCCGCCTGTGCCCTTTCCGGTGACCCCCCTTTCTCGTTTTTAACCTCGTTGTGACGTCTCCCAGTGCCCAACACAAGTCCCTCGATCTTTAACTCCTCCCCACGTGTGGCCCCGAGTTGCCGGTGACCAATCACTCTTTTTGCTTTAGTATTACCTTTCCGTTTTAAGTGAGGTCTCTATGTGCCGGATGGAGAGCTCGCACCCGTCTTAACCTTGGCCCCAAATTGATAAAAGCTCATTGGTAGTTTTCGACTGGTCGCTATACTGCTAAATCAAATTTATATTTTTTTTTAGGCTGTTTTCCTCTTGCAACCCACAGGCCCACCAGCCAAATTGCTCTTCTAAAGCCTTAACTCGGAGGGTATCTTTCAGAGTCAAATTTGCGAACCCGTAGGCGTGGGATCCTTACCTCCGTTTTGGGGTTCCATTGCTCCTTTAGCTACCCCCGTTTCTTTCCTTGGGTCACACATTTTTTTTGACTCCCCGTGCCCCCGATGAAGTTTTACAAAGATCCCGCCCCGCCTATTTCCTCGCCGCTCCGGGTTCACCTATGTGACGTTACCTGTGACGAAACTCTGTCTTTTAGACGAATATGTCCAGACGTCTTTTAGTTTTCATACCCCCCTTTCCTATATGTGTCAAGATTTTTTTTAATGCAACTCACCTGGCCCGCCGTTTGCCGCTGCAAATCTTTACTCGGACCCGACAGTCTTCCCCGTCTGCCACCGACCACTCGTTTTTGTAAGCTACCCGTGGCTCTTCCGTTTCTCCCTCTTTTTATTTGCCGACCCGACCACGAAACCGCCCCCCGCTTTTCCTCTGGCTTTCACTCTATTGTGTTTCCATCCGGGCCCTGGTTGTTTTGTTTTTGTTTTCTTGGTTTCCCCCCCTGGATCGTGCGTCTTTTACCGGGGTCGGCGAAAACTCATAATCTCTCCCCACTCTTCGTTTGACGAATCTCCACCCAAATTAGGTTTTTAATTCAATTACGGAATCACTCCCCTTCCAGTAGGTTCATGGCTTATTTCTTTCTGACGGGAGCGTTAGGTTTTTCACCCCACCAAAAGTGGTGCTTCCCCCACCCTTTCGCCTTGCCACGCTTTCTTACTTTTTCCCCTCACCCACTGGCCACCCAGTCAGCCTCTTCCTCCTGTTAGCTTCTGGGACAGGTACCTCCGTTCTACTCCCCCCGATTCTCACCCCCCTCCTTCTTCACGGGGGTCTATCAAACCTTTCGCCCCCTCCGCTCTGCAGTTCGCCCGACGTTTTCCCCCCCGTCAATCCACCTTGACTTCTCCCACCATGCCCCCGTTCTTTCCGGGTTATTTTTTCCACTGTTTGGACCCCCGCTCTCTTGGGCATCACCTTGGTCTACAATTTTGGTTGGACGTCCTCCTCATCGCTTCATACCGGTTCCGACAACATTACTTTTCCCCTACTGCTGCCCCCCCCCCCCCTAAGTCTCAATCTATTCTTCCCCCCCCGTTGTGTTTCTGCTCCCAATCTTCCCCCGTCTCTGCCCGCGTATAATTTCCATGATCTTTTAAATTCCCCCCCCAAGCTCTTCGCTCCCCCATTCCCCTCACCTACAGGATTTTTTTCAGGTCCCACCCCCTTTTGTGTCATTCCCTCAACTGTTTTTCACCCAATTTGAGTTTGTAGTCCTCCTTTTTATATTTTGGGGCACGTCCTCTTAGGTCTTACTGTCCCTCCCTTTTTCCTACGTTTTCTCCCCCGATCCTTTCTTGGTTTTTATTGCCACGAAGGAGTGGATCGCACTCTCCTTTAATATTGTGTCTGTTCCTGACCCTGCCGGTTATCTGTAGGGGGTACGTTCTCATTCCCGCTTTCTTTTCCCCCTTCAGAAAACCGGTTTCCAAAAATTTAGGGTCGACTTTTTTCGACTCTGAAATCTCCCCTTGTCGGTTTGCTATCGAATAGGCCTTTCTCCTCCTGTTCGGATTTTTTTTTTTTTGACGGGAGGATGAGCTCTTCTCCTAATCCACTTGTTCATAAGTCTCTATTCCTTTGACCGCGCTTATTGGGTTGCCTAGATGCAGTCTGTTGCCTCGTACTAAAGCAAGCAAATACCCCAGACAACCCCATTGACCCTATTACCCAAGCCTCCATAAGACTAGATAAGTAAGGTCAGAGGAGACGGTCCTTCTCGACCATCCGTGCACTAGCTTCCCTAGTCGCCCACCAGTCTTTTCGTGTTGGATTCTTCCACTAGAAACCGGTTTATTTTTTTATTGCATAGTTACGCCCCAGTTTCCGTCAGACCCCCTTCATGCCGAATGTTTATCCCCGGCGAGTTAGACCGCCTCCTTCATGTCCACCCCCAGTCTGAGTGGGTACCCACTAGAGTGGCCAGTGTTCTACCCCTCGCTGCCTCCTTAACTTGGTCAACCATCCCCCTCCCAGTAAGTTTTCGGGGTAGTTGATCTAGTCGTTTTTCGGCATTGTTCTCTCCTCTAAGAACTACTCTCTTACTAGCCGCAATGGGCGACCTTTTTCCCCCCCAGAGAGTCAGCCTAATCTCTATTTCCCCCAGCGATCCGCCCTCTGTCTTTCGCATTCCCCGCCATTCCTTTGACCGTTTCTCAGTTAGCAAGATTTTAAATATTCGGTTGTTTCTTTAGCCAGAGATTTTTTCGAAGTCCACGTCGTGATCAACCTTTCTCATTAAAGAGTGCCCTCTCCCGTTGTTGACGATGGATGCTTGCCCTATTAGGGTATGGTAGTATGCTGCCTTTTTGATTTGAGAAGAGGCCTCCAGATGTTTTTCCAACAACTAGTTCCCGTAGAGACCCAAATTCGCAACAGTTACTATGAAACAAAGTTCATTTTTTTTCCCACAGTGCAGCAGGCTTTACATTATTGTAATCGATTGCTTGACCTTTACGTGAAGTATGGTAACCTGTTTGCCTGCTATGACGCAAGCATTACGATGCATTTAGTGTACCTTCTTTCCCCCCCCCCCACTTTCGGGATGCACCCCCTCCATGCGCCCCTAATCAATCCCGCCCCGCTTTTTGCTTGGGTCGCGGAAGCAGACGTACTGGCAGTGCCTGCCCACAAGAGTGTATATGTGATTTTTTAAAAAATCTCCCTGATTTGCAAGTTCCCCCTACGATTGGGAACATGCCAAAGGGTTGCCCCCCAGATACCCCTCTTTTTAATGATTTTGTTTTGTTGCTATGACCACGTCCCCCCGTGTTTTACCACCTGCTTCCCCCACTTGTTCCCCTACACGTAGGGGTGTTCTCAGAACTCTACTCACCCTTCAACACTGTAGTTCTTGTTCCCCCCCCGCCGTTCTCGAGCAAAGCTTCACTTGCAATTGACCATCTGTTTTTAAATTCCTTCCTTGGTGGATTTTCCGTCACCAGGAAATGAGACGCCCTGTTTGTCCCCTTATCCGAACGTCCGCGCCCTTCTTACGTCCGAATTGGGAACGTGTTGCTCGGGCGCCTCTGCTGGATTGCCCTACCTCCGGCAAACCCCAGAGCCCCCCCTGCCTTGTTAAAGACCTAGCTTTGAATCATTATCCTCTTATTTTTTATTCCCTGGACGGAACCCGCCTTCGCCACCCCCCTTGGTATGAGTGTTTTCTCTCCTCACTGAAGGGCTTACGCGGGTCCCCGTTGACCAGTGATCAAAAATCTTACTCGGCTGACGCGAGCCCCCGTAAGACACTGACCCGCGTTTGTTTCCTTATTGAAGACAATCTTTGCGCGTTGGCTTCCCTGGGGTAGGGAGAGGAGTTTTTAAAACGGGCTGTGGGGCTCCCGTGATTACCTCCCCAACCCTCGCGTTTTGACTCGTCATCCATTCCCCATCCGAGACCAGGTTCCCCAGCCATCTAACAAAGCGGCGCAATCGCGTTTTTTGGTTTAGGCGGTACGGTTAGGGTCCACTTCCTTTAGCCGCCCGATACAGTCAAGCCAATTTCCCCACGGGACGGTCCAGCCAGACTCAAACCCGACCAGAGCAGGCCTCATTTCTCAGGTTCGGAGCGTGTTCTCTCTGACAATTTTAGCCCTTTTACACATTCTGTAAGTTGATTGACCATTGTTTCAAGAATTATGCTCCTCAGGCTCGCCGTTTAGAAATGCAAGTCCAGGTCCTCGCCGAAAAACAGTTGAGGTCCCCGCGCATCCCAGACGAGCAGTTTTTTTCCTGCCCTGATACCCCATCAGAGAGTTTCTTTTGAGATCTCCGTTCTCATGTAAGTTGGATTTCAGTTCTGCCTCCTTCGACCCGGTTCTGTTCAGTCCTGTGTCCGGTCGTATTTCCCCGCCTCTTTTTTTCAAACCCCGTCTCCCTTGGAGTTTGCGTTTGCAAGTGACCCCGTCTGTTTCCCCTGACTCCTTTCACTTTTAACCGTCATTTGTCACGGGGTCTGTTCTAACGGACATTTTAATAGCACCCCCCTCAGACCTTTTCTGCCCTGTCATTGCCGGTTTCGTTGACGACCTTCTAGTTTCAATATTTTCATGGATTTCGTAAGATCATGGGTACCGAGAGGGGTTTATAACCCCTTTGAGAGTCTTAGGGTATTTTTTGGACCCTCCCCCTGGATGGAAAGCACTGTTCCCTATTATTTTGCTTGATTCCCTAGTACACTAAGCCACCCCCCCCCCCACCCCGGCGTCCCCAGCGGCACGGGCCTCCCCCTTCCTTACGAGTACAGGTCGGGTTCCCCGTCCTGTTCCTACACCTGTATGCGCACGGGAGGCGGCAGGCGGCCGGCTTCTTGAACTTGGGGTCTGCCAGGTTGTAAGCTTGGGAGGCCAGAGGACAATAATCTGCTTTCGTAATGTGTTTTATCCGTATTTGCTCCCTTTTCCCCATTACTGAAGTTTTGTACGAATGCGCGCCTTCACTCTAACTCTTATTTCGCGCCCTTTGTTGATGGTCTCAGGAGGCTTGGATTAGAAAGCTCCTCCACAGCGCCTGTAACCAAATCACACCCAGAACTTTCGAGCCCTACGAACCGTGGCACCGGTTGCTTTGTTTCTACCCACCCATTCAAGACGATCCTTGAAACATTCGACCTTACGTTATTTGTCTTTTTGCACAACGCCCTTTATGGTTTTCCCCCTTAGACAATCTTTCCCCTCCTACCACTTCGCTCAATGTAAACCACTTGATATATAAAGCACGTGAATGTGGGCTGCCTAGGATTTTGCAAAAGGCGCCCGGTGATCTGCAAAAACTCCTAAAGTACTTTCGACGGCGTGATAACCCCGTTACCTTGGATCTTTGACCCTACGTTTTGGGTATTTTGACTCTCTGTGTTTTTTTAGAATCCAGTTTATCTTTCGCTGTGCCTTGTGGGAGGATGCTCTTAACCCCTCCGATTTTCGGCGTTTGTAGCCTTTCCCCTGCGTGCTGGTTTTTGACTGGAGTCGCGTCAAGATTCAAGTATTTTCAGCTTTCACAAAGCCAAAAGGGATGGTCAGTACTGTTCGTGATTTTTTCCATGGCTGGTAGTTTTGAATCCCCCCCAGTCACCTAGGTTGTCTTGTCTCTTACTTCGTTAAACTAGGTGTGGTGTTTTCAACAATCAGCCAATTTCGGCACAATGTGGACGGCATAATCGTTATACTAACCTCTATTACTATCTCTAACCTTCTCTCAAGATGCGGTGACTCCTAGAGGTTTCAGCTGTGGTTTTGACCCCCCATGTCTCTGCCTAACGTGTTCCTTTTTTCCTTTTCCGGCGTCGCAATTCTGTTCTTAGGGACATGCGCTCCTGCTTTAGTCCCCTCTCATCCCGCAAAGGATTTGGCTTCGTGCACGCGTCTGATTTCAATTGTTTCTGTCCCCTCGTTTTTCAAAGTCTTTTCTTCCCCCTAGCTCTCCCTCGTATTCGATTTATGTTCTTTCCATGGCGCTTATACGGCTCACTTCCTGAGGTTTGTGATCCGAGCCCTTTGCACTCCTCGCCTCCCCAGTACGCTGTTCCCCACATCTGTGTCCGACCCCTGTTCTCTATTTTCTGCGAATCTCGTCAGCCTCTAAACAGAGGGTTTATTTCCCTACCATCCCCCGGCCCCTTCCATCGTTATAAGCGGCAGAAAGGTCGTAAGTTGCCCCTGACTGGCGGAATGCCGCGGGAGCTGGGCCCCCGTGGTTCTCTGAAATTGTTTAGTGAGATCTATTCCCCCTTTTTTTTCAGTTCTATGTAAGGTTATGCCGCTTTCCAGTCCATGCGTCCCCCCCTTTGAATCTGTCCCGTGTCTTGGGATTGAAGGTGTTTTTTGTCTTGTGCATTCCCATGTACACCTTTTGCCTTTTTTGTTCCTCAAATCTCCCATTCTCTTCTTGCCTTGTATGAATTTCCCACCATACGCAAGTGTTTTCTCCTTATCCTTGTTTTACCAATCCTTCCTTACAAAAGAGCGTCTTTTTTCCTTCAGACTTTTTCCCGATCGTCTCCCTCGCTTCTGCCCCTCGCTTCGTCCTCCCAGGGTGTTTTTCTCCTTTGCCACGGCCGTCTGAAAAATGTCCTGTGGACCCTCTGACCGTCGGCTTGCGTGCTTGACCTCTCCCCAGACGTCTTATCTCCGATTCTCTGAACTCCGTTTCCATACCGTTATTTCTGTGGAGAAAGGGAACGCTCCCGACACCTGGTTTTTCTCCGGACTTTCCTTTCTCCACCTTCCCTTTCACTCTCGCATAAGTCGCCTCTGTAGGGTTTCCCCCCGTGCATGGACCGGGACCCCTGATTTTACCATTTGTTTTTTCCATTTGACTCTTTCCCGGAAACTGTTGCCCTTTCCGTTTTTTTCTTCTTTTCATCTAGGATTTCCCGACCCCATTTTGTAGAAAATCCCGATATGCACCCTGCTTCTGCCCACCGTTTCGCGCTTCACCCCCTGCGTAAACCTAAGACTTTCCCCCCCCGCGTCAAGAATATCTTCTCCTGTCACTCTTCGACGCTTTATATTCGCCTTTTTTTTTCTATCGTCTAGTGAACCCCTTTTTTGCCCTGTCCGTGCGTTTCCTTTCGTACTGGGAAACGTCCTGTAATGCCGCAGCGTCTGTCCGCTTTTCTGCCTTTTCTGTTTCGGAGACTGTAGGGACCCTGTATACCTCCCCCCCCTCCAGCAAAGTCCCGTCCCTTTTTTTTTCCCCCCTTTTCTCCCCGTCCGCGCCAGGTAAGTGCGGACGCTCGTCATCCGGGTGTGGGCAGAACTCTGGTTTTCTTTGCTATCCCTCCCTGCACGTGTCAGTTCCGACGGTTCGCTCCTTTTTGCCCCTTTTCTTTCTTAGATTGTACCTATGGGACCCAAAAGCGTTGCTTCGCTGTGGCCCCCCGAGGGCTCACTACCTTTTGTTGGCTTTTGTAGTCCCTCCTTTTTCCGACACCACCCCACCCACCCCCCACACCCCCCCCCCCCCCCCCCCCCCCCCCCCCCCCCCCCCCCCCCACCCCTCCCCCCCCCACGGGCTGGCTGAGTAATCCAATTCCCCCCCCCACTGTGGAGTTTT
>Ga0179593_1289388_pt1 | contig 13739 bp, 17 predicted proteins | sample CZODoug2_1_08_16_FD_185931 | JGI IMG/M metagenome (GOLD analysis project Ga0179593, IMG submission 185931) | Vadose zone soil fungal communities from Angelo Coast Range Reserve, California, USA - CZODoug2_1_08_16fungal (PacBio error correction) | ecosystem: Environmental > Terrestrial > Soil >... | reverse complement strand
CGCAGACGAGTACTTCTTGCCCCTAGACTGATGATCCAGATTTTGTTCCGAAATGCGGGTCGTTTTGCTCGTGATGGCCCTCTCCTCCCTCTTCGTCTTTTTCTTTATCTTGGTCACTCTCTCCCGTGCCGCAGGCATGTCAACCCTCCAGACAGGCGATAACATTCCCCGCCTGGATTCCCCCATAGTTTTTTCACAAAACCCCCACCCCCCTCCTTCTCCCGTCTTTCGCACACCGCTGCACTCGTCCGAGAATAGCTGGGAACCCCCACGCTCCTTCCTCCATGGTCCCCTTTTTTTTGATGAGCATATTCTATTATAACCTTTCCTCTCCCACCTTACCCTCACTTTTTTTATTCTTTTGCGAAACTTTTTTTATGTATTCGCGCCCCTTCCAGGCGTTGTTGAAATCCCTCTTCTTTCTTTTCATGAAGTCCTTCCCCCCTTTTCCCTTTGCAATGGACCGGATCTTCCACCCCATGATAATTTCCCATCAATTTTCTTACTGGGGAGGTTTTGCCCCCCGTGCAGGTTTCGTTTTTTTCCTACATTATTCCGCCCCCCCCCCCACGAGGTCTTTGCTTTTATACCACTATCTTGTTTTCCCCCGATTCCCGACAATACGGAAGGCAGGGGTCGCTGATCGTCCTTCCACTGGCCGACGCGGCGTTCCACCCCCCCCTTTTTTTCCCCCACTTACTCGACGCCAAAACCTTCTCGTCTTACCGTTTATTTTTTGATCCAGGTGGGAGTGAGACCCCCTTGGACTGACCCCAGTCCCGGTTTCACAATGCGCGCGTGCCGACCCTCCTTGGTGGGCGCGAACAGTCCACGTGTTCCTGGGGATCTCTATTTTCTTTTCAAACCCCCCCCCTTGATTTCTAAGGGCGCGAATCTGTAAGTTACTCATGCAATGAGCATCGTTTCGGCCATCCACGTTTTTCCTCTCCCTTTTCTTTGCGACTACACCTTCCCAGTCGCGCTTTCACAACCGGCACGGCTGTTTGCTACGCGCCCTCTTCTTTTTCTTCCAACCCCCAATTTGATTTTTTTTTTGTCCGACCTCTTCTGACCCCTTTTTTCATTTTTTTTTCAGCTCCACACGTCCCCTTTCTTCCTCTCGATCAATTGCTCAGACACTCCTCTCGCAGAACCATGACGGTTGTTGATCTCTTCCCTTCCCCCTTCCCGGCCCTCCTCCTCTCCTTCAATTTCGTCCATTTTCTTTACAGTGAGCGCCCCGTTTGGTGCGTTTAGTTCGATAATAGCGGTAGCTTCACGCCTAACGACTCTGAGGCGTTTTTTTATCGCGTTCTCTTCCTCTTTTGCGGCCCTGTTTTTTTTTCCGTCTCCTCCTTTTCTTTCATTTCCTTTCTGAGATGCTATGGCTTCGAGTCCTCGTTTTGGGCTGCCGCGCTCTCCCTCCTCTTCTACCCCCGACGATCATATGCCGCGATAAAGCTTTTTTCTCTGCCCAATGGCCACTCCAGCCTTGACCTCCTTATAGCTTCCGTTCTTCTTGCCCCCTATCTTCCTGCAAAAAGAGGTTTTCGCCGAGTCCTTGCGCGCGGCCTCTCATTTTGGTCAGGATTTTTTTTTTTCGTAGCAGCTTCCTTTTAATATGATTACTTTCTCACCAGAGCCCAGGCCCGCTTCTTCCGACCCCTCATTTTTTCTGTGCGGTCGTGGACTTGCTGATTAGAGTATAGGGCCCCCCACCCCCCCCCCCCACCACCCCCCCCCCCCCCCGGTGGGGGCAAGTTGCCCGCCTTTGCAATTCCATTTTGTTTATCAAGGACACCCCTGGTCCATTTTCTCTTCTTTTTTACCGCCCTTGTTCTTTTCAATTTTTGCGTTTGTTGTCTCCTGAAGATCAGTTTGCTTACGCTGGCGCGGTTTTGTCCCTCTTTTTTTTTGATGAGTTTTTTCCTTCCTTTCCCTTGCCCCACAGTACATCAATGTGACCCGCAAAGATTTTTTTTTATCCGCCCTTTTTCCCCTTGCGGCCCTTTTTCTCCCCCTATTTTCGAACACCCCTACCGCTTTCAAATCCAGTTTGCCCCTTTTCTGATCAAACGTTTTGAAATATTTCGAAGGACAGTGATCTTTTCCCTTAAGCTGCTTCCCTTCCCTTCTCACTCGAGGTCTTATATCTCCGACTCTCCCCTGTGTCACTGCGTTCGTTAGGTACCTCCCCCCCACCCTTCCCCCCTGTTCCGCTTTTTTTTCCTTGTTTTTCCCTTGCAGCTGCGATAAAGCTTGTGGGAGGTTTCTTTAATCTCGCCTTTTCATTCATACTCCTTCTCTTTTCTCCTCCCTACTTTGTTTTTTTATCTTCTTCTTCGAAGTATTGTAGAACTGCTCGTCCCCACAAGCTTTCTAGCTTTTTGCATCTTCCTCGGTCCCCCCCCTTTTCCCCCTCGTTCATTTTTTTTCAAGTTGTTGCTCGGGCGCATGTGAGTGAAGCTTCGCTAGAATCGCTGAGTCGCCGCATCCTTCAGCTTCGGCCATCCTTTGTCAGCGTCCCTTCGTAACCCCTTTAATTTTTTTCCCAGGGTTGAAGAGCTATTTCTTTTTGTCTGGGTTTTTGCCCTTCTGATCTCCTGCATAGCTGACTTCTTTTTTCCTTCGTAGATTCGTGCCGTTCAATTGTCCTTGGCTGCAGGAAGTCGCGGGCCCCCAAACCTCCGCAGCGATACTTCAGCACCGCTCGCGTCAATCGACTTCCTTAGTCTACCAACCCCCTCCCCCATTTTCTTTTTGTCATGCTCGCCTAAGTTCGTATGGCCCCCTCTTGGTGTCCTTATCTTACTAACCCTGACTGTATTTTCCCCCTGCCTCCCCTTTTGCCACCGCCTTTTCGGTCCCCTCCTCGTGAGCCTTTCGAACCTGAACTCACACTAATCTGTCGAAGTTGAGTTTCTTTTTGCAGCCCATTTCTTCCATATTCGTCCACGATATCGGCTCCCGAGATGCCCTCCCTGGACAATCTTCCGCTCGCATTCTCCTGTTCCCACCCCCCATGCTTTTTTTCCATGGCTGATTCCTCAAGACATGCCGCGGAGTTTCAGGTGTTTCTTTCTGGCCAGTTGTTCCATCCCCTTCCTTTGAGCGAGGCCTTTTTTCTCTAGTTTTATTCCTCGCCGAAATCGCGCTTCAGCCCCCCCGCTTTTTTTTTTTCGTTCCCTGCGCCTCCTTTCGCAGAGCGAGTGAAAAGTCCCGTTCCTCCCCGGCTTCTCCCTTCGCCCAATTCACAACAGCAAGTCCTTCCTTCGCGAATCTCCTCCAGTACTTCTCGTGAACCCCTCCCGCGAGTATGCTCCGTTTCCTGGCACTCGCGGGCGATTCCGTCGCCCATCCAAGGTTGACGCGTCCTTCTGGCTTTTTTTTCCCTTAGGATTCCCGGTTACCACGGGCATAAGTGGTTTTTTTCGTCGGTGTTTGGATTTCCTGTAGAGGAGATTCAAGCCTTGGTCCTTTTTTATCCAGGGACCCACTTATTGACTAACGCCCCTACGCTTAAGTGGAGACCTTTTCTCTCGTCACCCCCCCCTTTACAAATGTGTTTTTTGGAAAGGTCCTCCTTTCTTCCCGCCTGTTCAAACTCTGCCGGACTTTTTTGTGCTTCGATACTGTGCGCTTGTTTTTTTTTTCATTAGCTTCATGACCCACCCCGTTTCCTTGATCTTCCCCGGCTCATGCTGTTTGATTCCTTACATCTCTGCGTAAGTCCTCTTTCTTTTGTTTTGCCCTATCCAAATAGAGTCCGTTCCCTGACTCCCTGTGTATCCCTACCAACGATTTTCCTTCACTGATATGTTTTGTGACTGTGTTCTGCAGTTATTTATTTTTTGGTCCGCCCCCCATTGGTCTCCTCCCACTTCCGGCCTTTCTCGACAGTTTGTCCTTTCCCCTTGACCTTGGGTTTCAGCGCCGCGGGCCCTTTCTTCTAAATCCCCTCTGACTTTATGCGATTCTCCTTAGATTGCAACCGGTTCATCCGGATGCGTCTCGAGCTTTCCGCGAACTTTCTCTTTTGCATCTTTTTTTTCCCCTACCCCTCCCCCCTCTCCCACAACGGCGTACTGTTGATTTATTGTTTTTTATTTCATTATCTTGTCTTGTTTTCTTTAACTGTTATTCGTCGAGATCGTGAAGCCCTCCCTCTCCAGTGACCTGGCTTTCAAAGAACGCCTGCCCCCATTTGGTTGTACTTCGACTACCATGACGCCAAGGTAGCCCCCTCCCAAACCCCCTTTCATGCCCGTTTTTCCTGTTTTTCTCCCCCTTTGGTTAGACCCCCAAGCAATCATTTATTTTGCTCTATCAGGTTGCCCTTTTCGTCCGCTACTCTTTGCCCGTTTTGGAGGGGCAAGCCTTAGCCTTCTTTTTTGTATTTTTTTCAGACTGTCGAATGGGTGCCAGCCTTTTTTTGTGAGCGCCCGTCTGGTTTCCTTTTGGACTGGTTTTCAAACTTTCCCTTTTACCCTGCTCTTATTATCGTTCCTTTTCACTTCTTGTACTTCGCAGGTTCGGCCCGCGCCCCCCCCCTTTTTCTTTCTCAATCTGTACCCTTTCGTTTCAAGTATCTGACGATTTTCCATCCCCGTGTTTTTGTCGAGAGCTCTTTTTTTTTCTTCTTCTCGCCGTTGATCATGGATCAGATTGCTGCGGTTTCCCCTTTTTTCTTTGCTTTTACTGATTTTGAACGGCCTTCTCGTCGTTTCAGATTTTCCGCTATTTACGTGCTAGGTTTAACTTTTTGCGACTGAACCCAGAACTTAGGTTTTTCCCTTGGCTTTTTTCAAAACCAAACCCCCCAAATAAGTCTTTTTCCCGCCAACGCTGCCGCGGCGCGACGAGCCCCCCCCCCCTGGTCCCCGAATTCCCATGCCTGCTCGTGTGATGAGCCTTTCCTATTCTCCCCCTTTCTCGTTTCACCTTCCCACGCACTCACTGTTTGTGTGGCTCCTTTCTCAGTGTTTTTCTACGGCCCTGTTTTTCCTTCCTTTGAAAGTTGTCTCTTTGCTTCGCATGGGTTTGTGGGTTCCCACGGGGCTTCACCCCCCCTCTTCTCGGCTTTATGTCTTGATCCTTAAAAATTACAAGATACGTTTCCCGAAACTTTCGACGGGTTCTTTTTTCTTTCATTTTTCGGTTTTGACCACCCGACTTTCTCCGATCGCTTCGCTTCAATTCCGACGTTTCCTCCGTCTTCTTGGCCACTCTGATCCCTCCCCTCGTGATTTGGTTGTGCGCTCCTTCTCGAACTGGCCCTTCCTCGGCTCTTTTAACCCCCTGTCAATTTTCCCCCGAAACGGTTTTGCTACCGGTTTGCCTTCTGGCTCCCCTGTTGGCGATTTTTCCCCAACATTTCTCCCTTGCCGAACCTTCCCAAAATTTTTTTTTTTTTTGGTTTTGTGTTTTGTTTTTTTTCTCGAGCTTTCCCTACCGGTTGTGTTTGTCTCCGCACGGTCAATTTCTTCCTTATTTGCTCTTTTGCCCAAACACAATTTCCCTTGCTCCTTTTCTACTCTCTTTTCTCCACTCTCACTGCATTTCGCCCCCCATACTTTTTTCCTATCTCCTTGAGCCCTCCCTGCCCAGTCGCGTTCAAACCAGTCCGGAGCTTTTATCGCGATCGATGTATTCTTCTTTTTCCTACAAAAACATTTGCGTTTTTTTGTTTGCGCGCGCTCTCTTTCTTACTTGATGAGTCAGTACTTCCCCCCGATCCCCTTACACTGTTCTCTCCCGATCCCCTTCATCCAGACCACACGACTCTCCCCTCCTGAAACACTGATCCCTTTTTTCTCCTTCTCCCCCCTTTTGTTAACGGTCCGCTCGTGCCGCTACGTTTTACATGATGTTCTTTGTTTGATGCGATACTCCTTTTCCCCTTTTCACGAACATGCCTCGTGGAGATGCTCCCTTCTGTCGGATGCTTTTTTGTTGTTCCGGTGTTTGCTCGCAGCCCTTTCTTTCTCTTTTTTTTCCTCTCTTTCTTCTCTTCCCCCCTTTGCTCGCATGTCAGCGCTCGAGGGGTGCGCGAGATTTTTCCTCCACCGCCTCTCTCTTTTCCTTCCCCCCCTTTTTCTTTTCCCCATGTGACACCCCGTTCAGGACGACAGCTGATGCTTCAATGTATTTAGTGTCCGCTTCATTCACAAATTCGGGTTGTTTTTCTGCTTCTGCTCTTTGAAGGCGTTTTCCTCTCTTTTTTAAGCTGTTTGCGTCGCGTGCTATACTTTTTTCTGTAATGTAACATTTCCCTTCCCAGAGTCCATCGTTGTGACGTTTTCTATCTTCTGGTTCGGTCTGTTCTTTTCATCTTCGCCGTTCTCTCGGTGCTGGTCCAGTGGAAGGCGCCTGTTTCATTTCCCTTCCTTTGGATACTCGTTGCCCCCCCTCCTTCCAGTACGCCCTTTCTTCTTTCTTACCTTCCCCTGAACGTTTTGTGTGGAACGACTTTATTTCCGTGTTGAGGTTATAATTCTCTTCTTTGATTGTATTTTTCCCTGTCGACTTTCTGAGCATCTCCCCTTGTCCCCTCAATATCTCCGATTTTAGCCTCGATTAGTTCGAGCGCAGTTTTTTTACCAACCCCGATTTGGGCCCCCCTTTCATACGGCGGAGTCTGAACAGAAATATTTCTCCTTTCTCCGCGATGGCAGTCTTTCTTTACCTTCGCAGGAGAACTCCAAGGAGGTTTGTCATTCGCCGACTCTTCTCTCACCTCCGACGTATTAGACACACCAACTTACAGTTTCCCTGCTGCGCGTTGAAGAGTTTTTTCCCCTCCGTTCTTCTCCTCCTATAAGCTGTGGGGCGCTCATTTTATACAATAGCGGAATCTTCTCTCTCTCTTTTCTCCCTCTCTTTTGGTTTTTTTTTTGACTTTTTTCGGTTTGATTGTAGTTCCCACCCCCTGAAGCGCCCACCCTGAGTATATCGGATTGCCTCTGCCGGTTTTCCAACCCCTCTCCCAACCCGCGCCCCCGACTGGCAGTTTTTTGGTACTTATTTTCATGTTTTTCAGCGAGAGTCCTCTTCGTTTTTTTCCAAGCCTGGAGGTTTCCGGTCGATTATTATCAAGTCATAGTCTCGCGTCGCGGCCTTCGACCCTATTTGGTCGCTCTTTAGCCGTTTTCAATCCCCCCATGATTTTTCCCCGACGGTATTGGTGTTCAGTTTTGACACCTGCGCTTTCATCTAGCCTATTTTTCGTTTCCCTCTTCTTTGGTTAATGCTTCCTTTTGCGGCTGCCCGTTTTCTTGGACCCCAAAATCATAGAACCGATACTGACAGCCCGCGCCCAGCGGTTTAACCCCCTCTTTCTCTTCGTCGCCCCCCACCCCCCTCACCCCTTTCGTTTCTTTTGCCGGTACTCCCAGAGCATCCTTTTTTTTGGTGGACCTTTTTGTCCTTGCTCTTCATTGATATTGACCCCTTCCCCCTGCCATTTTTTCCCTTAAAAGAAGAGGCACCCTCTATTGTATTCGAACCGACTCCCCAGAGATCGTTCTTTAGCGCGAGACGGGCTCTTTCTGTCCAAATTTCTTCCTATCTTCTTTTACTTCTATAGGCGACGTTTTTATCATGACCTCCCTCTTTTCTCCCTTTAATCTCTAATTTTTTCCCACCGGATTTTTTTGCATGGCTGTATCTCACTCACTCACATTCCGCGTGTTGTGTCGTATTAGATGTTAAAGTTTTTTTCCCCTCCCCTTTTCTCGCGGCCATTTGATCGGAGTGTAATAAATAGAGTTTTCTTAGGCTCCCTCTCTGTTCGCTTCCATTTTCCTCCTCCGTAGTTAGAGCGAGTGAACACTTTACCTCCTTCTCTACTGATTACCCCCCTTACCTCCCCAAGCATGTCCTGCCCCTTTGCTCTCCTGACTTATTAGTTTTCCCCCCGTCCCTCGATTTTTTCCCTGATTCACGCCGCTTTTGTGATAGGTTAGCCCTGCGAAAGTGACGCGCGATTTTGTTTCCGGCGCCTTCGAGTTTTCAACACCTTTCTTCCCCTTGGTTCCTTCTGGGTCGTTGTCTGAGTCCCTGATTTTGTTTTGTCCATCATGGGTTTTTGGGGCTGGGAATTGCTTCCCAGCCATTTTCTTTCGGAGATGTTTCGTTGCACCCCCCACCCAAAGCACCATTTGTTTAGTCAAATGAGCCTAAATCGGATCGCCTGCCATACCCCCCCAGCTCCGTGTTTTTTTGCTATTTTTTTGTTTGTGTTCAAGCGTTATGCAAACTTTATTTAGTCTGTCCCTTTTTCCCTTGAATGATTTGCGACTTCCCAGATTGCTTTACCTGCAGCCAGTCCGAAGTTTGAAGATTCTCCCCCACTCATAGGCCTTCAATGCCCCGGTGCCCCTGCTTGAGCAAAACAAGTGGTCTTTCTCATTTTTTCTGTGTATTCAGTGCTTTCCAATGTTGTTTCTCGCCCACCTTGGTTCCCTTCCCCAGTTATTGGCTCCTTTTCTTTTTCTTTTATTACTTGCCTTTTTGTTTTTTTCGCGCTGCGTTAGGCAGTTCTCCGAATTCCTTCCATACGCCACTTCATGTTGATTCCCTTAATTCTAGTTCCACCGTTCATCTTCTGAGTTCGTCGCTTTTCCGCGGAAACGTTTTTTTCTCTTCCATAGTTGCGCCCACCCTGCCCCCTCCCCCCCCCCCACTCCCAAGCTGAATTATCTTTTTTTTTGGGACCTTATCTTGTCTGTTCTTTGCTCCTGACAGAGACCGAGCGTTTTTGCCCCTGCGACCTCCTCTCCTTTCTTTCCACGCCGCCATTCCCGGTTGCCGCTCCTCCCCTTCCAAAGCCAGGTTCCCACGTTCAAACCAAGGTTCAAGTGCGGTGTTTTGCTTTAGTATCCGTTTCTTTCTCATCCTCCCTGCCTTTCTGATTCTTGGTTCTTTCAGGGTTTCTGTCGTCGTCCTGTTTTCTCCCCCCGGTTGTGGCGGTTTGGAAACTTCTCCTTATTGGTGTATTTTTTTTTTCAAGTTTGATCCTTTTTTTTTTATTCTAAGCCGTTTTTTTTTATGATGGTTTCTTCTTGCCCGGCCCGTACATATCTGAACCCATATGTTTTACCCGAGCGCCTCGGATGACTGTTCCAATTCACTCGAGGAATTCCAAGCATTTCCGAGCACTCGTCCCCTCACTTCTTTGTCCTTTTTGTACTCTCTTCTAGACTATTTCCTCCCTTTTGGTGAGAGCGCTCAGGTCTCTTCCGAGACTGTCCTTCTCCTCTGATGCTGTTCCTCAATCTTGAGTCCGCTCTTGATGGGTCTGAGTTTTTCCTCCGAGGCGCTTTCAGATTGGCCCGCCTTTCCCTTTTGCCGCAGGCGACCCCATAAAGACCTTGATAAAACCATCCCCTGATTCTAGCCCTCTCTTTGTCCCCAAAAAAACCAAATCATTCTTCTTTCCCCTCCCCCACCCCTCCTCCCCTGCTTTTAGATCTTGCAACACCTGCTATCCTCCAGGCAATCGCAGGGTCGTGCTTTCTCCCCCTTTCTATTATAACCTGACCCACCTGACACCGCATTTCCTTTTGTGTGTGCGCCTTGTGGGTATTTGTAGGAGTCAAGCGATGCGTCTTTTCCCCTCTCTTGTCTGTTGAGTTAATGCTTATTCAATCCTTCGCCTCACTGGAAGGATCAGTTCCACTCACATATACTTTCCCAAGCCAATCACTTACTGGTTGGGAGTTCGGGTGGTGCAGGTGGCTGTTTCTGCACGTTCGAAGATCTATTTTAAATCTCCTCCAGAACTGCGCCTTTCAATCAGATTCGTTTTTTTTTCGTCGTGCTCCCCTTCAGACTTTGGCTCTTTTTTTTTAAAAACCAACTTCCGGATCCGTCCGCCGGTGTAGATTCTTCCGAATTGGGGTTCAGTGCTCCCAGGGTTTTCCTCTCCCACCTTGGACCACTTTGCTCCTTCAACAAAAATCGTTTCGTGCCGCCGCTTTTTTTTCCGCTGAACTCCCGGTTCATTTTTTGATGCTACTTTTGATCTTCCCAACCACTTCTACTTGCTTCAGGGCGTTATGCCGTTTGAAACTACTGCAAAATGCTCTTTTTTCCCTGAGCCTGGTTAGCTCCCCTGTCCACCACTCCAGCGGAAAATTATTCGACTCCCCAAGGTTCCCGTCCCGTCTTTTTTGTCAGCCGCGATTCTTCTTTCTTCAACAACTTTTCTTTGTGCTTGACATACAGTCCCTACATGGTGAGCAAGACTTCCGACCAAACGGACCATGCGTCTCTCTTGATTTCCCCCTTTCCCCCAGTCCCCCAGACGGCATCAGAAACCATCAGGCCCGGTGTTATATCGCCGGCTCCTTCCACGTCAAGTTCGCGTTTTGAACCTTTTTTTCTTTCCTCCCCCTGATCGCCGCTTGAGGGACGACCTCGGCGATAATCGCTGTAGTTCCGACTAATGGCGCGGCTTTTTTTCTCATGCGCAATTCGTGTCGGTATGCTTTTTCTGAGGTGTTTCTTCCCCGTCGTTTCTTTCCGTTTTGCGCGTTTCACTCTCTTCCTTTTTGCTTTGCTTCTCCTTGATTTTTAGCGTTCTTGCTCGCCGATTCGCGATTATGTCCCTACCTTCGATTTCCGTTGTCAAGCTGGTCCCCTGTGTGTCTGCCCAAAATTTCCTTGAAGCTTTACAGCCTGACCGCCGACGCTTTTGTTAGCCATCTCCCCATCATGGGTTGGCCTTCCTTATTCTAAGCGAAGCGATTGGTCCGGATGTTTCGTATGTCTTCGATCTTTCTTTCCCCACACCCCCATTTCCGTTAAAGGCTCCCATTGATGCCCCCCCAGAGCAAGTAGTTTTTTCTACTATTTTTGCGTGTCGTTCTTCGGAATCTTCGTTTCTTTCAAGTGGCAGGAGCTTTTACTCCATTCATGTGGCTTGGGCCTATCAGTCCAAGGGCACACCCTTCCGTTCCCTTCTTCCCCCTCTTGCTTTACCTTAAATTTCCGCTAAGTGGGGTGGGGCTGCGAAGATCGTCTTTACCGCTGTCGCGGTGCGTTTTCAGCTTCCCGATTCTGATGAGTTTAAAGTCGCCGTGCCTCCGAAAATTCCGCACCTTTGGCTTTCCCTCTCGTTCCCCGACGCTCCTTTGATGCGGCGAGCTCCGTCGGTTCGAACACCCAGCTTCTGGTAACCTCATCTGCGGTTAAACTGCGAGGCGGCTGACCTGAAATATCCTGCCGCGCTGATGGCCGAAGTGTTCCTGTCGCGTGCTACAAGTCAATTTCTTCTCGCTACTCTATTTTCCCCTGGTTTTTATTCCCTCCCCCCCTTCCGTTCTGGTTGCAATGCGGTTTTCCCATCTCACCCCCCCCCTCCACACCCCAAAACTCTTCATATTTCGCTTGTGGGCTTTTTTAAACTCCTCCACGCCTTTTTTCATATATCTCTTTTATTTCTCCTGTTGTTGTTTCGTCGCGATCCTTCGGCTTTCGTGTATCCCTTCCAGTCTCCCACAAGCTCTTTTCGTTCTTTAGGCATTTTATTCAACCTCTCCCCTCTACTTTTAAGTTGACTTGGTTTTTCGGTACTCACGGCCGATTTTGAGTTTTTGACCCTAGTCGTGTCGAGCATATGGTGGTAGTTCTCTTTTACCTTTTTAGTCTTCCATTTCTCGGCTCTTCGCGTAGCGGCCCGAAATCTTTTTCAGCTCCCCGCCTCCTTCCGTATCAGTGGATTTTCCTGGTTTTCCGGGGTTGTTTTCCGCAACGACGAGCTAGTGATATCGAGAATATTCTTCGGCGAACGCTCAGTTGCGTTCACCCCCTTTGATGTCTTGTTCCCTGCGGACAGTCGCGGGTTCAAAATCATCTTTGTTCCCTCTCTCCTCCCCGCTTCACTTTTTCCCCTTTCGGATTTGAGTTACGAGCCACCACTCCACATTGTCCCCCCTCTTTTGCCGGTAAGCAATATCAAGATGGCGTCCGGTCGATTGGTGTTTTCCATCAACATGTGAATGTATTTTGACACCGCCTTCTTTCCACCTTTTCCGCCTTCTCTTCCTCGCATTTCATCAACCGACCGCACCAGCCGATTTCGAAGTCTGAGTTTTTTTTTTTGCAGCAATTTATCACTTCAAAAGCGCTCGGAGTTTTTTCGTCCCATCGACCCAAGTTTCCGCATTCTTTCTTCCCCCTTCTTACAACCTGCTTTTCTCTTGGATCCCCCTCCACACTCAATCCCTTACGCACGGTCCGTTTCGCTTCCCTCTGGAAATTTTTTCATCGCCAGGCCTTTGTTCTTCGCTTCATCTTCTCTTCGGATGTATAATCTCCTCACTCTTCGGCAGCCCCTTCTTTGGGCGATTTCCTTTTACCCTCGAGTCGAATCAGTGAGTGAACACGTCGAAATCCCGGGCTTCTTTTCCGGACTTTCCCTTTTTCGCACACCTCTCGACACGGATGGTCGTCTCCTCCCCTCCCTGCCTTTGTTTTCCCGTAACCGCGAGTTACTCCTCGGAGGCAAGTCTTTCTCTTTTGTTTCTGCGAAGGTGCCTAGCGATTTGAGTAGCCCGGTTTTTCTAGAGGCTTCCCCCCCCCTGGCCCCCTTCCTTTTTTTTTCTCTTTTCTTTTTTTTTTTCTGGATTTCCTCAGATCTCTTCCTCCTGGTTGTTTGACCCCTTCCCATTCTTCCATCCTGTTAGCTGAGGAGATGTCCTAGGTTTTTAAAATTTGTTATTTTTTGAAAATGAGTTGAATACATGCCGGGCGGCTCAAACCAGCAATTGCTTTGTTTGCGCTACTGTGCCTCTGTTTCTGGCTCAAGTCGACATCGAAACAGTTTTTCTTTCTAGTCGTTTTTCCTTGCCTGATTGGTCGTTGTCTAACTTCTTGATGCGAGGAGCAATTGCATTGGTTTTGCCTCTCAAAATTCGTGAGCAGTCCTTCCACAGTGCGGTGCGTTCCACGCTGTTCGGTCACTTCTCTTTTTTCTTTGTCCTTTTCAGCGTTTCACTTTTTTTCCTTCGCTTGGAGCCGCCCCCTCCCCCGGTATCGCTCCTCGTCTTTTCGGATTTTTGCCCCCTTTTTTTCCAGCGCCGTTTTGGCCAGTTCTTCCGAATTCTTTTGATCCCCTTCCTTTCGATGTCGCTCTGCGTTGCCACCCGTCAGTTGGTCCCTTTCTCAGGTTTCTCTCACGTCTAGTCGTCCCATCTTTTTGTTCACCTACACTGCCCACTTCCCCACCGTCCTTCCCTTCGATTTTTGGTTATTTTTTTTTTATTTTTTCAGTTTTCGTCCTTCCTCGCCTGTCTGTTTCCTCCTTCATGCGCGCCAGGCGAAGAGGTCTTTCCCCCAGCCTATGCGGGCGTTTGACGAGCAAATGGCACGCCATGTGCGCACACGGAAACCGGGAATTTCCGGTGGCAGTGTTTCGTCAGGTCCCTTAGTCCTTCGCAGGACGCTTTTCGATTCCTGGTCGGCTTCTCGGGTTTTCCCTCTCGTCTTCGCTTTCGCCTTTTTGGTTTTTTTGGAACGGTCCAGTTCCCCTTTTGATTTTTTTTTTTACGATGTTGGTGAAGAGTTATTTTTTTTCTTCGGCTTTCTTCTTTTCAGTGCTGCGGCACGTTTCCTCTTTTCTCCATTGAAGAGCGTCTCTCTTGTTCCCATCAAGAAGCGGCCCCCCTTGGACCGTACCAGTCATAAGAATATGGATCTATTTTGTCCTTCTCGTCGGCGAACAGCCCTTCCTTTTT
>Ga0179593_1271297_pt1 | contig 13739 bp, 18 predicted proteins | sample CZODoug2_1_08_16_FD_185931 | JGI IMG/M metagenome (GOLD analysis project Ga0179593, IMG submission 185931) | Vadose zone soil fungal communities from Angelo Coast Range Reserve, California, USA - CZODoug2_1_08_16fungal (PacBio error correction) | ecosystem: Environmental > Terrestrial > Soil >... | reverse complement strand
CGTTTCATCTGGTCAATTTTTTGTTACTCCATTTTCTGCGATTTTTTAACAGTAGCAGCGCACACTTTAGTTGTTTCCTAACGGGTGCTCTTAGGGTTTGTTGCCTCGCGTCGTCGTTTTCATTTACGGCCTCTCTGGACCATGTTTAATCCCCCATCTGATTTTGCCGGTATTCCGATTTCTCCGGCTTTCTCAGGCATCAGTCGCTGCGGCAGCGCACATTCCTTCAGCAGGTCGGTTTGATTTCGCCTTTGCGTCCTTCTCGGCGTTCAGCCGGCGGCCAGAGTCGATTCCCCTGATGGCTTTCAGGTTTTTTTTTTCTTTTAAAACGCCATCCCTTGCTAGAAGACTGGTGTCCCCTTCAGTTCCTACACCTTTAGATGTGCCGGCCACGGGCACTGGCCATCATGCCCTCTCCTGGGAGTCTTTCGCAGCCGGGGCGACTCTTTTTTCTGCTCTTTCCCGCCATTGCCTTGACCCTTGAATAGCCTAGGGTTAGTGCCACTTTCTTTTGATATGATTGCATCCTTTTCCCGACTTCTTCCTGCTAGACCTGCGCTGGTCATCGGTGAGTGCTGTTTTGTTTTTTGCGGAAGTTTTTTCCCCTTGGTTTTTCGTGGTGATTCGTATCTTCCTTCTGTGGCAGTGGCAGTCAGCATGCGTGATGTTTTGTTATTCTTTTTTCATCCCCCTGTCGGGCGGTCCCCCGCCCTTTTTTCTTTTCTACTGCCGACTTGCCTTCTTCTATGTCCTGAAGTATTGGGATACGCTACCTGGATGCAGATAACTAGCTCTGTGTACCTTGCCCTTTCTCGGCTCCATCACAAAGTGTCACCCTCCCTTGTGCTTTTCTACTTCTGCTGGCTTTTTTTTTTGATACTTTTCCGTGATTTTTTCTACATCGATCCCCCCCCTCCTCCTTACGCCCCTGATAGTGAGGCGGAGTTTCGGTTTGATCCCTCCTGGCAGTATCTTCTGGTTTCCGGTTTTCAACCGCCTCACGAGCCCGTCCTGACTCTGGTTGTTTTCCCTTTTAGGCCGTACGTTTTGGAATTCGAGCATATCACGGCGGCTGTTTTTTCTGCCACGTCCCCCCACGCAACCTCGGTCTTCTTTTTGCTTTTTCCGTACTCCCCTGCCCCCTAATGGGTCACCGGTTTCCCCTTCCCTCCCGGTTCCTTGTTTACCCGTCCCCCCGCGAGCTCTTTTTTTTCTTTTCCCCTTTGTCCCCTTTTGTCCCAGGCCACGGTGAATACCCCCCCCCATCGTCCTGGGTTTGCAAGCTTGGATCGACTTTTTCTCCCCGCTTCTGTTTCGGCTGCCACCTTCCACCGTCTTCTTCCTTTCCCACCGTTCTAAGAAGAGCTTTTTCAATGGAACTTAACCCTTCTTTTTTTCTTTGCCAACTGTCAGGGTGGCCGTCAGGGTTGATTTCTGACCCTCCCCTTGGCGGCCTTTTTCAGTTTAACTTACCCTCCCAGCAGTCCGTTCGCTTTCTTCGCCCCCTGTTTTTCGGGAATCTTGGTACGTTTTCCCCCTGTTCGGCTTTTTCTCAAAAGACATCGGATTGGCTGACCCCATCTTCGTTGCGGGTTTAGTATTGGTTTTCGTCGCTTATTTTACTAAAATTCTGCCCGTTGGTCGGTTGTTTAAACGGCTGACTTTTCCGATAGGTGCGGAACCGCTCTCTTTTTCTTTTTGCCCAAGATTTCGGAAGGATTGTCATTCGTGTTTGAGTTCTTCGCGTCCGAGTCCCTTTTGTAGGAGACCTAAGTGGCGCTTGTCCCCTCCGTTCCTCACATTTTTTCCAGTAGTAGCGCTTTTTGTTTTTTTTAGCTCCCGCGTTTTGCTCTGACCTGGCCTGGCGCGCCGAGCGACGCGCCTGGCAGTCCTTTTGCTGAATTGTCGGCCTCTTTCCTGCAGTCCTCTGCAAGAATTTCCCCCATTGCATGGGAGGAGTGAAGTGGTTTCCCTTCGGCGACTCGCCGGTTTCGTTCTGTCAGTGGAGAAATTCAGGGTTGGTTTCGCTCGGTGCAGAGGTTTTGCTGTCGCCTCACGGACGCTTTCTTGTGTTGCGTGTTTCTCTCCTTGGAATGCAGCCTTTTTCTGGTCAACGCCCTCGCAAGTAATTCTCTTTCTCTTTTTCTGTGATTGTGATTTTTGTCGGCGGTTTGTTCTAGGTCCTCTTTACGTGTCTTTCATCTCTGATACGTTCCAAAGCGTCCTCTATTTGGGTGTAGGCGGACACTTGGCAATGGCTTTTCTTACGGACCATTCCTTGTCATATCTCGTTTTTCCCCCCCAGATCCGTCGGCGATCGCTACCCCGCTTATGTTGATGTACCCATTCTTGATGGCAGGCGTATGTTTCCGTCCCCTCGTTGCATGGATGTCGGAGACGGATTTCGGTCTTGATTTCGACGTTTAAATTCTCCATTTTTCTTGGTCGACCCCCGCGGTTTTTTGGCCGTTTGTAGTTGATTGTGAGCATTCTTTTCTGATCGCGCCCATGATCGGTTTTCCTCTCTTGACGCATGGCCCGACCGTTTCCCCTCTTTCCCCCTCGCCCCGGGTTTTTTTTCCCCCTCGAATATCTCTCTCCTTTTTCCCTCCCCCAGAGTACGGTTTTTTGTGTTGCTGGCTCTATCGTGTTAGCCGAGGGCGGCCTCTGTTGTTTTTTGACTGCGTTCGGACAGGCCTGGCTTTCATCCTCTCATCTCGTCCGTCGAGCGCATTGCTTCTCCACGTCCATGCTCACCATCCCCTCAAACCCCCGGCCGCGTTTTGGTCCAGCCTTCCTGCGAAACGTGACCCCGCCGTGTCCCCAAGCTGCGAACTCCCGGCGTTTCCCAATAATCCCCTTTGCGACACTGGAGAATATAAGCAGCGAATTTCCACCACTCCCCTCAGAAGCGGGGAGCTCTCGCTGACCGGTCTTGACCCCTGTTAATTTAACCAGTCCTGCTGGTGGCCCGTCGCGCCCCCGCCAGTTGATCAGGGCTGTCACGCCCTCCTGGCAGTGAGATTTGCGATTCGCGCTTTCCCTCCCCCCACAGAGTCTCGACCTTGCACACCATTCATCACAAGCCCCCTTTCCCCCGATTCCCATTTTCTGAAGAGGCCTGGAGGATGCTGTTTTTGTCCTTGGCACAATTGCTTCTTCCTGCCTCTCGTCCCACAACGCCCCCCCCTTCCCTCGTACCCGGCTGAGGCGTTCGCTGCAAAGCGCCCCGCTCCCCTCCCTCCCCCAAACCACACCTTCAGTGCGCTTTCATCTAGCGGCGGAGGTGGCCGATGGTCTTCCGCGATAGTCCTTTCCAATTTCACCATGCCTTCCCTAAGTTTTCTCCTGACTGCGCATGCTCCCAAATTCTTTCCGGCATCAACGGCGGCTCTTGCTCCCCAGTCCTTCGAATTGGGTGGGGTTTCCAGTGAAGCTCAAAACCTGATTCCGTCGCAAACTCTTCCCCCCCCGACAGAGAGGCATACTTGGAAACCGGGTAAAATTAGAAATTTACCATCTCCGTGGCTCCGACAAGATTTCTCATCGAGCACCCTTTCCCCACACCGCTGCCACCCTAAGGACGATTCTGTTCCACAGCCGATCCTTTTTTTTCTCCTCCTCTAGTTCCCGATTCCTATTTCACCCTACCTCACACAGACAGGCTTTTGTACCTTCCTGTCTCTTACCAACCAGGGACCCCCCCCCTTCCTCAGCTTGGTAGGATCTTGGTTGGTCGGTTGTAAGCCAAAAGCTGAACCTTGGTTCACCCGGTCCCATTCTTCGCAAGCCCGAACCCTGGGCTTAATCAGACGATGCTGACGTACCTGTTCAGAGACCTTGGACTCCCATGTAGTCTCTCCCCGTCAGTTGCCCGGCCATGTTTTTCTTTCGTTTACATTTTTCGTTCCACCATTGAAACCGCTCTTCGATATTCCCCCTTCATCCCCCGGCCCGTCTGGGTTCACTTTGCACGCCTTTTTGTTCTTCTCCACTTAGATAACGTGCATCCCCCGTATTTAGTCCCACTTTCCCCTGGTTTCCCGGTTCTCCCATTCCGATAGATCGTACTGTTTCGTTCCTGCCCCGAGGTGTTTTTCCTTCATTTTTCAGTCTTCTTTTTGACCAAGTAGTGGTCGTTGAGTCCTACAGCTAAACTCCTTTCCCGGCTCGTTGGGGATTGTCCGGAGCCACTTTTCACGCCTTGCCCTCCAGACGCCCGTTTCCCCTTTCAACTAAATTGGGATAAACACAAGCGGTGACGGTGTATTTTTTTCTTTCAACCTCAGCCTGAAGAGAGCGGCGCGTGTGCACCATCTTGTAACTCATATCCCGCATCTCCGGGCGTCAGGCCTTGTTGGCCTTCTGCCGATTCGCCATTTTCCCGGACCCACACACGTCTCTCATTAGAACCCTCAAACCTCGTGGCCCCCTTGTTCTTTTTAGCGCTCGAGTATTAGCGAATGACCCGAAAGGCCCGCAGTTTCTTCTTTGCTTTTCTTACTTATAACATTCTGCGAGGAAAGATCCTTCCTCACGTCTTCCTGTCTCCCCCCGGTTCGCTAAATGACCGGCCAATAAGGCTTACAGCCATGAGGATCCCCAAACTTCCACGTCCAACCCAAGGTAATGAAATGGTCACGTGGCCTCAGGCTGCCTTTTACATGACTACCGCAGTCGGCTCCTTCCTAAAGACCCAGCCCCCTCTTCCAGACTCGTTACGGCTACCGAAGTCTCCCCTTTTTTTAGGAAGATGGAGTTGGACTAGTCCCCCCTCGGTTTGCACCGCGTCATCAACTTTTTCCAGAGCACTGGCTTTTTTGATTCCCAGTCAGGCAGTACTCCCCCGAGCGAAAGGGACTGGCCCTCTTTACTATTTTTGCTGTCATATTTTCGTCCCCCCTTTTCCTGGCCAATCCCCACAAAATTTTATGCCGGCGAGAATCGACCACCCTCAGGTCTCTCGTTTCAGTGAACAACCTCTGTCCCCGTCGTCCTCCATTGAACTAGACCTGGGCAACGGCCCCCTTTTATCCCCTCTCGCTCCGACTGACTCCGCGGCTGCGACCACATCCTACCAATTGCTCCTTTCTAAGTGTTTTGGCGCTCCCCGACGATTCCGATTCTCAGAGTTGCTCCCAGCGTTCCCCCTCGCCTACCACTAAATATTACTAACAATAATGTGGCTGCACAAATGTCCCGTCTCTACGTTTCCTGAACCCGGAACCATCCGACGCTTCATGGCCTGAGTTCCGATCCCTCCCCCAGTCGAGCCCCCCTTCTGCAATCCTCTCCCTTTTGGCTTTGTCTGTTTTCCTCGACTTCACAAATTCTTTAGCCCGGCTTTCCACCGCCCTCTTTTGACCCCGATCTCTTCTTTTTTTCCCTTTCCCTTCACTCTTGTTTGTTTTTCTTAGATTTCCCTTTCGGTGTTTAATCTTTTCGTTACGAATTGTCGGCGAGTTTCAAAACCAGTCTCAGCGCAAATTTCTTCGTTTGATTCATTAATAGTTTCTCGCGGGCTCTGGATCTGAATTGTCATGAATGACCGATTCGTTCTGGAGGGTTCTTGACTGACTCTCCCCCCCCCGTTTATTTTTATCCCCTTTTTGTTTTTACGCGAGGTCTGCTCCTTTTTATATCGTCCGTGCGGCGGACAGACGCACGATCTGCGTCCCAGTTCTGTGGATCGCTGGGGCTCAGAAGCTGGGTAGTTGGCGCGATCGTTTTCGTGGCCGTTGCCCCTTTCTCATTTCCCAGATGGGAGGGCCGGGCGCTGGGCAGTATTTTCCCCTCCTGCGTTCTTTTCCCTTGAGGGTCGATGTTTAGCTGGAATTAAAATTTTGATTTCTTTCTTGTGACGTCCCAAATGGCCATGCCTTCGTTCCAGGGGTTACGCCGTCTGGGGATGCTTGATATTTCAGGAGATCACCTCCATTCCCCTTCTGACCGTGCTGCTGCGGTTTTTCCCTCCTTTTACTTATTTTCATCTCCTTCCCCTCCCTTTTAGCGCGCCTCCTTGGGATCTCCGCTGTTTTGCTTTCCTTCATGTGTCTCCGACGATGTTTTGCTTGATGTACCGCCCCTCCCTTTCTTTGTTGTCGGTTCAGCCGTGGGTTTTTGCCTTTTTTTTTTCCCTTTTTCTAAGGTACTTGCCTTCATTTCGCGGCCATTTGTTGATACAGTCCGACTTGCCCGGCCTTCCTCGCGTCGCTTCGTCATCCTGGATATGAAAGAGACCCTCCTTCTGCTGGGCCCTTTTTCATGCGTCATCGGGCTCCATGCAGCACTTTAACGGCATGTGTGTTATCCTTCGAGGTTGTTTGTGTTTATACCCCCCCCATTTACATCGATGCGCCCTTAATCGAGACAGCACTTCCTGTAAACCTCCCTCCTTCCTGCTGCTAGGATCGTCCTCCTCTCTCGTTTCTCCTTTTTGACCTCCTCCGTAGCCGTTGACTCCCTTTCTGTTTCTTCCCCAAGTTTTGTCTAAGGGGAAGGCTTATCCGTCTTTCCAGTTCTTTTTGACTTTTTTCTCCGGCCAATCCCCCAACTGGAAACAGCGCTGGAAGAGTTTCGAGGGAGTACTCCCTGTGGACCACTAATTTGTGTAAAGAGCTGCCCCTGGCCCTTTTCTTCCGCGTGCGGAGTCACTATCGCTTAGATAGAATGGTGAGAACCCTTTTACTGGTTCCTTCCGTTGACTTACGCCACGCCCTGTGGACAGCCGTGATCGGGCATTTGTCTACAGCCCACGAGTCAGGGCTCCGCCCTTGGGAAAACCTCGGGACGTTGAGGACCCTGGGCCCTGCTCGCCCCGATGGTTTTCCCCTGGAATTCAACCAGTGATGTAGAGAACCCTTGTCCCTCGTGGGGTACCTTTCGGTTCCCATTTTCCGCTTCAAATACCGTTAAAAGCATGTCTTTTCCCCGTCGTTTCGCGCACATTGTGGAGCGTACTGATTTGGAACGTTTACCAATTTTTTCTTCTTTGCTGTCCCAAACAGACCGCCCCTTCTCGGTCCCGGCCTCCTCTTCAGGTTTCTCTGGGTTGGCACAATTCCCGAGTAGTGTACTTACCACTCTGCTTTTTGTGTGTCTTTTTCCCTGTGAGCATAGTCAGAACGGGTGACCCTCACATCTTCCGTAGCTGGTATGTACCAAATCCCTCCGGCCGGATTTGAATCCTTTTTTTGCCCAGGTTTCTCTCTTTCTTGTACTTTGTGGTCCTCCTTGGTTTTAACTTTTCGGCACTGTTTCCATTTTTCGGACGAGTTTTGAGTTTTCCGATTGACTGCGTTTTTTTATTTATTCCTGGACTTGTCGTGTGTCTTCCTCGCAGTCGCCCCTCCTGTTTTTTTCTTGCCCGACTGGCGAGCTTTCCCTGCATTCCTCTTCGGCAATTTCTTTATATTTTGCAGGCTATCGGGGCGTGCACGGGTAAATTTCCCGCCGTCCACTCCGTGTTGAGCGCACTGTTGTTTTTTTTTCCGCTTTTTTCTCTTTTTCTAGTTTCTCTCCCTGAATAAGCGGCCGCTGTGGTGGCTGTTTGAGAGCTTCGGCCTTCCCCCCTTTCCCCTGGTTGTCACCTGGGTCCAAGCAAGGCAAGTCCCCGTTCCTTTTTTTTTCCTTTTCTTTGCTTGTTTTCCAGCGTTTTTTTTTCTGCTAGCTCTTCCTTGTTCTTGGAACGCTTGAGTCGTCCACAAGCGACCCTCATCTTTGGGTGTCTTCTTGGATGAAAACTTGGGGACTGGTCTCTTCTTCCCGATTCTGTTGTTTCGCGCGTGATTCCCTTCTTATCCGCTCCCAGGCTTTGGTTATCCTGTTTTCTCGCTGGCAGATCTCGTCTCGATGTGGAGTCTGGATGTCAGGATTTCCCTTGCATTTCAGGCTTTTTCACCTGTGTTTTACCATTTTCGCATTTCCTCTGTCTACACCAAGATTGGAAGTTGCTGCTGGGTTACTCATTGAAGTGTTCTTTTTCCCCCTCCCCTCTTCCCTCTCAGCAACCTTCCGCGATGATGGTATCGATGGAAGATGGTCTCCCCTCTTCCCCCCTATTTCGTCGCCCTCTTTTGATAATCATATTTCCCTCCTAAGTTTTTTTTTTTTTCGAGATATTCTGAGGGGCTCACCCGCCGATTTTGAATGCGGGTGACGCGTTCTGCCAGGCGGACCGTCCGTCTTTTTTCGCCCTCTACACGATATTGTGAGCGTCTCTCATTTTTTTCTCCCGTTAACTTCTTCCCCATCCCTGCAAAACGGTAAACCGCCCCCCTTTTGGTTTTTCTACAGTGCAATGGGACTTTGAAAAAGCCTGACCCGCATGTCCTCAATACCTGCGCCTTGGTCCCCAGAGCTCCCTCTGCGACTCTATTTTTCCCCCTTACTGAGGTCAAAACCATTTTACCTCCCCTACTTTTTTCGACGATCTCTGTACTGTGATGCCCTGCGTCATCTGCACCAAGTCCCTATTTTTCCCGTTTAAGCCCCGCAGTCCCCACTCTTTATTCCCCTTCCGACCACTCCTCGTCTTGCGCTTTGCGTCCCGCGTTCCCCCCCCACCCTCACCTGGAGCCCCTTTTTTCCCCCCTACACCTCTGAAGTCCCCACCTTTTCCCGGTTCCATCTTCCGACGAGGAGGAGGACTGCTGATGGCTTGTGCCCCTTGCTCCTTTGCCCGATGACAGTCCCCGCGTCTCACAAAAGAAAAGCAAGCGGCCCGTCTTCTTAGCTGACACCCCGGTCCCTTTGAAAAGGCCCCCACCCCCCTTGCCCTTCTAATTCCCCTTTACCTGGCGGATTAGCAGAGGTCCTTGACTCCTCTCCCTTTCCCCCATTGGGTCCCAGGACCTTCCGAGCATTCCTGCAGGAAGAGTGGTGGGGGGGGGTTTGATAGCGCAATTTTTTTCCCGGCCCCCCCTGTGGATCGCTCTCCTTTTCCCAAGCTGGAAGCAGAACACCGGCCTCGATTCGAAACACCTTCAGCACGCCCGCTCGCCTCCCTGTTACACAGTGGCAAGTCAGCTCTGTTCCCATTCCCCCGTAGGTCCTGTACGCGCTCAGAAAGAGTCCACTGTCCAACTCTCCCCCAAATTTGCCGATTTCTTTTAGAAAACCTCCCTTCCCCCTCTTTGTGCTCCCCCCCCCCCCCTCCCCCCAATGTCTTATCTTCACTCGGATTTGCTGGAACAAGACCTTCACATTTCACTGGTCCGCTTTGTTTCCCAGACTCGTCTTTCACCATTGCGGACCCTGCCGACAGATGTCCGGTGCCTAGCGGGTGATCTTTTCCCAACTGAAGACATTGGTCAAACCCTGCCCCCCAGACTCGCCGCCCAAAACCCTTGGCTTCCTAAAGAGACACGCCTCTGGTCACGTCTTTCAGCTGAACGTTGCCGCAATGTTGTCCCTACGCCCCCTACGTTCCTTTCAGTTTAGTCGTCCTCTTGGTGTAATTGCCATTTTGAAAACCGACCCCCTTTGCCTCTCGGACTCAATCCCGGCCGAGTGTAATTTTCAAGTCCTTAGCCCCCGCATGGGTTCTCCCCATTCCCGATCAACTATTTTGCAAGTCGATTTTTTGTATCCCCGTGCTCTTTCCCCTGGAACCTTTTCCCCAATTAGATCTCCCTCTCCGGAGTTCCTGTTTCCCGAGCCTTTTCCCCTAAGGCCGTGGTCCATGCTAGGTGACCATCTGTTTGTCTTTTCTTCAGTTAGGCGACGCTTCCTCGCTGTTGTGGGTATTGGTAGGAGAACTGCCCCGCCTTTTTCTATCGTACGCCCGTTCAAGTAAACGACCTATGGGGCCCACCTCAACCCCAACTTCTTACTGCTTCTGTATTTCCCCCCCCTGCGACAGCGCTCGAGACGAGGCAGTCCCCCCTCACTCCCCTCCCTTTTCTTTATATTTCCGGTCGGCCTTCTGGTGTTAATTTCGGCGGCGGCGCCTTCCGTTCATGTCTAAACCCCCCCCCAACCCTCACGCGATGTTAGGTGCCCTCACCTGCGTGGCAATTGGCTGAGCTTTGTTCTCCCTTGTTCTCATTCGTCAATGTCCCCAGCGAGTTTTTTCCTCCAGTCTCCGACCCCTTCTCTTCGAGGCCCCGCAGCGGCCCTGCCCGTATTTTTTTTATTATCATCACGGGTACGAGACATTCCTTCCCCCCATTCCCGGTTCCTCGTTGCGGGTATTTTACACCAACCAGTCCAATGAACACAAAAATCCGTATACCACGTTTCCCTGAGAAGCAGGAAGTTCCCTCATTTCCAAGCCTTTCTGGAGTCCTTCCGCAACGACCCCCACCCGGCACGCTGCCGACCGCCTCTGGCGCGCGACGCTTCAGGGTATCTACCTTTCCCTATTGCTTCCTAACAGTCCTTTTTCCTCAACACCCTCTCGAGCACTGGTCCCTCTGCCCCTTTGGATGGTTGCTGATTCGCGCCGAGTTTTTTCCGGAATAGAACCTCTGACAGGCTTCCCAGTTTGGTTCTGCATGTTCCATTTTCCTTTCCGTGCATAAAATGTTATGACCCTTTAGCATCTCCACGCCGGGTTGTGCCCGGATTTTCAGTTTCAAATCCTTCCCCCGTCGTACCTCACCCCAGCAATTTCAATCTCTTTTTTTCCACGGCCCGCTAAGACGCTCTCTCCTCTCTCCCAGCGGATTCTTTTCCGCGCGACAACAGGCGCGGCAGGCGATCGTGCTCTTTGTCTTTCCCCTCGACCTCTTAATAGCTTCAGAGCCGCCACTCTACTCCGCGAAACCCACTTCCGCGTGGATTCACCATTCTTTAGAGTCCGTCACGAACCGACCCTCCTCCTCCGACATGGAAGGTCCCTTACGAGCCCAGCGCGCTTCCCTCTTCTGCACTCCCCTCCTCCATTGGAGTTGCTTCTGGTTGAAATAGCCTCCAAGTCGTACCTCCCCTGCTTTTTTTCCCCCGGTCTTTCCCTGTCTCTCTCTTTTCTTTCCTCCTCCTTCACGTTGTGGTGGTTTCGCTCTATCTTTTTATCTGTCCGTTTACTTGGCGGACGAATTTTTTCTTTCAACCCCTCTTTCATGGAGTCGTTCTTGCAGATAGGGCGGCGCGGCTTGTCTTTCGCCTTTTCCCCCTTTTTTGAAGCGTTGAGGTCGGGTTTTTATTCATTTTCACGAGGAAATTTTTTTAAGTCCCCTCTTAGGGGTTCCTATTGCTTCTGGACTCCTCTTTACTATCTGAATCGTCGCGGCCTGCCCCTCGCACGATCTGCGTCCCGCGCCTTTTGGGATAGCAGGGTCGCAGCCTGCTTGGTTCTTAGGAGATTTGCCTTCTGCTTCCCTTTGCCCTTCTTTTCCTCTTGCGGGCGGTGATGGTGCAGTGCGTTTGTTCACCCATTTTGCTCGCCCCCCTTCCGGTTTGTGATGCTTTCCTGCATACCATTTCTTGTGCCCCTTCCCCAGATTTTTTACCTTTCCCCTCATCCCCGCTAACTGGGCCAGTGTCGCGCGGTTCCTCTTCGGCTATGACGGCGTCGCACACCGCCATTGCGTCTTCCCATTCCCTTCTCTCGGTTATGAAACCCGTACTGTGCTGATTGGATCGCCACTGCCGACTCCTTCTTCTGAGTGCTGCCCTTGACTATCGGCAGCGCCCCCCTTGCTGGGTCTTGCTTAGGCGCCGCGCTGGGTTCTTGACTTTACTACCGGCGCTGCGAGATGGCCTGTCCCTTTCCCGCTGTTAGGTTAGTGACATTTTTTTTTGTTTTTATTCCTTAGTCTTTCTCCCTTCTGGTCCCTTTCTTTTCTCGAGCTTTTGATACATGACGCTTGCTGCCTTCGCTGGCTCGCCCTCTTTTCTTTTGATAAACTCTCCTGGATGCTAGTACCCCTCATTTGGTTACCTTTTTCATGCGCTCCTTCGTTACCCATTGCCAGCCAAGTGCCCCCGCAGGTGTGTTTCTTTCGCGTCCTTTTTTTTTTGATCATGCCTCCTCTTAAGACCCGCTCCTAAAGAGAGAATCCCTGCTTGTGCCCGCCCTCTAGTGTTTTCGTTCGAGTTTTTCCGCAGCATTCTTTTCTCTCGCGATGTTTCCCCCATGTGTTTCACTGCCCGCATCCGCCTGTTCTCCTTTTTAGGCCCAGGGTCTGTACGGGGAAACTTGGCTCCCCTCTCTCCCCCGTTTTCATTTCCCCCCGGCACCTTCCCCTCCAACAGCGCCGTCCGTCGTGGCTCTGTGGAGTAATCCCCGCCCATGCCTCAGTTTCCACTATTGTACACCTGCCTTCGCCGCTCGGGTGAGCCCCCAGGCAAAGCATTATCTTCCAGCCTCTAATGGGTTAACCCTTTCCCCCCCTTTTGCCCGAGCCCGGCTGAATCACACATAGACTTGGCCCAGTGCGTTCTCCCCCCTCTGGAGACGGCCCCACGAGTCGGGATACTCTTGTTAAAAGACCCTTAGGTCTTTGGATGCATGGTCCCGTCGCCGCCGGTTTCATGGGAACCTTAAACTCTGCTGTGCGTGGCCAACTGCCGTTTCTGAGGGGGCTCTTGGACGAACCTGTTGCAGTCCCTGTTCCTCTGACTAACTTCCAGTCGTTTTCCCCGAGTTATGTATGCCCATTTTTGTTCTTTTCCCGTGTGGCCCCTTTCTGCTTTTGGAGCCACCCCTTAAGCACCGTGCTCGTCACGGCCCCATTTTCCTTCCTTTCTGCGGGTGGTCGACTCGTCTTGTTAATCCCCCCGGATGATTTCACTTTCTGGCTTTTTTTCCCGGTGCATAGCCCGAGAATTTTCTTTCAAGTCTCGCTCTGAGCTCTCCACAAGCAATTTCCGTATTTCCATGTTTTGCATTGACTCTAGTATCGGGCGCTGTCGGCGAATATTTTGCAGGCTTTCAAGCACCCGCGTACGTCCTTTTCCCAGTATTAGCTGAGGGGTTTCGCGTTTTCCGTAGACCCTTCGTGTTGCTGCCTTCAACTTGCTCGCCCCCCCTCGCGGAGAGACGCCGTTGTTTTTTTTTTCCTCCGTCCGAACTTGCGTCGATTATTCTCCATCCTTCTCCCGGTCCAATTTCTTATCCTTTTTCCTCCGGTTTGTCCGCTCCCCTCTTCGAAATACGCGGACTATGTATTTGTGCTCGCGGTGTTGGTTGCTTTTCCTAGGTTCCGATTTGAGCACACGCCTCAGCGGCGTTGATTTTTTCGGTGTGATGACCTTCTTGACGTCCCCTTTTACTGTGCACCCTACCTTTCAGCTTCCCTCCGCCTCTAGAGCTGGATACCCTTTGATGTTGCTGGTGCTGGCAGAGTGTGATGCGATGATTCTTTTTTCGTGGTCTTGGAAAGCGCTTGAGCCTGCAAAAGCGCACGACCGATGTTGTGTTCCCTTCTGGAACCATCTGTTTTGTTTCTGGTCGCTTCCCTCCCTTCGGACTGTTTCATATGAATTTTTAGATCGTCGGCTGATCGCTACTTCTGGGTGGACCTGGTTTCTATTAGTTAGCGAAGAGTACTCCCTTTTTTCAGCCTTTTTATGTCTGTTGACTACGCCGGATGGCATTCTTTGTTCTTTTTTCACTGCGCATGGCGCATTTCTCACACACTCCTCCCCCCCCTGTGGCGTTTGGTGCCTTTGTGAAGCATGACGTGGATTCCACCTCAGATCGCCTCTCACATTTCCCCAGAGTGTGCCTCATCTTTTTCGATGTTGCCGTAACGGGTTTCCGCTCGCGCCCTCGGATGTGTTTATCCCATCGA
>Ga0179593_1258745_pt1 | contig 13739 bp, 15 predicted proteins | sample CZODoug2_1_08_16_FD_185931 | JGI IMG/M metagenome (GOLD analysis project Ga0179593, IMG submission 185931) | Vadose zone soil fungal communities from Angelo Coast Range Reserve, California, USA - CZODoug2_1_08_16fungal (PacBio error correction) | ecosystem: Environmental > Terrestrial > Soil >... | reverse complement strand
TCGTCCCTTTCGGCTGTCTCTACACATCGGTCTGTCCCCCCCCGTGGGCAGCGGCCCCAAAGGGCTTTTTTGACCCGTCTGAGTCCTTGCTTTGTTTCTTAAGGTTCATTTCATTGTCCTTTTTTCCTCTCCTTCAAACCAGCGCCCTCTTCTTTCCATGCGCCACATTCCTTTCCTATTCTGAAGTACATGAGGATGCCTTGACGACTATGAAAAGAATAAGGAAAGTCTCTTTGGCAGATGCTCCGTTTTCTCCGCTCTGGACCAGGTCCCCCCCCTCTTTCCTAGGTGGCTTACCAGACGTCCCCGCCCAGCTTGAGCCCACCCAGCCCCTCATACGGCCTGACTTGACTCTCGTTTTTCCTCCTGGAATACCGCTCAGATCCCGTGGGCGCAATGGTCCCCTCCTTGGCCGATAGGGCAGCCTCCCGCGCGTTATTGAGGTTCTTTTTTAAATCATCGCCCATTGGGTCCGTACGCCAAGTGCCTTTATTTTCCGAAGTCTTCCTTTTCAAGGTTAAAAATTGCAATAGTAAGCCATTTCTTTTTCTAGGCTCTTCCTCATTTTCATTCGCTCTCGGACGCTTTCTTTCTCCCAATAAGATCCCTTCATCTTCCTGAATTACAGCGGCTCCTCTGCCTTTAGATTCCAGGACCCAAGTGAGTCCTTCACTGGCTTTGTATTAGGTGCACTGGAAGTCTTATTTCTTTCCCTTATTGCTATGAACTTTTTCCCCAGGTCCCCTTCCTCGGTTTTTTTCATGGTCTTTCGTTGGCGCGTGCGCAAGAAGCTGGGAGAAGCGTTTCGCTAACCTCGCCGACTAACTCCCTTTTTTTGCTGGCGAGGTTGCCCCCTTTATCCTTTTTGGAAGCTGTTGCCTTTTCTTTTTTCTCCCTTCCCCCTTATCCCTATATCTTTTCTTTTTTTTTCAGAGATCTTCTCCGGCGCCAGCGCCCTCTGCCTCAGAGACCCTTAAACTTCCTTCTGCTGCCGCTTTCGTTTTCTGCATCTCTAGCCGTCAAAGGGGAACGCTTTGCTTCCTGTTAGGATATTTCCTAGTCCTCCGCTTTGTCTCCCAGCTTTTTGACGTCCTGCGCTTGTTTATTGTCACTCTTATTTTCCTGACGACCGTTTAATAATGCCTATGTGAGAATCGGTAAGACACTCTCCGTGCAAGGTTCAAGCCTACCTGCGTGCGGCACAAGGAAAGTTTTACCTTTACCTAGTTTAGGCCCTACGGCGTCCGTTTTTTTTTCCCTTTTTTTCGCCCCGTTTCGGAGGGCTCTCATCTGTGCACCGACGGCAGCTAGCATGAGCGCCTCATGATGACCCCCTTTTTTTCTTTTTTTTTTTGAACTTTCATCTCCCTTTTTCGGGGGGTACCCGTCTCCCCTTTTTTTCTAAACCGTCCTTTAACGTACTGTTTCACTCCTCTGATTTGCGGGTCATCTTTCGTTTGCCCTGGGCTTCCAATTAGTGAACGTCTAATCGCCCCGGTATTCCTTCCGCTTTTCTTCTTGCTCGTTATTCCACGACTCCCTTACCAACTTATTCCGACAGGTATTCTTGTGATTTTGCTTTCACCGCTGCCCATTGTAGGAGACCAGACTATATGTTCTCACCCTTCTCGGCTTTCACATTGTAGGTAGACAAAAAGCCTCCCCAAGAATACCTGGCAGTACCCACTTTTCTTGATGATTCTTTTCATTCCTGTTTCCCTTCTTGGTTTTTCCAATCAGGTTATGCACTTTTTTCTTCCCTTTGCCAGCCGTGCTGGTCTTATTGGATTCTTCTTTTTTCCACCCCCGCTTACTATCAACATTTATGATCGATCATTACGCGGCTTGTGGGAGTACCTCTGGTACGCTTACGCATGTTGTTCTCTTTTTGAAGCAGATTTTGCCCATCCCGATGTCGTAACCCCTTTCCCGACACGCCTTCCAATCTTCCTTGTTTTTTTTTTTTTTCATTTTCCTTTTCTTTTTCCCATGTCTTCGAAGTTTTCGTCATTGCTGTTCTATCTTCTTCTCGGCCCGTTTTGGTTGATAACCTTGAGCTTCACTCCGTTTTTCTCGTCCACAATTGTCAAGTTTTAGTCCCAGGTTTCCCGTAGCTCCTCCTATCTTCCCTTTTTCCCCCTTGACGCTTGCTCTTTTATTAGATTGTGAGTATTTCAAGTCTCAACTACCTGTCGCTGAACGAAGTTTAAAGGCCCTTTTTTCCCGGTGGCTTCGTTCTCCATCCCCTTCCATGCATCCATCGTTCCCCCCTTTTTCTCTCAGGTGATCAATGCCCGTTTCTGTCTCTCTTCCTCGACGATTTTCCTATGGCTCCCTTCTCTCGTAAGGTGGTCTTCTCCTATTTTTTTCCTTTGTTTTTCCCCTCTCTAGTGAATTTTGTAGTCTCAAGACTGAAACACTCTTATTTTGACTCTGAATCTCGTTTCTTCCCTTCGTTTGAACCCAAGTTCCCCCCATGGTACCCTCACTCTTGAACCAACGAACGTGCTCGGCAGCCCCGTTTCTTTTTTTCTTTCCTTCACCAGAAAACCCAATCTACGTCCCTTTGAGATCAACTAGGTCTCCCTGAGTTTTCTCAACCGCCCCCTCTCCTCCCACGATTTCCTCTTCCTTTTATGGACTGCTGTTGGTCTCAGTAGAATAAACCCCCTCTCATCTATTGAGAAGGTACCGGATTTCCGATCTCAAAAGAACAGTTGCCTTCCTTTCACACCCTCTCCTTGTGTCCCTAGTCTTAATTGGTGACATCGCTCCTACCTTTCTACAGGCATCCCCTTACCTTAGTCCCCCTCCCTTGACATCCAAGACCATCATCCTCCCTTGCATGTCCAGTAACCTTGGTTCTTTTTCCCCCCCCAACACCCAACTTTTTTCGGGGCTGTTCCCCCCCTCTTTCTTACCATGGCCTACCGCCCGCTTTGCACAATTGTTTCCCCCTCTTCCCTTAGTAAGTTTCGCTTTGTGCTGAACCCCATTGGCCCCATTTTTCCCCTCCCAGTTTTTTTTTACGATCTTTTCCCATTGGTCTTTTTTGGCCACCGACCCCGATGTTGGCCTTTTCGCACCCCAGATTCGTGGCGATGCCTTGAGTCCCTGTTTTCCCCTTCCGAAAGTTTTGAAGGCTTGCGCCTTGCGTTTTACTTCAAAGGCGGATTTTTTGGTGGTTTTTATTTTTCTTCTGTGGCCTCTCTCGAGGGGTTGCCTTACATGAGTTACCATTTTCTTCACATTCTCGAGGCGACGTTCCCTCTTCGCAAAGGCGAGAGGTTTCCTTCCAATGGCCCCATTTGTTGGTCTATCTCACGGAGAGGCGGCTTTCAAGCTCTCTCCGTTTTTTTTTTCCTTATTGATCCCGTTTCCCTGGTCCCCCAGAACGTTCCGACAATCGTTTGATAGGCAGTGTTTGCCTTCCCCTTCTCGGATCCACCTCTGGTAGCCTAGTTTTCTTGTTTTAAGACTGTGTCGATGTTCCCTTTTCGCCTGAAGTGTGCCCTTTCCCTTTTGTCATGCTCCTTGGGTTATTAGATGAGAGTTTCCCGCACTTTCTCCGCGTCTCTTTCTGCTTAAAACATTTCTACACCTTTCGCTGCTTTGTTGACCCCTTCTCTCTAAAAACCGTGAAACGCTTTCAAACTCTCTTTTTCAGATTGCTCTTCCTCCGAGTCTTTCATGCCGCATTCGGTCCTTCGCCTCTCTCGTCGACCCTCCAAACCGCGAAAGTTTAGTGTCCCCTCGGTTCCTTCTAGCTCCAGTCTCACCGCCCCCTTCCTTTTTTCTCTTTTTGATTCCTTTCTCTAGTTTTTCCATGTCACATATTAAACTCCGTCCGCTGGTCATTGGTCCAGTAAGATATTTCCTGCTTTTTTTACCAACAGGGACGCGTCTTTTCTCGCACCAATCTTGTATCCAACCAACCTTTTTTTTGAATGGCCACCTAAAAGTCTTACTGGCGCTGAAAACTAGGAGATCCCGCCCCCTTTCTCTTAGTTACAAATGGGGACACTGCTCACTCATTTTTTCCGAATTCTCAGCATGGTCTCATCTTACGTCTTTGGAGCAAGGTTACGCCAATTTTTTTTTCTCTGGACGCGTTTTCGGGCTGCCCACCCCCTCTATCTCGATCGCCTCTTCCCATTTTGAAGTAAACATTATCTGACTTTTGCGTCAATTCAGTTTTTTTTCAGAATCCGTTTGTCACTTTATTTTTATTAATTTCTTTTTTTTAGACTCCCCTCTTTTTTTTCAATGATCCCGGTCGTCGATCCCGCTTCTCCCCTTTATATTTAAACACGTACCTCCCCCTTCACCCCCGGTCGGGGGACTGCCAATTCTGGATTGCCTTTTTTTTTTTTCTTTTTTGATTTCTCCCCCCTTACAGTTCCCCAGACCACTCCCCGATATTTCCTTTTCCCCTTTCTCTATAATAGGTCCCTTTGGAGACCCTTCCAAGAATACCGAATGGATAGTTTTTGTCTTCTGTCTCCCCGAGACCCGCTCATCCTTGATCTCTCCTGGACACGACCATATTTAGTACCCCCTTTCTTTCTCTTTTTCTTCCAAGAAGACCTGCTGAACCGCCAAGTTTTTTCCCTACGGCGACCATCGGATATAGTCAGTTTTTCACCGTGAAACCATGACTCAACCTTTGCCCCTGCTTCTCTGCTACCCTGCTTTTTTTTTCGTTGCCGAGGCCATCCATCCGCTTTTTCCCCATCATCCTCTTCTCCTTTAAGCTCGCGCAAGGGGCCGCCTTCAGGCGTTCCCTTGTTGCCTCACTCTTTTTTATGAGTGAAATTTTGAAGGTTCTTTTTTTTGGCACGAGGATTTAGAGGCCCCCCTATATCGTTTTGCGGAATTATCTTTTGCGCGGCGGATCTTTCTAATCTCGGGCTGGCTTCCGAAGATGGAGACTCGTTTGAAGATTTCCCCCCGCGAGACTTTCAAATTTGTGCCCTTTCTCTGATAGCGGCCACTTTAGTGCGCCTTTTTTTTCTGGAATTGCATGTGCACGTTAGTTTCGCTGTTTTTAAGGACTTGGATACTATTCCCTCTCCTTTGTTTTTGTTTTCTCTCTCTCAAAGTCCCCCCCTTGTCGCCGCATCTTCCCCAAAAGGCCAACTGTTCACCACGAGAGATCTGTGCACGCTCTCTCTGGCTAGCAAGGGACCCCTTTCTGCTTCTTCTAGTTCCCCTCACTCTCTTTTCCCTTGGGCTCCCCCTCTATCTCGATAGTCTTCGATTTCGGAATAACCCCTTTCAATGCCGGCCCACTCCTAGACTAATCTTTTTAACGGTTTTTGATGCGCAGAGACTCCGCCTTCCTTGCCACGAATACATTATTTCCCCAAGGGCCGTTCTTTTTGACGGCCTTTTCCTTCAGCCTACTGTCCGGCAGTCGCTGTTTTTGTTCTCATGATAGGATGTGATCTTCCCATCGCCGGCCCCGAGTCTGCCTATCGGGACGCCTCCTGCTCCCCCTGTTCTTAGCGGGTTCCTTACTTGCTCAGTCTTTTTTCACTCCTTTTCAAAACGTCACTTTTCGCCGACTTTAAACGAAATTTGTCCCCTTGTCTTTTATGCATTCGTGTGACGCGTCCTGAAAGAGTTATTCCTCTACATTTAGTTTCCCCCTTTTTCTCTCTGCACGGTGACGATCTCTTTTTCTATTTTTTTGCACACGATATGACACTCTTTTATTTGGGTTTTTCCGCTCTTAGTCCCTCTTTCCGGCAGAACTGTTAAGTACCCCTTTATCACGGAACGGTGCTTTGCCCCTGGCTCCTCTTAGAACCCCAATTCTTCCATAATCACCGTACCTTTTTCCCCCCGGCGACATGGGCTTTTCTCTCCGACATTTCATTTCCTTCCTTCTCCATTTCCTTTGGTCTTTCCTGGAAACTAGCTTGGGCGGGTTTTTCTATTACCCCAAAACGTCATTATCAAAGGAACTTTTTTCTGCCCCGCGTGACTCCATCCGGGTTCCTTTTCCCCTTCCTCTTTGCCGTGGCCCTCACTGGATCGAGTTTCCCTGACCTTCATCGAGTAAATCTTCATCCCAGACCGTCTTCCCCTGGCCTCACGCCGTTCCAATATTGAACCGCCTTCCCCTTCGTTATTAGTACACCGTTTATTCTCTGTAACAGTTTCGAGCATTCAGTGATCTTAGAGTTCAAGTTGTGTTCTTTTTCCTCTAGCTCAATTTTTGTTTTTTTTTGGCCCCTACCCCTTCCCCTGGTGTATCTTATTTCCTGCAAAATTTTCGTACTTTCAAAGGTTACACTTTCCCTTCTCCGAATCTTTCTGTTTTGCTTAATGTAAGAGTTTCCCTTTCTTCCCTCTCGGTTCTTTTTCCTTAGTCAACTATTCACTTCCTTCTCCTGAATGAATTAACCGCCCGGAGCTGGAGTCTCCCTTCCGCCTCCTGTAGCAGGGCGCGGATATTGTCTTCTCTCGGCTGGCCACCTGTTCTTTTCGCGCTTCTTTCTTTTCTTGTCTAAATCGGACCTCGCCTTTTCTCTCAATGAGTTTGATGTTTTTTAGCGACGTAGTTCGCAGTCGCGCGTTCCTTTTAGAGCAAGAACCTCTTTGCAGCTTTATAGCGTGAATTCCCCCCCCTTCTTAACCCAAAGTCCCTCTTCGCCTGTGACACGCACGGAGACTTTTCCTTTACATTTCCTCCATCCCCTTTGATGCCCTCTACCACCCAGAAAACACTTCCCCGTGGAACAAACTCTCCTACATCCCTTTATCCGATTCCAGGATGAATTTTTACCCCAGTTTTCCCTATCCCCACGATGGCCGCTGCTTTTTACCATTTGCCACGCCCTTTGGCTCCAGTCTCCCCGACTTCCCCGCGCTACCGCTATACTTGATTAAGGGCCCTTTCTCCGTCATTCGTAAGAACTTTATTTCCTCCACCCTCTATCCTTTGCGCTCTTTTAAAGTCTTGCACTCTCCTTTTTGAGACATGGTTCCCTTTTTTTTTCTCTCAAAACTCTCTTTTTCCCCCTGACCATCCCACGCCCCTCCTCATCCTTTTTGCCTTCCGTCTCCGTCTCCAAACCCGCCCCTTGCCAGCCCCCCAACACTTTAGGGAAAGGTGCCCAGCTGTCTAAAAGGAATAATCTGCGCTCCCCCCTCCTTGCTCCCCTATTGCGAATGTTAAGGCCTTTTTTCTTGTTCTGACCATTTCCCCTTCCAACCCCCTTTTGTGTTGTTGTTTTTTTTCCACTGTTGCACGGATGGTCGCGGCACCTGCTCCCCTTCCTCAATCGCATGGCGGGGCGCCCCTTTGAGATAGTTTTCCCTTTTTTTTTATTCTGAACTAGTTTTGTACGGCCCGATTTTTACCTTCTTCTCTGCTTTTGAGCTTCTCCTTCCATTCTTGGCTATGGTGGTGGCTTTTATTTTCATTTTTTTTGGACACCCTCGTTATCCGTAGAAACTGATTTCCTTCTCACAGGAGTCGATGCGACGCTTTTTCCTTTTTCCCTTCTTTTCCCGGCGATGTCTTCTTAAATGCCCCCCCACAATTTCGTGTTTCGATCTCCTTCGACTCTCGGTCCTGAATGGAAAAGAGATGCTCGCTGATGGTTATCTTTTTCCTCTTCTCACAGCCTTCGTACGGGAACTTTTCCAGAACTTCGAATCGTGTCTATAGAGCGGTTTTCCGTTTTCCCTCGGATCCACCTTTCTACGGGGTTAACTAGGAGGCCTATTTGTGTAGCGATTTCAACGGTCTTCTCTCGAGTGATGCCCCTCCTTTTTCTTTTTTCAGTGCGAATTGATTTTTTTTCTTTTGTCGGGCCCTGTGATGTTTCAATGTACGCTCTCTTCGCTGCCCTATCTTTTTTCTTGCTTCCCCGGCGAGCGCGGCTCCTCTTTTGAAAAACAGCCATAGGAGGCCCCCCCTTCTTTTTTCGGCCGACCGGGACTTTTTTGCTCCATGCGCGGGGCCCCTTCCTTTCGCCTCTCGTAGATCAGACCCCAAGTTAACCCCGTGGCTCTTGTCCCATTTTTGGCGCGCGCCAGAGCTTCCCCTCCCTTTTTTTGCTGGCGGTTGGCGGTTGCTGTTTTTTCTGGGGCCTAGTCCCTTGTTAACGCCAACTTTTTCGTGTGTAGCAGTCGATTCGGCGTGCCCTTTTTTGGTCCTTCCCCCCCGAAGTTCCCTTTTTTCCTTTTTCTAGAGACAAAGTTTCTTCCTTTCGCTTGACAAACCAAACTTGGTCCTCCTGTCCCCCCACTACTTCCTTTTTTGGCCTCCTGCCAAATCGACGACCACTCCAAACTTGCTCCGCTCCCTGTTTTTTTCCCTCTCCCCCACGACACGTGTGCCTCCGATCATTCTTTTTCTTTGTATTGCCTGCGTGATGTACTGTTCCCTCCATCGTTGTGCGGACAATAGGGCTGGACAAACCTCCCTCTCGGCCGCCGAGAGGCCACTTTCTACTCCGACGCCTTCCTTTAGTCGTCTCACCCTCTTTCTTCTCTCGGAATCCTTTTGCTTTGAAGGAAACCGCCCCCCTTTATGCCATGCCCGACCCATACGTGCTAAGTCCATGAGGGATTTGTCCCCCTGACTCTGGAAGGAAAGATCATCAAGTATTTTTTTTTTTCCCCGTTCCCCTTCTTCAAGTGTGCTTGCTTTTTTTTCAGTTCTTTTCCTTCAACTTCGTTCTTCAACCGCCTCTCAAATCATTTTTCGTCCAGCCGCGTTCATCCCATCCCCTTGACTGTCCCTAATTTGGCGTCGTGACGCGAATAATGAGAAAGTCTACCCCCCTGCGAGCGAAGGGGCCGACTTTCGTATTTCTCCTCCTCTGTCGGAAGCGCGTCAGTTCCTCTTGACTCCCTTTATCTTAATTACTTTTTACCCCCCTCTCTACCCCAATTGAAGGTTTCTTTTTTCTTAACCGGGTTAAGCCCCGTCAACTTTTCCCCCCTCCAGCATTGAGTCGATTGGGACTTTTCTCCAATTTTTCGACGATTCTTGTGCTTTTTATCCCTCCGATCCTTAGTCAATTCCCTTTGCAATCCAGCGGACGCAGACTTTCCGTCTTCCCCCTCCTTTTCGGCAGTGCCTTGTGCTGCCATTTTTTTCTTCTGCGTTCCTTTGGAGGTGAGTTTTTTGCATCCCCCTTTTAATCTTCCCTTTCCTTATAGGTTGATTTTTCTCCTCTTGGTTTAACCTATAGAGAGTCTATTTGTCAGCACCGCCTCTGTAGACGCGGATGACGAGTCCCTCCTCCAGCCCTTAAGTTCCCTTCCCTTTTGGCGAGCGAGGTCTTCCTCCGCTTCTTTCCTTCTTTTCATTTTCATTTTTCGTGAGGGAAGTCCGTTCCTGTCTTCCTCTTTTCATCCCTTGAGTTGTGATAGACTTCCCCCGTTCCTTGCTCCCTTTCCTGAAGACCTTTCCACCATGATTCCAGCGAAGAGCTTGATCCCTACCTCCCTGTCATAAACTGTCCCGCTGGCTTGGAGATTCCCCTTGCAAATTTCCCTTCCCAGCGTCGGCGCCACTCTCCTTCTCGGCTCGCCGGTGCATATACTTCTCCAGTCCCCTTTCTTTATTTTCAATCTGCAAGGCTTCCCCTCTTACACTCCGCCTGCAAGTCCAGACCACATAACACGAGTCGGCAAGCAAGACTTTGCCTGACTTCCCTGCAGGCCGGTCGGGCGCCTCTGTACTTGCCCTTATGGAGATGTAACCCTTCTCGTTTCCGAAGCCTTTTGCACCTTTGCCATGGTCATGTCTCACTCCTGAGGACCGTCCGCGAATCAACTTTTTCCCTCTTTTCTGAACTTGTCGCTATCTTCCTTTTTTTGTAAAAGAAGTCAATTGTTAGCCCTTACTGGTACCCGTCAGTCTTCTTTCTTTTTTTTTGGACGCGGATTTCCCCCCCCTTCTTTCGTTGACAGGTCTTCTTTCTACGTTGATCTGCGGCTTTTTCCTCTTTTGCTCACGCAACCCTTTTCTTCTTTTTTGTGCTTTTTTCACCTCCTTCTACGATGATCCTGCGGGTTTCCGTAACTCTCTAGGTCCCCTACGTGTGCTTTTCCCCTTTCTTTTCAGCCGTCGTCTCCCAAACCGCCCCCCACTCAAGCCATTGAGTCCACCTAACTTTTTTCTTTTCTTAAGTCCAGTCGTCCGTGTGCAATCTTCTTTTCTTCCTGTACTCACGTGGAAGGCTTGCTTTGTTCTTGCTCTTCTCACCCCGTCTTCCCCCCCCCCTTATGCGCAGCGACTCAAGGCCTTTGGAGGACTGGTCTCAGCTGCCGATTAGGCCGTCCCCTTTTCTCGTTTGCCAGACCGATGGTAGCCCTTCTCCCTTTCTTTAACTTTTTTCCGCCCGCGGCTAGCCCCGTCCTGCGTCGAGTCTTTTAACCTTTTCGTTTCTTCCCTGCGGGTATCCCTTTTTTTAGTTGTTTTGGGCAATTTCTCCTTAATTCTTTGGCCCATTCTAGGCCCCTTTTTTTCCCCCAGAGTTTGACTGCTACTTCCCCTTTTACAAGTCCCTCTTTTATGACGGCGAGTTCGCCGAATCGGGACTGTGCCCCCGTACGCTTCTATTTTGCCCTTAAGATTTTCTTTTTCTTCCCCCGTCTGCAATAGCGCATTTACCCCTTCGACTCCGTCCACTTCCTTTTTTTTGTTCTCTGGCGCGCGGCTTAGACTTTGCCTTGAGGACGGCCATTTTTTTTTTCCCCTATCGGCTGGTCAATGCCTCCCTTCGGCTGGGACGGCGACGTGGCCGCTTTTTCTCCTCTTCCCGGCCCGCGTTTTCCCTCTTTTTTTTCCGCGTTTCGCGCGCGTCGGAAGTTTCTTACATGAAACCATTATATTCTTTCATATAGCGTTCGAATTTCGTCACACCGTTTTTCCCCAGTCCCCCCCAATCGTCGCATGCACAACGTTTTTTCCGGTCTCCCTTCCCCCACTCTCCCCCTTTTATTCCTTTTTCCCTCTCCAAACTCCCCAAAGAACTCTGGAACACTGATGATCAACTTGTCAGCCCGGCGAAGTTCCCTACTCTTATTCCCTCCAAACTCTGTACAGAGGAAGTTTGGATTTCTCACAATTACTCCGGCGTTTTCCTCCGCCTTCCCCTCAGCACCCTCGTAACTCTAATCTAGTGTTTCCCTTTGAAAGTTTTTATATAATTTCCTATTTTTCCGCAAAAATTGGCATGTTACTTCCCCTATGAACTTGGTGAAGTAAGTCGCGTTCTTCGACCTCCTTTTGACGAATGGAAAATCTTTTTTTCCCTCCCCTTCTCCCTTTCCTTCTTTTCACCTCTATGACCCTCCAAGCCCTCCAATAATAATTTGTTACGTAAGACGTGCCAACCTCTTTTCTCCCAGTTCAAAAAACCTTGTCTTTTCACACCCCTGCTGTCACCTTTTAATACATCAGGCCCGAGGAACCCCTCCCTTCCCCTTTCTTGCTCCCCCCTGCCATGAGCATTGTTCCTGACCTCCTTTTTTTCCATTCAATTTGCCCACCTCTCTCTCTTTCCTCCCTTTTTTTTTGATCTCAGATGTTTTAATGGAATGTGTCGCTCCTCCCCTTCCTTCACTCGCATGAGGGGCCTCCCCCTGGCTCTTTTTGGAATGGATCCTTTGAGTTTACCCTTTTTTTGAACTTGCCCCGAAAGTGAAGGCTTCAATTTTTTCTTTGTCGACGACGGCTACGTAAAGCAAGGATTCGGCTTTTGTGCCTTTCTGGTTGGAGGGTAATCTCGAGTCTCAGTGCCCATCTTCCCCTTTTCAAGGAGTCGATGGCGGGACGCCTTTTTTCCCCGAATTGCCCAAAGGGCGCTTCTGTTTCGTTGAGTCAATGCCAATTGCGTGGTTTCTCCCCCCCCCCGAATGAGAGATGGACGGCCGGGCCCTGATACGCTTATCTTAGTTTTTGGATTTCTTCCTGTTTCTCCAAAGCGGCGTACTGAGCCGTTCCCCCTCCTTGAGGTACATCCGTGGAAGATTTCGTGTTTCCCCAGGGCAAATTATCCGGATAAAACCTGGATTTCCTTCAGCTTGGTTGAGACCTTTTTTTTCTTTTTTTATCTGAGGGGCTTCCTTTCTTGAGTGATGAATTTAGCCTTGCCTTTCATTTTTCCTTTGGATTGGTATTGTAGGACATGCTTTGACCCAGTTCTCTCGATGCAAATCTATGGTTTATTTATCTACACTTTTGCGAGCTTCAGTGGGACTGGCGTAAGAGAGCCCCCCACTTTACGGCGCTTCATCTGCCTTTGCCCTTCGCTCCCTTCGCGCCAGGGCGGAATGCGCCAGTTTTATCGTCTGACAGACCAAAGACCGCGCCACCTGTTTTTTTGTAAACTCTGTCGGAAGCATCGCTCAGATTCCTTCCCTAAAATTGCCCTTCGCGGCCTTCGCTATTTTCTCGGTTTCCCTCCCTCCCCTCAACGCAAATCGACGAGTTCCCTTTTGGTCCGCCGTCCGATTTCGGCGCGCTTTTTACTTTCCCCCTTTTCCCATGACCGAAGTGACTGTTTGAAGATTTCTCCCCCGTCTTGACAGCATCCACACCTTTTGCCCTCTCATTTCCAATCAGTTACGTTCTTCTCCTTTTCAACTCGGACTCTTCTTACTTTTTTTAAAACCCCCTGGCCCTGAACTGGGACACGTATCCCCTCCACGGTTTTTGTCCGAATCCCATTACGTGGTTGCTTTCTTCGTGCGACGTTTAAGACCTTCTTTAGGGAATTTTTCCATTTTCTTTGGACAAAAACGCTTGACCTTCCCCCTTTCCCGCATCGGAAATGACGCCACTTACGCTGATTTATGGTCTTTTTCTTGATCAGGAATCCTTTTGCTCTTTTTTTCCCCTACAGAGACCCACGCGTTTTCCCGTCAGGACATGATTCTCTTGCCCCCACAGTCCCTGAGGGATTCCCCCCTTCCTCCGGACCCCCATCCTTCATAAAAGTCGAAGGGTGTGGTTTTTGCTCTGTTTGCAGTGGAGGTCTTCCTCCTTCTGCGGCCCAGGGACCCGCACAACTTTCCTCTCCTGCTTGAAACGCTGGCGCTCTTTTCTTTTTTCCTGTTGAGCCAAAGACCCATTCCTTGCGCCCTTTGCTGTTAATGCCGCGAATACTTCCCTCCTATCACCGTGCGTCTCTTACTATTGCGATTAGTGGACTTTCAATATTTGGAGCAGTCCACTCGAGCCTAAACCTTCAATACGGACCAGTTGAGTACCAGCCCCTTTCCCAAGTTTCCTTTCTTTTACGAACGGATACGAGCCAACCTCTCAGTTTCCCGGAAAACCTACTTCAATTTCTCGTATTTATCGGCTTTTAGCCTGCCGGCGGTGCCTTGACGACCCCCTCCTCCTCTTATTTTGAATTCCCTGCTCATCCAAAAGTCCGTTGGAGCCTCGCGGCAACTTCCACTTTTTTGAAGCCCTCCGTGTGTCCTGTTTATGGGAAAGTGGCCGGAGTTTTGTTCTTCTTTCCATCTGCCTCGGAAACCTAGTTTGGCAGGCACTCCGCGGGGGATGCAGGCGGTATCCCTTTCTCTCTTCTTTTTTGATGCACTCCGCTGAGACGCTATTGCCGATGGCCAGAGCCCCCCCTCCGTCCCTCACTTAAGAGTGAACGTTGCTGGTTTGGTTTGTGTTATGCGAGAGGATAGCGTGCCATCCTCTGCTACTCGTTTGAAGTGCTTCTTTTCCATTCCTCTTTCCGGACTTT
>Ga0179593_1485281_pt1 | contig 13740 bp, 14 predicted proteins | sample CZODoug2_1_08_16_FD_185931 | JGI IMG/M metagenome (GOLD analysis project Ga0179593, IMG submission 185931) | Vadose zone soil fungal communities from Angelo Coast Range Reserve, California, USA - CZODoug2_1_08_16fungal (PacBio error correction) | ecosystem: Environmental > Terrestrial > Soil >... | reverse complement strand
GGACAGCGGAATTCGCTCCTTTGCTCTAGGGTTGGCCTTGCGCTGATATGATTTTCTTTTTCTAGCTTCCACTCTCCTAACCTCAGATAGTATATTCCCCCTTTGCTAATGTCCTCCCTTTATTGATTCGTCTCTTTCCTCGTTCGGGATGGGTCTTACGGGAGCTGAACCGATCGATCCCGCAAGAGAGACTTCCCCGTGTATTTTTTTCGCTGGCGTCTCCTGCACCTTCTTGAATTTTTCCCCCCCCCTTTCCCCCTCCCGTTTCTCCCACCCCCCTAAGCCTGCACTTTGAACGATAATCCTTTTCTTTTTTCCCCTTGGATCCTTTTCCCCTCTTCTCTTCGGAACCTACGGGCACGTTGCGTTACACGACCCTCCTCCCATTGGCTCATTTTTTCTTTTTGCTGCCTCTTAAGCGAATCTCTACCTCACTGCCTACGTGCACTTGGTCCCTCTCCCACCCCCTATTCGCAACATATTTTTTCACTCGCAGAGTTTCGCGACCAGCCCATTTGTCCCCGTGTCTCAAGCTTTAGAATTCGCTTTTCAATGGATCTCCACCGCGGCCGGATTTGGTTATTCCGGACATTTATTCCTTTTCTATAAGTAGTGGGACTGTTCTCCTTCTCAAAGCAAGTTTCGCTGGCGGGGGGTTTGTTCCTGAGTTTGAGCCGGCGTGGTTCGTCCCCCCCCCCCCTTCGCTTTTCCCCCCCTTTCGGTTTGTTTTCTAAAAATGAGCGCTCCGGCTATTTCTTCAGCCCGATTCGTTTTAACCTTACCTTTTGCACGGTCTTCTCTTGGATCCCAATGTGGATTGCTTTTACAGGGCCTTCGCGTCCGCGATTGTTGTAGGCTCTTTTCCAGACTGCACTTTCCCTTTTTCTTGCTATTTTCGCTCACTCGTGTTTCCCATACCGGTTCGGTGTTTTTTACCTTGCGAAACCTGAAATTGCATCTCTCCTTATTTAGCTTCACAGCTGATAGAGAACTCCCTTCGCTTCATTTCTCTCTTCCCCTCATCCGGTTTCCCCAATCGAGTTTTATTTGTCATGGGAGTACCTTCGAGTTCTCTTAATGTGGTCATTGAAAAAGAATCGTCTTCTCCTTACCCTTTCCCCGCAGAATTCGCCCCTTGGACCTGAATTTCTACCCCCCCTTTCTCGTGTTCTACCTATTCACATTTCATTTCCCTTTACTGAGGCCCCAATGAACGGGCGGGAGGCCCCCAATTCTTCCTTCTCACTCCCCCTTCTGCGCGTTTTCCGCGCAGTTTGTCACACCTTGTCCTTCCGATGGTCATTCAACAACATGACGTTACGGCTAGCCCTCGCAAACTTCCCTCTCTTTAGCGCGGCTGGCCCCGTGACCTATTTTCCTTTTGCCGGTTTCACAAACGTGTCCTTTCTTTGGGACAGTACTCCCTTTTTTATGAAATCAGGTTTTTCTGGATCTAAGTTGATTGAATTCCGCTTGGACCGTTGACTTGGACCCCTCTTCTTTTTTCTCATCCTTCTCCTGCCACTTGTTCTCTTCGGCTACCACTACTTTTTTCAAGTCGGATTTCAGGTGCTTTTACTGATCAAATTACCCTTCTCTGCGTCGCTTCATTAATTTTCTCGTTTTCCCTGATTTTTTTCTTTTTTCACCTGGGAACTGATTTCCCATTCTGAACAATGTATTCTCCGGATGTTTTTCTCCCTCCCACGTCATAAGTCTTTTTTCCCTCCCCTTTAATGACCAGATTTGTCTGGAGTGTTCCGCTGCGAACTTTCGATTGTCCCCCCACAAGGACTCCTTCTCCTGTTCTGTCATCTCTGCTGTCCCCGTTTATCGCGACATTCTTTCTTCTCTTCTCCCAAGATCGACGCGGACCGGGGAAGCTATTAAGTCGTCGGGATTCATTCCCAGGCTTTGGGCTCTAGTACCTGAGAAGTTGTGGGCCCTTTTCCCCCCCTTTGTTTGGGCGTTAGCTGTTAACGACGCGACGCTCCCGAGCCCAACTTCCGATCCAACCTGATATATCCAAGGCCTCATCCGTTGATGCCCGTTTTATCTCCCTCCCCTGGGTTTTTCTCTATACTTTCGGACCATTTTCCAGCCCGCAAGAGTTATTTGTGTTTTAAACGTTTTGAAGTGATTTCGTATAATGGTATGCAATTAATTTTCGGAAGGTACTTCAACAATCCCCCCGCCCACACGGGTTTTGCTATTTTTTCCAGAATACCATCTCTCTGCTGTCCCCTTCCGTCTCCTCCACTATGTAGGAGAGTCTCCTGCCCCTATTATTCCCCCTCCCGGTGTGTTCGAGATTTAGCTGCTCCTTGCGGAAGACTCCTGATCTTCCGCCCTTGCGCTCTTGAGCTTCTTCTTTTTCGGGCCTCTGTGTACTCGTGCCCTTTCTCCCCCCTTTTGATGAATTTCTGTTTCTTTCCGAAACCACGATTCGTTCGCTTTCGGCTCCCCCCATTCTCCGACCCCCCCGGTTATCGGCTTTACCTCCCCTTTCCTTCCTCCTTCCCCCGCGCCCCCTTTTCTTTTCTTTCGAAGTTAAACACCCGTAGCCATATAAAGTCACATCCCACTTTATTCTGCCCTTGTTCTTCCTCTTCTTTGGAAGATGAGGGGAATGATGACGTCCCTCCTCCTTTTCAAAGCCCCCCCCCCATCGACCCACGCCACCGCATCGGTCCCCTTTTTCCAAATTCCCTCTGGGATAATCCCATACTCTTGGAAACTGGCTTTAAAAGTATCTTCTTCGATAGTTTTCCCTTCCCCCCCCTCCTTTCCCCCGATTTTCTGAGGCATTTTATGTCGGACACAAAGTATCACAGCATCAGAATGACTTCACTTTTCACTCCTATTGCGCTTTTTAAATACGAATCGCTCCTTCCTCTCCCATGTTAATCCGTGCGTTCCCACCCATCTTGGATTTGTGTTCTTTTCAAATACAATTTCGATTCCTTCATTGTTCTTGCTTGGCCCTTGGGCCACAATAGTCATGACCCGTGAGGAATCTTTTCCCTCTTTTTGGTTCTAATTTGCTCACTTTCTCCCCAGCGCCTCCGCCTACTTCCTTTTACTTCCAGAATATAAAATCGCGCCCCCTCCTTCCCATAAGTATTTTTTCGAACCCTCAGATTACGCACACCCCACCGCTTCACACACGCCCACAGCTCCTTTTCAACCCCTGCCCTTCTCCCCCCAATTCTTGTCTCCCCTTATTTCATCCGGCAGTTGTAACTACAGGAACCCTTTCCCTTTGCTTTCCGGTGCACCAATTTTCTACTTTGTCAACCGGTACCCGAGACAAAGCATGGTTCGGTTTCTTCTGCGCGAGAATTTCCCCTGTTCTTTTAATGAAACACTCATTGACGTTTCCTCTCCCCGACTAAATGATCCCCCTTACGATTCGAAGGTAGGATGGACGTAAAGGACTAACTAACTTTTCATTGCTTTTCATTTGTCCCGCCAACTACCTTGTGATTTGCCCTGGTGGACCAGAAGCCCCTTGGTTTCCAGGCGGGCTTTCCCCCCATCGAGATGGTGGAGTGGTCTGGTAGCTCTAGGAACGGATGGTACTTCCCCAGTGTAGCTTCTCTTCATCGATCCCTTTTTTTCCCCCCCCCATTCCAATGTCCCAAAAACCCTCTTGTTCTGAATGTTGGTCTCACCCCTGCCTCATTTGCCCGAAGTACCAGGAGATTCTTCTCCCCGTTCCTCCTCCTGATCGTCTGCACATTTCGTTTGTGTTGAGAAGAACCCCTTCGAACCGTGCTTGACGACGAGGGGACCTTATCTGACCTTCAAACATCCTTTTCCCTCTTTCAATTTCTCCCTTTCACCGTGCGTCCCACACACCTCTGGAGCGTCTAATTTTCTCCTCCACCCTGAGTTTAGTGATCCCCCCTGATATCGCCCTTCCGAAAAACGTTTTTTGACCATCCCCGTCTCTGGCTTCTTTGCATTTTAATGCATGTAGCGCTCACCACACCCCTGGTCCATGTTTGCCACCCCGATTTTTGTGGACCCACCCCCGAGCTCCAACTTTCTTAACTTATTATCCCTTTTTCTTCTCCGCTTCCCCCCTTTCCTATCTATTCTCTCCTTTTCTTCTTTTCACAATTTCTTTTGGTCGATTAAATCTCCCCTTACCTCTTTCGCACTTCCATAGTTCGTCTTCATAAATCGGTTCTTCCCTCCCTTTCAGTCTGTTCCCCCTGGTTACCAGTTTTTTCCGAGCCTTTGAAGATCCGCAGCTAATGGTGATACTTTTTTGGTTGATCGACTTGTTTACGTTACCGAATCTAGGCTAAGAATTCTTTTTTTTTTTCTTCCCTTTCCCTCCGCTTTTTTTTTTCTGGTGGTTGGTCAGCTGTGCTGTTTGACCTTGTTCAAATTCTGGTTGAGTGACGCCCAATCCCTCGGGTTCCGCCATTCGCCGTTGCGTTTTTTTTGTCGATGTAAGAAGGCCCCCCCTAAGAACTTTTTCTCCTCCGTTCGACTCCCTTTTTTTTGCGTACCCCCGTCGTGTTCACAGGTTCTTCCTCCTATCGCCTTTTTCTGCCCAGTGCCGTCGCTCGTCACCCCACATCTCTCTTCGAGGGACAGCATAGGTCAAATCAACTCTTTCTTCTTTTTCCGCTTCCTCTCTTTCTTCTTCCCCATCCGTTGTTGTGGTTTCCTTCTATGCAGCGGCGTACCTTTTTTGAGTGCAGCCTTAGTGTCTGCCCTGGCCGTCTCCCCCAACTGATATGAGATTTCGTTCCGAGTCCTGCAGCGAGAACTGCTGATTCGATAGTGTAATCCTCCTCCCCCGGTCTCTTTCTGGAGCTTCCCCCTCTTCAGCGGAGGGGCGTTTTTTACTGGCGCTTTTTTGACGCTCTTACGAGACCCGGCGGCCACTTCTTGTCACCTCCTTGCTTTTTGGGCGTCGGACGCCCTGTTTCCCCCAATTAAGACCCCTGTCACTCCTCCTCCCTTTCCTCCGAATCACCTTTTTCCTTATGCCACAGGTAAGGACGAGAGTCTCCCTGGTAACTCCGAAAGTTCTCCGTCACCCTCACTTTTAATCCCCTTTCTCATCTCTCTCTGGGAATCCTAAGGAGAATATCTCACGGTGGGTTCTAACTGACCTTTTTCCTCAATCCTCTCCCCCCTAGTCCACCTTCCATCTTTCCGTCGCACCTGAGCAGGCGTGGATTAAGATTCGCAGTGTCTCTTCTTTTCCCTTTTTTCACCTCCCCACTCGTCAGGTCGACATTATGTTGGGGAGTCAATTTGATCTCCCCCTTGCCCCTTCCGGATCGCCCCCCAGCGATCTTTCCTGCCTGCTTGTTGACATTTTTTTTGACGGTTCCGTAGTGTCTTTTACCTCTTGTGTTATGTTCCCTTGCGTCTTCCCACTGCCCCAGAGGGTCTGATCGCCCTTTCACAACCCTTTTGCCGGTTTCGATATCCGTTTATATTACTCCACTCCTTGGTGAGTTGTTCACTCGTCGGCCATCTTTTGCGGCGGACGGTGCCCCGCTCCACTGGCCTCTTGACACGTTAAATTGTGAGGTTTCAAAGTTTTCCCCCCCCTCCCGTTTTTTAGTGAGTTTTTTTTCTCAGTAAGACAATCCATTTAGAACCCCAGTTCGCCTAGTTCCAGCGTCTCCGCGCCTCCGTATTATTTCTTGTTCCCCCCCCCGGAATCGTCCCAAGTAGGTCCAATTTGACCGGTGAGGTCCCGGATTAGAGTTAATTCCTGACTGCCTTTCTTGACCCAAGTGAACAAGGAATCGTTTTTCGATTACCCCAACTCCGGTTACTGAACTCTCCCTTTCTTTCTTTCTCACCCCATTTAGGTCTTTTCCCCTGAATTATTGGATTCGATGATGAAGGAAGAATGTCCCCTTGGCTGGATTGTCACGTACTTTTCATCCCTTTCCGGCATACCTTTCTACCCCCTTGACTTGTTATCGGTTTCCATTAAAAATCCCCCCCTTTTCTCTTTTCGTACGCTCTCCTCCGAACAGTCGAGGTGTTCCTTGCCCAATTTTTGACACCTTTTGTAGTAAGCAAATGGGTAGCCATTCCCCCCTTCCTCTTTTAATGGTCTTCTCTCTCTTTTGTTATTTTTGCGAGGGTTTCTTGCTTCTTAAACCCGTTGACTTGGTAACCATTTTACGGTTTTCTACTCCTTTCCTCCCGCCCCTTATATTAGGGCGTTCTTCAATCTCAAATTTAGTAGCGGTTCTGAAAAAATCATCACCAGATGAGTTTCACTCCCCTCCTTCTTGTTTCGGAATTGCTCACATGCGAAGGTGCAAATGATTTTCCAAGGCTTCACACTCAGCATTTCCCTCTCAAGCGCTTTGTGAGGAAGTCTTTTTGAGGTAAAGACCACGCACCTGTCCCATGGTTACGCACGAGTAAAACGATTTGGTGGACCCTCGTCTCTTGGGTCTTCCCCCTCCCCCCTGCCTTTCTTCTAATGTTCATGTCATTGATGCGGCCTGTCCGGGTTTCCCGGAAGACTTCTTTGCCGCCATCGGGTTTTAGAGGAGCAAGATTCTCACGTTACGTTCGCTGAAGTTGTAGAGCGGGATCTTATCTCTCATGTGACGTCCTTTCAACTTCTACCCCTTTTTGCGTTTGGCTTTCCCTTGTTGGTTTTTAGATTTTCAGTAACCGCCGTCCGAAGAAAATCTGGTGCGCCACCCATCGGCCGCCGCCCCCCCCTTTAAGATCATCTCCTGCAACAGAGCCATCAAGTGTACCGTTGGATGCCTTCTTCGTTAAGCTCCTCTCCCTGACGTTTCCTTCCTTCAGTATCAGTTTTTCGCAAGCATATATTTTATAAAGAGGGAAACAATTCCCCCTTTTTCGGGACTTTTCTTCCCTAAATCGAACGGCCTATTTTTTGGTTCGACAATACCTAATCCCGCACCCCTGGGTGGTACTACTGCCTATACTACAAGCGATGGCCGCCTGTTGAAACTCGTCCGCTCCCCCTTCTTCTTTTTAGGCGGCTGTCTTCATGAATACATTTTAAATTGTTGATCTCTCTCCCGGATTTCTGAAAGACACGCCTCTGAATTATGCACGACGATCCCTCTGCTGCGGACATCGGCAAGGTTAGACAGGTCATTATCACCCTTTTGCTGAGGGTTCAGTTCTCAAACAACCGCCGGACGTTTATTTCGCTTTCACTTTTGATGTACCCTTCAATGATGCCCTTTCCTTGATCTCCGCCTTCTCATTAATCTAGGCTAATTAACACTCTGCGATAGTCCTCAAATCCCTCCCTTATGTTTCTTTGTGTCTCTCTCTCTTTTAGACCAGTCTGCGGAGTTGTTTCTCTCCTGTCGCGATTTCGTTGGGTCCCCCCCTCTTGCACAAACTTTCAAACACCCAAGCTTTCAATACATATACCTGGATAAACCTCTTCCTCCCCTTTTATTTTCCCTCTCGGTCATTTTTAGGATTTTCATTTGTGTGATGTTGGGTGCCGGCCCAGTCTAGAGCCCTTATTCTGGAACACTCACATTCGTATGCCCCGCATCTGTCATGACAAGTTTTGCGCTTTGCCCCCTAAAAGAGTCCTTCTTTTTCCATAGCGACACCCTCCTTTTTCACTTACTTTGCAACCCTCTTGTTGTTTGATAAAAAAACTCACCCTGCGGGCTAAGGCCAGTTGCGAGGTCGCCTTGGCCTTTGACGATATGAACCCGAACCCGGTCCCTTTGAACTTTATTGTTTCTATGTTAATTTTTTTACTTCCCTTTCAAGCGCTCCTTTCTACGTGGACATTAACGCCTAAGTTGGTCAGCCGACTCTCCCTTCCCGGTTTTTCAAGACGCGCTTACCAAATCGCCAGACCACTTCGTGACTGATTTCCCCCCTGGTGACTTTTCCCTCCCTTCCCCGGACTTTTTTGCTCCCCCGGCCACATTTTCTACTTTTACTGGGCCCAATTTTACCCGCTTGTGCCTTGTTTTAAGTTTCTGTCATTTAACCATGTTTTCCTTTCCAACAGCTGACGGCACGATGTTCCCCAACTGCTTGTTTCCCAAGCGGAGGAAGGCCTTCCTTCTCTTTGGCCCCCTTCCCGCCCCGTTCTTGCGGTGCATTCTGTCCCGCCTCAAACGGTCAGTTATAAAACAGACTCCTTTTTTTTTCCCCAAGGCGGGTTTTTTCCCCCCAACTCGAAATTCGTTTTTCTTTTGGTCTCTCGTTCTCCGCTATAACCCTTGATTTTTCGTCTCGTCCCTCTGCTATCGATGTCCTCCATTCCCCCACCTTGAACCAGACGCTTTGAAACCAAGTCCCTTTCTCCCTCCGGTACTTTGGTCCTTCTGATTCCGCCTTGTTTCTGCCTTCACCCTGACATTGTTGTCTTTCCCTGTAGCAACTTTTACTACACCGAGCTGGACGCAGGACACCTCCCCCGCAACCTTGAACCACTTTTTCACTTTGGTGCCTTAGCCCGTAGCTTTACACCCCTCTCGTGGCCGCTATCATCTTTTGCTTGGGACCTCTTAGGACCTTCTCCTTTGAGGTTACTTAGTTTTGCTCTTACCTCATTGTGATTTTGCCCCATTCTCTTCCCCCTCGGTGTCAATGGAATAGAGGTTTAGCACACCGTCTAACCCTCCCCTAAGCGCCCGGCATACAATTAGTGCGCAGCTACCCAGACCCCTTTGAATTCTATAACTCAGTAATAGTCTGGTACCCCACTCCGGGCTCGTTGGTCAGATCCATGAATAAATCTGCAGCCACGGCCATTCTGTTCGCAGTCCCTCTATTTACTATTTCCCTCTACCAGGAGTTCTCTGCCAACCACGTAGGCCCATAAAATGGTTAAAAATTTTCTATATGTATTCTCCAGCTGCCAGCTAAAGACCCCAATGTTGATTAATTTTGGGGTGATCCTCGAACTTCCCCCCTCGTGTAGTCCTTCCTCTTTTGTCAGGGAGTTCATTTTTAGCTTTTTATCGTTATAATTGTCATGAGTTAGTGGGTGTTTTTTGTCTCTTGCTTAAATTGTTGCCACAAATTCCGCGGGGTGGTCGACCAAACCTCCTTCCGAAGGCTTTTATTTATGTCGTAGCGCCCAGTGAGAACCCTCCCCCCCGCGCACTGATCAGCGTCCCCGAAGTCGCCTGCAGGTCCAACCCCTCTTTTGTGCGCAGCCAGATATCTTCTGTCTGTCATGGTTCCCTGTTGCCGCCCTTTGATAGGTATTCAATCACCGCAGTAATTTCCGCTTCATCTCTTCTCCGTGTGTTGAGAAGATTCAACTGTCCCATTATCTCCCTGTTGCTTACGGCCTAGGTCGTTTTCAAATCTATAGGTGGTGTCTAGCTCGCATGCTCTAAATGTGTCTCCCCTTCTCTCCTTTGGGGTCTGGTCTAAGACGGCGTTTCGTTGACGTGCGTCAAGGCTCGGAGTGTGGGTTATTCCGTTGCGCTTTCCCCCGCGCCTCCTACTCCCCGCAATTATGCGCAGGCGGAACCTCATGGCTGCGTGACGAAGAAAGGCAATTGTCAACCCCCCAAGAACTCCCTTTTCATGGATAACAGTCTTCTACTTTATAGCCCCACTCCGACCGATTTTAGTTTCGTTTGAACTTGTGTCGATTCTCAACCTTACTCCCCACTTGGCTTTTTTTATTATCTGCCGGTTGGACATTCCACCCGCGACTCATATGGGCTCACTAGGCCTTTCTTTTTGGCTCCCCCCCTCCGCTTCGCACATAGTTCAAATCGCAATATTCCTCGAGTAAAATGGCAGTTTTCACTAGGTCTCAGGTAGCTTTCCATGTCCACCCTGAGTATCGCCAACTCTGTGGCTTAATTCAGTGATGCACGGGCCCTCTTATCGGCTAAAAGCGTCTACAGTTTTTGCTTGACGCTGTCTTTTGTGAGCAGTTTGCCACAGGTCTTTACCATTTCCGGTTTTGGGGCGCTCAATGGGCGAGCACACCCTGATAGATTTCCTCTTCCCACCGACTGCGCGTCACCTCCAAAAAGTTTTTGACGTAGATCTACGGATCTCCCCTCCATACTTTGCTTATACAAGGGATGCGCCAGAGCTTGGTCCTTCGCGTGACGATACTGGCACTAGACATTTTCCCCCTTTTCGGATGCTTTGCTCACGTTCGTCATCCGTTTCCCCATTGAAGAACCCCTGCACTTTGATTCATGTAGTCCGTCTGAACAGCCGTCTACTTTTCGACTCGATATATGTTGACGATTTTTTCCCCCCCGGTTCGACCCACTTGAGATGTTTCCCTCCCATGGTATATAGCTCGCTTTTGAATGTTTTGCATTATCATCAGGATGTTATACCCTCCCTATTTCGGTTTGATCTTTGGAATGTCCCCCTTTTAGTGTTTCATTTGGACTGGCGATATCAATTTTCCTTTTACGATGAAAACTTGGGATTTCCCCCCCCTCTTCTTGGCACCCTTGTCCTACCCTTCGCAAGTGTCTTTCGAGAATTGGGTCAATTCCTTGACCGAGCTTTGATCCTTCCCCCCCCCTTTTTTACGATCGGTACCTTCTTCCGTACGTTAACCAAGGCACGCGCATGCGGAGTGTACCCCCCCAGTGTCCCAAGTATTACCCCTGTTCCTTTGACGCACCCATTGCCTTTTCCCGTGTAGTGACATTATGCACCAGCTTGCTGACAGGTAGGAGATTTTAGTCATCTCTTTTTTAGGGTTTCCTTGTGCTTGGAACCACTCGTGAGGGTTTCGTTAGCCCTCTTACATCTACTTTTCTATAGGGTTACCTTCACCTTCTTCTGTCGGCTCGCGGTCCGCTGTCTCACAAGTGGCACACGCAGAATTTGAAAGCTCGGTTGTCGGAATTTCAGTCTAAATGATTGACCAAGTAGAACCTCCCCCCCTTGTTCATCCATCGCCTTTGTGTATAGTTGGTGGCGCAGACCGCAGCTTGAAGGAAGCTTTTTTTCTTTTGGGACAGCGCTTGAACCACTTGATTCGTCCCAGTGCTTCTTATTTTCCTTTCTTCCGGATTGTGTCATACGGCATTTTTTTTGTTAGACGAAGTTCCGTACCCTTTTTTCTGCTTGACAGCAGCTCCGCCGTGACTTTTCTGTGAAACTTTTTCTTTTGTGCTTGTGATGGAACGGAGCTTTTTCACACGTGAAGTGCTTGTTTGCTTGTTGTCGGCTTGCGTGGGGATAGCATCGGTCAACGAATCCTTCTCCCCCAATCGCCCAGCGAACAAAATGATGCCTATCCCCCTTAAGCCCACGTTTTTCTCGCCTTCTCTCTAGTTTATTTCGGAGGCCTTAGCAAAGCCGGCGCCCCAAGGAAGGGAAGTTTGATGAACCCTTTTGCCCCTCCCCCTACACTTTTTTCGGATGGATGCCGAACGGAGGGATATTTTTTTCGAGCCGGACCCTTTCCAACCGAAGCAGCCCAAAGGGGACTGCCTATAAGATGCAGAAGGAAGCCTCTTAAGTCCCTCGCCTCAATTCATTCGTCGCTGTTCATCCTTGATGCCCTCCTCCCCTCCTCTCCTATGGTTGAGGGGAGCCTCTCTCACCCCCCCTCTTTCGATGGAGCTTTTTGCGCCGGTTTAATCTCGTTTAGCGAGGACCCTTTTCTTTTTCCCTTGTCCGTCTTTCCTGCCCAAACCCAATAGCCGGTTTCCGATTTCTTGCCTCCCTTCTCCGACAATCCCAGAACAAACTTTTTCCTTTTCCTGTCCTGCCTCGCTTTCCATTTAAGGCTGACCGTAGCATTTGGATTCTCACCTGGCCCAACACTATGTGTTTTGGATTCGAGTAGGATGGTCGATTTGTCCTCCTTCCTCGTCGATGTTTCTCCCGCTAGCCCCCCAACTCGAACAAATAACAATCGTACTCTTTTGTGCCCCTTCTGGTGCTAACTCACCGAATCCGCAAATGGATTAAACAAGTTCCGCCGTCCCCCCCTTTTTATCTCTTCTTCTCATTCCGGTCCTCCTGGCGCGGCAGTTTAGGAACAAAGATTTTCATTCCCGCATCGTATACCTACCCCTGTCACTTTTGCTCTTTTTATTAAAGCTTCCCGCTGGACCCCCTTCTTCCCCAAATTCCTTGTTGTCATTCCTTGGCCTTAAACCTCTTTGTGCTTGGCGTTTCGCCCAATCTTCCCAACAAGGCGATTTATAAGTCCCATGGTTTTTCGTGTGCGCTGGCCCCTTTTTTTTTTTGAAAATTCGCGCCGCCTTGAAGGTGACTTTCCTAGGGTCTTCGCAGTGCTCCCCTCCCCCCTTTCCTTTTTGATGACTCCTTGACAGATAACCAGTGGTTTTTTTGGTCGTTCTCTCCCCCCGGCCAGATTTCCCGTCCAGGTTTCAAGACCGCGAAACCGGGCCACCCACCTTCTGATTCCTACTTCTTTTTCCTTTTTCTTTTAAACACGAAACTTCACTTTTTGCTGCATTGACATATTGGAAAGGGTCAACTGCTTAACCGCGCGTGCCTTTTTCGTCGGTTGCTCTGCGCGATCCGGTCACCGTTATGTTGACTGACCCACCAAGACCTGGCCCTGTTCCCTCGGCCCAAATCTCGCAAGCGCTTGATTTTTTTCGGACCTGTCTCTGGAATGTAGCAATTGGAAAATGATTTCATTTCCTTCATTCCCCCCCTTTTTCCCCATCTTTCTTCCTTTTCCCCGTTCCCTGTCCAAACATTACGCGCCGCACAGGTACCCCTTCAATTTTTTTTTTAGCTCTCCGCTTATTCTTTCACTTTCCCCATTCGTCTTAATACGATGTACTCCACTCACCCCTCGCTTGTTCTTTAAGTCTGTGTGATCTCCAACCGACTAGCCAGAGGTACTGAAAGTCGGTCCAATGAGTCTTTTCCCCCAAGGTTTCCCTTTTTTTGAACACTTTTTCCCCTTAAGGCCGGGTGCTCCCACACGGGCCCATCTATTCAGCCCCACTGCCCAATTGGCTTCAGTGCCGTTAGGTTCCCGTTCCTGGAACCTTTTCGCGCGCTCCCTGCGTACCCTCCACCTTGATTGGAGTGCTATCCAGGTTCGACACAAACTGTTTTTCTGTTCCCGTATGCATTCCCCGTTTCTCCCAGGAAGGGTTCCCGTTTGCATCGTACGTCGCTACTTGGAAATTTTCATCACCCCCCACAGACTATTGCCCCTTCATACAATCGCAATCCCACAAAATTTTCCTTCCGTCGTTTGCTCTCCTGTCTCCACTATCCCATCTAGTCTGCTTACCAAATACTATAGTTGGTTAGAGACCCCATTTTCTATTCAGACCCTCCCATGTACTCTTTTGTTTTTCCTATCGATTTGTTCAACATATTTCGAATCGTGCTTTTTCTTTAGTTTCAATCTCCCTGGGCCCCCCCAGTTTAGTCAGAAGACCGCCATTGTGTTACCCTTGTTCTTTAGTCCTTTCTTTTCTTTCACTTGGGTTTCTTTCCAGCAGACTTATTAACTCTCCTTTTCTTTTTTTTTTTCAGAGCGTTTTTTCATGTTGAAAACAGAAGTTGGTTGAACTGAAATTGCTTTTTCTTGTTCCAGGCTTTGGGTTCGTCGCTGTTTCTAGAAAGGAATATACCCCCACTCTCAACTCTGATTCTCCGTCCACGCTTAGTTCCGCAGTGCAGGCACTCTTCTTAGCGTCACTTTCTCGCGTGCGTCTTTTCTTGCCCTTATCCTCAGTGTCCCCGTATTACTAAAACTTTTCTGTCTCTATTTTTTCTTTT
>Ga0179593_1754659_pt1 | contig 13741 bp, 12 predicted proteins | sample CZODoug2_1_08_16_FD_185931 | JGI IMG/M metagenome (GOLD analysis project Ga0179593, IMG submission 185931) | Vadose zone soil fungal communities from Angelo Coast Range Reserve, California, USA - CZODoug2_1_08_16fungal (PacBio error correction) | ecosystem: Environmental > Terrestrial > Soil >... | reverse complement strand
CGTGCTCCTTCCATCGCCGTCTCCCTTGTACTCGTTTCTATCTCGAGGACCTTTTTCTTCTCCCCCGACCTTTTCCCCAGGGCTTCTGTAGTCTGATAGCCGTTTCCCCCCCCCAGACCTCACTTTCTTAGCCCCCTGTCATCTTCCTTCGAACACTCTTTTTTTTTCAAGGCTTGGCCTCCTGCTTCCTGGGTGGCGTACGTTGCGCCCTCCCCTCAAACTAAAGCCCCCTTCCTTTCTCAAGCAAGCCCCCGGCCCCTCTGTATGTCCGGGCCAAACCCGGTTCCTCTATTCCTTTTCCCCCCGGGCTCGACGCTTTTTTTCGAGATGATAAAGACCGCCTTAACTCAACCCCCTCCTCCTTCTTTACGTTGGCCATCTCCGCCTTTTCTCTCTTTTCCTCCTCCTACGTTCTTTTCTCTCTCTTCCCCGGCGGATTTCATACTCGGGCCTGCGTTATGTTCGGAGGGATTATCATCTTCTCTTCTTCTGAGACTTGGCAAACCTTTCTTTTTTTCCCCATTTCCGGGTTTGGCAATCTTTCCACTAGGAGCGGGTGCATTGCTGATCCCCCCCCCCCCTGACCCGAGGTCTTTTCTTCTTTTTTGAGTGGACGGCACCTCTTTTCACCATGGAGTTAGTCCCCTTCGGCAACTCGCAGTCCCCTTTCCTGCATGTGCTCGGCCTTTCCCTCGGCGATTTTTTTTCCCCTGTGGTGTCCCTAAATCGCCCTGGTTTCCCGCAAGGGCGGCGCAGTTCCCAATCCCCACCTTGGTTCTCTCCCCGAGTACAAGGTGCCGCTTCCCTTTCACGAGCGCCCTCCCGGGTCTTTAAGGCCTCTTACGGTCCTACACGACGGCGGCCCCGATCTTCCTTCTTTATATCTCTGGTCGCAGGGATTTGGCACCTTTTTTTCCGAATTTCCCCCCCCATACACCTTAGAGGAAAGATATTTTTTTTTTCAGGTGCCGGCGTTGGAGTGAGAACCTATAAGATGGGTTTTCCCCCAGGGCCTTTCGCATATACTTATATTCCCCACGGTTTTGACCCTCTCCTTTTCGGTACTCCTTCACCTCCTCTTTTTACGCGCCACCTTCCCTCGAAGAAGGGCCTTTTCTCTGGCCCTGCCGTGCCCTCTCTCTACCGGCCGCTACAAGCATACACATAACCCCCCCTTTTTCTTTCCCCTCTACGACCGTTTTTTATAAAGGGCAAGGCCCAGCAGAAAGGTGGTTGCCTTTTTGTGTTTTTTTTTTTTTGTTTGGGGGGTTCTTCCGCGCGTCGTTTCGCACGGCGGGTGTGGAAGAAGGATAAAAGCCCCCATCCCCCGTTCCCCCTAGGAAAGGACTTCCCTTTATAAAGCGACATTCTTTACCCCCCTGGGCAAGACCCCGCCCGAGATTTTCTTTTCCGGACCCTTTTTCCTTCCCTCGTGGCGTATTCTCTTTTCCCTTCACGTCCTCTCGGCAGCCAGGCCAGGGGCGTCCAGAGCCGGACGTCGGTCAGGCAACATTGATCAATTTCCCGTTCTTTGCCCCTCTATCTTTTCAGAAAAGAGGAGTTCCCTTCGGTTCCGATATGGCCTTTTCCTTCCCTGTTTGCCAGGATCTCGACCGATGATCTTCCCAATAGAGGCCGACGCCTCGTTTTTTCTTGACCCCGTGACAATTCCCGACCGATTCCCACGTGTTTTCCCATGCTGTCCACCCCCCCCTAGAGTCCTTTTTCATCCTCGTCCTGGGTGTAGATCAGGCGTCTTCCCCGAGTCCGATTTTTTTGCTCCAACTGGCGGCCCTGACCACGTTCCTATCCTTGGAGTTTGCTGAACCCCCTGGGGGGGTTTGCCCCTTCTAGGTAACCCCATTTGAACGATTCAGCTCGCTCTTTCATAGATCCCTCGTCCACGACGGCTGTGTCGTAAAGGATTTTCCTTTAGGATCCTCTGAACACGGAGGTTTTTCCCCCCTTTCTCTCAGGCTTCCCCGCAGACTTCCTTCGGTGAAGCAGTATAGAGAGGGTATTTGTCTTTCAAATATCCTTGCCAATAAGACTTTCTGTCTAACCTGTTCGGGCGGTCTCTTCTCGCTGGCTTCTTCTGATGAGGACAGCCCCTTTTTAGTGCTGTCCCTCTTTCTTCGCCGGTATTTCTCCCCCTGGGGTCCTTTCTCTTTTTTCCTTTAATTTGAAGCATAAAAGCTATAGTCCTTTTTTTCGATTAGAAATCTGGAGAGGCCGTTTTCCCTATCCATGGATTCTTTTCCTTTTCTCCCCCCCGCCTAGGGCCGGCCTGCACTCTCTAGTTTCATAATACTCAGTTTTTTGTTGTTGAAGTCTCCCTTTTTTTCCTTCCCGGAACGCTGCCAGTTCTCATGACGTAGCCATTCCTCGGCTCTGGCGTTCTTTCCCGAAAAACAAAGCCTCCTTTTTGTTACCGTCGATGACGACCTTCTTTCCCCCCCAGCATGGGGCGCCCTCCCCCCGAGCTTCCTCCCCAGCCACTACTTGGGGGTTCATCAAGAGCCTCCCCGATCCTTTGTTACAGGTAGCACGAAAGATGGCCCGCTCCTTTCCTTTTCCTTTTTCTCCAAGTACCTTTTGCCCTGATGAAAAGAGTGAATCTGGAGAAGGCGTCTTTGTTTTTTTCCTCTACGTGGTTCGTTTCTTTTCCCCCCAGCCTTTTCATACATGATAGAAGAGCCCGCTTTTCTGTCGTGGAATTTCTCCCCCGCTCGCCGAGCTGTTCTTTTGGTGATTTCTCTCTCCGCTGTTCCTTTAATGGTTTAGAGTAGTGGTAGTGTTCTTTTCTCAGTTGTTCCGTGATTAGAAACCCTTGGCCCCTATCGCACGCCACATTTTTTTCCTGCTGTCTTCCGCGGTCCTCCCGATGTCGCAAGAATGGAAAATACGCTTCAATAGGGCTTCCGCAAGAACGCGTCCCTCGTCAGGAATTCGATTTCCGGACTTTTTGGTGTTCCTGCGGGAGATTGAAATGGCCCCAGTTCCTTCCCCCTCCCCGAAATTGAAATTCCTTCTCTTTTGGACACAGACGCCTCCCCTTCAGTGGTCCCCTTTTTCGAGCCATCTTGTTACCCCTCCCCCTTGTTTGATTGTTTTTCAAGTGAATATTTCTCTCCTTCCCATTAGGTCCCTAGGCGCCCCGAAAAGACCCCTTCTGGAGACCTAGACGTGTCAGTGCTCCTTACGCCCTTTTCCAGGACGGCGACTATTGGGGAGGGGTGCACTTTTCTTTACATGGCCTCCGATTTGTCATTGTTTTTCCCTGGTTCACCCTTTTTGGCAGAACTGGTGTGCTGTAGCATTAGGCCCCTCCCGCACGAGAGATTTTCTTCTCATGGCGATTCCCAACACGGCCCTGCTGAGCGGACAAAGAAATTGCCCCTGGCGTGCTCTGTTTTTTCGCTCCTCCCGAACTTCTTTTTGTTTTCTGTAGTCCGGTCTTAGAGGCCGGTGGTCCTGAGGATCTGTTCTTCCCCTCCCAGGAACGCCTTTCCCTTTGAAGGTGCGGGGTCAAGCATTATGTCTTTGAGTTCCCTCTCCCTCCTTTCATTGCCCGTTTTTCATTAGACTTCTTTTTTTTTCTCTTAGATCACCCAGCTTCTTCTTTAACGACACCCCCTCCCCTCGCGAGTTTCCGCAATCGGGAAGGTGTTTCAATTTCATGAGCTTGCCGTCGGCGGTGAGGTGCCCCCCCCAAGAGGTGGTCCTTTTTCTATTGTAAATATTCCCCTCTTCTTGTCATTTTTTCTCTCTTAGCAGGCGTTGCTTTTTCTAAGTAGTCCTTCCTACAAAGCCTCACTTAGTGCGCTCTTTTTGCGCTTACAATCGCCTCCCCCCCCCCCCCCCCCCCCCCGGCAACCTTGCTCATGTTAGAGAGAGAGGACTTTTTTTGACCGATTTCCGAAAGCCTTTTTTTCACCAGGGCGATTGTTTCTGATAGACGGGGCACCGCCCCCTTTAGTTCGCTGGTAGAACTGCAGCCCAGACCCCACGCTTTTTGGGCGAAGCTTGGCCTTCCCTCCCCGTCCCCCTCAGGCCTCCCAATCAACAGACCAACCTCCCCTGAAACCTCAGTTTTTCTTCCTCCCCAGACTCTCCCTCTTTGAGAAGGGTCCCAAAACCCTTCATCTGCTCTTCTCACACACAGGCTTCCCCGACGATCAGCAAGCATTAAGAAGGCCAGCCCCCCCCCCCAGCTTTCGGTCTTCCTTTCCCTCAGAAACGTGTCTTCTTCTTTCATCAATAACTAAGTTTTTTTGTATAGATCCCCTTCCCAACGTCCTGGCATGAGGATGGGGGTGTTCCCTTTTCTTATCCTCTTTGATTCTTTCTCAATCGACTGTGGATGTCTCTTCTCTTTCTATTTCAGGTGTTTGTTTTCTTCCTCTAGCGTTCAAGGGGATGAACCCCGTTTAGTTAGGAGTCTTTAGTGTTCCCCAACTCCCGGAGTTAGGAGGAGTCCCTCCAGTAAAGAGATCGTTATTTCCTATTGCTATTTCCTTTCCGGAGGAACGTGGTTTATGTGAAAAGGAATAATTTTCCCTGTCATGTGCCTTTTAGATGGGATTTTCCCCTCAAGGTCTTCTCTCTGGAACCCCGGTGCTTGAGATGGACCCTTCCCTGACGGAGTCCCCTACTTTAAGTGCTGGACTTCTCTAAGGCACGCCGTCCTCCTTTCTGTCTCGGACAAGATCCTCGGTCCTTTAGAAGGGCTTGCAAATTCTTTGGCACAGGTCTTTTTCTCCACCTCGCAAGATAGGTGGTATCTGGGCTTGTGAGGTGGCTTCGGGAGAAGAGGGTTTTTCTCAATTTTTGTTTTTTGTTCGCCTATCTCTTCTACACAGGGGGGGGTTTTTTTTTCCGCTGTTCCTATTTCTTACTCCAGACATTTCCTGTTAGAGCTGCGCCCCTTTTCTCCCGGTTTCTTCTTGGCATGGAGATGGGTCTCGAATCATACTAGACCCCAAGCCTACAAGTCCTTCATAACACCCCCCCCTTCCCCCGGCCCGCATCTTCTTCCAAGGGACCAACGTGTTTTTTCCATCCTGCAGGTGGGTTCCCCCCCTTTGGGGCTTCCTCCTCATAGCCGGAGGCTTGGGATGGCAGAAGGAATACTCCCCCCTTCCCTGCCTTGGTCCCCCCTCAGGTGATAAATTCCCCGGCCCATGTACAAGTCTCCTTTAAGTACCCCTCCCCTCACTGGAAGTAATGTAACAATTTTGGGGTCTTCCTCCAATGCAGTCGAGGTCCCCTTTTCCGGTGCCGCTCCAATCACCAGGGCGTCCAGAGACGAAGGCGATCCACGAAGTGAATGCTCCTGCTATCCCACAGGCGGCATTTCGAAAAAGATGTCTCTCACCCCCCCCGACCCCTGTGAGGGCGTTTGGGTTACAGGTCAAGGTTCGGGAAGATCGTCCTGGTGAATTCGACCCGACTCATAGAACCGTGCCCCCCCCCCGAGTCCCTTTTCACTGAACGGCCCTTGAGGGCGGAGACGTCTTCTTAAGCGCCCCCTTGCAAATTCGGCGATCCCCCAAACCTCGAGGTCTCCCCGTCTCAATCGTGTCGATCGGCGTTTTCTTCGTTCGCCCGGACACTTTTTCTCCAAGAAAAAGGCATATAAAGGCCCTTTTTTTTAACTGGTTCTCGCCCTGCGAGGTCCCAATGGTCACGATCCTTTCCTAGCTCCGGCATGGCGTCCCAGAAAGTCATCTTCTCGGTTAGGGTTTTTCGAAGGTCGGGGGTGTCGAACCCCTGACGCTAACCTTTAGAAGGACAGGCCCCCCCTCCCCAGAACCTCTTTGAAGAATTTCTTTTCTTGGATGGTTTTGCCACAAGCTCATTCCCCGGAGAAATAAGATCCTTCCCCTGTTTGATTTCCTCTCTTTCTTGATTTGCTTGGCAGGTCTTTTCTTATCCGTGAACTTTTTTTTTTCATGAAAATACAGAGTACCTCCGTCTGGCCCTGCTTTCTCCTTAGCTGGTAGGCGGGCTGTGGCGCAGGACCTCTACAGGTTTGTAGAGTACGAAAAGTCAAATGGATTTCAAGATCAGGGATTCCTTAATGAGATTACCAGGATAATAGTTATTTTCTTTCCGGTAAGGCCCGATATTTTCCTAATTTTGTTGTTTTTTTGACCCCGTGTTTTTTTTTTTTTGGACTTTGCCGGCCGGCTCCAGAAACCCCCCCCTCTCCCCGCCCGTCCACTTAGCAATGATCACTTCTCCGGCCCTCGGCCATGGCTTCTTCTGCTTTTCAACAAGACCTTTTTTTTTGAGCTTTTCTCGTAATCCTACAGATGTCAGAAATATAATCTCCCCCCGCCTGGGACCCCCGCCCTCTTGTTCAGCACTACATGTGCTTGGCTTTCCCCTGGCCCGGGTCGACATCTGCTGCTCGCACCCGACCTTTACCCTTCATATGTGAGCTTTGGGGGATTACGCGAAACACCTCTATTGCCCCCCGAGCTCCGTGGCCGCCTTGGATAAGGTTATCCTCCGTTTTTTCCTTTACTCGAACCCCTACCTTAGTTGAATCTGGGACTCCGCAGAGCCTTTAGTGAACTTGGCACGAATGCCCCCCCCCCTCTTCGTTGAGCCCTTCTCCCCCCTTGGTGACCTAGCGCTCGGCGTTCAGCCCCCTTTTTTTTTCCCGTTTTTCCTTGAGAGGTTTCTGCCGGCGCCGTGGCCCTGCAGGTCCGTGTCTTTCGCCCCTCCTCCTTCTGCCGACGCCCCCCTTTCTGATGGAGGATTTTCGCCCGATGTTGTCCAGAATGGCAAATCCCCTGCTTTTTAAACTGGGCGGTCTTTTGACCGTTCACGCGTTCAGTCGAGGTTTTTCGTCGGTTTTTTTCTGGATCATCGGTTTGCCATGGAAACCCTTTCCCTTAACCCCTTTCTCTTTTCCTCCTTGACAGTCCATTTCCCCCGGCCCGTGTCGGGCTTTTGATATAAATCGGTTTGTACATTCCGCCAGGTTCCTTTTTTTCTCAACTGCCCTTGAAATTTACGACGTTTTGACTTTACTCCTAAGTGTGATGGCGTTGCAGCCGCATACGTTTTCAGTGAAGACCCCCCCCCCCCAGATGTAAAGGTCCCTAAAGAAAGCTACTTGTTCCTTGGTGTTTGAAATATCCCCTTTCCCCTCCCGATTGTTAATCACAAGTAAGGAAGAAGAATCCCGATTTTTGTAGACATTCTCCGGCCCATTTGCCGAGGGAGCGCTCTACTTCTTCTCGAACTTCAGTTTAAAACACTTAGACAGGGCAATTTTTCTCTATTGAGGTCTCCCCTCAGGTCCCCCTTTAAAAACCCCCAGAAGAACCCCTCCTTTTTTGATTTATTGTAGCGGCGGTTTGTCCGAGTCAGGCTCGCTACCGGCTCTTCCATGGCTTTCCCCTTTTAATCTCCTTCCGTGGCGAGTTTTCCTCTAGGCTGAGGTAATTTATCCAGTTTTTTTTCATAGAAGAGCCCTTCTTTCCATTCTTTCCCAAGCTTCTCCTTTCCTTCAAAAAGAAGAGAATTGCTCTCCCCCCCCATACTGATCCCTAGGGGATCGTTGCCTTCGCCCTTCTCCAAACCCGGCCGTAGGATATTGTCCTCTTCCCTTTTCTTTGTTTTCCCCCCCCAGCTCTTCTGCGGTCGTCTTTTCGTAGATCTTTTCTTTTTGACTGCCTTATTGATCGCTCGTGAGCTCTCCCTCCGTTCTTCCCCCTTTAGATAGCGAGGATTTTTTATCTGAAGACCTTTTCTCCCCTTGAGGTCCCCTTTTATTTATAGCCGGGGAACACCTCCAAGTTTGCCATTTAGTCGTTTAGGCCCGTTGTTCCTCACTGCAGTTTCCCTTTCCTCTCTTTCTGTTCCGTGCCCCGAACGCCAGGGTGGCATTCCGTTTCCAACTAAAGACAAACTCCCCCTAACATAGTGTCATTCCTTTTCTTTCTTTCCAAGATAAGAGTAGCGCATTTCAAAACCTCCTTTTCTATTCCCTTTTCTCGGGCTCGACGATCATCCCCTCTTAAAGAAAGAAAGAAAACCCCCCCTAAGAAGGCCCAGTCGATGCCCTTTTCCCCCCCTTTTATAGAGAGAGGGGAAGTACGACCGTTTTGTGGCAGCGCTCCACGGCGTGCCTTTTCCCCCTCTCGGGAAGGGTTTTTTTGTTTATGCCCCCAGTTCGGCATGAGTCAGTTAGGGCGCAGAGTCGCGAGCCCTCATCGACCGGGATTCGACCCAGTCAATTTTAGCTCCCATTACTGCGCGATGGGGTTGGTACCGAGAAACTATTGCACTGGGGAAGCCTGAGACTTTCTTCCCCGAGGTTAGTTCTGATTGTTTTCGTTTCCGGAAAAGACTTTTTTCCTTCGGATTTCGACAGATGCTCGTGTTCTTTGTGCGGAAAGTCTTCCTAAGTTTATGTTCCCACCTTTAAAAGGATATCAGGTTTCCTCCCTCCCTGTGTGAACATCTTTCTTGCGTCGATCCTCGAGATCGACCCCGTAAAAGGTGCCCGCCTTTTGGACTCTCCCTCTCTTTCCCCCCGGAAGTGATGGAAGGGCCTACGGAACTCAGCAGACCTCCCCGAACAGATCCTCGTGCCGGGCTTGTCCCTTCTAGCCGTCCCGCGTCACTCTCCACTACATTCCCCTATAGGGCCTCTCCTCTTCATTTTCGGTGGCGTTCGCCCGAGACTCTTGTGATCCTGTTAGAAAGATAGATTCCTCCCCCTTTCTTTTTCTAACCCCTTTGAGCCGCTGTCTGTCCATATAGGCTCGCCAGGCCTTTTCTTAGAGCTAGCAACCTTTCCCCGCAGCAGGGCTTTCGCAGCCCCGCTTCCTCACCGGCCCTTTTAAAAGAATGACTATCAACCCCTTGATAGAAGTCGCCCCCCCCGTGGCTCCTTTCCCTTTCTTCCCTCTTCTTTTTGAATGGGGTGGGCGGCGGGCGTTATAATCTCCTCAGGTTTCTTTCAGTCTACTCCCCCCATCCCCAGCTTTTTCCTTTTTCCCGGTGTCAATTCGAGGCCATGTACCGGCTGCAGTCAAGCCCCCTTTTGAGATGGATTCCTAACGTCCTCCCCCCCCCTGGTTGTGACACTGCCACGAGGGGCGGCTCCTCCCAATATTACCCGTCCCTTTTCGAGGCCGAAGTGACCTTCCCCCCTCAGGGCCCCCCTCCTGAATTGTGGCGGGCTCAAAGATGGATCTTCAAACCTCCCCCGAGGGTTTTTCTGGTGTCCAGATAGGGACCCTTTCCTTTACCGTCCTCAGGGTGAATTTTTTTCCAGGGAATAGACTATTGATCCTAATTCACCCCGGAGAGTCAGCCGCGTCCGGGCGGGTCCTTTCTCGTCTCGCGATTTAAAACAGTTTTTTTGACATGGCTGGCGATCCCCCCCCATCGACTTTACATCCTCGTCCTCTTTGGCGTGTAGATCTTGCTTCTTCGAGGTTTCTTCCGCTGGGAGACAAACTGTTCTCCCCTTCCCTACAAGACCTCCCCTTCCCCTCCCTTGTGATAACATTTTACAGGGTGTGTTTTTTTTTTTTTTTTTGAAAGATCCAGCTCGGCCGTTCTCCTCCTACGGCATTTCTTCCCGCGGATAGGAGTAGTAAAGGATCCTTTTGCGGGTGTTCGACGTCTCCCCGGAGTTGACTCCCCTTGCCACGTCAGGACAGCGGCTGTTCAGTAGGCTCTTTCTTTTACTACTTTCTTCAAGATCCCTAATCTTCCTTCTGTCGGGCGGCTCTGCTGGAGATAGGGACTTTCGCTTTATTATTTCAGAAAGAGTAGTTCTTTCTCTAAAATCCTCTTTCCCCTGTATGGATAGACTTTTTCCTTTAGGAATCTTCCCGGAGTACTCTCCCCTCTCAAGGTCTTGTTGGCTCTCCCGAAAAGCCTCCCCTTCAGATCATTCCGAATGGAGACCCGGCATTCTTTTTCAGGAAGGCCATTGTTTTCTACTACTCCTTTTGAGAAGACTCGTACTCCCCTTAATTAAAGCCTCTTTTTAGGAAGTTTTTCCTCCATGATATGTCTCCCCCAGCGCCCTGGGAGTTCTGATAGTACCCCAGTCTACTACCAGGAACGTACGACTGATGCAGACCCTTTCACTCAATGGGCGCATCCCAAGTCTCGGGTTTAGTAGAGCCCACGGAAGCGGCTGGCCCTTCCAGATCGCCCCCCTTCCTTCGGATAGCCCCGTGACTACTTTTTATCCCCCTCCCATGATGGCGCCGCCTTTCTTCTTGAAAGTCCAAACCCCCCTTTTCCCGATTCCCTGACTTCTAGCCGAGGTAATTATGTTACCTCCGCCGCCGTCAGTGGTAAGGTTAGAACACCCTACGACCTCTTCCGACCTAATTCCTTCCTGAAGAGTGTAGTCAGTGGGAACGACTTCCTTCGATTCCCCCCTTTTTCTCCGAAGGACTGGATTGTTTCCCCCCCTTGGTGACATTTTCCCCCTTCTTTTTTTGTTAAGCTAATGGGACATGTGAGAGGGTAGTGGTCTTTCCGGAGCTTTGGCCCATTTGATCGACCCATACGACTTTTCCCTCTCGACCAAGCCCTTTTTTTCTTTTTCCGAGGATGATTTCTCTAGATTTTTTACGAAGAATGGACAACTTCGCTGTTGACCTTTTTTCGATCCTTCTCTCCAGTCCCCCTTTTTCCCCTTACGCTTCGGGAAGCGGGTGCATGGATCATAGGGTGATTTCCCTCCCCTAAAAGAATATTTAAGCACTTTTTCCCCCTTCCAGATCTCCAGACTAGTGGTTTCTTTGTGATATCCATTCTTTTCACCATTTAAAGGGTGAAGCCCCTCCTCTTCCAATGAACTTTTCCCTCCAAGTAGGAGCTTAGACGACTTTCCGTTCTTGAGCGCCGCCCCGATTTTGACGCGATTCCATCTTGATAAAGGACGGTCCTGATCCCCCCCTTGGGAGGGGTCTTGCCCTTGACGCCTCCCCTATTTTCAGTCCTTGCCCACGCCGGCTCCACTGGCCTTTTGCCTTACCCCTCCAGCCAGAGGCTTTTTATTTTCCCTTCTTTTCTTCCCCCGGCAACCCCTTTCTGAGGGGGAAGCCCCTTCCCTTTGAGCTCTTTGGAGTGGCGAGACGCTAACCCGATGTGTTTTTGTGATTTCTTTTCGTGTCGCATCTGCGCGCCCCCTCAGGCACGGGCGGTCGGCGAGGTGCGCAGCAGGCCCTTCTGTATGGGGTCTTGACCCTTTTCCTTGCCGTCGTTGTCATTCCCAGAGTCTCGCCCTTTAAGAATCACCCCTTTTTCCCCTTTTTTCGAAAGCCACCTCTTTTCTGACAATAGCTTTTCTATTAGGGACTTCTGGGAAGAGCTTGAAGTCGTCGTCCTTGTAGGGTGCCCCCCCATTTCTTGGTAAGTGTTTCTCTTCAGACTTCTTGTTCACTTCGGTCTGCGGGTGCCGTAGGTCCCCGCACGGTTTTTTAAGAGCGAGTCCTTCCCATCGCCTGCGGCCCCCCCTTGGTCTTTTTCTCCCTTTCTCTTGAAGCCCCGCCGCCCTTGTTCTTACCAGGGGATTTCGTCCTCGCCAACAGCACCCTTTGCCCCCGTTCGTCTTTTTTCCTCCCACGAGCTCTTCTGGGCGTCCCCTACAGCCGAACGCCAGGGTCACTTCTTTGCTCCCACATACTAAGGAACCTTTTTTCCTTTCCCTTTCTCAAGCCCCTTTATGGAGAATTTCTTTTTTTGCAAATCGCTCCTTCCACCAGTCGATTGAGCCCTTCGGTTCTCGACTATAGCCGAAGGATGCCCTCCCTTTTTGAACAAAACCAGCCTGTCCCCGAGATTTCCGTTGGCCATCTTTCTTCTTTTTACTTTTTTCGAGAGATCACGGCGGAGATTCCTTCATTCGGGCCTTGCGGCTGGGGGTTTCGGTGGCTTCTACTCTCTTTGATTCGTTCTCTCTTCAATCGAAGGTGGAGGAATATCTCTCTATTTCCGTTTTGGCCTTCCCTTTCGCGTTTCCCCTTCAGGAGGAACCATGATCTGTTCGTTAGGAGTGGCCTGTGTGGCGGACCGTGGATTCCACTTTTTTCGGAGGAAAAAGCCTTCTCCCCCCTCAGAAGCTCTTGTTTCTTTTTGCGCTTTTTTTTTTTCGACGGCGAACTTTTTCCCCTTGCTGTGCCCGGGGCTTCCTGGCCCCCAATCGCCCTTTTTCCTGGAGGATCGAGGCCCTGTAAATACCCCTTTAGCCTTTCTCCTCACAAGGTGTCCTTGCGATGGAAAGGCCAGCGCTAACTGGCTTAGGCGCCGTTTCTTTTAAAGGTCCTCCCCTCTCCGCAGCCGGCGCTGCCACGTGTCTGGGTCGGACAAAATTCACTTTGTGCTTTTTATCCCCGCGCCACGGGGTCAGCTTTTCCCCCCGATACGCGCCATATTGTTTCAGCGGCCTCGTTTTCTCCGCCAAGGATTTGCTGGGTGATCTCCTTGCAAGACCTCGTCTTATGAAAAACCTTTTCCCCCCTTCTCCTGCTGACGGTCTCTTCTTTCTTCCTGAAAGAATTTTTTTCCTTAGCCTTCGAGTGCCGGGCCCCTTTTACTGGAGATGGGCTTTCGATTACCAACCTGACGCAACAGGCTCCCACAAAGTCAGGCCGCTCTCTTTCTCCATCATCCCGGCATTTTTTGGGGTTGGTTGCCGTCGTGTTTTTTTTTTTTTTCAGGACCGATATCATCGCCGCCTCGTCCTGGCGTGGACCAGATCAGCCCCCGTTAGAAGGCGTCGGCTTCCCTCCGTGTTGATTCATTGAGGCTCCTTTCAGCCAAGCAAGGGCCGGCTTCCCTCCATGTACAATCGTTTGCCTTCTTTTTCTAGCGGCACTGCTTTTCTTGGGAGCCTCCCAGGGCGGCGCCCCCCTCGCCGACGTCGGACCTGGAATTACAAGAAGGGCCCGGTCTTATCAAGGGCTTCACCCTGGGCGGTTGTGACACCTTTCTTTTCCCCGCCGACACGAGTTGCGTTTCTGGGTCCAGATCTGGACGGTAAAGGGCGGACCTGTCTTCCGGGTTGGCTTCCTCCAGGGAAATCGCCTATCATCCAGCCGCTTTCGCTCGAAGTCTAACGCGGAACGGTCGTGCGGTGGGGGGGGGGGTTAGCGGATCCTCCCGCCCCACCTTGCCATGATTTGATCAAACACATCGAGGTTTTTTTTTGCTTTCATCGTACATCAAGGGCGTGTCTCTTGTTTCTTTCCTCGGTTCGATCACGTTAACGGCCGTCCCCCCTTCCTTATAAAGGCCATTCCGGTTCCCCCCGGAGCGACGGCGAGGTAACAAGGGTCCCTCTACATCTCGGGCGAGTTTTTGCCGGAGAGGGCAAACGACGTCGCTCCTCGGCGTCGTCCGGTATTTTGTTCGATCCCCCAAGGAGGAGAACCTTCTGCGACGTCCACTGACTCGGCTTTTGAATTTTTTTCGAGAGCTGGTCTTTTTTTTCTTTCCCCCCAATATAAAGGTTTTTTCCTCAGCTTCTTTCCCTTTTCGAAGCAGCCAGATGCCTCGATCGGCAGGGCGTTGAGTTCGCCAGCCCGGTTATTCTGCTCGACGAAACTTGCTGCCCATTTTCTCCTCGATTTTCGGTTGCCTCTTGCCGGCTGGTAAGCAGGAAAGCTCTTTTTTTTTTTCCGAAAAGAAGAAATTGGCGTTCGTCGCCCCTCTCATGGTCCTTCCCCGGAAGCTTTTTCTCGGCCGA
>Ga0179593_1715929_pt1 | contig 13741 bp, 22 predicted proteins | sample CZODoug2_1_08_16_FD_185931 | JGI IMG/M metagenome (GOLD analysis project Ga0179593, IMG submission 185931) | Vadose zone soil fungal communities from Angelo Coast Range Reserve, California, USA - CZODoug2_1_08_16fungal (PacBio error correction) | ecosystem: Environmental > Terrestrial > Soil >... | reverse complement strand
AAGTTGAAGCCATGGTGAGGATCCCCCCCCCCCCCCTGACGAGTCTTCCTTTTTTAAGTGATTTTTTCGTAGAGTCTCGTGACCCCCCTTTTCTTTTTCCCATTTTTAAAGGAGGCTGGACCGCTTCAATAGACTTTCGCTGTCGTCTCTTTCCCTTTTTTCCGGAACTCCTTCCTGAACCCCCCTCAACCCGCCGACCGAATGGCATTTTTCTCGACAGTTTCCCTTGCCTGCGCAACTTTTTAAGGGTCTTCCTCACCCCCGCTCCCCAAAACCCTTAGACTTTATGTTTCTTGCGCCCGGCGTTTCTTTTTCCCCCCGATCCTCTTTTTGAGCTTCCCCCCTGACCTTCTTTTTTTCGCCTGCTCCCCCCTCCTTCCTGCAGCGCCCCTTCTCATTGAACTTCATTTTTTTTTCTCCCTTCGTATTCATGGAGTTCTTTCGTTTCCCCCCCCCCCCTTTGGCGTTTATCAACTCCCTTCCCACCCCGACTTCCCTTTAATGCTGTCTTTTCAGATCAATTTTGAACGCTCCCCCTATCCCTTTTTCCTTTCAAACCTTTTTGCTTCCCCCTAATTCAGGCCTTCCTTCAGCAACTCCCCCCCGAGGGTTCCCGTACAACCCCTGCAGTCTTCGGTTTTTTTTTTTCATGTTTTTCATTTTAGCTTTAATACTCGAGATGCGTTTTTCCTCCATGGATTCCCTCTAAAGTAACACCTCTTTTAGTACCTTTCCAGATCCCCCCCCCCCCTCAGGTGTTTGTTGTTTTTTTTTTCCTCCAGCCCCCTTAAACACATGTCCCCCCCTTTGTCACCCCTTCTTCTGTTCCATCTTGAAACCTGCTTTTCCCCTTCCTGTATTTTTTCGCCTTACAAGAATTTGACCTCAGAAGACGGTTTTCCGGAAGGCTTTTCCAACTTTCCAACCCTCTGCTCTTGGATGCCCCCCCCCCACCCCCGGTTTTTTGGGAGACGGGAATAAGTGACTTTCGGGTCTTTAACTAAACCCCCTGCTTTTTGTAGAATTCCGGAATTCTGTTTCCACCATAGAGTCCCGTGACCCCTTTCATCCCTTTTTGGGCCTGGTTTCCTTTGAGTTTTTTTCTTTATTCCTTCTGGAGGTTTGCAGTCACTTTTTTTTCTTGGCCCCCTTCTAAGCCGTTTTTCTTTTTGATTTGTCCCTTGTAAAGTGCAATTTTCTTTCCCCAGAAGGTGTGCATGACTTTTCCAACCTTCATCGTTTTCCCGCTCACTTTGATTCTTTCCAATTTTGACCAGGTCCCTTTGGCGGGACACCTCCCTTCCGTCAGATGCTTTTTCCCTGGGCTTTCTTTTCTCTCGTTTTTTGGAGAGTCCCCCCCTGCCAATTTTTTCGAAGACCCTTCCTTGGTGTTGTCCCCCCTGACTCCCCCGTTTCCCCTCAACAGCACTCAGTTCATTTCGGACTTCTCGCGTTCCTTTCTTTTCTGTTCCCCCCCCTGGATTTTTTCTTTTGCGGGTGCGACCCCACGGAGACAGGCCCCCCTTCGCCTCCCCCCCCCAATACCTTTCCCCCTTTCCCCCCCTTTCGTATGTTCCCCCTTCTCAAATCACCTTTAGTGCCACCGTTTCCCATTTTGATGGGTTTTTTTCGGAACCTTTTTTCCACCCCCAAAACCAAACCCAAAAAAACCCCCCAACACCCCCCCCCCCAAAGAGAACCCTTTTCTGCGATCTCGTTTGGCCCACACCCTCAGAAGTCTTTTCCTTTTTCCTTTGCTTCCCCCCCCCCAATCGTCAACCCCATTGGGAAACATCCCTTTCGCTGCTTTTGGTCCTAAATTCCCGGGTTACTTTCTTTGTCTTGGTTCAATCGCCCCCCTCCCGTTTCAGGACTCCCATTTATTTTTCCCTGGAATTCTGCCCTCTCTATCCCTCCCTTCGTTTCGGGTAACACACTGAAAAAACCAAAGACTTTTCTAAATCGTTTGCAATCCCCCCCCCCCCTTCCCCCCACACCCCTTCCCCCGCTACCCCCACCCCTTCCCCAGAGAACAACAAACCCGAGACGCCTTGCCCCTCTTTCCGCCCTCATTATTTCCCCCCCTTATTTGAGCCTGCGCCCCCCACTCCAACCTTTCCTTTTCGACCCCAAAAGACCCTTTACCCAAAGCTTTTTAGGAAGTCGATACTTTCCTTTTCGACCCCTTTTCCCTCAGACTTATAACCCAATTTTTCCCCTTTACCCAACCGGCCCCCCCCTTGAATTTTTTTTGGTTTCAAACCCTCGATTTCTTCCTTTTTGTTTTTCTCGTCCTTTCTTCACCCTCCCCCCTCTTTTTTGACACACGGGCCCCCCCCTCTCTGTTTTAAGTCCCCCTCCTATTCAAGGTTCCCTGCCCTTTTTCCCTGCAACCTTGTAAATTTGAAAACTCGCCCGCTCCTGAGACCATATTCACGCTGAAAAGTGACTTTTTCTTAATTTTTTTTTCACAAAAATTCCAATCCTTTTAACCCATTTTTTTTTACAATTTTTCCTTGACCCTGAAAAGCCTCAGTGTGGTCCCCCCTCCTTTCTTTTTGAGTTTTTCGAGACCCTTCCCCTTTTTTTAAATAATGGTCAAGTTATTTTATTCTTCCGGTTTTGATCCTGTTTTCCCCATTTGAGTTTTTAGTTCTTTTTTCAGTTTTATTCCCCCCTTTGCGATTTGGTAATTCTTATGTTTTTTTCCCTTCTGCGTGAGGTCGCTGCCCCTTTTTCCCTTAAGTTCCTTTTCATTTTTCTTTTTTCTGGAAACCATTTTTGGTAATTCCCCCTTTTCGATGACCCCCCCCCCCCGCTATTCTTTTTCTTTGAGGATGCCCTTTTTTTAACCTTCCCCCCCGAGGGCGTGCGACTTTCAATTTTTTCTATCCTTCCTCCCCTTTTGTTTCCCCCTTTTTTTATTATGTAAGCGAAATTTTTTTTTTCCCCCCCCCCCCCCTTTTCTTTTTTAGAACCCTATGCGCTGAGTTTTCCCCCTTACCCCTTTTTTCCCCGAGCCCCCGAAAAACTCACGGCGCTTTTTTTTTGCCTTTCACTTTCGAGAGCTTCTTCCGGAGTTTCCCAACTCGTCTTTTTTAGTGAGAATCACTTGGTGGATTTTCCTCTTTTGGCGTTGTGCTGGCGGGATTCTAATGTTTTCCTCTTCTTCCAGATTTTATCATTTTTCGGGCTTCTTTTCTTTCAAGCCCTCCCCTTTATTCGTCGATTTCCCCGTTGCTTTTTGACCCCCCCCTGACATTGTTTTTCCCCCCTTAAAATTTGTCTTTTTTTTTTTTGAACTGGATTCTTCTTTGGCTTTGTCCTTGCAAACTTTCCTTGGCCAAGGTCCATTTGGTTTCTCCGGACCCCCTTGAGAACTTTCCCCTTTCATTTTTTTTAGTGCTTGGTCTGATAGACGTCCGTTAACCCCCCCAAATGGGCTTCTTTCCCCCTTTTTGCAGAATTCCAGCCATTTGCGTCGTTTTTCCCCCCCCCCTTGGTTCCCCCTTGACCTCACCCCCCCCCAGACGGCTCCGCATCCTCTTCCTTGGGCTGTCCCCTTGACCCCAGAATGGTTTTTTTTGATTTTTGTAGCTCCCTCCTTTTTTGGAAGAACCCTTCGGTTTTTTTCCCCCTTTTTTTTTTTATTACTTCCTTGCGTGAGTTTACGTAGGTGGGGTTGATTCGTATCTCCACATCCTCCTACTTATTTTTCTCTGCGACCTCGATTCGACGTTTTTCCCGCTTGAGCGCTCGTGCTAATTTTTTGCAACTTTTTCCCTATTGTTATTTTTTCCCTTGCAGCTTTTCTGTCTCGTTTTACCATGGTTTTCTTTTTTTTCATTTACCCCTCCCCCCCGGTTTCCTGCAGTTTGAGAATTCCTGTTCCTCATCCCTTTTCCCCCTTTTTTTTGTTTGACTTTGAGTGCGTTTTCTCCATTCCTGCTCCCCCCCCCTTGAGGGCGTCTTTCAATTAGTACCTGTGATGAACCCTCCTGCAACCCCAGAAACCTTTTTGTCCTTTGGACCCTTCTCCTGATTTTTGAACCCCTGGTCCGGTCTTTTTTTTTTTTTTTCTGACCTTCCGCCCCCCCTAAGGAGGTTTCCTTTCCCCTTTGGCGACAATTTTTTCCGTTCTCCTCTCCCCACAACCTCTGGAAACATCCCAGCGGAACCACCTTTTTCCCATTGGGTAGTTTTTTTTTTTTTTTTCCCATCAGTTTCCCGCCCTGCCTAACTTCCGCTGATTTTTTTTTTGGCAAAATCCCCGACTGTCCCTTTTTCCCGCCCTGTTCGGCACTGCAAGAGTAACCCCCCCCTGACCCCACGGGTTTTTTCCCCTCCCAAATGGTCTTTTTTTCCCCCCCCAACAATTCCCGTCCACTCCCCTTACGTCTTCCGCCCCAGAGTGGCTCTCCTTGGTTTGAAAGTCCCCCGTCGGCCCCCCCCCCTTTGTTATGGGCCCCCCCCTTTGCAAGTTTTCCAGGCCAGTTCCGTTAAATCAAGCCAAAGCACCCTCGACGTTCCGAAAGAGGAAGATAGCTCACCCACAATCCCCGGCCACTCGATCACGCCTTTCCTTCTTTTGAAGTCCCCCCCCTGGACCCCCCCCCCCTTTAAAATGCTCTTCATCCCCTGTATAGGTCCCCCCTCCGTTGGTTAAGATTTTCAACTCCTAACACTAATCCTCTCATTCTCCGCGTCCTGCGCGTCCGCTCATTCGGCCCAGTCAACGTTTTTCCGTTTAATTTTTGCTCGGCGCCCCCCCCCCTTTTGTCATGGAATCATTCCCGTTTTTTTCCTTCATGTGCCCACTCTGTTTCCCATTCGAAACCTTTCAAACCGCCCCTCCAGGACGTTTCCCCCTGGATTTCTTCAAGACCCCCTCCCCCGGGAGTTTTTCTTTCCTGGGCGATAGTTTTTTTTTTCCCATTTCTCGTTCCTCCCCCCCCGATACGACCCCCCCTTTTTTTTTTTCCTCCCTGTGGGAAGCCCCCCCAAATTTCTTTTCGTCAGAAGTCTTTTGCCCCAAGTAATTTCTGCGTCGACCCCTTCATTTTTTCATTGGAACCCTTTGTAGAGACTTTCCCCCCAACCGGACCTCTTATGAATAGCCCCCAAGTTTTCTTTGTCACCCCCCCTTCCTTGGCACAAGCCTAAAGTGAATCTCATGCTCGCCCCCCTTCCCGTTTCCCCCAGCAAACCTCCCGGATTAGGCAATTCTCTTTGTTCATTTTTCTCTTTTTCAGTGCCACTTTGACCTTGGACCTTCCCATTGTTCCACCTTCCCCCCCACTGTTCCCCCTCGTCGTTCCTTCCTTTGCCCAGTTGAATATTGTCCCTTTTCGCTGCCCCCCCCCCTTACTCTTGTTAGATATTTATTTTTGCTTTAATCCTTTTAAGGTAATCCCTCAAGAACCCCCCCCCTCCCGTGAAAGCCTGCCCTTCAGATCTCTTTCCTGATTGAACTCGTAGTTGTTTCCGTGGGCGGATCCTCTTTTCTCCCTTAGTTCCCCCCCGTCAAGAATTACGCTTTCAGCAGTCTTTAGCTTCAGTCCTTTTTTAGACTCTGCTCGGTCTCCTGGATTGGGAGCCTGGCCCCCCCAGAGAGGCTTCCCCTTGTGCTATGGTTCCCCTTTAGAAACTTTTCTGGAAAGCTCTTTTTATTTTTTTTTTCCTGAAAAACCTGTGTTTTTCCTTATAGGCATGGTTACCCTCCCCTGCTGAGCCCCTCCCGTCCAGTACTTGAACACGTTTCGCACTGACACACTTTCCAATTGTCTGTTCCATTTATAGTCCCCTGGGTTTTTTTTTTTTCTTTGCAACATTTTTTTTTCACCCCCCCCCCCCAGGTGACTTTTTTTTGTCGACCACACTCCCACGATGAGCTTTGGGATTTTTTCGCCTTCCCTGTGTGGAAGACATTCCCCTCTTTCTCTGGTTTTTTTTTTGCCCGTGTGTCCTTCCCGAATGTTTTCTTTTTTATGACGCAGTCCCCTTTTCTTCATATTTCCATTTTGTTTAGTAGTCTACGCAGTTTTCCTTTTTTTTTCCCCAGCCGCCCCTTTCCCTCGCCTGGAGGTCCCCTTTGGTTAATTTAATTCATTCGTCCCCTTTTCCCTTAGCTTTTTTTCCTTGACGATCACGCGGGCACCCACCCCCCCCCGTTTTTACTCCCCCCACCCCTGGGGGGGCCCCTTTGATTTTTCCCTGCGAGGATTTTTTCAGTCTCCTTTTTTTTCTACCCACACCACCCGCATCGATCGTCCTTTTTTCCACAATTCTTTTGCTTTTCAGCTCCCTCAGTTTCTTTCAAGGTACCCTTTTTTTCTTAGCGTTCTTGCTCAAACTGCCCCCCCTAATTCTTTCCCCCCGCTCTTTGAACCCCCTTGACCTTCTCTCCTTTTGAGCCTCTCGCTGCACAATTTTTTTTCGTTCGATTTCTCCCCCCCCCCCTCCCCCCCCCTGCCCCTTTCTTCGGGCAATCCTTCGTGTCCCCTCTTTCCTATCCACCCCCATTTTTTGAATGCCTACCCTTTTCTTTGCATCGTTTTTTTTTCTTTAAAAACGCTTCCCCCTTTTTTCCCTGCACGTCTTCCCCCCCCGGGTTTTAAGTTTTCAAACTCCTGTTATGCCATCCCCCCTTCGGTGGCTTTTTTTCTCCGTGAATCCTTCCGAGTCCTCTCCGTCTGCCCTTTTCTCCCGTCCTTCCTTTGAACCCTAGCCCTATTTCTTCCTTTTTTTTTTTTTTTTTTGGTTCGCCTCAAACCTGAGATCTCCCCTCCCCGCCTTGTGAGAGTTATTCTAAAACCCCCCAACTCCTCCCCCCCTCCCCCTGTTTGCATGTCTTAGCTGTCCTGTTCCAAGTCTTAAAAACTTGACTGTTTCTTGATACACCTTTCAATCGATTTTTTTCGTTGTTAACGCTTTTGTTTTGCCCCAAATCCTATACTTCATTTTGCAAGGTTTGTAAATCATAGATTTGCACTGAGTCGTTTTCCCCCACTACCCCCCCCTTGTCTGAAGTAGTTGGTCAGCCCCAGGTTCAAAATGCAGAAGCTTCTTTTTTCCCAGCGTGGGTTTTTTAGGACAAAGACTTTTCCAGAGCGGTAAGCCGTCTATTTGAACCTTCCCTTATTGGGTGACTTTGCAAGTTCCCACCTTCAGTTTTTTTTACAGACCGTCCACCTCCTCCTTTTAAAAGTTTATAATACCGTGGGGTCCCTTTTTTTTTTTTGTGTTTTTTTCTTCTGGAGGAGTTCCCTTTTTTTCACGGCGCGGATTCCAAGATTTTGGCGCAGTCGCGTTTTCGGCTCCCCCTTTATAATCAGTCTCCTTTTTGTTGCCCCGTGTCCAACATTATATGGTTTTCTCCCGAATTCTTCCCTGTGTTGTTTTTTAAGATGTTTCCCCCAATCCTTCGTTTTCTCACTTCTCTGCTGTCGCCCGCCCACACGAAGTTTTTTTTTGCACCTCCCCGCAATTTTTTTCACAAGTTCTTTTTTTTTCTTTGTGTAATTTTCCTGACCTGTGCCGGGTTTTGTTTTTTTTCGACCAAACACAAATGGCCCCCTGGTGAAACCCTGGTCCCCTTTGTGCGCTTGATCTCGTTTTCCTTCCTGAAGGGGAAAGATCTTTATCAATTTCCCCTTTTTCCTTCCTTCACTCTGTCGTTTCACCCGCGGGTCTGTTGGTCCTTTCTTCCCACTGCATCCCCGAAACCCCACTTCCCCCCCTTTTACCTTTTCTTTTTTGTTTCCCATCCCACACCCCCCCCCCCCTTGGCCCCCCCTTGAGAACTCTTTTTTTTTGTCCGTTCTCCCACCCCCCCCCACCACAACCCCACGCGTTACAAAGTTTTTTCCTCCTCTGGTTTTCAACAACCAAACCCTACCCCCACCCACACCCCCCACCGAGCGCACCCCTTCCTTCGGAATTTGCCCCCAAAGAAAACCAACCCAAAACCCCCCCCAACCTGGCCCCCCTCCCTTTTTTACATTTTTACGCAATTTCCCCTTTTGTGCTTTCCTCCATTTAAAGTCCCTTTCCACCAACTTTTCCGACTTTTTCCCTTCACCTTTTCGTTCTACTCCACAAAGAATTTTCCCCTCTGTGGTTCCAACCCAAACAGTTTCTCTCCCCCCCCGGTTTCCTCACCCCCCGTGAAATTTCAAGAATGCTACACCACGGACCAATTCACCACGTCCGACTTGCCCCGCGGCGTCCTCGCCTCTCGGTTCTTCTCAAACTTGACGACTTTTTCCCACCTTTGTGCCGTGCTCCCCAAAAAACCCCCTTCCGTTCGAGTCTAGGCCCAGAACCTTTTTCTCACTTTCCCCCCCACGGAACCCCCCCTGTCCCCACACCCAAACTTTTTTGTCATCCGGGGCCCCCTTCCTGTTCTCCTTGGTTCGTTCCCCAGCGGTTTTTTTTTTCCCTGTTCACTGATTCTCACCCCTCCCTATTCTTTCCCCAGCGTCATTTCCCCCCTTTGTTGGCCCCTTCGTCCCTTCTCAGTGTCTACAGACCCCTGTGCGATTTTTGTTGTTTAGACTTCCCCCCTAAACCCCTTTTTTCCACTCCTGTTTCTTACATCACGCCTACAAATTCTCGAGTTTCTCTTGGTCGGCTTTCTGGGCTCAGTGTCGTCCTCGTAATCAGATGTGGAGACTGAAAAGGGATTTCTTTTTCCGTCCTGTTCTCCATTGCTCTTTTTTTAGGTTTGTGCCGATGTTTCCTCCTTAGGAAGCCCTTTCCCTCCTTTTTCTTGGTCTCTTTCGCATTGTTGGTATGTTAGTTTTTTTCTTTGTTCTTATCCTTCTGGAGTTGTCTTTCCACTCACTTCTATTTGTACCTCATCTGGACTTTCCAACAATTTTTCCCCATGTCAAACGAGGTTTCGTTCTTTCGAGTATGTACTGAGTATGATCTTTTAAAGAATCTTCCTTGAAGTCTTCCTGGTCTCCATACGGTCCTTTGGGTTATCACTTTTTTTCTGATGTTTGCCAAATGTGATTGCCTCGAAATCTGGAAGGCTTCTTTTTTCCCCAAACACCCTTCAAGTTGGTTGTCGTTACTTTCCTCCTAAGGTTTCCGAATTTCTTGGACTACTCTTTTTCCTATCTCCCCCCCCGCCTCCTTCAGATTTCTTTTTTTCCATCTAGATATCCCCCCTCTCTTATGTTCCCGACTCCCTTAGTCTTTAGGCCCTTAGTGAGATGCCTCCCTTTCAGTTTTTTTTTTCTAATGCCTTTCGCTCCCCCTGTAAATTTTTTTTTCAATCCTTTTCGGGTTGGTCCAAAAATTTTAAAATTCGGAGGTTTTAATATCTTCTTTTGAACGAGTTTCTGCGGAGTGTACTTTCCATATTCCCTTTTTTTTCAGACCGCCGACCTTGATCCTTTAGCCCCGATTTTCGACTGCCCTTTCCCTTGCGGGACTACTTCAACACTCAAGGTGGACGATGTTGCGGAACCTTTTGGTCTTCTTTTTTTTTTTGTTTTTTTGACTCCCCTGACTTACGATAATATTTTTCCACTGGGCTGTTCCTGCACTTCATTTTTTGTTTCTGACAAGTTTTTCGCAGCTTTTTTCCTCCTCCCAGAACAATTTTTCGTTCCTGCATTTTCCTTTCCCTCTGATGTGTCCTTAATTTCGTGGCTGTTGAGGGTTTTCGGGGAACGTTTTCTCCTTTTTTTTTTGCGTCCTCTCTTATTAGTCTTTCCCCAGTCCTTTCCCTTTTTTCATTCCGTTTCCCTTTTTTCTTCGGTTTAGGCTTTGTGCACTTTGTCCTTCGCAGGGTTTGTCTATGTTTTTCGTTTCCTGTTATAAACGTGATGCCAATTCTCTCTCATTTTTTGCAGCCTCGTAAGGCTCTCCCTTCCTCCTACGTTTTTTTTAGTTTTTCCATTATGTTTTGGCTATCCTTTTGGTTCTGAGGACCTCCATTTGACACTCAACATCTTTTTCGCACCTAGTTACCTCTCCCCTTGGGCCACCGATGATGGTGACTTAAATCCTCGCTTCTTCCGTCCTGGCCCGTTCCATTCGAGTCTTGAGATCCTTTTAAAAACCCCTCCGACGGACTTTTGTGAACAGAGTCAAGTTTTTGATTCCCCCTTTATAACACAAGGGTAGTCCTTTGTTCCCCCCTGTCCCCCGATTTTTGAAATCCGCGCAAAATCTTACCAGATTCCCCGCCATTTCGGTCTTGGATGCCCCTTTTCCCCCGTTACGTCCCCCCCAACGAAAACCTCTCAACCCCTTTCAACCCCTTACCCCCTTACAGTCCTTTATTCTTTTGCCTTTTGAATTGAAACCCCCCAAAGCCCCCTGCCAGTAGGCCCCACTTGTGGGCCTGTTCCCCATCTCCTCCCGTCAAAATTTCTGCCCATAACTTCCCCCCCGAAATTTCACAGCGTTTCTTTGTGGCCCCCCCTCTTCCTGTTCAGTCTTTCCCTTTTCAATCTTTTGGGATGTTCCCTTAACGAAACACTGCCAGGCCAATGGATATTCAATTTATTTTTACAGGCCCTTTCCCTCCAGTTTCTCCTTCAACACAAAACTCAAAGTTGCACCTACCGGGTTCCTAACCCCTTGGGACCTGTAGATTCAATTCACATTCTCGCTTTTTTTTTAGTTCCTCCCAATTTTTCGACCCCCCCTCCTTGAATGCGCCCCCTCCACTTTCATCCTTTGTTTCTCCCGGTCTCCTGATCCACTTCCCTACACAATGTGGAAAAGACTTTTACTTACTGGCAGCGTCCCTGTGATTTTTTTCCAGTTTCCAGTCGTTGTTTTTTTCGAATTCTCACCCTCCCTTTTATTTTTCTTCTCTCGTTGTTTTTCCCCTCTCCTTTTCACCTGCCTTTGGATTGTCCCCTCCCCCCCCCTTCTACACTGCTTTCCGTGGGCGCGCAGACCCCCCCTTGATCGTGGACACCCCCCAAAAGGGAATGGAGGCTTTCCAACAAAGTTCATCTCCCCCCGTGAGTTCCTAATTAATAGCCCCCCTTCCATCACCCAATCCCCTTAGACCGTCTTTTTTACGTTTTCATCAGCCACTTGACCATGTTTTCTGGGCTGGCACCCCCCGTACCTTTCATCCCGAATAAATTTCCCTAACCTTCCTCCCTTAACTTTACTTGGGCGGCCCCGACACAACCCCTGGCCTCTAATGAAGTATAGTCTTCCCTTGTACCTTCGGACAAACTTTTATTTCTCCTTTTACCCGATCGGTGGCGATGTCACCGAATTTCCGTCCCCAGACCTTCCCTCCCCGTCCGTCACAGGTTTCCCATCGTTCTCGGTTTCCCCATCAGACTGGTCACTTCCTCGGAAGAAGATTAATTTCCCGGTCTTCACCACCTTTTTGGGTCTGCCTGGTGAATGGGCCCCTGCATCAGTGTCCCCTTTCTTCCGGAAGTTTTCGATTTTAGCTTCTTGTTGATTGAGCCTTCCTTGGTCTCCTATTGGCTTCAATATGATTCGTTTTTCTTCGGTCGGAGTCTTCGGTTTTTTCATTTCCCTTTTTGATTTTTTTTTCAGAACCCCCCCAGTCCGATTCGCTCTTCCGGTTCCTTTTTTCCAGTGTCCTTTTTCGGTGTGAGCGGCCGTAACATTCTTCTCTCCCCCTACTGCTCTACCTCCATCGCCGAAGTTTTCTTTTTTGTCAAAAAAACTTTTCCGATGATCCTTATGTAAAAGTACCCGTCCCCCCTTGATTACCCCATTTGTAACAGAATTTGACATTATTTCCCTTTCCCCTGAAATTTTTTCAGTTTTTTTCCCCCCCTTTACTTTTTGACTTCTCCGCGGGTTTTTCTGGCACCTTTGGCTTTCCAGAATTTGGCTTTGACTCTTTTTCCCCTGGGACTCTTTTTCTTCTTTCCCGTTTTTTTTCCCCCCTTTTGGACCAGTCCCTGGCCTTTTGAAAAGTTCCTGAACCTTCCCCTTTCTATTCCCTTTATTTCTCTGGGCTTATCTAACCAACCAAGCACTTTCCCCTTCTTTTGTGTGCCCTTTCTTCCTGAGCCCACCCTTTCCCTTTCCCCCCCTTAACCCCCCAAACCGAAATCTTCTTGTAATGTCTGATTGTGGTCTTCTCACTCGTTTTTTTTTCTCCCCACTTCACGGTCCTTCTCTCCGACGTCCTTTTTTTCGTACAGTTGCATGCGACTTCATTCTATAAGCTTTTGGTATTTCCTCTCCCTTTTTTTCCCCCCGGTCGTCACCAGCCTCCCCACGACCTCTTGAAACTCAGTACCCGTTCACCCTATCCCCTTAATTCTACCCCCCGATGTTCCCCTTCCGTTCAATGGTTTTCCGTTTTTGACCTCCCGTTTTGGAACTTTCACTATTATTTTTTTACTCTCCCTGATTCAATTTTGGATAGCTCAATTCGCTCTTTTTCCTGCTGCAACCAGTCAATCCCATTATGATTTAATGGTTCTGATTCCTCTTTTTTCCTCTCCCCTTTTTTTGCTTGCCCCTCTTTATAAAAAAAGAAGAACCCATTACCTCCTTTTTTGAATAGTGTTGTCCCTTGAATTGTTTTTTGTAGTTTCGTCGCCTCCAATCCCCCCCCTAGTACCCAAGGAGACCTCTCGTAAGCTTTCTTCTTGGTGTTGTCTCCTCCCCCCCCTCGGTTTGGAATGAAACTTTCCGCTTATTTTTTTTTTTTTTGCCCCCCCTTTTTTAAAGCCTTCTTGAACTCCTTGTAAGCAAGGACTTTGAAGTCTTCTGGAGAGGTGAACCCTAATTCGGTTGATCCGTGGTTTGTACTTTCTTCTTTCCCCCCGTACCCACGAAGTGGATATTTTTTTTTGAAGGCTTCCGTGTTTGAAGTCCTCCCCCCTTTCTTTGTTGTCAGATTCAGGCAACAGTTTTCTTCTGGCTCAGTGTGACCCCCCTTTCAGGTCCCATGTACGTGCGGTCTCGGGTTATGGGGTTTATTCCCCCCTATCATCTTTCCGGGGTGCGCAGCAATCTACGTAGAGGCCAGCTTCCTAACGTCTCTGACCTCGCTGGTCGGGAACCCCCTCCCGATTTGTTTTTTAGTTCCTGTATTTTTCCTCCCCTTCGCTGCTTCCTCCGGGCGGCAGCTTTTCCAACCCGGTTGTTTTTTTCGATCTCAGTTAGCCCGATTTTGCCAATTAGAATTCCCTTTTTTTTCTTTACCCCCTTGTACCCCCCCCTGCCCTGGGATGGTTTTGTTTGCACCAATGAGACACACACCCCCCCTCTTTCTCAGTCGTTATGTCCCATTTTTCCCCCCAATCCGTTTTTTTTGATTACTCCGTGCTCAAAACGTTTTCCCTTTGAGAACTCTCTTCCCCTTGCCTGGAATTATTGACTTGCTTTTTAGGTCTCTTAACTTTTTTTTTAACCCCTTCAAAGGACCCTCTTCGTTTCCCTTGTTTTAATGCCCCAAACCCGCAAAACCCGAGCCTTTGCCGAGTCTGTTTTTCCCACATTTGCCACTTGGTTACACGTTCGGGCGATCTTTTTTTTTTGCGAACGTTGTTTCCCCCTCCGGGTCCTCCTCATCCTCTCCCCCCCCTCCCCCTCTTATGTTTCCCCTATCACACCCTTTCTAAAACCCCCAAAACACAAAACTTACCCCCCCTTTCTGTTCTGTGCCCCCCCTCCCCCAATGGTTTCACCACGTACAGCAAATTTCAAAGTTTGACCCCCCCCGAGACCCCCCATTAAGAGTCCTGGGGCGACGGTTTTGCAG
>Ga0179593_1707875_pt1 | contig 13741 bp, 12 predicted proteins | sample CZODoug2_1_08_16_FD_185931 | JGI IMG/M metagenome (GOLD analysis project Ga0179593, IMG submission 185931) | Vadose zone soil fungal communities from Angelo Coast Range Reserve, California, USA - CZODoug2_1_08_16fungal (PacBio error correction) | ecosystem: Environmental > Terrestrial > Soil >... | reverse complement strand
AAGTCTTCAGTCTAGTCCCAGTTCATTTTTGTATTACAGGCTTTGCCGAAGACCCCCACCTCTTTCTTTTTTTTTGCCCTAATCTTCTCCTCAGTGCCTCCCTGCTTACCCACCGTATTGAGGAAAGGCGCCCCCACAGTGGCCTGAGAACGGGCGGTACTATAGATCTTTTCCGAGACCCCGTCTTTGAGTCCCCCCATGGCTTTAGCTCTTGCAAGCTCTGGCCCCAGTTCTCGTTTTCCAGTATCCCTTCCCCGGCCTTTTTTTGTACTCCACTCCTCCCGTGGGCACATTCTAGATCCCGTCAGTGTATACTCATGACTAGCCACCCAATATGATTCCTCTGGCCTTTCAGAAGCCCCCACCTCTTTAATAGGACCTCTAGACCCATCTCACCCCCTATGGAGCACCCGAAAACCGATTCCATTTTCTCTGACCTCTTCAGAAGCACTGGTTCCCTTTCTTTCTTCTTGACGGATCTGGTTTCTTGGTCCTCCATGCCTTTCAGTGTTAGATGATTCCTTTTTCAGGTCATCCTTCCATGCCCCCACGGCGAGTAAGGAATGGCCTATAGACTGACTGTCCTTGCTCCTCTTGTCCCGATCAGGGCTTACTTTCGCAACCAGCCCGGGTGTCTTCACGTTCCCCCTACCTTCCCCCTCCCTTCCCCCAGGCTGGCCGACTTTATAGATTTGCCTTCCCCATCCTTCCCTCTTTTGAATATCGCGATCCCCCTACTGTGACCTGGTTATTTTTGCCCACACCCCCACACCCTCCCCCTTTCGTTTCAGAGAGTCCCTCCCAGTTGTATACTTATTTCCAACAATTTCGTTTGACCCATCCTGTCTCCCATCCTTACCGTTCTCCGAGAAGTTAGGAAATTGTCGGTCCCCGCGAACCCAGAGAGATCGACTTCCTCGCCACCGGTGTTTGTAAATGCAATCATTCAACGCCCCCATAGATGGAGAATTCTTCCCGGTGACCCAACTCGTGCCCCTAATTCGGCTCGAAAACACCCAAATTCTTCCCTTCACTTCATATCGGCACCCGTGAATTGAGGAGACTCCTATCCTATTTTTCTTATTTCCCTATCTTGTTTTCAGAGACTTACTTCTCTCATTTTCCACTCCTGGAAGACGCATGCCAGCTGGTGGGCGTATGTTCGGGAGGAATATGGCCTCCCATTTGCGACTGGCCTGAGATTGCATTCAAAAAAGCCCGGCGATGACCTCAAACTTTTTGTTCTTTCCTTCCGGATGTTCTTCTGGTGCAAAATCCTGAGGCGTGCCTTTTCCATATATCTTCTTTTCCCTGATCCTCTCGGCACCCCTTACCTTACTGGCTCAATTATGGCTTTCACCCTTGCCTCAAGCCCCCCTCTTATTGCCTTTTTTTATCAAGCAATTCTCTCGCCCCTTCACAAATGGCACAACCTTGGCGGTTAGTTTGTTGGCTTTCGTGAAGAACTCTATATAACAGTCCCCCCACTCCTCCGATACTGGATTCAAAGTTATTCCCCGATTTCTAAATAAGGCCTTGGTCTGTGGTCATGTTCGACTAGGAGACGGGTCCCTCAAACTTCCTCTCCGTACTTTGCACTGGATCTGAGAGCGAGATCCTTTCTTCCTTTCCTAAAGCCAGTATATTATAATGCAAGAGATTACTTTTGGTAGTTTAGATCCTTGTTACCGACCAAGGCATTCCCCGAAACCGAACTTCTTCATCTAGACCGATCCCCTTTCCGAAGACACCTCCTTTAACCCCCCTGTTGCCCTGGTAAAACACTTCTTCGCTTTTCTTTTCTGCCCTCCCTTCCATGCTTTTCTTTCATTCCCCGTCGATGAATTTCATCTCACTCCACAAGGCCTTAGCTCGCCCCTATTTTGGTCGCGCCTTCTTTTGAAGTCACTTCCTCCTCTTTCTTGCCAACTGGTCAAGGTTTTCTTGTTGGCCGCCAGTAAATGGCATCAAGATTCATGTGTAGTTTTTTTCTAGGTCCCTCTGTTGGAAAATGCAGTTGAGCGCGGTCATTCTGAACCTCTCCCCTGTTCTTTCCAACCGCCCGCCCCCTGGTCAACCTCCGCGTTCGTCGACAAGAGGCCAGAAAATTGGCAGAAATTTCTTCCCTCCCTCCCCTCGCCATGCCCGGCGCAGCAAGCCTAAAGAAGACGCGCTTGAGACCCTTTCAAAACCTTCCCGCCGGGGGTTTTAACTTCACCCAATCGAGCTTGAGGAAATACCTCTTCCGGCTTGAAACCCTGTCCTCTACCTTCAAACCCCCACAACTGCGGCTTCGAGTCTCCTTGCCCCTTTTGTGTATTCTCCCCCTAGTCCTTCCCCTGGGCTCTTTGGATCGTGATTGCCGGGTTGGGTTTAAGGGATATGTATGTCTTCCTCCCCTTGCTTGGTCAGAAACCCTCCCCTTCGAGTTTTTTCGCCCTTTTATTCCTTGATTTCGTTTTCCAAATGTATTCCCTTACTATTCCCCAGACTTCCCTCTTGTTCCCACAACAGCAAGCATTTCCCCCTCAGATGACAAAATACCCCGTTATTGAACCCTCGAAATTCATCTGGCGTACATTGACAGTATTTTCTTCTGACTCGTTTTGTCGTAAGCTCCCAATTACATTAATTCGGGTCCATACCTTGTTTTCCTCCCCCAATTTATCTCCACGAGCCCCCCTATACTTCGTACTCACCTTCACTTTTCCCAGGGTAAAGTGCCACCCCCAGAGTAAAACCGGCTTATTGCCCCTGCTTTTTACATCTTCGGAGCCTGCCGCTGCATGAGCTTCTTCCCCGTGCTTTCATTTTTCCACAACGACGCTGAAGTTCAGAGGAACGGAAAGAGAAGAGAGATTACCCAAGATTCTACGAGTCAGAGTTCCTTCCCCTAATGGATGGGATTTTCGTTCCAGTTCATCTGCCATCGGCTGTGCTTGGATCCCCATGGGTCGGTTGTTTTTGCCCGGTTTGGCTCTCGATCCACGTGTCCCTGCCCCCCACTCCTTGCCCTAGGGATACTCCCCAATGATCACGTCTTTGTGGTGCGACCCTCCAATGTCAAGCTTCCGATGTTCTTTAACCCCCCTAGTTCCGGTCCCTTTAGCTTTCCCCCCAGGAACAAACCGAATAACAAACCCGGGAATGCCCTGGTTTTCCAAACCGAAATATATCCGGTCCATGTCTTCTGCCAAAGGTTTTAGGTCAGTTCGCTTTGTCTGCCTCGTAGCATACCCTAAGGTGTTTTACCCTCGCAACGCTTAACCCCACCGTAAGAGATGGACTGTTACCCCCCAAATCGTTGTGTTACGCCAGCCCCTATGGTTTTCTAGTTCTGCTCGATTGGATTACGACCGTAACTTTTTTTCTTCTATCAAGCCCATTTTCCAAAGGTCTTCCTTGTTTCCGTTTCTCTTCCATTGCTGGGGCCCTTCACGAGTCTATTTGATTTTTTTCCACTTCCGCCGAGAATGGATGAAGCCTTTCCCTATGGGGGTGAGCTTATTTTAGACCCCTCCGACATTCCCCTGAAAGACGCTCACCAGTCCCCAACGTCGACGTTTCGGATTCGCTTTCTTGCCTGCTGTTTTAAAATGTTCTTAATCCCCCTTTACCTAGTTTTCTTTATTCCCTCCATGCCGCCCCTTGAGGTTTTTCTTGAACTTTCTGTCTGGGTCACCCTGTCGTAGTTTCCCTCTTCCTGGTCTTTCTCCTCCTCCGCCTTAACTTTAAACATAACACTTCCCGACCGCTTCCCCTCCAATCTCCCCCCGTCATGCCCGGTTTCCTAACCTCTGTTTTGTTCCCTTTAGGCTTCGCGAGACACGCCTACCCTTTCGTTAATTACGCAACCCAAAAGGCTGCTTCCAAACTTCCTTGGACCTCCCTTTTCCCAATTAGGGTTCGCCCATCGTTCTTTCTCTCCTTATCTTCCGCTCCTCAACGTACCCCCCGCCAAGTCCGGAAATGACCCCCAAATTAGATTCTGTTTTTACACTTCGTCCGAGCCGCCATACGATGCTTCTGTCCGTGAAGAATCTCTTCCCCCATTCGCCGCCTTTGATCAGCTTTACTTCCCCTGCCTTTTTTCCGTCTTCACCTTTAGCCTTTGCTACTCCCCGCTCCGGACAGCCCCTCTTACCCCTCCTCCTCAGCTTCCTTTTTCCTCCAGCCGGGCATCTGACCGACCCCCAGAAAACCTTCATACCCTTGGTCCAGCCCTACCTCACCCCCTGGAACCCGCCCCCCGAAGTTTCAGTGCCTGCATTCTTCAAATATTCTCCTTATCCTTCGAAGTTCCGTTCAGGCTCCGTCCCCAAGGGGACTTCCCCCCGTGTTCTGGAAAAATCGTGTCCGTCCTCTCCGTACCAACGTCATTTACCATTAGACCTTGAAATTGAGGGTACCATTGTTTATGTCAGAATAAGCCCCGTTTCGTACCCAGGACCCCCCCCCCGATGCTCGTCCAGCATCTGCCCCCCCTGGCACGATAAAGTCCCATTCTTTTAGCCCATCGCTTATGAAGGGTTTCCTTCCCCCTTTGTTTGATCTCCCTTAGCCCCTCTTCCCCTCGATAAAAATCGTCTGGCTTGCACGGCTTTTCATGTGCAGGAAGAGTCTTCAAGGTGAAAGTAATTCTCAGTTCTGACTTTTTTTAGAAGCGTGCCCAACCATGCCTTCCAGTTTCCTTAGTATCTGGGAACTCCCTGAGTACCCCTGGAAGGCCCGGTTAGTATTATTCGGGAATGAACCAGGTTCTTTTTATTTGATTAGTCCAAAATATTATCCAACTTTGAGAGTCCCGTTTGAAACGCCTCCAAGGGCCTCCGGCACAATATCGCGCCCATCACAGACCGGTGGGCATAAATCAATGGTCCCCAAAACATCGAAGGGGGCACTGTGCGACAACTTCCCCCCCGGTAGAGACTACTCGGAGGCGCCCGAGTAATTAGACGCATAGGTGATCGGCGATCAGGCCGGACCTGGGGCCCAGGATGGAAGCCAAAAAAAATTGGCTCACCACAGGTTCCGGAATCCACTGAACCAGAACAGGATGCGTCACAAGATAGGTTTTCCTGAAAAGGAAACTGGCTTTTATAGAGGGCCCTTTATCCCCTTCCGTAATCTCTTTTACTCCCGGATTTCTTTCTAGATTTTTGGTGGAGAACAATCCCCTTCTTTCCTTTTTAGGCTTTCCTCGTTCTCGTACCACTTTTGGTTTCCGGGGGGCGATTTCGTCCCCTTTCCACGTTTCGAAGGCCATATTCTCTCTTCCTTTCCCCCACTCAAAAGTGTTCTTTTTTTTTTCTAGATTCCTCAACCCCGTGTTTCGGCCCTAAGGAAATGACACACTCACACTTTCCTTCCCCACATTTTTAGCAGATGTGAAGAATTTCTTTGCAAGCCCGTTTTGTCCAAAAACCCCCCTACCTTCGTTTCCGAAAGCTTTTGCATTCCCCCCGTGCTGAAGGAATCCCCTTTTTCCCCCATCTTTCCCGCTCCCCCCATGGAATGTTTGACCGAAGCAGCCTCGTATTGCGTCCTCTTGGGCTGTCTCTACTGTTTAAAAATTTTTGTTTTTTTTTTTTGGTTATATGGGGGAGTCCGAACTCCCCCGCCCTCCCCCGAACTGGAAATAATCTTGATCCCCAGCGCCCCTCAGACAATCCGTTTCTCCCAAAGGGTTCTTGGACTCACTCCACTTTTTTGCTCTAAAAATTTCTCTACGTCGCTGGACCCAGCCTCCCTAGTAGGTACTGATTGTGTTAGCTAAGCTTCCCCCATGCTCCCCCCTCAGGCAAAATTTTCCTGCCGCCCGGAGTTCTTTTGGTAATCCCCGTTAGGACACCCTCGGCCATGTGCGGAACTCGGGGAGCTTTGCCCTGGAAGACGGTACTAGCTTTTTTTCCCTGACCCCCAATGATGGTCATGCACTACTTCCTGGTTGGTCGATCACTTCGTTTCTTATTTTCTTACCACCTGTAAACACCCCAGAATCCCCGAACGATTTCCATAAGGTTCTTACTTTGGTCAGCCAAGACCCCCAGATCGAGAAGTGATCTCGTGACCCCTATGGCAAGCAATGATGGTACGACCTGTTTTCAATGTCCCTAGGACACGCCTGGAAACTGGAGGAGAACGCTCAAATAACACGACCCTCCACCCCCGCACCTGGCTCCTTGACTTCTTAAATTTCCTTTTTATTATTTTAGACCCACACCGTTCATTTAAAAAGACATCCTTCTAATTCTTTTCTTCGAAGGCTTGGACTCCTGTCGGAGTGATCAGGACATTGCAGATTTCCCTCTTTTTTACCCGTAGTTCAGTCTTCCTATTTCCCCGAGGACATTAAGTTTGTTGAAATTTTTTTTGTATCGTGGGAGATTTTTGGTACAGGAATCTTTGCAGCCCCCTCTAGAGATTGATACCCTATGAGACAAAGGGTGTTTCTGGTCCGTCTGGGAGCTTGTGGTGATCCAACCTCTAAGGTTTTTTCCCCCTTGCCCTTTAACTTTTCCCCCTGAGGCCTTCTCCCGATTACCACTTAGTCTTCCTTGATGGCCCATAATCTGCTAGTTCTACCGTCCCAGATCCCTAGTTAAAATGCCTGGGTTCGTCCGTTTGTTCCCAAGCTCCTGTTACTTTCTAAGCCCTGTCTTTTTAGGTCTTTGACAGAAACCCTCCCCCATAACTGATATAACTCCCCTCCACGCTTGTTCCGTTGATGAAGCCACCTACCAGTCCTTACTGCCCCCAGGATTTCTGTCCCCCCCTCCTTTTTTATCTTTCTTCCTAGGAGGAGTTTTCGAAAGACCTCCAGGACGTTCCAAGCTCAACTTATCTTCATTTTTTCTAGCCCCCGAAGAAGTCGGGCTTCTTGAAGATGTCCTTCGCCTTTCCTCGTCTTCCGCCTTCGGTTTAGCCCATTTACCTTCAAGGCCCCTTTCTTACGTCTTAATAAATCACCCTCTTTCCACAGCCCCACGCTTACCTCAAACCCCATCCTGTTTCTTTACCTTTTTTTAGCCCCCCCCTTGCACACCTCAGGATTGTGAACACGTTTCCCAAGCTGCCTAGTGAAGGCTCCGACCTATTGTTCAGGATTTCTTCGGGTCTGCATTTTTTTAAGCGATTGCCACACACCAACTGTAACTAGGCGTCCATGCCCGTCCGAGGAGGGCTTTTTTTACCCCCATCAAAATCGTCTGCGCTTTTGACTGCCGCCTGTCCCGCACGGCCCCGCCGCCAATTGCCTTTTTCTCCCTCCTCGTCAAATCGTGCCCGCTCACACCCGGCAACCCCTGTGCCCGCCCCATTTTTGTAAATTGTGTCCCCTTACAAAGACTATCTGAATGTAACCCGGGATTTAGGATGTCACATAAACAACTTGAGTGGATGAGACAGACCACCAGAACCCGAGGCCCCAAACCTACAAAGGGTCTAGAACTGTGTCCACTCTTGAGTTCTTCAAAGGTTTGAAATTTGAATTTGCTTTTGACAAGCTTTTTTGTGTGATGAATTTTACCTTGGAGAGCTCACGGCGTTGAGGAGGTAACCCGTCGCGGCGACTTGGAACCCCCAGTGATGCCTCGACCCAACAAGCTGAGCAATTTTTCTTTAAACTCTTTTATTAGCCATCGGGCTTCTCCCCTGTCTGTGCTTTGCTACTCCTCCCTCCGACCAAATTTCTTAAAATCAATCATTTTCTGATCCTTTCACTGACTCCCGAAGAGAACAAGGGTAACATAATTTTACTTTTATTTCGGTACTTCGGCCTTTCTAGATGTCCCTTGTCAGCGATTGAGATTCTTATTTACCTTGACCGGCCTTCCTCCTCTCCCCCCCCGCCAATCTTCCCAAGGACCCCCCCAACCCCTTCCCCCTCCAAAACACTTTGTTTACCTTTGACCCACTTTTTGTCGTACCCCCGGCGGCCCAGGGAAGGTGCCTGTGAGTCTCAGCCTTCATGTATACAAGTCCTAGTGTAGATCCCTATGGAGGCGGATCCCCCTCAACCCTCGGCCAACAGAGGTTATGGGAACACATCCTTCTCGCCGAGTCGATGGCGCCAAATATTAGAGCCGCATCAATGTCTTATCCCAGGTCCGACCTGCAGAAAGTTCAGCCTGTATTAGGGGCTGTCGCTTCATGTATGCATGTCATGGTTTTTCTTAGCACCTGATTCTTTTTATGTAGAAGCCGGGCCCTATAGTGGAACTGGTTCCGCCCCATCTGTCCCTGCCTCCTTCGCACGTAATTTTTGTCTTATGACCCTGTTAGAATGCAGTTCTAAACTTCCCTTCTTTCCCTGATCCCCCCTCTTTCCGCATCTTCTGGTAATATCTCTTTCTTCCGTCGTAGGGTACTTTAAGGGATTGACCCCTGTGAGCATTCCCCCCCCCGTCCTTCCCTGGTTGTGATTTAATCGATTTTTCCTGTGCGAACTCCCGTTTGGGCCATTCCCACCTTTCCTTTATCCCCCGACTCCTTTCGCCGCTTTGCCGATAGGCCGGTCAGAAATGTGTCTAGGCTCGCGTTCCGCGTTCTAGACCTTTTTCCGTATTTTAAGATGACTTCCTGGAGTCCTTTCTCTCGGCCCCTCCCCCCCTTCCAACCTTCCATGGTTTTGCACAGAGCGAGCTAGCTGTGTCTACCCCCTTCTATCACACTTTTCCTCTGTCCAGAGTAGATCCGCTTTTTCTCTCCCCCCCCTCAATATATCTCTTCAGACTGCCCCTCTTGCTCCCCTCGGACCCCCCAGAGGTTACTTTTTCTTGCCCGATGCACTGGCCGTGTTTTAGGGTCTTCTTTGGGCCTTGGGGGGCGAGATTACCTGCCTACGTTTAGCATTCCTGGATTCTTACGACCCTACCGAGGTCAAATTCCGTTGTAGAGGCGCTTGCTTTCGGAAGCGCCATTTTTTGGTTATCTAACCTCTCTGCAACGTAGGAACCTTTGTTGAGGTCAATTAAACTTTCCCCCCCCCCCCGCCCATGATTCACGGCCTGTAAGGCTTTTATGTGGATCTTTCAGAATTCTCCTTCCCCCCCAGCGAGCTTTTTCCCGCTGAGATGATCCCGCCTGCGAAACCCAAATTTTTCGGTAGAGCCCCCTCCATTGAGCCTAATGTGTTCCATACTTTGAGTGGGTCCCGTGGTCCCATCCTAGCCCGTTCCCTTAGACATGGTCTCATGCTTCCGAATCTTCTTCGTAAAATGCTCGAGCCTTCATCCCATCACCCCCCCCTCCCTTATCTGCAGAACCGTCCCCCAACTGTTCTCTCGCCGTGCTGTCGCATTTTCCTAAAAGATTAGATCAACAGTCTTCTAAGAAACCACACCGTATACCCATAGAGGACACAACCCCTTTTGGAGTCAGCTAAGGATCTCATATCTTTTCCCCTTCATCATCTATTGTGTGTTTTCACTTAGGACCTTTCGATAGCCCTAAAGAGGGTGGCGCCGCTCTATTTGTGTTTATTGCGCTTTACGTGGGGACCCTCCCGGTTCGTTCTGGAGGCCCTTTCGCGACCTGCAACCGGGCCTTCTCACTCCCGAATCCCTGAAATCAAATGCTCCACAAGAACCTTTTAGCCCCGAACCCTTGAGTTCGGCTATTTACTTGTCTCACTGGATTAGCTCTTTTCCCTTCTGACTTTAATGGGATTTCGATTCCGAAAACATTCAGTTTTCACCTCTTCCCGCTCCACTTTCTTCCCCTTTTTTTGTCCCTTCATTGCCGAATTTCACGCGTAAGTCACCCATCTCTATTACCCCCCATCATGTATCTCCCGATCACCCCCTAAACCCTGAAGCGTTTTGGCCGGACCCCCCTTGAAAGACGTGATACCTATGCAAAATGAGCGCGAGGGACATCCTGATTCACCCAGTGAAAGATGCCACCGCCCCTATTGGACAGGAAACGTCCCCATTCCGTATGGTCCCCCTTTGACGCAAGGAGACCTCATACATCCCAAACATTTGGGAAGCTCTTCCAATTAAATGGACATCTTCGTATAGTTAATCCCCTTACGGATAGTTGTCTTCCATGAATCCCTTACTTGGGCCGTTCTTAGGAAGCTTCTTTCCCTTCATCTAAAACTTGAAATTTCGATTAGAGCCCCCCCCTCGATCCCCAAAGACGAACCGAACAGGAAACTTTCACCCCCTCCTTTTTCGGAGTTCCTTAGGTTCACTACCAGTTAACAATCCTTTTTAAGTCCTAGCAGTTTTGTTCCTTTCTTAGAATTTAGATAACAATAGGGTTGTATTCCCTCCTACGGATCTTTAGACGCTTTAGAGAAAATCTCGATTTCCATGGTTTCTTTTTTCCAGGCACGAGATGCAATATGTGCCCACATGGAAATGGTCTGCGGTTCCCGAACGAAAAGGTCCACATAGATCCTTTCGAAGCTTTCCCATAGCGTGCCCTAAAAGGGCATTCTCAGCGCGTGGCAGAGCTTCCCTATTAGTGAGACACCAGAAAAGGCCCATATTAAAATCGGCCGCCCTTTCGTCGACCGATTCAAAGTTCCCCCCCCCTTTGCGAATCCGGCTCACCATTTGTTTCAAGCCCCGGCCATTCGATCGCGGCGCCCCCTGGCGTTTGTGCTGCTTCAAGCCCATGTGAATCCCTCATTTCCACTTCGCCTGATTCAACGACCGCTTATTAACCCTCCCTCTTTGCGGACCTCTGGAGCATGGATCATGTTGCCGTGGAACTTTAGGTTTTTTCCATCGTATGCCCCACATTCCCCCCTTCTGGTACTCAAATCTGGTGAAAAAGTTTGCTCCCTTTTTATGCTTCTGGCCCTGTTTGACGCCAATATTCTTTGAGATTAAATGTAATAGACTCTGCGAAACCCAATAATACAGCCAAGTCCCCTCCTCCCCCCCCATTACACCCAGAGGGGATGCCCCAGTTCGAAATTCAAGCAGCACTTCTTCGATACATTGAAGGCTTTAGCAAGGAGGATTTTAGACGCCCACCGCTGATTTCCCCGTTTTACCTCGACGGACATTCACACTCTTCGCTTTTAGCCCCCCGCTTTTTCAATTTATCCTCCCCCCCCCCCTTCACCGGTCCTACCATTTCGATAAGAATTAAACCTGGAATAAAGTCACGCCCCCCCGTGTTTATACCCAACCCCTTGGTTTTTTCTTCCTCGCTCAATGTTGGGGACTTGTATGCTTCGGTTGTTTATGATCGTTCGAGCCTTGCGTTCCCCCGTCAACTGAAGAGTACCCCCTCCTCCCCTTACGGTCGCATTCCCCCCTTGTTCAGACTTCCGCTCGTCCCGAGAAAGCTGATATACGAGGTACCCCCCGTGTGTATAGGACCAGTCTCAGCGTTCCAGTTGAATTTGTCTTTATCAATGGCCTCTATGGCTATTTCTGATGGTATCGCAAGTTTCACCGACAGTCCCCGCAACTGAAAATTCCCTAGCATACAAAGAAGGGCCCTTAAGAACAATTGGGCCCCCTCAGGACTTGGTGTTTTGCAAGAATTTCAACGGGGGTGTCCACAAAGTAGCAAGAGAAGGTCTTGCCAGCAGCAACCCCGAACTTCTCTGAGGCCAGCCGGATAGAATAGAACTAGTGGCACAAACACCACTTTATCCCCTCAAACATTGCCCGTAGTACATTGTCTGACAGTAGTGAGATGTTTCCCCGGTCACCGACTGGTGCTGTTCTAAGATGTTCTGTTTCCCCCGGTCGACTACCCCTCCAGTCTGGGGTATGCCACCCTTCTGAGCCCGTCAGCAAGGAGCTCAAGTTACAATCGGTGGTTCTTCAGAAGTTATTTTTCCTTCCGTGGGGGGAGGACCCCAGACTCGTGCTTCGGAGAGACGACAAAGTTTGACACCCTCTCATCTGCGGTCGAGAAGTTGGGGGACAGGGAGGGGGTTAGAAGAGGAAGTTCCCCTGGTCGGCTTAAGATTTTCCGAGAATCCCGTGGCGAATGTTGATCGAACCTGATTTTTTAAGACAGTTATTTTTTGTTTGGCCTGAGATTCGACCAGCTGCAGCCCCGCCTACTGTCCGCCTACTCCGAAGTCGCGCTGGTAGTCTCGCGGGTTTGAAAACTGTTTTATTCCTGCCAAAGTTTGGCCCGTCGGAGATACCTTCTTGACCGCCCCTTCTGTGTAAGGCCCGGTTGGCGGGCCTGTTAGTAGTTCCTACATTGGCGGTTTTTTTGGAGCGAACCTCATGAAATCCTCCACGGCGCCTAGGACGCGTCAGCCTCCCTTCAGACCTGGAATCCTTTTAGCCATCTTAGTAGTATCCGCCTTTAGGCGGTCAGAAAGACACGCCTAAGAGGAACTACCCCAAAACGGCAGCGTGGAAAAGTAATCCAACCTCAAGGGGACATGAAGGTACAGGTCGCAGAAGCATATTAGTTTATTCCTCCCAGAATTTAGCCCCTTGTCTCTTAATATACCCGCAAAAGGCGAAAAAAAAGAACCCCCCAAAAGGAGATTGTTTTTGGAAACGTACATTTAAGCATTTAAGACTGGTCACGATGTTCTTGCTTGTAGTAACGTAGCTTCGTCACCCCTGAAGCAGGTTTTTTTCTTCGCGTAGCACTAATGAATTTTTAGTCGCCACCCCCCCAACGAGATGTTTTCTGCAATCCGCCTCCCCCCAGCAATCCTCCCGTCCTGCGAATCTCTACTAGAGATATTGGGCTCCCCTCCGACAGTCTGTCCCAAACCCTCCCACGTATAAAAAGTACCGTAAATCCCATCTTGCCGTACACCGAAACCTCCCTGCGGCCAGTCTCGCCACGAACATTCTATTTCTTCTTTTCGATCGTCCCGGACGGAGGCCCTCCTCCCCAGGAATTCCTTCGGTTAGTGTTCACCCCACAGAAACGTGCTGCCAGTCTTCTCAAGGAAGGAAATCCTTTAAGCCTCTAAGTGACCTTTGGTTTAGGGTAACAATTCTGGTCGCGCTGACAACCAAGTTTTCCCCCCTTCCTTCGAAAACTGCTACTCGAAAGATGCCGGGCCCCCAACTGGACTGCCGAATATAAGAGTTTTTTCTTGGAGCCCCAGTAAGGTTAGTTCCGGTGGTTGTTTGGGGGGGGGTGCGTGAGAATTCGAAAAGGAAATTTCGATGAACCACCCCGTCTCAAAGTGTTAGGGAATTGGAATAGTGGAAAGAGGCTCCTCCGGAAAACCTGTTACAGAGCTCGAGATAACTGTAACTCAAAGCAGATTCTTTCCGCTCTCTGAAGAGGGCCCCATAATCTTCAGGACGGTCTTTTTCCCCTCTTCTTGGATCAGTCGTGGAATCTGGCGAACCCCCTGCGGAACGACGAGCCGTCCCAGAAAGCGTTGCCATTTGTAGGCGCCAAGCGGTTCTGCTAAAGCAAAAGGTCAAGGAGGACCCCGTGCGGGGAGCGGTGTGGGAGAAGGGAAGGTCGATTTGATTTAAAGGTAGGCATTTTGAAGTGACGAGGTCTAAAGCACAACCCCAAGGGTTGCCCCCAGGCTTCCCCAGCAATTTACAGCCCACGTACGGCAATCCCCCCTTCTGCTTCGGCCATCCTTGGCTCGCTGGTTCCCTGGATCCGTCCTTCTTAACGAGGTAATGGTAAAGGATTTTTCTCCCCCCCGGGTTTTGGGGAGATTTGGGTTGTAGAAACAAACACTCATGCTGGGAACCTTCCTAGGGCTCAGCTTTTTGAGGACTGGAGGTTGACCCTGGGCTTGATTTGTCCTCCTGCCAGGTCT
>Ga0179593_1520694_pt1 | contig 13741 bp, 18 predicted proteins | sample CZODoug2_1_08_16_FD_185931 | JGI IMG/M metagenome (GOLD analysis project Ga0179593, IMG submission 185931) | Vadose zone soil fungal communities from Angelo Coast Range Reserve, California, USA - CZODoug2_1_08_16fungal (PacBio error correction) | ecosystem: Environmental > Terrestrial > Soil >... | reverse complement strand
GCTGGGCGATATAGAGTAAGTGACCGAAGGCGTTAGTCTTCCTTTAAGAAGGCGTTTGCGTATGGGAGGAAGTAAGCGGTCGTGCTTTCCCCCTAGGAACCTTTATTGACCTCTGGAAACCTTCTCCCTTCCCGGGCGGGGGGGCGCGTTTTTCGGAATTAGCCGTCGGTTTTAATCCTCCCTCCCCCTGCGGGGCCAGAGATACGTAGAACGAGGGAGGGTCTTTTTTCCTTCAAAATTTTTGTGTCCCCCTTCCGGATGAGCCATCGGTACTCCGGCCCCTTCTTTATTTGCACGGAGAAGGAGTGTCAAAGTCTTTTTCAATGAAGTTTACCGGCCTTTTCGATGAAAAAAAGGTAGGCGGGCCCTTTCGTCGAGGTGAAAGATGGTTTCCCATTGGAGACCGGATGTCTTTTTCTCCTGGGACGCCGACGACTCGGTATCTTTCCGCGCGAGGAGTGGACTTTTCCCCCCTTAGGGGCGCGGACTCCTTGTACTAATAGTAGAGGAAGCACTGTGTTATCGCCCTCGGGGGGAGATGGCTTTCTTCCTTTATGGACGTTTCTAGCCATCTCCCTTTCGAAGAAGGAAGGAAAAGATCATCCAACTTTCTCTGCTTCATGATAAAATGGTGACCCCCTTCGAGTCCCCTGTTACAATGGGTCCCTTTCGCGCAGCCCCCCGGGGCGGTGCTGGGAGGTGGGGGCTTGACTTGTCTCGGACCCCCAACCCAAGTCCTCCCTTTTTGCAGAACTTCATAGAAGAATAACAGCACGCGGGATCCCTGCGGGGGGCGGCGGGTCATCCCGGCCCGCAGGCCTTTTTTTCCGGGGACCGGCCCCGTCCTCCCCCCCTTTTTTGGGGAAGCGAACGGAACTACACTTTCCCCACCCTTCCCTTTGGAGAAGGAAGTTAGTTCCGCATACTTTTTTCCACCACCGCCACTTCCCCCGCCGCAGGGGGCGGGCAAAAGGCCCGCGCCCCCTCGGAACGGTGGGATCCACGACTTTCCTTGACCGCTTTTCTTGATGAAGCAAAAGACCCGAAACACCTTTTCTTTTTTTTTGTCGTTGACGTAGGTAAAACCAGGTCCACCTCCCCCCGGGGTTCCAACGGCGACCCCTAGAGTACGGTAGATGCCAACCATCTCCTTCCCCTTCTTTTGATTGCGAGATAGTGATGTCACGAATTTTCTTTCTTAGAGGTTTGGCGCCAGGTTCTCCGCCGACCTGAATGAAAGTTTTGCCAGCCTTTGCCCCCCTCCCTACTCGTGGTTCTCAAAAAAGGCGACGTTTTTCTCACGTTTCCGATTGAAAAGAGGTCATTTCTCTTCCTCCGACTTTTTCCAGAAGGAGGAAGAAGGAGCACGGTCTCCCCCTTTACCAGGCAGGGAGGTGGGAAAAGTCCCCATTTCTTCTTCCCCTCCATTGAGTTGACACCGCCCGTTTTTCCTACTCCCCTATTCCCGCCGTTGACGAAGATGAAGAAGTTGAAGCGCGACCCCCTATGATCATCAGATGTCCACACGTGAGGGTAGGCTTTCTTTTTTTTTTTGCTTGATTAGCCCGGAATTTGATCCCCCTTCCCGCGACGCCGACAGTTGGGCCCCATCCTTGCTCCTGGTCGACCAGGTTGTAAGGTGTGAAAACTAATTTTTTCCCCCTTTTTGGTCGAGTGTTGGACGATCTGCGCTTCCTTCACCAAGGAGAAGAAGTGCGCCGGCGGCGCCTTTCTCGTTGTGTTGTTGAGAGAGATCGGCAACCAGGCCAAGGGTCTCTTTCTTCAACCCTTCTTCTTTTTTCAATGGTCAGGGCGGAAGATAGAGTACAAATTCAGGCGCGACCCCCTGACCGTTTTACCGGCGGCACTGGAGGGAATGGTGGAGCTGGGGACCAACGGCGCGTCGGCCTGCCCCCCCCCTTCGCCGGTTTTTCCCCCCAACCCCCACTATCAGCCAGAAAAGAACGGGGACCATATGATGATCTCCCCCTTTTTTCGGTAGCGGAGGCAAACCGGCGCGCTTCCCTTCCTTTTTCCTGGAAGTCTGCACCTTTTTTCTCTGGACTTGAACAAAGATGTGGTCACCGGCCTTTCTACCGGGGCGACCTTCCCCTCCTCACGTGGCACCGGCGGCCGGCACCCCCCTTCTTTTGGCAATCGGCACCGTCTACAAAAGTAGCTGTGAGAACACTCCTTTCGTGCGTGGGGGCAACGGCGGCAAACGGTCCGGGTCTTTCCTCTGGAAATGGGCCCACGTTTTGAATCCCCGTTGGGCGGCCCCGCCTTCCCGCACGATCGACCAAAAAACAGTTCCGACGGCTCTTAGTGGGGAAGCGCGGAATAGGGCAGGGGCTTTTTTTTCCTTTCGCAGGCTAACCGTGTGCGTTGGCACTTTTTCCCCAGACAAAAACGCCTCCCTTTGTTCTGGGGCTTGTGCTTTATCCTAAGCAGTCCTTTCCCCTTCTTCTTTGATCCCCCGTTTCCTGCTCCGGGGTTTTGGACGTGGTGCAACCCGTCTTTCTGGGGTGTCCCCAGTATGAGGAAACAACTTCTCTCACTCCCCTTCGCGAATATTGTGGTGGACCCCTCCCGTTTCCCTCTGAGGCGGGAGTACCCGGGGGAAACAACCCTTTTCTTCCGACGACCGCCGCAAAAAAGGTCCCCCTTCCCCCGCGCCCTTCGTGCTTAGCCAGTCTCTCTATTGTAGAGAGGCCGGTGGGGTCCTCCCCCACCGGCCCAAGCAACCGCCCCGGCGCTCGTTCTTTCGAGACGGTCTCTTCGTGAGTGATTTCACCATGGGACTCATGAAGAAGAGTGTGCTCGTGTCTCCTTCCCTTCTCCTTCTCATTTCCTCAAATGGCGATGAAAACGCCACCGTCTCTCCCTCCATACCCCGATGTTTGCGTCGTTCTCCTGCTTCTCGATTAGGTAAAAGCCACGACGGGTCGCAGCGAACTCGCCCACGTCCAAGAATAGACGCGGCGCCCTCGCTTTTTTCGCCACGACAAGCTGAGGAAAAGGCCCTTCCCAAGACAGGCGGGACCTTCCTTTCCCTCCCCCTCCAGTTTTAGACCTGGGTGGCATTCCCCCTGGGCACGAAGGGGAAAAGCCGTCGCCTCTCCTCTTTCTTACGAGGATACAGAGCGTGGTGCCCCCCCCCCCCCCTCGGGCCCAACACGGGGTACTTTCCCCCGCCCGCGTTCTTGAGGCGATGGCCCCGGTACCAGTTTGAGATGACCGACGGCTCTCCCCATCCGAACCCCCCGCCCCCTTCAGTGCCGAGGTACGGGCCTCGGTCCAAGAGCTGCGGCGCGTGTGACTCAATCCCCACCGGCCGAAGACAAATCTTTCTGAGGGGACCCGAAAAGACGACGACTCCTCTGCCTTGAACTGGACCTTGGTGTTCCTAAATAGGGAATCATAATACGTTGTTGTTGTTGCTTTGGGGCGATATAGTTACAAGTGACCGAAGGCTGATTCCCTCTCTTTGTCTGGTCCCTCCAGCCTTCTTTCGGCAGTCGGGTCTCTCGGGCAAAGGCTCTTGACCTTTTTTGAAATTCGGCCGTCCTCCTCCAGTCGGGCGGGGTGAGCTTTTTCTTCTTTCATTCGTAAAAGGGCCGTCACCTCTTGGGTTCCACTGCTTTTTTTCAAGAAAGCGCGGGGGGGTTCTTTTTTTGGTCAAAGGACTTTTTTCATTTTACACACCGCGCTGGATCTTTTTATGATTGATCGGCGGACGGAGTGGTCCCACGTCGGTGACCTGACGGGCCCGGCCGTTTTTACTTTCCCCCACCAGGTCGGCGGAAATTCCCTCCTGTGCTGGGAACAGGGGCCGCCAGGCTGTCTTGTTCTCCCTTGCCCCCGCCGCCGTTCTAGAGAGGCGCCCTTTGACGTTGGGGAGAAACTTTGACTACACGGTCGATGGCCCTTTTTTCCCCCGAATAGGTATCCAGGCCGTCATGTTTGTTGGATCGCCCAGTCTTTTCTTCGTTATGCAGGGGATGGCGACGTTAAGCGCCAGTTGATCCATTCGATTCCTTTCCTATCTCCAAACGGTTCGACACGGAGAGCACACTCTTCTTCCTCTTTTTTCCCCCTTGGTGAACCTCTGACGGTCCCGCGTTCAATGTGTTGGACCGAAGAGAAGGGGCGGTGTGGTCCCTTTTTTTTTCGGTAAGGACAAAAAAGGAAGTCTAAACCCCCTTTTTCAAGACTAATCCTCGCATGGCTAAATTGTTTCCTTGTCACTTTTTGAGGAGGGCGGCGGTTTCCTCCGACCCGGTTGTTACGGGGACTCCCTCTCCTTGGAAACGACTTGGGAGCGACTACCCCTCCTTCCTTTTTCTTGACGAGAAGTTCGTTCGCATACTTGTTATCCCCCCAAAAACATCAACCTACCCTAGTGTACCCCGCTAAGGTCCCTTCCTCTCCCAATAACAAGGCGGGGAAAGGGAGCAACGACTTGAACCTTCCCAGACCCCGAACAAATAATTAATTGCTGTGGAGGCTTTTCCCCCCCCCCCCCCCCCCTTCACCAGGTACAAAGAACACGGTTCCGCTTCTCCCATGTAGAAGCCTCCCCTGCCCGAGTCCGTCGCCTGGGGTAACTACTTCCCTTGTTGTTTTAGTAGTGCTCTTTTTCGGAAGCAACGGATTAGGGGGCCAATAAAGATTCCTCCTCTCCCCACTCCGACGGAGAAGAAGAAGGCAGTGTTTTTCCCCATCGAAGTGTGGGAAGGTGCAGATTTACCCTCCCCTCTGGTTGAAAGAGGAAGACGCTCTTTTCCTTATAAAAGGTCTGACCCCCTTCCCCGAAGACTGGGTTCAGGACCCTTTTTTTTCCAACTTTCCATCGTGCCCCGCGCCAATTGAGGCCACCGCCTTCCCCCCCTCCGTTGCCGCCTCTGCAGACGTTGCGCAGCGGAACCAGCCCTTTTTTTTCCTCTTTTTCTAGGATAATCCTTGTCCACGTGATTTTCTCTTCTTCGACGCCGGAATTGATGGAAAAAGCCGGAGCCGTTTCTCTCTTCCACCATGCCCGCCAGTGCCACGCCGTCGCCCAGTTTTTTTTTCGGTGTGAACCTACTGTGCTCAACGTTCAGTGTTCTTTCCGCACATGGAACCATGGCCCCCGCTGCCGCCCTCCTTCTCCCCTTTTCATGGTTGAAGGATCTCTCTAATGTTAATCCTCCTCCCTTTTGTTGTTTCCTGTTTCTACGGCTTCAAAGGCGGAAGAAGGGAAGGGGAGGCAGCTTTTTCCCTTTCCCCCCCCTTTCCGTCGCGACCATGAAAGTTGAGAAAAGTAGGTTAACCGAACAACTTCTCCCTCCTGAAAATGGTGGTAAATGTGGCGCTGGTGGTTCCCCTTTCCGGGAGGGGCCATAAATTCCGGCCCCCCCACATCCAGCCTGAACATAAAGGTGGAACATATGACTGTATCCCTTTTTATCTCACTTGCGGTAGATTCAAAGCAGGCAGCGGCGGTCCTTTCCTTTCGTTTTCCTCAGGAGAGGGGAAAGATGGACGTTGCCCCCTTTGAACCAAGCCGAGGGAGGGGAAGGGGAGACCTTGGTCGCCTGCGTTCTTCCTCTTCACCTTCTGTTGAATCGTAAATGGAAATAGGGAAATCCGGGGCACCCGTCTCCCCCACTCCTTCGTCGGAGAAGAGGAGTGGTTGTCCCTTCTGTCAAAGGATAATAGTAAGGAATCTGGCATGGGTCCCTCCCCCTCAAGAATCACGATCGTGACAAACGATCGCCCCCCCCCCCTGTAAAGCAGAGAGTTGTTGTCCTCTCCTGAGACTGCGGGAACAGGGCGGCGGCGTTTCCCCCTTTCCGGTGGTAACCGTGTGCTTCGTCACAGACAACCACGCCTCCCCCCCCTTTTCTTCCTTTCTCATCCTGCGGTCAGAGTCGTTGACACCGTTCCCTTCCTGGGGATGGGTATGCCTGGTGCCGTCGGCACGGCAGGTTAAGGTGGAGGGGTTTTCCCCCAAGTCTGACGGAAAAAGAACTCTCTCCCCCTTTTTGTTGGAAAGTTCGTTTCAGTCGTCCCTTCTTCGGCTGGCGGTAACCGAGAACAAACCTGGTCCTTTCTTTCGGGATCCCGCCGCCGCCGCCAAAAATTTCCCTTTCTTTAGCCAGGAGAGGAAAGTCTGTTTTCTATCGGCAGGAGTGGGTTCCCCCTTACTCCAAGCACTCACCCACCGCCCCATCCCCTTTTCCTTAGCGATTGTATAAAATTGTAAAAGCGGACCCTCTTTCCCCCCTTCATTGACGCAGGAGTGTGCTAAGTGTAGACCGTGGGCTTCTCGGTTGCCTGAAGTCTGCAAAAGTGAATCCTCTCTTTTTTCCTGCACCCCTTCAGACGAAGCATCCCCCCCGCGGTCTTCGTCCTTTTTTCTCCGATTCGGTAAAAGCCATTCGAAGGGTCGTCCTGCCCTACTTTCGAAATGTCAAGCATAGCGCGGTCGCCCCCTTTCTCCCCCCTACAGCCTGTCGGAAGGATTAAAAAGCAAGGAGGGAAATTCTCCTACCTGGTGGGAATTAAAAACGGCCGTTCCCGTCAGGGACCCGAAGTGGGAAACAGCCTTTTCTTCCCCTGCTTAGTAAAGATGCGATCCAGAGCGGTGGTGCCCCCCCCCCCCGGGGACTGGAAAACGGACCCCGTTCCTCGTTCTTTCGGTCTGGACCCTCCTCCCCCTCCGTTTCTATGACCGGCCGGTCTCCCCCCCGCCCGCGCTGGGAAGTGAAGAGTAAGCTTCCTCTTCAAACCCTAGGAAGAGCCTGGGGCCGCGCCACGAACAGGAAGGCCGACCAGCTTCTTTTCTGTAGGGACACGAACAGCGCCGATAAGCCTTCTTTCCCCTGGAAAGATCGCCAACAGAAGTTTCCCCCCTTTTTGTTTTTGAGAGGAGAGATGTTCCCTCGTTAACTTTGACAGAAGGCCGTAGGCGGTTTCCCCCCAGGAAGGAGATTTGTCTCTTCCGGTGTACGGGTAGTGATTCAACGCGGCCGGCTTATTGACATCGTTTTCCTCCCTTGCACTGCCCAGAGAGGGCGGGGAGCTTCCCTTCCCTGTCATCAGAAAAAAAGGCTTCTTACCCTTGCCAGTCGCGGACCCTTTCTTTTGTGCCAGTAAAAAGGGTTGGTCCCCGTAGTTTATTGGTAACACATCGTCTGGGTTCCTGCGCCAGGTTGAGGATTTGCTCGGCGACTTTTTTCAGTGTCCCCCTTACGGTGTCTTGACGGGCCCGGCCGGGTTCCCAAGGTCGTCTTCGAAGGGGAAGCCTGGCTGGGGAACAGTTTTCCCCTCCCCCTCCTCGAGCGAGGCACAGAGCGCAGCTTTGCTTGGGAGAACGTAGGGCTCTTTTTTCATCGTCGACTGGCAGAATGTGTGATCGACAGGGAGCGGGACCCTCTTTTTTCCTCTCCCTTTGATGAAATTAGAGGATACCTTTTTCCGCAGGCCGACCGGATCCTCCACCCCCCCCTTCTCCCACTCTGATTCATGAGTCCCATGGTTTTTTACCCTGGTGGGTCTCCATCAGCTTTCCGCGCGCAGGTGCTGGTCCCCCGGTGGGGGGGCTGGCGGCGGTAATTTCCCTCTCTGAAAACCAGCTCTGTGGCCGAACTTCCTATTGGTAAAGCTTTTGGAGGCGGTGCCTTGTCACTTTTGCGGCGGTTCTTTCCCTTTTTTTCCTGGGACAGAACGCCGCAGAGGGAAACTCCCTTTTGCGAGCGCCCCCCCGAAATTGTCACCAAACGTCTTTTCTTTCTTCTCCATCCTGGGGGAAAACACACGCCACCGTACCCGCCCCCCTCTCCGGGGGAGGAAAAAGGCCGCGCCCCAGAAAACTCGATTCCCCCGGTGGAGAGCAACGACTTCTCCCCTCCCGCACAACATCATCATTGATGTTGGCTTTCGTTTTGTCGGTGACGTCTTTCCCCCCCCCGTTTCTTCGGCGACAATGTAGAAGCAGACGCACTGCCTCTCCACTCTCTTCTGTACAGCAGTAGAAACGGTTGTTGGCCTCTCGTGCTAACATAGTGAGCGTAGCCTTTTTTTTTTTTTTTTTCCTTTCCCCGCTGCCTCCGGAACTGACAGTTGACAGCGTTGCCCCCCACTTTCTCCCCTTCTTTTTCCCCTCAACCAGCGACGTGTGGAGACGGTGCCGATTTTCCCCCCTCGGTCATTGACTATTGCCCAGCAGGTGGACCGAGGCCGCCTTTCCCCCCCCCTTTCTCCCCCCCCGGAAAAGCCCAGCGGCTTGGTTCAGGACCATTTCTTTTTTCCACTTCATCGTGAAAAAGCGAAAACTGAGGCCACGCCCCTTGCTACTCCGAATTTACGTTCCAGCCGAGCCGCCAGGTGCCGCCTTTCTAGTTACATAGTAGGTCAAAAGTGAGGGTAGGATTTCCTTCCCTCCTTACTTATTGGCCCCGCCGGCGACGGGGCCGCCTCCGCCGCAGTGGTCCCCAGCGCAACACCCTCCCTTTTTCTTTCACCTGTGTCAAAAAGGTAAGGGTCGCGCTTTTCCCTCCCAATTTGCCCCCGCTGACGCAAATTCACCGGCGCCCGCCGTTGCCGCCGGATCAGTTTTACTGGTGCCGGATCTCTCTCTCTTTTCCCCCTTTCCCTTTCGCCCCGTAAGGCGGAAAACGCGGCGCTTTTTCTTTTTTTTCCTTTTTTTTTTTTTCCTTCGCCTCTTCCAAATTCAGCGCGAACATGACGTTGCTCACAGTAGGTTCGACCCATGGGCGACCGGAGGCAATGTCGGTTCTCCTTCCCTTCCCCCCTTGCGCCGGAGGGGGAAATCAATTCCGGCGTAGACTCCCCCTCCTCCCCCCCCTCACGGTGGAACATATCGATGATAATCGTGCAACCTCTGCCACTGTGGGTTTCGCGGCGGCAACGTCTTGCCTCTTTCTTTTTCCTTTCTGTGGCCTAGGGCGAGGGGAACAGATGGAACAGTTCCCACCTTTTTCTGTCCTGGGGCGAAGGGGCAGAAGGAGGCTTCCTCTTTGGAACCCGGCTTAGCAACGGAGGCGGCCTCTTCCCCTCCTCCTTCCCCTTCTCCAAACGTCGATGGGTGAGACCCTCTTCCCCCCCTTTTTTTTGGCAAGGCGCGCAAACGGTAAGGGCGGCTTCATCTGGAATGGGAACCCCCTCTCCTTGGGCAGGCACGCAGATACGCCACTTTCCCCCTCCCCCCCCGTTAAGACGGAGGTACCGCAGAGAGTGGTCCTTTCCTTTCCCCCTTTCTTGCGTCTTAAATTGTAGCCGGCTAACGTTGCTGGACCTGGTTCCCTCCCCTCCCCCTCCCCTTCAACGCAATGATGATGTGTAGGGGTATTGTGATTCATCTTACTTTTTTTTCTCCGCCCGGGGGATGAGGAGAAGGCAGGCGGGGTGCCTCCACCGGCGCTTGCCACCGGCGTTTTGTTTTTTCCCCCCCAGTTGCGGAAACGACCAACGACAACTGAAGCGAAAGCTTTCCTCTCCCCACAAGTTAGTTTCCCGCGTTTTCCCTTCCACCACGGTAGGCGGGCAGGGGGATTCTCCTTTTTTCCCCCGTCAAAAAGCGTAAGAGTGCTTCCCCCTCCTTCCCCCCTAGATGATTTAGAGCGGACGGTGTTGGTCCTTACCGCCCATCAAGCCCCACCGTCCCCTTTCCCCTTTCCTTTCGGCAGGGAGCGAGTCTTCCCCCTCCTTCGATCAAAATGGGGAATCATGCCGCAGGTGTGCTTCCTTCTGAAATTTGGAGGATAGGTGGCCTGACTTGTCCCTTTTCCCCTTTTGAAAAGCAAATACGGGAATCCCTCCCCTACAGAGGAGTAAACCACTGGAGATCCCCCCCTCTTCGGTAAAAGAAATAGAAGGGTGCTCTCTCAATAATTAGAAAAATTTTAAACAGAATTCCATTCGAATAGATAGGGAGGCTTTTCCCCTACAGAATGGAGGAAATGTTACCATCCCTTTTGATTGGGAACTTCTGTCTATTGCCTCCTTTCCCCTTTGGGAATTTCCACCCTGCAGGGCCCTTCAAGGGAATCTTCCCCCCTCTCCCAATCCTCAACTGTCTTTTTTCCCCCTCTCTGTTAGGCCCCTACACGCCGGGGACAACCCGGGGGAATGGTCCGACACCGAACGCGTTCTTGACTTTCCTCCTCTTTCGTGGAAAAGAGGTGAAGACCTTTTTCCCAGAAGGCTCAGCAAATTCGTCCAAGAGCCAACGCCATCTTTTTTTTCTCTCGGGCAGAAATTAAAAAAAGATTTCCCTCTACCTTTTTCCCTTTACTCCCGGACGAAGAAAAGAAGACAAATCGAATTAGTATGGTCTGGCAAAGAAAGAGAAAGACTACGCCTTTCCCCCCCCTCCTTCTCGGTTTCCATATATATATTTTAAGAATAATAAGGTTTTTTCTCTTTTTTCCTTTTCCAGTGAAAGGAAGGAGTAGGAGGAGCTGCAGTAGGGTAAATACCATCTCCTTCTCTGAGTATGGTAGGAAGTAAGGGTAGATTTTTCCCTTCTTTTCCCCCCTCCTTCGGGAAGAAGTACTCGGCATTCCCCGCGCTGGGCGGTGTCTTTTCCCTCTCTCCGTCGGTCATCGCAACCGGCCCCCTCGGGCCACTCCCTCCCCCCGGCAAAACGCTTTTTTTTTTTTTCCCCCCCCCCTGGTTGGTCCAAGGAGGGTAGGGCACAACGAGCTTTGAGAAATAGGTACTCCGCCTTCTTCCTCCCGTGTCAAAATTCTTTTCCCTTTTTTTCGGACCGGGGGGACGGAAAGAAAAACCAGGTCGGAGGACCTTTCCCTCTCTGGATGGGGAAAAGGTCCCTCCCCCTTTTTCATGGGCAGAAAAGAAGCCTCGAGCTTTGCCTGCCGCGCGATTTTTTTTTCTTTGGCGAAGTCGGGATCTCTTTTTCTCTTCGTTGAACCGAAATCGTAGAAGGCCGACCTGTGTGGAGCGCCTTTTTTCCGCCGCGGGGGGATGGCGTTTTTTCCTTCTTTTTCTTCCCACATGAGAGGATAAAGGTTGGACGCTTCAGCACGCCCCCTTTCCCCCGGAGCAAAATCATGGATTCATTCTTCCCAACCCTTCTCCGCGTCTCAAGGGGAGGAAATAGATCCCTTCTCGCCCCCCTCTCCAGGGGCGTTCTTTCTTTTCTTCCTCTTCGGTAAGGACCCCAACGGCTTATCAACAATATCGTTGGCAGACTTCCTTTCTTCCCTTTCCCTTTTCCTTGGTCTTTTTGCCTTCTTTCCAGAACGCCAGACCCGTTAAGGGGAACGACCGCTTTCTTCCAAACGAACTTTGGGGAGCGACGGAACCTCCTTTTCTTTCCTTTGTATTGAGAGAAGTTCGTTTCAATAATGGGGGGTCCACCCTCCCGTGAGCCCCCCGCCGACGGTTTCGGCCACCAACAGGCCGCGCAACAAAGCACGGCAGCGGCAACGTTTTCTCCCCCCCCTCCCTTCTCCCCATCCCCAAGAAACAGAACCCTCACCCCTGGAGAGAGTGGTTGGAGGTGATTTTGGTAACAAGGTCAAACGCACACTTACTCCCCCTTGAAGAGTAAGGAAGATTGACCCCCACTCTCTTCCTTGTAAAGCAGTCTTTTGACGGGTGTGGAGATCTTTTTTTTCCCCCCTACTCTCGCGGGAGTGGAAGAAAAAGTTCTTTTTTTCCCATTCCCCTTCTTCTCCGTTGCCCCCAAAGAAGAAGGAGAAGAAGGAAGGCTCTCAAAGAGAAGGGGGGGAGAGGTGCTCTCCCCTTCTCCTTCGAGGAAGAACTTTCACCCTCTATCTTCCCTGTAGCAAAAGGAAAAGAAAGAGGATTGGTTAAGACTGAGGCGGTGGGCAACGTACATCTTCCCCTCTCCCCCCTTTTTTCCCTCCCCCGCAGTTGCAGCCGCTGAAGAAGTTGAAGAAGCTAGCCCTTTTCTTTTTTTCCCTCCTTCGTTTAGGATGGATAGTGGGGGGCGGTTTGGCTTGAGAAGAAGGATCCAAGCAGGAGACGGTTCTCCTTCTCCCCCCCCCATTCCAAGACAGTGAAGAAGGAGAAGTTTTTCGGTGTTCCCCCTTTTCCCTCCTGAATGAATGGGACGTAGAGAAGACCTGACCATTGACCCCCTGCCGCCCCTTCCCCTTTTTCCAGTGGCCTGGTTTGACGGATAATCTATTTTCCTCCTCCTTCCTTTTTTTCTTCCCCAGCGGCAAACGGAGGCGCGGGGGGAAGGGCGGCAGAGGGGGACAATGCTTTGCCATCGTCCATTCAGCGCGACCATGACCGTTTAGCACATTAGGTTCCCCCCCCTCCCCTGGCGGGAAATGGTGGCGCTGGGGAAAACGCGGCTCGTCTTACCTTTTTTTTTCGCAAGCCCAACCCCAATATCCAGGCCGACCTCACCTTGAACTGATGATCCTCGGCAACAGCAAACGGGCGGTTCGCGCGGCACCGGCTTCTCCCTTCTTTTTTCTTCTTTTGCCTCCGGGCGCGGGGCACGATGGAAGTTGCCCCAGCCTGCTGGTCCTTCCCTTCCCGGGCGCCGGCGGCCTCCTAGGTTGGCACGGCGGCTCTTTCTTGCGCCGGACTCGCAATGAACTCGGGGCCATTCGGTCCCTTCTCTCCCCCCCCCCCCCCGCCGTCGGCTTCTTTTTTTGGGGGCAACGGCGGCAACGGTCAGTTTGGCGGCATCTGGACTTTTCCTCTTTCTTTAACCGTCACTATGGGAAAGCACGATCGCCACCCCCCTTTTGGAGTACAGCCGATCTTGGGCAGCGCGGACTCGCGGCAGGGTTTCTTTTTTTTTGGACCTGGTGGACCGAAGTCACCGACAACCCTTTTCTTGTGCTTCATCTAAGCAGGCGGTCAGGAGTCGTTGCTCACCTTTTCGAATGGGGGGGGGGGTCGCTTCCTTTCTCCGTTGGGACGGTGGAGGGGTTTCCCCAGTATGCGGAAAAGAAACTTCTCGCCATACCCCACTTTTCCTTGTGGTGGAAAAGTTAGGTTAGTAGCTCCCCAAAGTTCGTTTCCCTGTTGGGGGGGGTGGGGGTCGGGCGGGCCCCGGAACAACCTGGGGTCCCTTTTCGGCCCCTGGCCGCAAAAAGGAAAAGGAACCGCTTTCTTTCTAGACGGAGAGGAAGTCTGTTCGATCGGCAGGTGGGTCTTAAAGACAAGCAAGCCCCCCTTCCCCTCCCCCCCGGCGATCTTCTTATCGATGTTCTCCCCATGTAACGCGGCTTGTTATCTTCACATGGAATAATGAAGCCCCCTTTTTAGGACTGTTTCCTGCAAGTCGGCCCCAGTCCTTTTTTACCTGGCGATGGAATCCGTCAGACGAAGCCATCAAAAAAAAGAGGCCTCTCCGCCCCAATCCCACATGTCGGGAAGTGTGATAAGCCTTCATCAGAAGGTTTAACTTGCGCCCGACTTCTACGCGCCCAAGGCAAAAGAAGAGCTTTACGACACGAGATCCAGGAACGGATTGCCAAAATCTTACATCACAGTTATCTCCATTTCCCACTACATAGAGGGAGGTAACTGCCTCCCCCTCTCCCTGCTGGCCCTGCCACTTGAAAAAAGTGAGAAGCCCTTTCCCTCACAAAAGAAAGGGTCTTTGCTTTGTTCCCTCCCCCACCACGTATGAAGTGTCCCCCTCTGCACGTCCCCTGTGTACCCTCTTGTCTCTTCTGGTGATCACGCTCGTTGAGGAGGAATTTATCACCCCCTTTCGGCT
>Ga0179593_1357883_pt1 | contig 13741 bp, 16 predicted proteins | sample CZODoug2_1_08_16_FD_185931 | JGI IMG/M metagenome (GOLD analysis project Ga0179593, IMG submission 185931) | Vadose zone soil fungal communities from Angelo Coast Range Reserve, California, USA - CZODoug2_1_08_16fungal (PacBio error correction) | ecosystem: Environmental > Terrestrial > Soil >... | reverse complement strand
GGAGGCACAGGTTTTTTCTCCTCCCTTTCTTTTTTCCACCACTATTGTTCGAACCCACATTTTTTTTAAGGCGCTGATGAGGGGATTTTTCCGCTGACCGTTTCCCGCCAGCTCGCCCTATTTTTTTTTTCGCGACCTTTTTCCCGGGCTTGGGTTTGACTCTTCCCCACCACGCGGTTTTCTTGGGCCTCCGAGCCCAGTCCGCAACCGATTTCGTTGAGGCCGCCCCTTAATCCTACTCCATTTTACCTGGTTCTCTTTTTGTCCCCCCCCGATTTCTGGCGTTTTTGAAGCCCCAAGGAAAAAAGGCTCCGCTCCCGTTTTTCCCCCGGGTGCTGAACTTACAACCGTTATTTTCCTTCTGGCTTACGAAACCAGCTCGAGAGTACCTCTCACTCAACTTTTTGCCCTTTTTTTGAGAAACGCCGCGTGGGAAGCGACTTCGATTCCATCGTTTCTGGCGGCCCTGTCTTTTTTTTCTCCTTGTGCGCGTCATTAAACCTTTCATTTCTGTTGACTTTGCGTACTCCACTTTGTACTTTGCCTGGGAGGCGTCTTGGTGGCAGACCAGCCGTTGATCTTTTCCCCTGGCGGTTCCCCCATTTTTGCGTTGTGACCGTCTGTGTCGAAGTATCCGGTTTTGGGGCGTTCCGCTCCTTTCTCCCAAGAACGTCCGGGTTTTCAACCGATTTTTCACTATTGTTTATACGGTTTTCTTTCAAGGCCTTCAGCTTACCCCACGTGACTGCTGGACCCCGTATTTTTTTTTTAGCCATGATGATCTGCCCGCTGTCGACTCTCCCTTCTTTTGTCTTATAACTGGTTTCCCACTTTGATTGCCTTTCTTCCCCCCCACCAATTTTTAGTTTTCTGAAACACCGGTATGCTCCCCGGTGAGTCCGGCTTATTTCGAGATCATCGTACTTCCTTCCGCCCGCCCAGGCACCCCCCCCTTTACCGCTGTTGCTCATCGGCCTCGGCCCCCTCTCCCCAACAGAGAAGTCTTCTGCCACTGATTTCTCCTCAGAGAACGATCCACGACCCCCCTTTTGTTCTCTTCTGACTACTTGCTTCCTTTTCCAATTTTCTTGGAGTGCCTTTTTGGAGCCCCCTTTTGAGTTTTGATGGGACAAAACCCCAGCGGTCCCCGCTCCGCCCCCCCCACCCTGCGCGTTTGGTCGCCAGTGATTAGCCAGAGAGCAAAGCTTTCCCGATTAGCTGTCACTATTGGTCCGCGGCCGGATATCGTTTGGCGGAATATGGCCTTTCCCTTCCCTTCCGTGCTCCCCGCTTGTTTTCTCTTCCATCAGCTCATTTTTCCTCTTCCCCGCAAGCCGCTGAGAGTCAGCTTGTAAAAATTTCTTATGGCCGCGTTCCTCTGCAATCGCCAATGCCCGGCAGCGATGTTGTTGCAATCCACTCCCTTGCCAGGTGCTCTTTGCGTTTTCCCATCCTTTCTGCGTGATCACTTGGAGATAAGGGAGTTCTCCGACCCCCCTATTCCAGTGACCCCTCACTGACCTGCAGGTGTGTCAGTGACGGTCCGTCCCCTTTTGAAGGGTTTCTTTGTGAGGGCGGGATGTTCATTCCCGTTCTTGGCCGATTTGCCTCTTCCCACCCTTCTCCAAAGATTTCCCTTCTTTCTTGCCCCCCGGGACCCCAACTTCGTACTCCCCATTACCTTTCTCTTTCGCGAGGTTTACGGTATCGGCCTTCCCTCGCCTTTTACCCATCCACACGCGGATTCACCAAATTTTGGCTTTGGTTCTTACAGTCCCCGTACATTTTCTGTTTGTACCCTGCGGCCTTTTCGGTAGTCACTGCGCTCGACTTCCATCGATTGATTCCTGTTTTGTTCATTGTGAGCTGGTGGTTCTTCTTTTTTTTCTTCTTTTGCTTTGAAGAAGAAGTCCGTCGTTTTTGTAAACCGGCCTTTGCACGCCCCCGGTCGCCCTCTCCCCTTTGTGATTTTCGATCACTTCTCGCTGCTGGAACATCTTGCTGGTGCCTCCCTTTAGTATTCCGTATTTCCTGTAAGGTCCAAAGCGTGGATCATTCGGAGGTCGTTCCCCTTTGTCCCTCCCCCTTTCCGCCCTACCCCGTATCGGAACTGCAACCAAAAAAGGGCGTATTCCTGAACCGGTAAGTGTTCCGTTTTTCAGGTTTGTTCTTTTTGTGGTCACCGTGAGGGTGGTGCGTTTCCCCCTTTCCGGGTTTTTTTTTTCCCAGCTTCGATATTCAGAACCGGACTCGATTTTTCTCTGGATGTTTCCCAAAACTACCCAATGTATCCCTGATTAATGTTTGTACTTTTGTTTTGCTACGTGCCCTCCCTGTGCTCTTCGCCATGGCGCTCTTTGATATTGACTACCGTTTCACCCAGAGGCACGTTGCCCTTGGGTTAGAACGTCGTGCCTGCTGAAAGATCGTTCGCATTCGGTTCTTCGATGGCTTGTGTCCCCCGATCTCGTCTTCTCCAAGTCACGTCTTTTCGCAACTTTTCTCTCTTTTTTTAACGTCTGAGGTTTCTTTGCGATCCCCCCCCCCTCCCCGTCCTGTGGACTGGTCTTCTGGCGAGTTTTTGCCGTCCCCTCCCGTCGCCCTCCAGGATGGTTCCGAACACTGTGAACTTCGGTCTGGATAGACAAGACTGTGGCGCGTTTCTTTGGCATCCTTGTGCTTCTGCGCGGTCTTTTTCCCCGGCAAAGCGTGCGAATCCTTGTTACGACGAGCTCATTTCCCTTTTCTAACAGCACCGCCCCGCCCTGGCGCTGGTTCGAGGGCGGAAATGTGCCTAGGCCCGCCGGTTGGGCCGCCCTGACCAAACCCCCCTTTTCACTTTTCCTGCCGGGCCTGACTGTTCCCCGAGATTGTCTCCCCGAATCTTCCCATTAACACATTGACGCCCTTTCCCTGCTCCTGTCATTCCTTTTCGTCCTTTCTTCGAACAGTCGCAATTTGTAAGTTCCGCTTTAAAATCGAGGTTTTTCACTGCCCCCTTATCTCTTCCTTTTTTCATACTTTCCTAATTTTTTTTTTTTTTTGAGTCTCCTCTCTTTTCCCTTTACAACAATATGTTTTTCCTCCGGTTCTGCACACGCCAACCCCCTTTCTTGACTTCCATATGCGAATTCTTCCTGACCGTTCGCTCCTTTTATTGTTTCCTTTAACGGTGGCGGGAAAACTTCCAACGGCTGGTGGCCTCATTTTGCTTCTTCCCCATTTGACGTCTTTTTTTTGCCGGCGCTCACCCCTTTCGGTCGTAACATTTATCCTCCAGGCCCCTCAGGTTTGCGGTTTTTCTCGCAGTTTGGGCTGGCTCGGTTTCTTGCCTCGGATTTCTCACGATTGATTGTCACATTTTTGCTCAGCCTTTTTACGGTACCCGTGCGTGGCCCGTACGATTTTCCTCCTTATTGACAATCTGTCTGGCGCTTGTCTTCCCCCCAACGAACCCGGCGGCGACTGAGGGTTTTCTTTCGGTTCCCCACACTCGTACTTTTTTTTTTTTCTCTCCTTTTTGCTTTTGGGACTTTCTTTCGCCGTAGCTGGTTTTTCCCAGAGCCCATTTCTTTTGGGTCAGATGGAGACAATTCTTTCCGCTGCCTTGCGGCGCACCCAAAGGTTCGGTGCCGGGGGGCCGGATTCAATCTCAACGTTCAGTCTTCTCCTCTGATTTCCCCCCCCGGCACAATTTTACAACAAATCCACTGCTTTCATTTCCTTTTTCCCCCTTTGACCAAAGCGATGGTTCTTGACTCTTCTTTTTTGGTTTTCAACCTGCGCGCGGCTTTTCGTCACCCTTTTCCGTTGGACCTTCCCCCTGATTTTCCCCCACATGAACTTCATGCTACCGTTAGTGCTCCCCACAGTTTCCTGTTTTTACTATCCGTTTTTGTGTCCCTTGACTTTTTGACTTTCCGTCCGGATCCAAAACTCCTTTTTTTTTTTCCGGGAATTACCCCTTTTTTCTTTCGCAGGGAGTTCTGCCCGCATGTGGCTGATCAGTCTCTCTGGACAGGATATTTTGACTCCTCTGTGTCTTGGGTATACAACGTCTCTCGGCGTTTCATGAAATCCCCCAAACAATCTCTTCCCCCCCTCCCCCCTTCCCCCCTGCAGTTCCCGGAAGCCGCCGGTCGTCTGAGAAAAGTCATTTTAATTCCCTCTTTCTTCTTTTTCACCGGACGTGTCCCTGTTTTTAGCCCCCCCATCCCCCCAGTTTCTTCCCTTTTTCTGTCTTGGTTGATTTCCACACCGTCATTGGTCGGCTATCTGACTCGCGTCATCTTTCCGGGTATGTGGGCGTATTCTATCGTGTCAAGAATTTCCTGATCAATATTTTTGTGGCCGATCCCCACTTCTTCCGTCTTCTTTTCCCCCCTCCTCCCCCGAAACTGGCGGAGCTGTCTCCGTTCTTGTCCTTGCGGTCAGTTGTAGTTTTTCACTCCCAATCGGCGTTGAGACTTTGAAAATGATTGTCACTTTCCTTCCCTTTTTGATGTCCCTTCCTCCCTTGCTTATTTTCCCCTTTTTTTTGGATTGCTTGGCAGCGAAAATTTTCTGCTGTTAGGTTCCTCGTTTGAATGAGAAACGCGGTTATATGTCCACTTTTCGAACCTTACTGAGGAATCTGTTTGTTGCTTCGTTGGCTTCGTCCCCATGTCTTCCCCCCTGATTTTCTTTCGGAAAAACCCCGCTGGTCCTGTTTTTTCTTCTGGGAGTTTCGCAATATTCGCAACGTATAGGCCTAGGTAGTCCCTAACGTCGTTGCTTTTCCCTTTTTGTCTCTTTCTTTCAACTTTTCCACGTCCTTAGTCCCTATGGAGCTACTTTTAACTTTTTTCATTCTCCGTGTCCTCATCCATGGCATGTCCCCCCCCGCTTCCGCCCCATTCTCACTCTACCTGGTCTGTGATATTCTTATTTTTTTTCTTTTTCTTTTCAGATGACTCTTTTTTTTCTTTTTTTTTTGTTCGGGTCCAATGTCTCCACTGACCTCCGTCCTTTTTTCCTCCTTTTGCGGGATTGTCAGACGGATTTCACAAGCTTGACCCGTGCCATCGTTTCAATCATTCGTTCCACATGGTTTTTCTCAAGCTCCTTTTTTGCACTTCTACAAAATTTCTTGTGTTGTTATGGAGATCATCTCCTCCTCTTTCCCCCCTTTTCTAGACCCAAACGGATTTCATGACAATGTGTCTCCTCTTCACTTCTGTTCAACCCCTTTTTGGCTTGCTTTCATTTCATTCTTGCTTGCTCTTTTACGTTTTACTTTTCCTCTGATTCTCACTTTGGTCATTGTTTCTTAAGCGCTGCCCCTCGCATTTGTTCTCCCCTCTGTATTTTCCCCAGGCTTCCTTTCCATCAATTTGATCCCTTCCCCTTCCAATGTTTCTGACAAACTTCCCCTTCGCATTTGATCCTTCGCCCGGCCCCCGAGGCCACCTCTTATCGCTTTAAACGCTTGTTTCGGTTCTTTCGTACCCCAAGTGAATTTCTGTTTTTCGGATTGGGGACTAGCTTTTTTTTTCGTCTTTCAAATGGCCACTTCATGTTGTTCCACCCCAAAGGTTTCACTGGCGTGATTTCTTGGCGGTCCCTTTTTTCATTCTTTGTCTTCCCCCAGTACGTCTTACTTCTTACCCCGTCGCCTCCTCCTTGGTGCTTTGTGTCTTTACCGGTTTTGCGCGTTTGTCTTCAACCCCGCCATTCTTGTTCGTCTGGCCGTACGGCATCCCACTCTCTTTCCCTGTGTGTATCTTTCTTCTCCCACCAGCCTTGCCTTAACGTTCCGTAGGAACACCTCCGTTCGATCTTTCGTCGTCTTCTTATCCTCTCCTCCCCGCACTCCTTTTCCACAAACCATAAAAAACGTGTTCTTCGTTGTCCCACTTCTATTTTCCCCTGTGGCCTTAAAAACCCCCCTGTTTCTGACATCTTCTTTTCTCCTTCTCCTTTTTCACCTGTGTTTTTGTTGAGCGCCCCTCTGCCAACATGTTGATCAATGGGTAACTTATTTTTTTAGAAACCCCCCCCTGTTTCTCTTTCGTTTTTTCAGTAGTATCGTCTGTTCGCGAAAGGTCCCTCCCCCCCCAGTCTTGCAAGATTTTTGGGACTATCCTTCTTTTTTCTTTTTGTAGCGTTGGGTCAGTCCGGTTCCACCCCTTCTTTTTTTTCTTCCTTTCGATCCCCCCAATTTCTGACCCCCCTCCCATCACCTCCCTGGTTGTCTTTGCCCCTCCTACCTCGCAGCCTTCCCTGGCGGCTTCTTTTCATTCTGAACGAGTTTGAAAGCGTATTTGTCCCATCCCCCTGGCCGTTGCTCCCCCGGTTGGACCCGCTGTCTGAAAAGTACCCAGTCCGTGTCCGTGCTTACGCACCACCCAGTATCCCTCTTGTTGCCCTCCCTCTTTTGTTACTATTCCGAACCCTCTCGGTGGTTTCTTCAGCCAGATAACCATCGTTCCGTGCTTTTCCGGCTTTGTTTTTCTTTTTTTTCTCGTTTTGTTTCGTTGCCTTATTGACATCCCCATTTTTTTTTTTTCATCGTCCCAAATTTGAATTGGTCAGTTTTTCCTGTTTGTCCTCTGGCTTTCTTCTTTTTTTTTCTGACAACCCTGCGCCCTGGACAGGTGCTTCCTATACGGCGGTTCTCCTCCTGACAAGACTTCCGTGGTTCAACCCTTCTTTCACCTAGTCGGATACTGTCTGGAAACACGTGTCCCCTGAAGTTCCTTACCACTCTCCTGCTTATTTTTTTTGGGCCAGGATTAGATTTTTTTGTCGATTATCTGTTTTGATTAAACAACCTTTTTGTCCAAACATTGAGCTTTCGAACCCCCCCCCTCGCTGTTCTTTTTCTTTAGAGTGTTTATTCGGTCCGGGCTTCTTTCCGCCGTTTTTTCATGACATTACATCCGACCTTTTCCCCTTCGGAACCTTTTGCTCCTTCCCTCGCAAGCCCACCAGCGCTGTTTTCCCTGCTCTAAGTCGGGTTTTTTTTTAGTGAAAGAAAGTCAGGATTTTTTGGTTTTTTGACTGCTTCTGCTGGACCCATTTTTCTTTCCTTTTTGAGTGCAAATTATGAGTCTTTTTTTTCCAAAAATCTCTTTTTTACTTTTGCTTCGCCATATCCCCTTTTCCTGATTTTTTGTTTCGTGGAATTCCCCGCTTTATCCCCCCTGTACAGTTTTTTTCTTCCTTTTGCCTTTCTTCCGTCACTATGGTTGCGCATATCGCCTTCTTTTTTTTATTAAGATTCGGTTTCACACGTCCCTTTTCCCCTCTTTCAGTCCTGATAACGATCCGGTACTTTCCCCGATCTCCTTCTCAGGTTTGACCTTTTTGCATTGCCTTTTGTTTTCTCTGCAATTGCCCCCCAAAACTTTTCTTGATCGTGCCTTCCCCCCCTCCTCCGTCAACAAATTTTGTTTTCTTTGGTTGTTGAGAAGTTCCCGGGTTTTCCCTTTTTTAGCCCTCCTTTCAGTATCCCTCCGATTTTCCTTTAATTTTTTACTTCTCACCCGTGTTTTTGTCTCGCTTTCTCCCCTTTCTCCCTCGGTTTCGTGTAGCCTGTGTCCCCCCTCCCGATGAAGTTCCTTCTTTTTTTAATTTCCCCCCCCTCTTGAAATCGCTTGACAACGCCGCTTCTTGACCTCCCTTACACGTTTCTTCGAGGACTTGTTTTCGTTGCCGACGTCATTTGAACCATACCCCCCTCCACGAGGAATCCCTTGTGGTGCCCTCGTCAGTCTAAGTTTTCCCCCAGAACTTTTGGTACCGTTCCACCCTTGTCTTCCGGCTTTGCTTAAGTGGGGCTGGCTTTGGTCCTTCCTTGTCTCGCGTTTTTTTTTTCGGTTGTTTTTACTTTGAGGACGCCCCCCACAGCCTTGTAAAATGCGTTTCTTTTATTTTTGCCCTGGAAGTCATCCTTTCTCGCTTGTCTTTTTTCTCTGCTCCCTCTTATTCCTTCCTTTTGAACTTCGTTCCCTCCTTTGGAGTTTTCCTTTCAGTGGCACTCCGCGTCACCGATTGCGTGCCACACCTTTGCCCCCACGTGCTTCTCCCACCGGGATTTCCGTTCTTTTGTTTGTCGCATCGGTCCTTCCGTTTTTTTTTTTGTTTTTTCCCTACTCCGCGGTGGAAGCTTTGGTTTTTCTCTCCCAGTAAAACCGGCCGATTTTACGGTTCCCCCCCTTCACCTTGAGCCGATATTTGGTTTTCTTTACTTTTTTTCCCCCAACAATTTTTTTGTTTTCCCTTATTAAGTTCCCGTCGGTTGTTTCTCCCGGTGGCCCATGGACGTGATTAATTGTCTACTTTGCCTTGGCACCTCGGTTTTTTTTCCGTTTTTAGTTTCCGCGGATCGTCCTTTCGCTTTCGATGATATGTCCATCTTTTTTTATGATCCCCCAGTCAGCTTCATTTCGGATTTTTTTTTCTTCCCCGGGGTTTAATGTTTTGTTCCCCCCCGCTGTTATAACTTTTTGGTCTCTTTTTTGCGCCCCGGCGGCCGAAAGTTTCTCTTCCACTGTTGGATTCTCCAAATTGGACGAACTTTCAACGGTGTTCACGGTTTTTAAAGTTGCTCCCCTCCTGGGTGTTTTTTTTATTTTTTTCTGACTGCGGCGTCCATAGGGTTTCTCGTTCCCGCCCTGTCAATCCCATTTTTTTTGAACCCTGCCCCTCTCCATGGTCCCCTGGGCCTCTTCGAGGCGGCAGTCGGAGGTCGCCCCTGGTTTTTTCCCCTCCCGCACACGGTTCTTTCCTTTTTTTCGAAGCTACAGCTCATGTTTTTTCGTCCTTTTGTGGGCGTTTTTCCCACATTGACGCCAACTTTTTTCTTACATTCGCCCTTTTGAATGCTCCTTTTTTTATCGCCGTTTCGGAATCGGGTTGTTTTGTAACTGGCCCCCGTATGCTCTGTTGTGTTGGGTTTTTCCCCCTTTTAACCACCAATCGATGTTTCGGCCTTGGTGCGGTCCAATGGTTTTGACTTTTTTTGGAACCTCGTCCTGACCGGGCCGTCTGGCCGTTGTGCTTTAAACTTTTTGCGCCATAATCGCTGGGGGGTAATGCGGTGCAACAGTGGAATGCACAGTTTTTGGGGAGCTACAACGGCGGTGTAACCCCCCCCTGCTCAGCCTATTTGGTTGGCGGTGGAAGTTGCTGTTTTTTCTCTTCTATCCCAGTTTGGTCTTGCGCCTTCCGTTCGGCCCAGAGTTTGGGCCACGGTTTTTCACTTTCGAGTACTCTCCCTCTCTAATTCGGCCTTGGGCTGGGGGGCGGCGGCTTTTTTTCAACCTTCTTTGAAACGGCGTTGCCGACCTGTTTTGTCTCGGGCCCTAACCTATTTGATCTCTGCGCTTTCCGTCTTCGGAGGTTTTTGCTGTGCCTTTAACCTGATGTCCTGACCTCGGTTTGGTGTCACTTTCTTTTACCTGAGGTGCTTTTTTCTCAATATCATGCTTGGACGGAGTTTTTAACCCCCCAAGTGTACAAATTCTCAGGCCCAGGAGACCCTCCCGTTTTTTTTTTTTTTCTTTTTTCGCTTTTTCCCAAAGCGGCCGCGGGTTTTTTGAGTCAACCCCTTTTGTTCCACCGGGTTTCACTCATAATCACCCCCAATGTCACCTCCGGTGGAGTTTTCCGATTTAGTTTCCGGTTTCTTTTTTTATCCTCCGACCCGGGTCTTTTGTGTTTCCAGGTTTCATAAGGTTCGTTTCCGAGGCATGGCCTATTTGCGGTCTGCTCTGATTTTTCCAGTTTTTTGCTTTTTTCCATCCGGTTCATTTTTCTGTTACCAACCCCCCTGCTTCTTTTTCCCTTCCTTTTCCAGCACTACACCCTTCCCCATTCATCCGGGATACCGTCAAGTGCGCTTGTGTCAGCATTTGCTTTTTGCACCCAGACTTTTTTCACTACCCCCAGGAGTGGCTGTCACTCCCCAAGTTGATCGTTTGGTTGGACTACAGGAGATTTGTTCGCATGCCCCCCCTGTTCCAATAAGAGGGATTTTTCTGGTTGTGCTTTCACGCTTCAAAAACTAAGTCGTATTCATATTTTTATAGAACCAAATTCGGACGGAATTAACACCTGCCCTACCCCCCGACAAAAATTGAGGAGACTGTCGAATTTATCCCGCTGCGTCGTCTTTTCCATCGGAGAGACTCCCGTGGAAATCATTTCCCTTTTCTCGCTCTCGGATGGAATTTTTTTGACCCTTCCTCCCCCTTTTTTCTGATTTGTTTTCTTCCCTTTTAGTTTGCGATTGCATGAGAAGCCCTGAAAATTTTGTGAGCGATGCGTCCTTTCGTTTTATTTCCAAACCGTTGCGTCTTGTTTCTTTTTTTCCAACCCCTACCTCCATCCTTTTCCCAGGGTGCCTACCCGGGCTGCGGGACTTCTTATTAAAGCGGATGGTGCCCTGTTTTGAGCGCTTTTGACAATCCTCCGAACACCGAACTTTTTCCTTCCCCATTTGAACTTCCCCAGCCATCTTTCTCTCAAGTCTTACTTTTATTCTATCAAGTCAGGAGACTGTGGGCTTGGGGCCTCTTTTTTAAAGTTTATTATTACGACTTTGTGACCTGCGGTCCGATTCCGTCGTTTATTTTTCTATAGTTTTTTGACCCCATGGATAATTTCCTTCCTCGCATTATGTTTTTGTCTCTAGTATGGTGTTTTGCTCCCCCCCCAACTTTTTTCCGACTGATCTTGACCGGCGTTGTTCTCTTCCTTTTTCGACCGCCCCCATCTCTGTCCTCGTTCACTGTGTTTTCTGGATTCCTTTGCTTTTCCCTTTTTAGTGATCTTCACTATTTGTTAAACCCGTGGTTTCTTGCGTGAGTCCTCCCCCCCTCCCCGGATTCTTTTCTCTCGGCCCCTTGATGTTTATCCCTTTTTGGGAACAACTGCTGTATTCCCACTGCCTCTCCGTTTTAGTTTGTCACCCCCGCTTCCCAGTCCTTTTTCTTGTCCTGTCGCTCCCCCTTGTTTTTGATTTTTTGAGCCTCCACAAGCGTTCTTTTATGGGCCCCCTTTCTTTTTTCCCCCCAAGGGACGTTTCTCCCCTATTACACCAGTGCACCCCTTGGGTTGTGTTTTTTTTTCCTTTTTCGTACTGCCCGGCCACTCTTCACTCTTACTGCGTGGGGTGATTCTGATTGGTGCGAATTTTCATGTTTTTCGATCGCTTAACCCTCTTCCCTGTCCGCTTCGGCTCCCCAGTCACGTCTGCGGCGTCCGGCGGATTTCTTTCCTGTTCGTTTTATTTGTTTTTTTTTCGCGGGCAAACCGTCCTTTGATCCCCGACCCAGGCCGGGTGTCATCCTTGTCGCTGCCCACACAAATTCTTTTTCCGACGTTGTTCGTCTTTTAGCCCCTTCATCCTCTTTTTTTTTCAGCTTCATAACCACCCCCCTTGTGGGTCTATAAACTTTCCTTCTCCCAATGGCCAGGCGGTACCCCTTTTGCCAATCATCTTTTTTTGAAGAATCAGGTGTTTTTTTTTTTTTTAGCTTCATGAGGGTGCACAGCTTTCTTTTTTTATCTCCGGCCTCCATGTCCCCAACATATATGTTTTTTCCGACCCCCCACCCTTTTTTTTCCTTCCGCTTTTGTTTACGGAGGCAGGATCTCCGCTGTGGAACCCCTGGGCCGCCATGTCTCGGGTCCCCCACTATGGGGGGTGTTTCCGCTCAATCCCCTTTTTTTTTCTCATTTTATGCCACGTGCTGGTTGCGTATCGGCCTAAAGTTCCGTTTTTTTTTTTTTATGTCTTACGACCTTACCCCTCAAGGCACCCCTTTCCTCTTTTTGACTCATTTGAGCATTTTTTTTCATGGCATTACTTTACCTCGCTGGTCGGCACGATTTAATTTCCTGGCTCCCCACAAACATGGACCCAGTTCTTGCTCGTAACCGCGTGATCACCCTTCACCACCGGTCCCCCCTTTCCGTTTCGTACGAACCAGCTCTTTCCGTCTCCTGTCCCCGATAACTCTTTTTGGTCCCCCGAGGAGAAAAACCGGGACTTGTGTGAACAGACGATCGTCTTCACCGGTTTTTCCCCGGCTGTTTTGTATTCTCAGGTTTTGGCTTCGCGCGTGGTCTATTTCTCATTCTGGGCTTTCTTTCAAACCGTGGCAATGCGGTTGGGGTAACCCGTGGGGGAAGCACCCATCGTTATTTCGCAAAACTGCTAAACTCAGGACGGCTCCGCCTCGGCCTCCTTCCGTCGTTGGCGGATCTCACACCTGACACGTTCCCGGGTTTCCCACCCCTCTTACTCTTCCTTCGGTCTGGTCCCCACCGGAACCTGAAATCCCCTACTTTTTTACCCCCCCAACACGTTTGAGTGGTTAGACCCCCCACCCCGGTCCATTGGGTTTTTTGGGTTTTCGTAAGTGTGTTCCAGCTTTTTCGACATGATGCAACCTCCTTGTCCTCCCTCCCCCCTCCGTTTTTTCCCACGGGCAACATCGCATTTTTTGAAAACCCCCATGCTTTTTCTGTCCGGATTTCCCCCCTGAGCACCTTTGAGTCCGGGCTTTCCCTTTTTTTCTCGATCCCCCCCCTGGCTCCGCGCATTCCCACACTTTGACCAAGTTTTATCTTTCCGGACCCCCTCCAGCCCCCCCCACAGCCGAGTTCTTCTTGCACTTCATAGAACCTAGAGAGAACGTCCACGGACCCTTGTATCTTTGTGCTGATGAATTGCCCCTGTTCTTGGTTCAATGTGCCCTTGTTGCACACTTTTTTGTGTTTTCTTTTTTTCCAAAAACGCGGCCACTTGGGGCTCGCCGCCCTCTCTGTGGCCAGTTCCTCGCCAAGCGTCGCAGTTTAAGTTTCTTTTTTCTTTGGTCCGCCGCCGGTCTTTGGTTGGATTCTTTTCCATCTCTTATCCCGACCCGTCAGCGGTTTTTCCTCATCACATCGTCCCCCTGGTCAACGTAACTCTTCCAAACCCCGAGGTCGTTTTCCGGTGCTTTAAAAAACTTTTTCTGATTCTTTCTGCCCATTCCATAAACAACTGTCCTAGTTTTCTTTTTTCTTTCCCATCCTCACTGGGGGAGTTTTTTCCGTCCCTTTCCTTCCCTCTTTCTGTCGATCATGGACTTTTTTTAATCCAACAAACACCGGCACGCGTTTGCGCGCCTTTGTTCCCCATTTTTTTCCCTCCGTTTTCGTGTATTTCTGCTCTAAATCCGCTTGCCGTTGCCCACCCTTTCCACATAACCAAACTATGCTCCCCCACTCTCTTTGTAACGCTCATACTGTCCCCTTCGGCCACATTAACCCCCCGTTCTCTTCGTGCCTTTCCCCTTTCGACTGACTTTGCGTCCCCCTCTGACCTGGTTTGCCAAATCCCCCCCCTCAAACGTGGAGGGTCCTTTTCCATTGTTTGCTTTTGTCAGTTACTTTCTGTCGTATTTCCCAAGTACAGATGGGAGTAATGGCTTCGACGTCTACTCCCGCCTTCCCTTGCTGCCGGTAATACAATTCATTTGTGTTCATCTATTTTTATCTTTTTCGAACCGTAAAGAAGTTGCGTTTAACCCCCTTTTGCTCGGTCATTCGCTTCGATAGAGCCGATTAAGTCCCCAGACTGCTCCCCCCAATGCCCGATCTCACGTCCAAGGTTGGATCTTTTTTACTTTTTTTTCCCCTTTCCCCGTATTTTCTTTTTCTATGAACCACTTCCAATGTGTTTATCAGAGACAGCGCCCTCGGTTTA
>Ga0179593_1631752_pt1 | contig 13742 bp, 25 predicted proteins | sample CZODoug2_1_08_16_FD_185931 | JGI IMG/M metagenome (GOLD analysis project Ga0179593, IMG submission 185931) | Vadose zone soil fungal communities from Angelo Coast Range Reserve, California, USA - CZODoug2_1_08_16fungal (PacBio error correction) | ecosystem: Environmental > Terrestrial > Soil >... | reverse complement strand
TTTAGGATTTTCCTCTCCTTTGAGAGTTCTCCTATGATCTCATGTTTGGGAGACTTAGAGAGTTTAATTTTAGAGGAGAGGAAAGAGGGTGCTTGGCTGCACGACTGTTTTCCTGAAGATTGATGATTCGCCCCCAACTTTTTAAGCTCTTTCTTGTGCTTAGCTCTTACTGCAGTTTTCTAGTTATCAGGAGGAGGAGTCATTCTTCTTGTAGAGGAATTTCCTTTTTTTTAACCAGAGGGTTTCGCGCTTTTTTTTCACTGTGTTTTCACTCGCGTCCTGTTGCTGGCCCAATAGCGGGATTTTTAACCTTTTGGGAATGAGAACTTCTGTCCTTCTTCCTTTGCTTGGCCCCTTTTGGATTGGTTGTCGGTCAGTGCTTCCCTTTTATGAGACGGGTCCTTGCCCGGAGATCTGTTCTCTTTACAGGCGATTAGGTCGAGTTCCTGAAGTTTCTCCTCCCTTGTCTTCGAGTGGGATGGCTTGTTGCGCATTGAAGATTTCCCCTAAGAGTTTTCTTTTTTGAAATATTGATGGAAGCTTTTTCTGCACGTCCCGTCAATAGTGCGCCCGTGTTTGTTTTAGCATGCTGGCCTGCGGCACCGTTTTTTCTGCGACGAATCGCCTTTTTTTTTTTTCTCGCTGCTTTATGGGAGGGTCCCTGCTTCGGACTGCCTTTTTCGAGTGGCGGATCGAGGGGACTTGCGTAGTCCGCGATGGATTTGAAGTGTGTTTTTTTTTCCTGGTTTTTCTGTCGCAGGTGACAGTTGTTTCTCTTCTATTCTTTGCTGGCCGCGGCTGTTGGATTTCCTTTTTATGGGGCCGACGGGGCCCCCTTTGATCGGCAGCGCCGCTTTTCTTCCTTGTGTCTTCCCCTTTTTTTTTTCCGACGGACCAACGATGCCCTCCTCCGGATGGCGATCCCCGTGGTCTTTCTGTTTTTCTTGTTGCCGATGGAACGGTGCGATTGCTTGAGTTCGACCGCCCTGCGAAGAAGTTTTTTTTTTTTTTTTTTTCAACATCAGGTCCGCGGTTCAGTATTTTTCTTCTAGCGGTTTGCCCGTCCTCCTTTTGACAGAATCCTTCTTTTTTTATATTGTTTCCGGGGAATCTTGGATGAGTTGCATGTCTTCCTCGCTTGCGTGGACTCTTTTTTCCTTTTTTCGGTGTATTGTTGTTTCTCGCCCCCGGTTGTTCGCTGAGAGATGGCGGGCTTGTCGCTTTTTTTGATGTTGAAGCCCCCCGTTTGTGGTGGGGACCCCTCTTAGGAGCTTTTTCTTTCATGCCGGCGCGCGGATAGTTTTGTCTATGGCGAAGTGTTTCCTAAATGCCTTTTCTTTCGGTGCAGCCGGATTGTGGAGGATACGCTGCGGCATTGTCTTTTTAGCAGACTCCCTCCTTTTTGCGCGCCTGAATCCCCCCACGTCACCGGTCCTTGCCTTAGGAGTTTAGGACCCTGAGTCTCCTTCCTCCTTTTTTGTTCGGTGATTTTTTTTTTTTGATTTGTCTTTTCGCTAGCGTCTTTCGCGGGAAGCAGCCCCCTTTGTATGATGCTTCCGTCGGAATTTTTCTTCGGGAGGGGAGCGAACCCTCCCCTCCTATGCTTTTTACGGGTTTTCCTTTTTGACAGTTGAGATCTTATAGAGGACGTTTTCCTTTTTCCTAATATTCCTCTTTACATCCGATGCCCCCCTTCCTTAGGTGGAAAGCACCCACCCAAGATTGTTTCCAGATTTGTCTACACGGTGAGCTCCCCTCTTGCTGCGTTTACTATACGATTTGACTGAGTGGACCAGCTTCTTCCCAAGAAATTGGCGACCCTTCCGAGTGTTTTGTTGGCCTTGTAGAAGCGCTTCTTCATTTTTGATTTGGCGTTAGCTTTCGAAGTCCCCGCGCGCGCCTCTCGGGATTCCCCTCAAGCCCCGTCACGTCCTCCTTTCATTTCTTCTAGACTATTTCCCAGGTTTCCTTAGTCTTCACGAGCCGCCCGCTTTCACACTACCATCGGTGAATTTTCCCTGAAGCCTTTTTGGGGCGGACATTGCTTTATGGTTAGGTTGTAAGCCCCGGGTGGGCCCCCCCCGACCGTCTAGCCCCTCCCCTTTTTTTCTCAATTCCGGAGGCACTTCCCCTTTTTGAGTTTGAGAACCGGTTTTCGAGTATCTTTTTGCTGTTGTTTAGTACGGTATCAGCACATCTTTCCCTGCACGCTCTTTTTTTTTTGCGCAGCAGATAGGTTCCCCCCCGAGCGTTTTCTACTCCTTCCTTTTGCGCGACCGAAACGTTCCACACCCCCCCTTCCTTCATGCACGTATCCCCTTGCGTTCGAACCTGCCCAGGCTCCCCGCCCGAGTCCGTAGCACCCGCCTTAATGCCCCCTTTTCCAGCAGTTTCATTTTCCCCGCTTGTTTATTCCTCAGCGGTGTTCCAATTCTGGATCGCTTCTGTCGCCGAAAGTCCCTCCTATTTTCTTGAAGTTTTCCTATCGAGCGTGACGTTTTTCTTCGCCTCCAGCATCCCGCTCGCACTGTGTTTGTCCTTTAGCCAAATCCTGTCTTTTCACCCTTCCCCAAAGCCATGTTCTAGCTTTGCCCCTATGCCAGCAACCACTTTCCTCTTTTCTCCGCGGTCCTTTTTGCATGAACTCCATCCGTGTTTTCTGAGTTCCCCCTGCAGAATGTCCCTTTCCCCCCCCCATTAGCTGACAAGCGCACCTTGTTTGGGTAGTCCAAAATTGCCACCCATCCGTTAGCCCCTCGATCTCCTCCCCTTTTCTGCAACCCCTGTCCCCTTAAGCAATCACGCCAAACCTTCCTCCTTGAACAACCCTCCAACACGTTCGCCTCTCTCGCCGCGTTCGCGCCCCTCCATTCCACCACATACGTCCTTATCCCTAAAAGGATTTTTTTTCGACTCGCAGCCAGCATACCGCTTCCTAACATCCGGAAAACCAAACTTTCCGGCAGGAATTCCTACTACAGACCCCCCCGCCCCGTTTGCGAGAAGTTCTTTTTTCAGTTGATGCTTTCGCTTGCAAAAGATGTTCTTCCGTTTTTTCCTAAGACCTCCCCCGAAATGCTTATCCCTCCCCCCCCATACGGATGCCCTCCCGAAGACCAGTTGCATAGACAAGCCCCCGTTTTTCCCCCGATAAGACTTCAGTCATTGCACACTCAGTAGCGGATCGACCTCCCCCCAAGACGGGCGAGTCCCCCTTCCCCCCTGCTCAAAGCGCCCCCTCCTAAACTTTCCGCAAACAGCCCCCTTTCCCATTTGACCCCCCCCCAGCATCTACCCCTCTCCCCTGCATCGTCTGCTGCCGATTACATATTCCCCCCCTCTTTTCCCCCCCCGCGTTTTTCTTTTCTTGCCCCCGGGTATAGACCTTTTAGCACCGCCTATTTCCCACGGAAACATTCCGACCTTTCACAGCCGTCTGTCGTGATTAAAAACCTCAATCGTCCTGTCCAAGAAAATCCCACGACAGCTGTCCCTCCAGTCCCCCTCCTTCTGAAACGCCATCAGCCTACGTTTCTCTTTGTCCGTCGAACAACATTCCCTTTCTTCGTCATCTTTTTCCTTGATCCGCCGTTGCCCACACCCCCCAGTAAATCGTCCCAGCTCCTTAGTTGCAGTTCCCAACCTTGCTCCTTCGCCCAAGCTCAAATTACCACCCCTTCCCACCGCCGATTTCTTCCCCTCCACTTAACGAAAGTGGCACTGCCGACCAGCGGGCAAATCCGACCAATTGTCCCCTTTAAACAGATCCGACGTTTCCTCCCTTCGCAGCTCACCTCTCCCCGACCCGTACCTTGAATCGCACCTCCGCCTTTTTTGACAGCCTTAGAAAATAGATTCTTTGCCTCCAAAACCGTTAAGCATTTTCCCCTAGCGCCCCTCCTTCCAGTTAGATCTCGACCCTTTCGATTAAATCCCCCCCCTCCTATCCGCGCTCTTACCCTGATAAACGTACGTTCGTTTTTGCCTGTCAAACTCCTACCCAGACCGGTTATCACTCATCCTGCTCTTTTAAATCTCTCACCCGCACCGAGGTTTTCCCCTTAAGAAGCCAGCCCGCTCTTCCCGCGCATCACCCTTCCCCCTCACCCTCAACACGAACACTCCTTTTCCCCAAAAAGCAGCAACCTCTTTTTCTCCAGGTTGCACTCGCAACCCCCCTTTATGTTTCTCCCCTTCCTTCCGTTACTCAATCAGCCACGTTTTTCTTCTCCCATCATTCCCGCGCCCCTCTTCGCACAATCGCCGCCTCCGGACCCCTTTCCTGAACCGCCTCTTCAAGCATTTTCCCCTGCCCACTTCTCGGTCCCCCCCGGTCGCAGCCCTCGCTTCTTCCCTCAAGCAATCGCTCCCCCCCTCGCCTGTAAACTCGCTCTCTACTTCCCTCCGAATTACCCCCTTCCCCCTCCCCCCGCAAAAACTGGTCCTTTTTTCCGACCTTCTTCTCATGTTGGTAACAACAACCCATCCTCCTTTCCGCGTTGTTGAGGTTGAGCGATCTTTTTCTACGCTCAGAATTTTTTCTTTTTGATGAGGTTGCCGGTGTATTTCCCTCTTTCATCTTTTTTCGTTTTTCGGCTGGAGCGGAGTTGCTTTCCCTCTTTTCGGGGGCTGCCTACCTTTCAATTGCCCTGATTAGAGCTACTTTTTACGCGATTTTCTTTCTTTCCCTTTTTCGAAGCGCGTTCGGTAGCGTTTTCCGTGTTTCTGCGAGTTATTTTTCCCTTTTCATAGGGTGTTACGTTATTGAGTACGATCCTTCCTTATTTTTTTTCTTCCCTTGGTTGGAGGGAGTGAACTTCTCTCGCCACTTGAGGCCCTCCCATGCTTTTGGCGAGTTTGGATTTTTTTTCAGGGATTGACAAGCGTTTTTATTGGCTTTCGACGGAAGCCGACTTTTCTTTGGTAGGGCCGTTTTTCCCGAGCCACTTTCCCCGGAGAATGTGGACATCCTCTCCTACCCTGTTAATCCGTGTGGTCCTTGGAGTTGGCTATCCTTTTTCCGATCAGCGGTTCTTTCCCCGGCGGGTATTTTTTCCGCGAGGGCGGAAATCTCTTTACTCTGGGCTTCCGCTTTCCCTGGGCGGGCTCCCCTTCCAGTTCTAACGGTTTGCGTTTGGAGGCGACGAATCTCCCCGAGGCCTTCGAAAGGAGGATCCCTTGGGTATTCTTTCGTGAGCGGTTTCTCTCCCATTTGTAAGCCTTCCTGGGACATAGACGGCATTTTTAGGGCTGTGTGTCGCATGGTGCCACATTTTTTTATCGGGAATTTTTCCGGAAGAGGCGTTGGGCTTTGCCCCTTTGGGCCGTCTTCATTGGACCTTCCGACGGGCGCGAGATGGTTGTCATGCCTTACTGGGTCAATGTTTTTTCCCCCAGCCGATGCTTCCCTCCCCCCCGGAGATGGTCGATTCCTGTTTCTTCTGTCGGATGTGGTGTTTTCTTTCCCTCCTTTGATTCTTCCCGGGCGCCGATTGTTCCGGTCCGCGCGAGATGTTCTCATCACGTTTTTTTTGTTTGCGTTCTTCGAATCTTTTACGAGTCGTTTTTTTTAGAGGAGGCGGTTGCTCTTTGATGCCGGTGATCGTGTGCCCGGTGACGTTTCGTCTGGCGTGTGTTCCCGGATGTGATCTTTTCAGGATTTTCCTCTTTTCCCATCGTGCTAAAGCGGGTTCGCGGTCTCCCCTTTGTCAGCATGTTCCTCCCCCAGACCACGTGTCCGTGGCCGTTTTGCTTTTCTTTTGCGGAGGAGCAAAGGGATGATGTTTTCCCCTCCCGTTTGTTTGGGGGACCGTACTTCTTTTTTGAGATTTCCTTTCTTTTTATCTTTTGGTGAAGGGAAGGTCTACTTTTTTGTTGGGAATGCGGTTTTTGGTGGTGTGGCGTTTTATGAGTTTTTCTTCCCTTGTAGTGGATTGTGGGAGCAGAAGCGATCTTCTCTGGTCCCGGAGAGACACCTCGTCTGTTTTCCATTTCCTTGCGGGGTTCGCTATGATTTCCCAGACATTTGTTTGCTGTAGTATTGTTTCCTCTTTATCAGCTCGCCGGGTTATCCCTTTTCCCCCGTGTGCTGATTTCTTTTCAGACTTATTTTTTGGGCGCGAACGTTCTCCTTCGCTTGATCGTTGCCTGTGACGGCAGGTTGCTCTTCTCTGGCGTGCTTGGCATCCTTTTCCTCGTTCGAATGACGCCTTTTTTTTAACGGGTTTTTTTCCTCACCAACCAATCCTTTTCTTGTTTTGCCCCTTTTTCGTGAGACTGTGCGGATGGTACCGTCTCCCTTCTGGAGTACTTGCCTATCTTTTTCTCCCGTCAAATTGAGGTCCCCTTTTTTGAGCGCTTTCCTTTTTCCCCTGATAATCTTCTTTCCTTCCGCAGACGTGGAGCTCAGGGTTGCTTAGTCCCAAAGCGATACATCTTCCTCTCGTCTGTACGACCTTGCTGGCATCTTTTTTTGACTGTCACGGCGACTCCGACTTGTTTCCCCGCTGTATTAATATTGTACAAGCGCTGCGGTCCGTTCTCACTTTTTTACGCGATGCCCTTCTTATTGACGCTTTTCCTCCCCAAGCTAAGACGGGACCACTGTTCTCCCCTTGGCCCCAAGTGTTTTCTCACCGGCAGCCGATTTTGTGAGATGTGACAGGTGGTTCCACCGCTTGCTGGGAATGCTTTCCCCTTCGAGGAGCCCCCCTCCGATTGTTGCGGTTGTTCAGTCTCTTTTTCTCAGCTCCACTTCAGTCAGAACCTTTCTTGCAGCCGCAGGTCACATCCCTCCCCCCTCAGTCACCTCGACCACTGTCCATTTTTTTTTCCCAGTTGCAGCATCCAGCTTTCCCCACAGCCCTACTGAATTCATGTCTCCTCTTTTTCGAGCCGGCTCCCGGCTCTCACCGTTTCCTGTCGGATTTCGGGTAATTTTTTTTAGCAGGGCGTTTTCCCCCCTTTTCTCCGGGTTTCCCTTGTCTTTTCTATCTAGCTAGCGTGACGACAACCCACGGGTTCTACAGCTTTGCGTCCTCCCCTTCGCGCACTTCTTCTTGTCCCCAACTGTTCTCCACAAGCCTCCGCGCTTCCTGCCCTCTTCCAGCACCGTCCTCATTTCCTTTCCCTCTGATTCTCAGCCAAGAATCCATCCCCTCTTTTTCTCCCCTGAGTGCGCAAATCCCTCCACTCCTTCGTGTGGGCCCCCCCTTCCGAGAGAATCCCTGTTTGTGTCCCGATGTAGCATACGGTCGGTCCCCCTCAATAGTCGAATCGTATCCCCACCCCATTTTCCTCCCCCCACCCACCCCGAGCCAGCACTCCTTCTCTTATTCTTCCCGGACTCCCCAAGCCCGCCCGTTCTAGGCTTGCACCGGCCAAATAAGCGTTCCGCTACCCCGTCGGCGAATCTAGCCGATACTTCCCCCCGCCGCCAGAAAAGCCACCTTTTTGATTTTTCTTCCGTCCCCCTTCCTCTACGAACCCTTGCGATCCTTTCCAACGACGTCTTTTGTTGATAGAGCTCCGGCACCCTCCCCTCTTCTGCTCCACCTATCCCTTCAGCGCTTGTGTACCCCTTCTGCACCGCCAGTGAACCCTTTCCCTTACCCTTCCTCCGTTCGCCCGTTCCGTCCTCCTCTCAGCGATCCTTCCCCTATTGTTTTTTTCAACGACACAAAATTCTCTACATACCATACCACTCTTCCCGTCTGCGGGGTTTACGGACCTGACCCCCTCCCCTAGCCGGAACATGAGAGAACAAAACCCCTTTCTGCCACCCGCCAGTTTCTTAAAGTCTGCTACCCCTCTTCTTTTGAAATATCCAAGCCCCCACGCCCTCCCTGCGATCCCAACTCACCCCCCCCGCCTAAGGCACAAACCGTCCCCCGCCGAGTGGAGAACCCTGCTGATGGATTTTTTCTTATGTCCCTTTTCCGGTAGTAAGACATACCTCCCCTTTTCCCGCCCACTTAACATAGGCCGTGCCTCCACGGTGTTTCGCGGACCTTCATCTCCAGGGAAATCGTACGTCATTCATCTGTTCCTCTTCATCGCAGAGCCTACGGTCCCCTTTCCTCCGCGGGTGGCCGGTCCCTAATCTTTGTGTAACCCCCCCCACCGGCAATCCCCCCGCCTCTGCATCACTCCCGAATCATTCCTACCAAATTCACTCGCAAGAAAGCCCTCCCCCTTTTGCCGTCCTTTCGGGGCTTAGCGGCAATTTTTCCCCCTTTCCCCATTCACAGTTGCCAAACAGCATACCACCCCGCCTTTTCTCGGCACAATCGATTCGTCGCCTCTTTTCTCCTCACTGTTCCGGCAGACGCCCCTTCCCCCGACGACCGCGCCCCTTCCCTTCCCCAAGCGGTGCGGACTGGTTTTCTTTCCATGCCTTCGTTTTCACCTCCCTTTCCGTGACCCCCACTCTCCATCTCCACGATGTGCGGCCCCCAGGCTCAATCCCTTTCAACAGTTCGCCCCCTTTGAAGTAGAAATTTCTTTTCCCTCGCGCCCGCCCCCGCGGGCATTTTCTCCTCCAGCTCCGCTTTTCCCTCGGCAAACCAATTCGCTGGCATATTCCCGCAGACCTCCCCAAAAACACTTCTTCCCCCTTTTGAAACCTTTCACCTCCTTCTCGCCGGCCTCCTTCTCAAGTTCCCTCGCAAATTCTTCACGGCTAGTCCAACGCAAGGGGGGTTTTTCTTTTTGTTCTCATCGTACTACCTTCCCCCCCCCCGCTGCTACCCGGTACAACTCTCCTCTTGCATTCTCTCCCTAGAAGGAAACCTTCTCCTCGACCAGCAGCGCCGGCCCTCCCAGAATACGCTTCACGCTAACAACTTCGCTCTTTTCCGGGAGCACCCGCGCTTCCTCCGTCACGCCTCCCCCTCCCAGGCTCAACCGCTCCCCATCCCAGCCGACATTCCCGATCCCCTTCCTCCAGCGGCATCGACAAATTTCCGCTTTTTGAGTAAAACAAAAACCCCTTCCCCGTTGTTTTTTTTACTCTCTCACGGAGGAAGGACGAGCGCCTTTTTCTTTTTTTCTGAATTGGGGTGCGTTGTCTTTTCTAGAGTGAGAGCGAGTATTTTTTCTTTCTATGTGAGAGGGAAGGCGGCGGTTCTTTCTTCAGTTAGAGACTGCTTGTCGAGATCCCTCCTCTCGTGGCTTTCTTCCCTTTGCGCGTTTCCGAGGCGGCCGGAGGTCGGATTATTGTACCGTGGAGCAGCCTGGGTTTTTTCTGATTGAGTACGATGAGAACGCCTTCTTTCCCTATCTGGCGGGAAACGTTTGGTTCAGGAAGTTCACGATGCCTTCGAAAATGACTTTTGACGCGTTTTCCTTGCGGTCGGGGCTTTCACCTTCCCTTCCGGAGCTGGCTTCTGACGTTCCTTTTTTGTCTGCGGGCGGGCAGATTCCTATTTACGTTTAACTTACATGAGATTCCTGAGGAGTTTTTCCCCCTCCCTTTTCTTGGGTTTCGGAAGAGCAGTTTCTTTTTTTTCGGACCTTTTTAACTGGGTTTTCCTCGTTGACGAATCGACCTTTTCCCAGGGCGCATCGTTTTGAGTTCTTCATGCTGGCCTGCGTACGGTTTGCTTTCCGAGGTTCCTTTCTTTTTAAAGAGGGAGAGGGTTTTTCTTTTTCTTGGACATTCTCGGAAATTCCCGCTTTGATTTGACGGGTCTTTTTCCATTGCGGATTTTGCCTGTTTTTCCTGTCGCAGTTACCTTGTCTTGATGCACGTGGCAGCTCTTTTTTTTTTTGAATTTTTGGCCGGACGTCCTTTTTACTGCACGGATTTTTCCTTTTTTTCATGTCGCTCTGTAGTATGTTTGCCAGACGGACAACGATGAATGACTATACCTTCGATTTAGAGGAAAGCAGCCTTCTTATTTGCTTTCCTTCTACTTCCTCTTACGGCGGTTTATGGAAGAGATGTCATTTCTCTTTGGGATTTGTCCTTTTTTCGTGATGTTTACTTTTTTCCATAGAGGCGGGTCGCCTTCTATCTGAGCTGGGATGCACGTGATCTTTTGAGTCTGGCGTGGGGCTTTTTTCCGGAATTCGCCTGGTCATTATTTTTTTTTTTCTTCTTCTTAGATACGTAGCTGACTGTTTCTGATGCGGTGTGAATTTTTTTCCCCTTTCTAGGCCGGACGGTTGGCGTGTTGCCCTTCCCCCCCCTGACTTTGTGAATGATGATTTTTTTTTCCTTGGGATTGTCCTTTCCCGCCCCCTCTTGCGTGGGAGACCACGCTACGTGCCCCCTCCTTTTCAGATTAAGCAGGTCGTTCTTAAGGGTACGGCATTTTTTGAAATGGCGTGGCATGCCCCCCCTGTTTGGTGCAGCCGGAGTTTGTGGGAGCGTTCTTCTTCCTGATTTGGATTTTCCTCTCGTTTGCGGCGGTAGAAACGAAAACTGCCTTTTTTCCCTCTTTGGTTTTAATTCTTTATCGTAGAGGAATTTTTAACTCCCCCGAACAATATTTTATTGTAGCTTTTTATTCGTCTTTTACTGTTTCGTGTGACGTCCCCCTCCGAGTTTCGCTTTTCCTGGTGCGGGTCTATTTTTCCTTGCCTAGCAACCTCTTTTTTGGGAGGTTTCTTGAGAGACGAGGAGCATCCCCCTCCCTCTCTTTGGGATTTTTGACAGTCCTTTTTACCGTCGGGGAGATGACTTGTTGTCCTCTTTTAGTCGCGGGTTTCTCTTTCTCCCACAGGACTTCTTCTAGTTAAAAGCGGGATGGGAATACACTACCCTCGATCCCTTTTCGCACATCGTTTCTCCTCCTCCTTGAGGATGGTACGTACCGACCTTTCTTGTTTCCACTGGTACTTCTTCCCTGAAGGATCGCCCCTTTTTGCTTTCCGAGGGGGATGAGGAGCTCTTTTCTGCGTGTCCGGACGTTTTAGTTGGCGTCTTTTCTAGGACGAAAGTTGCGCGCCTCTGGGTTCGAGTTCCCTCCCGTCCTATATCATCCGCGATTTCAGCGGTGCATACAGTGCCGCTGCTTGGGTTTTCCCCCCGTAAAGTCCCCTCTTTAGGCTGCATCACAGCTACATTTCTTTTCCTCACAAACTTTTTTTTTTTCTCTGTCGACATTGTCACTGCTATTCTTCAGCGTGGCTAGTGACGATGGGCCCCGCTCTTGCGTGAACTTTCCCTGCGCAATGTGGCGCATCTTTCTCCAGCGTGAGGTGTGGCATTGTTTCTTTTCCTTACCTGTGTGGACTCTCTTGTGGCTTCTCTCAGTCCACGTCCTCTTTTACTCTCCTCCTTGTGGTGTTTCTCTCTTTTGTTAGATATCTCTCCCCTTCTGCCGGTTTTTTTTGATCAGGTTCCCCTGCACCTCTCCCCCTGTACACGACATCCCCCATAGCTGCCGTTTCCCGTACATATGATCAAAACTTTTCCTCTTCAATCCCGTTCTCCAGAGTCACTATTCCCCTTCAGTGTCCCGCTCCCCTTTCGGCGTGACGAGATTAAGTTCATCAATATTTTCCCCCGATTATGGTTGACATGCGCCGTTCCCTTTCGTCAGCCCCCCTCCTTTCCTCTTGCAGTAAGCTGCACCTACTCTAATGCGTTACGTTTTTCGCCTTTTCCGCTGTCGCAACCTCTCGGCCGCCCATTGCCGACGCGACTGACCCTTCCCCCCTCCTCCTCGCAGCCTAGGATGCAGACTTCCTTTCAATTTTCGGCATTACTTCCCAGCTCCCAGCCGCGGTCCATCAGTTCCCTTTCTGGCTTCCCCTGTTCCCCTCATAGTCTCTTTGTTTTTTTTAGTCGACACTCGAACTCACTCCTCTCCCCTTCGTAACCCCCCCCTCTTGAGATCCCGAATGAGATAGGGATGATCCAAGCAGCTCCAGCCTTCCCTGACGTCAAGTCGTGTCCCCCCCCCCCCTCACCAAGCGCCGGCCTCTTTATTCGCATTTTTCACGCCCTTGCACCCCCCTCCCCGTCTCCAGACGTGCTCACCCCCTGTAACTGACTGCCCTCTTTCGGATGCTCTCTGTACTGAAAACTCACTCCCCTCAAAACTACGACCCCCTTCCGGCAAGATTCATCTTCCCTCCCCCCATTAGAGCAGGTAAGTCCTCCGTCCCCTTTTTTCGGTTTATCCCGTTCTGATAGCCTTCTGTTCCTACACATCCAATTCCCTCCATTCTCGATCCCTTCCCTATGGGCTGCCCCTCCTAACGTTGCCTGTCCACGACATCCCCTTCCCCCCTTAGCCTCTGCTCCGCGCCTCTTCTCTCCGCGACTCGCGATGTCAGCCGATTTTTTCCCCCCCCCACAAGAGCCTTTCTGGCAACATCCCCCCCCCATGGGTTGCTTCCTCCCTCGTGTCTCCCTCATTCCTACACCCCCCTTCGCTCCCCTGTCACACAAAAAATACACGCATTTCCCCCGCGCCCCTCTATGTAAGACATGAGAATCAGTTCCCCCCTGGTTCGCGTGAACAAAATACCCTCCCGCGCCACGCCATGTCCCACGATCGTATCCCTTCTTACAGACATCAGTCAATCGGCTATTTCCCCGCCCCCCGAGTCCCTCTCACCCGGCTGAGTGGTGCTTCCACTTCCCTACTTTTCTGGCAATCGTTCCATCGCTTTCCCCCCCCCCCTCGTCTCTTCAGTCAAGAACTCCCCCTCCATTCAGACCACGGTTTTTTCTTTTTCCTCTCCTTGGAAAGTCTCTTCTCTTCCTTTCTGGCATCGCCGTCCTGACCCCCCGGGGACCTACAGTAAGGCTATCCTTTTTTTTTCCCCTCTCTTTTCCTCTTTTTCTATTCCCCCAAATGGATCGTCTTGCCCCCCCCATTCCACACCCCTTACCTCTTCCCCCCCCCACGTGCAAATCATCCCCGAACTTCCTTCCACCAACACGCTTAGCACCATGCGATTTCCGCCCCCCCCCCTTGCCCACAGTCAACGCCCTCCAACTCACTTCTTGTCACTTTGACCCGCGATTCCCGTCCCCCCCCCCCCCTCCCTCCCCTTTCCCCCCCTCACACAAATCCACGGCATTTTTTCTCCCCCTCGACGACATACGCGAATCATCCCCTTCGCCACCAAACCGTCGCGTTATCATGTGTCCCACCCCTCCTTCGCCCGCGCCCAGTGCGATCTCCTTGCTCTCCCCCACGTCCCCGCGACGCCTTCCTCCTTTGGGTGTCACTTCCTACCCCCGTCCCCTTCCTGTCTTGTCACACCTTCCCACTTTCCGTCTCCCCCGCAAAAATACATTTCGTAGACTGATGCATGCTCTCCTTACATTCACAGTCTTTCCGTCATCTCTCGCGGCTCATCCCCAGTTCCTAAAACAGATCTTTCCTTTCCCCACCCCCCACTCCACGAACAGTTCAAAAGCCCTTTTTTTTTGCCCACACTTGACCTTTCCTGAACACGTTAGCAGCTTTCCTCTCCCCCCCCCCCTTTCCCCGCCCGCTATCCCGCATTTATTTCATTTCTCCTTTTTCAGTACTCAATTTCTCCCCGGTTACCCAATCCTTTCCCTAAGGCCGCCTCCCTCTTGCCGACCGACCTCTTCCCCTCCCGAGGAACGACGCTCCTCGGCCATTTTCCCTCCCCCCCCCTCAAGACAGGCCCTTTTTTTTCAGCCCCAGCGACTTAATCATCACGCCCCCTCTCTCAGACAGCCCTCCCTTACAACATGAGAATCACTTGCCTACACCAGACTTCCCCCCCTCTCCCGTGGAATCCGCACC
>Ga0179593_1596978_pt1 | contig 13742 bp, 17 predicted proteins | sample CZODoug2_1_08_16_FD_185931 | JGI IMG/M metagenome (GOLD analysis project Ga0179593, IMG submission 185931) | Vadose zone soil fungal communities from Angelo Coast Range Reserve, California, USA - CZODoug2_1_08_16fungal (PacBio error correction) | ecosystem: Environmental > Terrestrial > Soil >... | reverse complement strand
CGGCAGCCCTTTCTTCCAACAGGAATGAACCCTTTTTCTTTTACCAACACAAACCTCACTTTCCGGCAGTCGACGACCCCCCTCCCCTGCCGACCGCATAGGCCGGCTCCTCTTCCGGCCGTCGAAGACCTTTCCCCCCCCCTTGATTTGCTCCTTTAACCACGGGAGATCTACTCCCCCCCCGATGAAATGGCCGCGAGCTTTTTCTCTCCCGCCGAAATATCGTATTCCAGACGACATTTTTCTTTTCGGTCCCCCCCCCCCCCAAACAGTCCCTTTGGGAAAGAACCACACCTCTCCTCTTTTAATAATACTGACGTGGTGTTTTTTTCATTTCTTCCCCTTACTGGGCTGGGCAAAGAAGCGGCTCCCCCTGAAAGAAGTAGCCCCCACCTCGTGTCTATTCCCCTTTCTGTTGATAAGATATTGCGGCTGCGCTTTTTTTTTTTTCCTCTTCGGCGGCCATTTTCCCCCTCTTGTTCTAGAATTAGATCTCCCTTTTTCACTTTTTGTTCCGTCCCACATGCTCCCCCCTTTCTTTTCCCAGAAGAGACTTAAATTACCTCCTTGATGTAGAAAGGACTATGCTTCCTTTTTTTTCTTCCCCCCTTTTTGCTAAACTGCGCCTGATTTCTGTTTTTTATCTCCCCCCCCCAGTTTTAATTAATGGGCTGATCTTTCGCTTTTCTTTCCCTTCTGCGTAACATTCCCTTTTTCCCATAGACTGCTCTCCCAAGTGAAGTGGGAAGGCTTTCTTTTCTATTTGTGGGGCTATGGCTTTCTTTTTTCTGCGATTCGGGCAGTAACCCGCCCCCTAATTTTCCCAAACCTACTTCTTTTCCCCAGCGTCAACGAAATGGTGCGACCCCCCCCTTCTTTACGCAAATCGCGGTCTTTTCCCGCACAAAGAACTCGTCCCCTTTTTCCTTCCTCCCTTTTGAGTCCTTTTTCCGATTGACCCTTTTCCTTAAGACATCAAACCTCGAAGAAGGAGCAGCGGCCTGCCCCTTATAAATTGCCATCTTTACTTTACCGGGAGCGGCCTTCCTCCCTTGTCGTTGTCGACAATTGATCGACTTCCCCCGCTATTTCGGACAGTCGTCGCCCTTTTTTCCCGCACAAGAGAGAACGTTTTTCCCTGCACGATTAATCTACGGCCCTCCCCCAACCCCTCCTTTCCTGATTTTCTTCTGGTTGCAACAGTGGCGGTGAACTCCCTTCTTCCCTAGATAGTGATTTCCCACACGATTTTCCCTTCCATGATAAAGCGTCCCCCCTTTTCTTTTTGGATTTGAGCACCCCACCTCCTATGTCATTTCCCTGGTATTGGGGTGTTATCGGCACGTCCCTTTCTTCCCCAGGTTAATTAAGCCACTCTTTCTTTCCAGATAGAATGGCAGAGCCCTCCCCCAGTCCCTATTATCCCCTTTCTTTCTTTAAGGTGACGACTTTATGCCCCGCCCCGAGTTGAAGCCCCCCATGAGGATATCAGGCCTTGTTTTTTTTGACTGGACACACTTATCCCCTTCTTCGCTCAGATCGTGCGAGGATTACACCTCTTTTTCTTCCTTTCGCGGGACAATGGAAACCCCCCCTGAAAGAGTATAGATGGTTGCGCAGTTCCTCCCTCTCTTGGTTTTGGTCTTCCTCCGGTACCTGCCCTTTTTTTTTTCTCTCACAGAGCAAGCTCTTTCCCCCTCGATCGTGCTGACAGTTTCTTTTTTCCATTTCCCCCCTCCCGTGACCGCTTCCTATGGGCGCTGTGGATTACCCCTCACAGAAGACAGATGTGGTCGATGCCTCTTCCCTTCCCCCCATCCTCCTTTTTTTCTTCTCCATCCGGTGCCGCTGGCGAGCACTTGTGGGCAGAGACCACATCGTCGGCCTTCGGTAATCCACAGCGCCCCCCTCTGGTGTTGGCTCTTTTTCCCCCTCCGCATCGCGCGCGCGTCTGTTTCTTTTCCTCCTGACACTACGTCAAGGCCTTTCCCCCCGTTTCTTTTCCCTCTGCCTTCCGACTCCCCCAACAATAGGAGACGAGGTCTCAGGAGGCTTTTTTTCCCCCTGGACCGCGAAAAGGCGCTTCCTCCCCCCCCTTATCGGGAGAGGCTCCGTGTGCAGTCCTTCGTGCCCCCTCCCTTCTTATATCCTCATGTCGGATACTCAAAACATATTTTTTTTTCGTTGCCAAAGGGACGCATAAATTCTTTTTTGTTGCCTCCCTTTTCTGTCCTTTTTTTTTTCTTCCTTTAGCTGGTTTGCGAACCTGCCAGGCGATCTGATGTCCCCCCTTGTAAAGGTCCGTGTCCTTCCCTGGGGGAGCTTACAACCCCCCACCGTCCCCCCTTGAGGGAAAAGTGCCTTCCGCGCAGGGAAGCGCACCTCTTTTGCTCCGTTCCCTCTTCTCAAGTTAGCGGCGCAACCCGAGTCGTCTTCCTATGGTCTCGGTATTCACCAGGCGTTCCCCCCGGAGAAATAGACGGCATTTTCCAGTATATGTCTCTTTTTTCGCGAGCTCTTTCCTTTGTCTGGTAGAACGCGATCAGCACCTTTCTCTTCCGAATCGCGGTGAGGAGCCCCATGTTCCTCTATCCCCCTGTTTCTTCTGAACAGGTTTTCCTTGCACGAAGAGAGCTGGTTGATCTTTCTTTTCTTGCGGACAAGCTCTGCTGTGGCAGGGTTTTGAGGTCGTCTTTTCCCCCTTTCTCTGCTCCCCCCTTTTCTCGGGAAATCAGAAAGCTCGTCTCTGAGTGACGAGTTCTTCCCGCAAGACCGTCGATTGCTTGTCACCCGTTCGGTGCTGCTCCCTTCGTAGTTGGCGGGATTTCAGGGAAATGCAGAACCGCTCCTTCTCCGAGGACATTCCCCCCCCCCTTGCTCGCATCAGCGGCAGCTCTTGCGGCTGATGGTTTCAGAGAAGGCTCTTTTTCTCTTTTTCATCCCTTTCCTCCCCTTCCGATCCCTTTCCTTTTCCCCCAGAAAAGGAATGAAAACGGGTTTTCCTTCCCACTCCGGCCAGTTCGACGATTCCTCCGCAGCATAGGACAGGCTCCCTCCCTTTTCCTTTCCCCTCTGCGCTTGTTTATCCTTCCTGAAAGGCCGATGATTTCTTTCTTTTTTCCCAAGCCCTCGTGTGTTTCCCCCCCCCTTAGAAATGCAACACCCCGCCCTTGTGAGTTTCCCCCCTGTCGAGACAGCGCAGCTTTCCCTTTTCTCCTACTGGAAACATAGCGGCGCGGTATTTTTTCCTGCTGCGAAGTACGGTCATCAGCCGCGTTGGCCCCTCCACAAAATACGCTCAATCTATCTCTTTTCCTCTGTTGTTGAGAGAGATTTTCCTAATTTGTGGTAGGGGCCCCCCCCTCTTTCTTGACATATTCCCCTTATCCGATCTCCGCCAACCTCCCTTTGGATACGAATATTGCTTTTTTGGATCGAAGTGATAGGACCTTAGTTGGTATGTAATCCCTGAATTTTTCGTCCACGTGGGTTCCCTTCACCGGGGAATGTAAGGAGGAATCAACCTTTCATCCCGATGTTTTCCCTTTGGATTTTTTTCCCCCTGTCGAACTGGCCGGATTGCGTTTTTTCCCCCCCCCCCCGTTTTTTTTTTATTAATGTTTATGGCCCCTTTTCCTTTCAGAGGCAGATTACTTCTTCTCTTGTTTTTGGCCCTCTTTTTTCCCTATGGTCTGCCATCATCCCCTCCCTCCTATGAACCGCTGGACGCATGCCTTTTGTTGGCTCTCGATCGTGGTGGCGTCTTCTTTATTCCCCCGTCCCTGAAGAAATTCCCGCAACCTCCTTTTTTTCACCGAAACTGGTGCTGCACCTTTTCCCGCCAAATAGACGTTCCCCCCCCCCAAGCGTTCACCCGATTCGACGATCTTTTCTGATTTTCCTTTGCGCGGAAAGCGGGCCGATCCCCGAACTCACAACTTTTTCCCTCCGCCCCCTCTCTTTTCAAAGATCACGAAGCTCTTTTCCCTTTCCCGTTCGATCGCATGCCGTTGCGGAAACGGTGGATACGCACGCTCTATTCGATCCATCTCTCAGGTCGAGGAACCTCTCACGAAAATCACGCGTCACCTCCCTTTTTTCCCTTCCCCTTCCTTTTCCCGCTACGGGCAACACGGGATCTTTTTTCGTACTAAAGAGACAATCGAGATCGTTATTCCCCCTGGCCTATGCCGCTTCAGACTGGCCTCCTTCTTCCCGACACTATCTTTCGCGCCTTCCTGCGGACCTCTTTCCTGGTATGGGGTGTTTCTACCTGTCGAGCGAAACCGGATCTCCTTCAGCACTTCGGATAATGGCTCCCCCTTTTGCCGCGCCAATTTCCTTTTTCCCCCCCCCCTCGCAAACACAAATAACGGCCGAACGGCATCCTAGCCTTTTTTCTTTTGACCGACTTTATGCGGCCTGGCCACCCTCGGATGGATATCAGGCATGACCCCTTCCCCCCCTTTTGATTGGATTTACTCCCTTTTCTGGGGCCTTTCGCGGGCCATGGTAACCCCCTCTCTGCGAACAGCGTATCGATGGTTTGGCGCAGATCCTCCTTTCGATTTTCTCCTCCTCGGCCCCCGGTAAAGCTTGCTCTTTCCTCACCCCCTTAAGAGAGTTTTTTTTGTGTCTTTTATGTCCCCCTTCCCTCACAAATAAGTGACGAGGTTCATTTTTTCCCCCCGATCTAAAAAACCCTTTCAGAAGATTTTTCTCTCCTTGTCCTGGCTCAGCCAGCCGTGACCACCGAGACTTTTCCCGGTGTTGTTGTTGAGAGTTTTTCTCTGTTTTTTCTCTCCTATTGCATTCCCCAACTTTTCGGAGGGTTTAGAGAGTACCTCTTTTTTCGGTGGCGATGTTTTGCCCCAGGCCCTGTATAGCGGCGCGTCGGATCTTTTCTTCAAGGCCGTTACCGTCGCCGCTTCTCTTTGTGTTCTTCCCCTTTCCCTCTTCCTTGCGACACAAACCATCCCGTCTTTTTTCGACCGTGAACCGCTTCCCTCCAGAAAAGGCTTGTCATCCCCGTTGCTGTTTCCCCCCTTTTTTGCCGGATGGCGGCAATGGCCTTTCCTCAACAATGGCGCGGCACCCACGCCCCCTTTCGGTAACCTTGAAACGACCGGTTCTCCTTTTTTTTCCTCTTTTTTTGGATTTGTTAGACCTTTCCCTCCCCTCTGCCTCTCTTCATTATCTTCCCGGGTGCTGAAGGAGAACCTGTTTCTTAAACCCCTTGGTGCGGGAGATAAACACCCCCCCCTTTTAGTGCATCGCTTTTTTCCCTTCCAGGCGCGACCTCCTCTCATGCCTTTTTTGTCCAGACCCCGGTACGTCGTCGGTCCTTCCCCCTTTTTCCAACAGGGTTTCACCTAACTCCGGCATTTTAAAGGATGTTTCTTTTGCTTTTTCGCCATTCTGTTGTAAGGCGGACCGCGCTTCCCCTCTCTTTCCCGAATTCCGAAATCGCTGTGCCCTTCAACAACAGATCCACTTTCCCGTCCCCCTTCCGCGCCACTTGCTCCTTCTTCGTCTTATTTGGCCGGGCTTTTTTTCCTCAGGATCGCGAAGGTTTTTTCTTTCTTCATCGGAAAAGATGAGCTCCCCCTCTAATTCTTTCTCGTGGTTTTTTGTCTTGGCGGGAAGCCGAAAGACGTTTTTCCCTCTGGTTAGTTAGAGGGTACCTTTTCCCATCGAGTAGGAGAGTTGCTTCCTTAACGTCTTTTTCCTCTTGGCCCCCCCTATAGAGAGACAGACCCCCCTTGGAAGAGCCAGCGGTTCATAGATTTTCTTGGGAAGAACACAGCGCTCCCACAGTCCTCCTTTTTCTTTACCGATCCTTCCCCCGCCTTCCTTTTTCGACGAGAATCAGCACCGGGTTCCTTCCCCAAGTACACGGGTTTTAAAGGCGACGGTGACCACCTTTTCTTTTTTTCCTCAGCCTCACACCCTCGCATAGGCCGGCTCCAGCCGCTGACTCTTTCCTTTCTGCAGAACACAGGTTTTCCTGCTCTCGTGACGACAGGTCCCCCTCAGACCTTACTGCACCCACTAATGAAAATGGCCTCGAGCGTCGTTCTAAAGAGACAGAAGAAAATCGTATCCCTTGTTTTTCTTCTGCACTTCCCCTCCCGGGAGTTAGAAGAGAGGGGCCCTAGATAAATTCTTTTTTTTTTTTTTCTCGATGTCTTTGAATTGTTTCTCGTCGGAGAAAACTCTTTTTGACTTCCCTGCTTTCCGTAGGAGATAGATATTGCGGCTCTTTTTCCGTCCAGCTAGAGGCCATTTTAAGTTTCATCCCCCTCCCTGCAACCGATTTCCTGGACGGCTTGGGTCAACCTCCTCTTCCTGTGCCTTTCCCCAAATCCGATTGCATTCTCTCGGAGGGCATTGCTGGTCTTCCCCTTCTTTTTTTTTTCAAGCGTTTTCCCCACAGTTGTAATTACTGTTTCTTCCTCTCTAGGAGAAGGCGTTCTGACCCTTTTCTTTCTTACCCTCTTTCGTCGGATTTTTATTCATAAGCCGCCACGGCGATGAAATCTGACTGGGGTTTCTTCTCTCGATCGTTCTCCCCCTCTTCCGCGTCACAAGCGTCCTCTTTTCCCCCCTCCGGAGCTTCCTTTTTCCCTCCAAGAACTGGTGCTTGACCTCCCCCCTCCCAGAAGGTTATTGCTGTCTGCCCTTCCCCCTCTGGCAACACAAGATATTCCCCCTTCCTCCCTGCTTTTTTTTTCTTTCAGCTGACAGCCCGTTGGCCTCCGACCCCCCCCCTCGCCAGAGAAGAATCTCTTATTATACTGGACCAAAGATCTTTTCCCCCCCCCCCCGATCTCTTTCTTTTCGGACCTCCTTGATCGCTTTCTCCCGAGATTTCGGAGTCTTTTCCCCTTCCCCGCGGTCGCCGGAAAACCCTCTTTCCCCTCAATTAACCCTGGTACCTTACAACATCCTGGGGCCCCTTTTCTGACTGTTTTTTTCCTTTCCCCAGCCTGGTGGAATACCGAGACCATCGATTTTCTCTGGGACGGGATGCGCTCAATTCAAGCGCATCGGCGCCCCCTTCTTTTCCCCGGACTCTTTTCTCGCAATATGGAATTGGTTGCCCCTTTTTTCTTTTTTCCAACCCGGGTCCTTGCTCCTGAAGCAACGGCCCTTTGCGCCGTTGCTCCTTTCCTGGCTTCCCCTTTTTCGAAACAAGGCGACCCCCCGTTGCATAATAGATCTTGGTTCCCTCCCCCCCCTTTTCCCCTGGAAAACAGCGCGTTGCGACCCCTCCCATGATGATACAGCCATTGATTTTCTTCATGAAACAAGACGATTTTCTTTTTTTTTCCACTTTCTTTCTCTCACGTTCGGGGCATGGCACCCCTTTTTTTCCCCCGGTGATAATACTGCGAAATAGTTTCTTTTCCCATGCGAGGAAAATCTTTGTTATACGTCCCCTTCTTGACGTAGTGTCGGCGCTCAAGCGCCCCCCTTTACGAGCGAGCTTTCTCGTGATGACGTTCTCAACCCCCCTTCCTATCTTTTCCATTTGCTATGTGGATGACCTTCTCTAAACCCGCCGACGCTTTTCTTTCCTCGCCTGATAGAAAGCCTTTTGGTTCGATCCCTCCTTTGCCGATGGCGAGCAATCTTCCCCCCATAGTCGGCGTATGATTCCTCTCCCATCTTAAAAGCGGTAAATGCTTCCTTTCCCCCACATTCAGAAGTCTCTTCTTGGCCGGCGTAAGGGCCGCTTGCCTCCCCACTAAGTAAAGGACGTACCTTCTCACCGGAGAAGATGGTTTCCAAACCCCCTCTTTTCCTGCTGTAGCTTCCCCTTTGAATGAAACCTTTTTTTCCCTACAGGAGCTCCAGAAACTCTCCTCTTTCGAGAGAGATCGGCTTTTCCCCTTTATAATACTTCAGTCCTCCCCACCTTTTTCCTCCGGCAACCCGGCGTGCAAATCTCCCCCTTTAGCGTAACGTGAACCGCGCGTTTGTAGGAGGAAGGAGGCCTTGTTTTCCGAACCGTTTTTCGCGATATGGACCACTTTCTCCTTTTCCCTGACAGGTTCTTTTTTTTCTTAAGGGACCTTGTTCCCCAGCAGGGTTTTTTTTTTAAACACCCCCCCCCTTCCGATTGCCTCCTTTGGCTCGTCCGCGCCTTTTGAAAGAATAGGGTTAGTTAGAATCCCCGTAAATAAAGTCATTCTTGTGTATAGGTATTCCACCATCCTCCACTGTGAAGCAGCCAGAAACTTTTATGTTGAAAAAAAGTATTCTCTTTTCTCTGAGTGGCCCTTCGAGGGTTGAATCTTTCCCGAGTATAAGAACCCTTCTCCGAAAAGATTTTCCTTCCTTTTCCCTCCCCACGGCATGCGCTTTTCCTCCGAAGGTCGACGCTCCTTTTTCCCAGGAGTATCGTGGCTTTTTTCCTTCTTACGCCTCACTTTTTTTTTCGGTCGTATTCTTTTTTTTTCATAGGAAAAGCCTGGGAAATAATACCCCCCCTTGGTTCCCGGTTCTGTAACGTTAGTGGGAGGAAGACCGCTAGGGATCTGAAGCACCCCCGGTGGCCTCTCGTTTTCTCTTTTTGTTTTCTTTGAACGCGTTTTCTCCGATCGCCAACACGCCCATTTAAGTGGCCAGCGTCCATTTTCCACAGCAGCGTCTTCCTTTCTCGCCGACGCGCAGGCGATTGCCCTTTTCCCCTCCGCTTCCTCCCCCCTGCAGCGCAGTTCGCCCGCCGAGATAAGCACCTTAGAAAAAGAATGAACCCTTTTTTTCCAACAGGCCCCCCTTTTCCGACGATTTCCAGCAATGCCTCCTAGGCGGATAATTTTTTATTTCTTTTTTGCTTTGCACCTTTTTCTGACAAGGCGGAAGGCCGGATTTCTCCCCCCCCCCCCGGGAGATCGAATTAGAAGCCCCTCTTTCAATGGCCGAGAGCTGGTCCTTCCTTTCTCCCCTCCCTCCCCTCTCTTCTCAGACGGACCATTATGATGGCGGATATTCCTGTCATATACACGGTTTAGCTTTCCCCCCCCCCCCTCTTAAAATCTCCCCCTCTTCCTGTGGTTGTTGAGCTTTTCTGAATTGTGTAGGGGCCCCGCCTTTTGGAATGACGGATCCCCCCCCCTCTGGTCCTTTGGCCCTCTTTTGCCTGCGCTGGCTCGCCGTGCTCGGCCAGCTCTTTTAGGGGATAGAATTCGATCTCCCTTCGTCACGATACATCGGCCTTCTTTTTCTTTCTTCCTTACTCCTCTTCTTGTGAGGCCGGAATATGCTTCTCTGAAACTAGTAGAAACTGGCCTCCGGAATGGAAAGGATTTTTTCCCCCTCCTCCCTTTTTACATTTTCCTCTGTCGACGGAGATGCCTCTTTCCCCCGTCTCGGATTTGATGGAAATCGCTTGATGGTTGTTTCCATCCTTTTTTTTTGTATTCCGCTTCCCTCGTTGAGCTGCCGCTGATATATCTTTTCTCTGGATATCGATTTTCTCTCCCTTTTCCGTCACAGCCTTTTCTTCCCCCCTGAAGAATCCCCCTACGCAGATGGGGCCTTTCTACGTTTCCCCCCTTCCCCACATATGAACGCAACTCGCCTTCTCCCCGAACTACGGCACCCCCATCTCTCCCTTTTTTCCCCCGAATCTGCATCTTTTTTTTTTTTTCCTTACAGCCCGTTGGCATCCACCTTTCCCCTCCCTCTGGCGGGCAGCGCTGCCGGCTATTTTTCCCAGATCACGCAGCCTCTCGTCTCTTTATTTCCCTTTTTGTCTCCTGACTCGGAAAACGGTGGTGGTCTTCTTTTTTTCGTCAAGGTGCGGATCGCGTCGCCTCCCTTCTGCACGAAATACAGCGCTTCCCCCCTGTTCGTTCCCCCTTCTTTGCAAATGCGTCGATTTCGCTCTTTTTTTTAAAGAATGGTTCCCGAGAAAATCTTGGCGGTCCGGTCTCCCCCTTCACGTGTGGACATTGCTCATGATCCTTTCCTCATAGTTCGCGACAGCCCTTCTAGAAAAAAAGCGTTTCTTTTTTTTCCCTTTCCCGCCACCCTGCTTGGATTTGTATCCTTCCAGCCCCCTTGGCGCAGTTTCCCTTCCCCTGACAGGTTCGAAACCAGCTCTCCTCACCGGAATCCTCTTTCCCGTCGTTCAGTGACCGACTTTCTTTTCTTTTTTTCGCGCTTGCCTCCTTTTTGTCTCTCCGACATTGAAGGATACCTTCTTTTTCTTTGACTGAACCTTCTCTCCTGTGGATAGGGTTTCTTCTTTTTTTGCAACCAGTTTCCCCGGTGACCTCCCCTTTCCCTTATCGAAAAGGAGCACCCCCATTCTCGGCGAAGGAACGGCTTTTCTTTTCCTAATCCCTTTTTTCTGCCGATCGTGCTGACCTATGGCCACTTCCTATTCCCTGATTTCCCCCCCCCTTCTTTTTCCCACCCGCCAGACGCCGACGATTTTTTTCTCTTTTTCTCGCACAGAGGAACCGAGATCTCTCTTTTTTGTTGAGAGAGATATCGTGCCTCCCCCCCCTCTGGTTAACCTCCCCCCCTCTCCCCATCTAACCGCGGTCACGGCGGTGGCCACCCCCCTTTAGAAAGATAGAGCGCGCGCTTTTTTTTTTTCTCGCAGAAATAAGTAAAGAAGTTAAGTAGACTCTTATTTTTCCCCGAGGCTTAGTCCTTTCCCTTCCCCCCCCTTCAGACCGCTGTCGAAGGAGGTTTCCCTTTTTTCCCCCCATGAAAGAGAAAGGCGCTTCCCCTTCCTAATGAAAAGACCACCTGCCTTGCCATCTCTCTGGAGGTAACTGGCCTTTTCAGTTCTTCTGTAATCAACATATGCTCGGCAACCCCCTCTCTAAAGTAGGTAAACTTTTCCTGCGGAAGAATAGGTGCCCTCCATTTTCATTGTGTGGCCCTGTTTTGATTTTTTCTTTTTGCTCTTTGGTTGTCGGGTTTTTCTTCATCTTTTGTATGTTTGTTTACCTGTGCCTTCGGGTGACTTCGCGGGTCGTTGTGTTTCTTGGTAGGTCGTTTGATTTTCTTTTCCTGGTGCTTTTCTTTTCTGTCCTCTTGGGGGGGCTGGTTTCTCTTGCTGGTTTTGGTCTTTTTTGGTTTAGATTCAGTTCGGAGATTTAACCTGATCTTAGTCTTTGAGGGTGGGGGGTCGGGGGTTTTGCTTCTGGAGCATTGCGTCTCCCCTTTCTTTCTTATTTTTGGTTGTTCGGGCCGTCTTGCAACTTGTATGGGTCTTTTGATATTTTCGGTGTGGTTGGGCGGTGGGGGAGTTTTATGGGTCAAGGGCGGGTGGGTGGTGTTTTTCGTGGTGTGTGCTTTTTGTTTGCGTTTTTCTTTGGTGGGTGTGTTTGAAGTCGGGGGTGGTTTGGGGGGTTTTTTTTTTTTTTTCGAAACGGTCGATCGGCTTCCCAAGGGCAATGCCCTTTTTTCCGAACTTTTTTCCCAGTTTTGCGTGCGATAAACACCCCCGACCAAGGAAGAGTGATCGATTTGGTCTCGTCGGCCCTATCCTCTTCCCGATAGGGTTAGCAGATGCGCTTGATTTTTTCCCCTAACTCTACTTTTAGGATCCACAGGCGCTGTTGAAAGATGCGACCCCTTCTGTTGCAGAAAACGTAGATGCCTTTTTTCCTTTCCTGACCGCCTGCCCCCCCTTTTTTTTTCCCTCTCGCGACTCCGAAATCGCTGTTCTTCCTCTTCACAAAAGGCATGCGATCGAACTTCCCCTTAACGAGAGCGGCGTGATATTGTTTTTTATCCTTTCTCTGCTAAGCTCGGCTGCAAGGGTTTTTCCGCCCAGGGATGTCATAGTCCCCTTCCTTTTTTCCCCAGCACTCTCGCGCTTGGGTGCCGAGTTTCTTCCTTTCGGAAAGAAAGTAGATTTTTCTCCCATGCACAAAGTTAGGTGGCGGTCCCCTTTTTTTGTTTTCTCCCGGGCCTCATCCCCCTCGCCACAACGATCAGCTTTTCTCTCAGAGGAAGAGCAAGAGGTTCCTCTTCTCCTGGAAAAAAAGCGAGAACTCTTTTCATTTTTTTCTCTGCCGACTCTCTCCCCCCCGTCTGGCCAGTCAGCACCGTTCCTGAAAAAGGGTTTTACAGGCCCCTCCCCCAGCAAATCCGGCCTTCACCATTGCTCTCCTTCCCTTTCCCCAGCCGATGCATCGAGATTGAAGGCTTTCTTTATCAGGACGGAAATTCCTCTTGGACCTTCTTTCGAATTCGAGCCCCTTTTTTTCCACTGGACGAGAGCTGGCCTCCCTGCGCAGCCAGCAAATGATCTCTCTTTTTTTTGTTTTCCTTTCATAGTTTTTTCTTCCGGCGTCATATTCCTTTTTGCCTCGCAGGGGCAAACGACAAACCCCCACCAACCTTCCTCCCCCCCCCCCCCCCCCCCCCCCCCCCCCCCCCCAATCTTTTCCTATTCCCCCTTTTTTTTTTGTTGAGGAAGAGATTCTTTTTTCAAAAGCGAGGTACCCCTAAAAAGTAGCAGCTTCCCCCTTCTTCCTTCCCCCCCCCCCCTGATAAGATATTGCGGCTGCTACTTCCTCCCCGCGGACATTTTATAGGGTCTCCCTGGTGGTTAAATGAGTAAACTCTTTCTTGATCAGTTCCCCTATTGCCCCATCTGCTGGAAGCAGGCCTTATGCTGTCTTTCTAACATAGTAGGAAAGGCCGGTGATTTCTTCTCATGGAAAAAACCGTTTTCATTTTTTTTTTTCCCACCCCTGTACCCCCCTTCCCTCTTCCCGGTCTCCGCTGACCATGCGTCTCCCGCAAATGAGCGTCGGCTTCTCGCTGCGTGGGGACGGCGATGAACCTCTTTGTTTTTTTTTTCGATTCGGCTCTACCAGCCTTATGCCTTTTTTCATCCCGCCAAACCTTTTCTTTCCTCCACGAAATGGTGATGACCCCACCCCTAATCCTTTTTCCCCGGATGCCGCGCCCACGAACTTTCCTTTCTGATTCCAGACGAACCCCGTGGACGAGACAGCTTTTTCAAAACCTTTCCCTTCGAAGCGATGCCGCGGATCTCTTTTTCCTTCGACAGGAGCGAAGTTAGATCGATGCCTTCCGGGAATCCCTTTTTTTTTTTTTTCCCCATTCTCTCCTTCAACGAGAGCCGGTAGGCGCAACCTCCTACCCCCGGTTCCCCCTCCTGGGAAAATGTTTCAACCGTGGAGGTGACTTTCCCTCCCCGAGAACATCGAGATGTGATTTTTTCTGCGCCTTACATGCTCCCTCCAACCATATCTTTCGCGCCCCCTCGAGCACTCGGGCCTTGGTCTTGGCCTCTTCTGCTGTCAGTTCCACCTTCTTTTTCTTCCAGCAAAAAACCTTATCATTTTTTCCCATGGGGGGGTGCTCCTGGAAGAGCGACCCACCCCCTGAAACCCCCCGTTTCCCTTCCGTCTCCCCTGCGACCGGCGGTTTCACTTTTTCATTGGCAACGCCAGAGTTTTCCCTTTTCTACGAAATGAGGATATTCCTTTCATCGTATCCTCCGACGATTTCGCTAGGGGAAAAGCCGTTTCTTTCTTCTTTTTTTTCCCCTCCGGTTACTTCTTTTTCCCCCTGCGACAGCGTATCCGATGGTTTGTTCCCCAGCACCAGGATTTAGACGTGGTGGATGGTTCTTTGTTTTTAGCCCCAAGGCCTTCACCTTCTCGCGATGTGCGACCGGTTATTTTTCCAGAAGGTGAAGCATGTTCCCCACCCGCAGACGACGACGATGTTTC
>Ga0179593_1622704_pt1 | contig 13743 bp, 12 predicted proteins | sample CZODoug2_1_08_16_FD_185931 | JGI IMG/M metagenome (GOLD analysis project Ga0179593, IMG submission 185931) | Vadose zone soil fungal communities from Angelo Coast Range Reserve, California, USA - CZODoug2_1_08_16fungal (PacBio error correction) | ecosystem: Environmental > Terrestrial > Soil >... | reverse complement strand
CGCTCTAGATGACGAGGACTGACCGTAAGATAGCACGGTCAATTGTCGCATATATGATCGAGTCTCTGACCCCTCGAACCCTGATTTTTCCCCCCCTTACCTGCGTCTTTTTCGATTTCCGACATAGGAGTTAAACCTGAGCGAGGGGCCGGTTTTAACGTCTGATCCCTGGTGCTATCGACGCCAGAACCCTTTTACATGCGCGTTTTATCACCCTCCTTTTCGCCCGATCGGTGGGCTTCCTGTACCAGTCCCGTTTTTTTATGTACGCCAAGGAGGACCGAACTCCCCTTGGAGCCCCGCGGAGAGAAAGAGTCCCGATAACAGCTCGCCTACCCCAGATTGATCACGGGGACAGCCGACTTTTTCCCCAATTGGGAATCTTCTTATATTACGAGCTGTTTTCCCCCCGATTTGGGCTTCCCCCGACAAGGCAACGAGTCGAAATTCAGAGAGGGACAGTCCTATGATCTGTCTACATTCTCTCTTAGGATTTCTATTTCGATTTACGCAGAAGAAACTTAAGAAGGCGGAAGACGAGCCGAGTTGTCGAGGATCCTCCCGTACCTTCTTGCCTAGACCGCTGGAGTCCTTACCTCTTCTGACTTTTACCGGCTTCCTGCGATTCCAGCGAAGTCATATCGGAGTAAAAGAGGAGAGTAATTGGTCCTATTTTGTGCATCGACAGTTTTCTCACTTCGGTGGATTTCCTCGGAGGAACCTCTGGAGGGCCCGAGGGCTTTATGTCCTGAACCCCTCTCCCCCCCCCCCTCCCTGAGAATTTAAAGGGAAAAGTCAGTTGTGAATGAATTCCTCTCCCCCTTTTCGAGGATCGTCTCCCCCTTCTTTGGGGTTTGTCTAGTAGGTTGGTGGCAAGAAAAGTATCAGTTAAGAGGAATGTCCGCTCAAGCGCCGATTTAGACTGGAGGTGCGACGAGCTCTCCCCTTTTTGATTGACCACGAATTTTGGCATCCTGTTCCGCTCCTCCATCGCTGTGTTCCTATAGAACCAGGGTGCCTAGTAGAGAGGGTCGGAGAGTTGGACTTTTTTTTTGGCTTCCCCTCATTCGTGCCCCCTCCGTGGTTCTCGCGTCGCTTTTTCATTTTTTGCCAGAGGAAGGCTCACCTCGGACGACGAAATACGACTTACCGGCCACAAGGAGGCCCTCGATCTTCTCGACGCCCCCGCTCACTTCTTTTGGGCCCCCCCCCCTCCCTGAGATGGAGAGTATCGAAAAAAATTAGCCAGAGACACCTTAAGGCTTCCATTTTTTCTGCCATCCTCGCCGCATTTCCGATCCCCCTCCACCCAATCCCTCTTGACAGCCGTGATCCCGAAGCCCTCTATAATTAATTCCCGAGGTGGATTTGAGTAATCCCCTGGTCTTTTCACGTATTACTTTCGTCCCTCAATCAGTCCCCCCCCCCTTTTTTTGGGAGATGAGACTAGACTCGAGGTGTTAGACTAGCAGCCCACGTGTGGTTCGTCTAGTGCCGGTTGATTCCCCAATCCGACGACATCTCAATCTTCCCTTTCTTTCCTGATCTTTTTTTTTTTCCTCTCCTGAGACGGTTCGCTTCGAGCGGTGGTGTCCATATCGGACGACCAGCGAAAGATTCTCCCCGTAGAAATCGATTATTACCTTGCATTTTTTCCCTCTCCCTTTTCCTTTCGCAACGACCCCCTCTTTTTTGACCTTTTTGGAGAAAACTACGCCGGATTCGCGTTTTTGTAGCTCTCGTGGTAGCCCCCGCCGAAGAAGCGGCGGTCCCGGACTATTCCCGTTGATGCGGGTGGACGGCAGCTCGACGAGAGCCCGTGCCAGTCCGTAAGTTTCTGGCGATGGCTCGTTCGAGTTCCGTCCTCTTGGAATGTATTTTAACGAGTCCGGAACGCCGTGACCGTTCCTCCTCCTTTTTCCTCTTCTCGGGTCTTCTTCCCCCCATTGAAGGGCGAGCGATCATCTCACTATCCTACGTTGTTGTGTCGAGATCGACTTTTCCCACTTTCTCGCGCGACCCTGCTTAGGGCTTCCGGTCCCTTCTGTTAGAGACGTACCCTACTTTTAAGAGTGGCATTCCAAGATTTCTCCCCCCCTTCCTCCCGCGACCCTCCCAGCGTCCGAACCTAGATATCGATGAAATCATTCCCAAGAGTAGCGTCCCGACGGCAGGAAACCCTTTTCTTTTTGCATGGCCATCTCCAGCCTTTCTTCCCCTCGATCCTTCCCTTTCTCATCGTTTTTGCTCCTCTTTAAGCTTTTGCTTTGCGCCGCCGTTCCATTCATTGACCGGCTAAGAGATAGACTTCTATGGAGAGGCTTCTTTTTCGCGGTCGAACACCCGCATCGACTTGGGGCCCCCCCCCCCCCATAGCTTTCCTAGCGAAGACCGAAGAAAGGAGAATGTAGTAGTTAGAAATCCCCCGCTAACGAAGGAGACGAGAAACCAAGTTCCTTTTTGGCGCGGCGCTCGCGCAACCACCCCCCTCGTCACGTCGCCTCTCCCCCCCGATTGATCTTTTTTTAGAAGTTCCTAACCGGTACAGTGGTCTAATAGAACTAAGCCGGGAAGAAAGAGGGCGGCGGAGGGGTCTTTGACTTACGGTAGTCGTTGACTTGTTTTTTTCGTCGGGCTCCTTTTCTGAGATTTCTGAAGCTAGGAAGTCGGATGGGTATCCTTATAGTCTGGATCTCACCCCGTTCTCCTTGTGATTTTCTGCGGACTATTTTTTTTTATCCTAGCGTCTTTTCCTCATTTCTTTTCTAAGAGGTGATTCCAGGCATAGGGGGCATTAATCGGAATCAAATGAGGTCCCCCCCTGCAGCGAAGTAGTGGGATAACCTCACCCCACGCCTCTTCCCCTCCCCCCGCGACTTCTTCTGCTCTGGTCGAGTCCCAGCGATGTCTTCTCCGGATGTCTCCATTTGGGAATAGCGCCGGGAGATCGATGCACAGCTCTCAGCTCGTGGCCCATTCCCCCTTTAGCGGCCTTGGTTCGAGGGCTTAGCACGGCGCCCTGCCTGCGACTTCTTGTCGAAACGTGGAATGGATTTCACCGGATTGTCCGTATGGGCTTCCCTCCCTTCTCTGTTTTCCCTTTTTGTATCCTCTCCCAGGACAGTTCACCTCGCCACTTTGCATTGGTATGATCTACAAGAGCCCGTGCTCAGTTTCCGGAATGGCACCCCCCCCACTTTGCCAAGTAAGTCTCCCCCCCCTACGTTGCCATTCTTTGAGCGATAAGAAGTCCTAGTTAAATAGGTAGGTCTCATCAATTACCGCCTACCTCCTATTTTCTGATGCCTCGATCCTACTCCCCCCCCAATAGTAGCGATTCCTTTAAAGCAGCGGAGTTCGTCTTCCCCATCCCATCCTTCTAATCCCTCTCTCAAGCCGTTTTTTCCCCCCTCCTTTCCTAGTTACCCTACCATTTTTGGTGCGTTTGCGTTCCGCGTTTTTTCCCTTTGGCTCCCCACCCAAGACGAACCGAGATCCCTTGCGCGTCCGTGCTCCTCGTTTGTTCTTCTATCGTCTCTCCCCGGCTGTTTCCCCCCTGTCTTTTTTTTTACACCGCGCCTCTAGCTGAAATCGCGTCTTACCTAGGATCATCTCCCCCCAGAAGTGAAGTTCCAGAACCCGCCGCTTACCAGGCTGGCACCGCGCCTTCAGCCCTTTGTCGGCGTTCTTCTTTTTTTCCCCTTAACAGTTGATGTACCGCCCCGGGTCCTTTCCAGCCCCTCGCCGAGCAGGTTGACCAATGTCGTACTCGCCCCCGGTCGCGAGATTTTTTCTTCTCCGTTCAGTTGTTATTCTCGTTCTTGCAGTCTACTATTTCCTTGACCCATACTCGAGAACCTTCTGCCGTTTAAGGTTCCCGGGCCCTTATTATCTCTCTTTCTCCGTGTTTTGATATCTCTCAAGTCATCTCCCCGACGTATGTTTACGCATTCCGATAAGGGAAGGTAATTGAGATGGACACGATCCTCCAGGTCCGAATCGCGCGACCTTCTTCTTCCTAGTCCTCCTTATTAGAGTAAAAAATGCTGGAGGGCTCCCCCAGACCCTTTCCCTATTTCCATTGGTCATCCTTCCCTCCCCTCCCCCTGTCTTGGATTTTTTTCCCCGCTTGTACTGTCTCAGCCGGGGTGAAGTACTTTGGCTGGGTCAAACGGGGAGGTGGCTGATGTAAGAGGACCGTCCCTTCTTCTCTTCTCTTTCAGTCAGTCCGACTTTTCCGCCGGGCGATCCATATTTGCCTAACGAGGGCACTTTGATCACCTTTGCGCATTTTTGATCTGGATGTCGGATCTTTTTTTTGCTGGAAGGTACCTTCCCCCCTGCCCAAATTTTTTCAGCACCCACGAAATTTCAGCCTCTGAGTCGGAAGACGTTCGGGGAGGATTGTCTTCCTCCAAGCCGACATCAGATCTGGGAGGAATTATCCCTACGAGTTGAGCCGCACCTCAAGAGGGGCATGACCCTTTTCCCCCTTCCCTTGAAGATCGATACATCCAAGCCCTTGCTTTTCCGCGCTCCTGTCCCCGAGCTTCAAAGAATTCAGTCTGGTCTCTGTGCCTAGGTTTGGGCATGCCGCCAGTTGGCCTTTTTTTGACCCCGCTTTTGAGACAAGCACACTTGGGCGGAGTGTTGTATGGATAATCATTGAAACACTCATAACAGGCGATTGCGGCGCGCGATCCCCTTGATACGGAGTTTATGAAAGCCCTCAGTCCTAGGTTCTATTTCAGAATTCGTCGGTCAGCGTCCCCCGTCCCCTCTCCTCCTTTCTAACTTTCCTTTTCTCCCCCATCAGCGACTCTCTTCTCCTGATTGTTCCCCCTTGCGACCCACGCTCTCCCCACTTTTTGCGCACCCCCAAGAACTGGGCTATCGCCCCCCCCCTCGGTGGCTATCGCCCAGGCCGAATGCGCTTGGGCTTTTCGGCCCATAGGCGTTGGAGCGGTAGCTTACGGACCTTAGGCGCCTTGATAGAGGGACAGGTTGATCTTTTCATTGTCCGTGCCCTAGAACCGGGCCCTTCCCGCACCCCCCCGACCTGAAGGCCCGGACCCGCACTTGACTCTTCAGCTAGATCGTCCTATTTTGTAAGAGCTTCCATGAACTCCCTTCTTCCTTTTCGATTTTCCTCCCACAGTTTGGAAGAAAGAAGATCATGCGGATGATTTAGGAATCCTCCTGAAAATCAAGCCGAACCCCCCTCCCCCGAGATAGACTCTCCGAATAAATTTTTCCCGTCTCTTTTGAGTTCTCCCTTAATCCCCGATACCGGGTCTTATGGAAAGCACAGGCTTGGGTCTGCCGCTCGAGGTTGTTGCCGCTTTCTCCTTTTCCACCAGTTTCTTTTGCTTTCAGCGGGTTCCGGTGTTTGTTGATGCGGTACGACCCGACCCGCCCAGTCCCTGTCGGGGATCCGTCTCGAAATTTTTCGAGAGCGTCCAGCTCTTTCTCCCTTTTTTTTTCCCGTCCTCCCCCTTCCTCAAGATCAGGTAGGAAATCGAGCTTTCTGCATTCGATGAAGGTGTTGGACGCTGGCAGGAGATCCTGACAGAGCGCTGAGAACCCGCTATCGCGGCAGGAGCACTTAGTTTCTCTTCCCTGCCTCAGCCCGCTTTTTCGGCCGCGTTCAAATTAAATCTTCGTTTGCTTCTTGACGGCCGCCAGATCAGAGGTAAGGGACGCTTGGTCGATTCCCCAGTCAAGGTACGTCGTCCTGCCACTCTTACTTCTAGGAGCGTCCCCCCTTTCTTTCCAACTATGAACGGGATCCCCTTCACGTCGTGTGGTCTCGTTCTTAGGCTTGACAAATGGGACAGGAGAGAGATATATCTTCCCCTGTTGTTTTGGAGATCTCCCTTCTCCTTCCACCCATTTTCCTCCCCCCCCCCTCCCCCCAGATCCGATTCCCCCCCAAACCTGAAGCTCGGGTCCCGGTCAAGGCTTTGATTTTGAAGCTCATCTACTAAGTTTCCTCACAAGAAGTACCGAACGAGCCATCGGCCCCCAGCACCCTAATCTTTCCCTCCCTTCCTCCCACCTCATCACGACTCTTCTTTTACCCCGTTGAACGGTAACCTATGTTTCTTCTGGCGATGGTCCATACCAACGCTGACTGTTAAGAGATAGGAGAGGTGCTCGCTTCTTAAGCGGCTTCCTCCCTCCCTTTCCTTCAACCCCAGACCGTCCAGATCTCGTTTGGATCGTTTCTCTCTTAGAGGCGATTCCTCATTGATGTTGTGCCAAAAGATTCACTCTTTCTCGGACTCGACGTACTGGCTGGCGCTTCTTTTCTCAGTTATCCCCCTCTTTTTCCAGGACCCCTCAGAGAAGAGACCCCCCCAAGACGGTGTCGGTCTATCTTGATCACCCGATCCCACAAGACGCATGAGCTTTAAGTATCCCGTATCCGTTTTCTTTCCTTTTTCCCAACCTGCTTTCCTTCAGAGGCCCTGAGGGCGTTCGGTCGATCCTTCGAGGTAGTCGTGCCTGTGGGTGGCTTTTTACGCGGTTAGAGGGTCCTATCAAGGCGGGTCATTTCTCTCCTTTCCGTTTTGTATTCTTCCTTTCCCTTCTCCGGTCGGCGTGCAGTTTACTTCCGCCGAGGCGTAGAGCTATTCGGGCCGGCGTCTTTGTCGCTTGCGGCCTTCCTCGGTTTTACCTTTTCGGCCAGTCCTGAGCAGAGATCAAGTACGCTAAGTCGTGTTGAAGAATGAGCTACAAGCGGAATTCCAACGAGATCGAGTTTTCTTTCCCCCCCACATCTCTTTTGTTGCGAGCTCGGCTACAGTCGTGTGCCCTTTCGACTTGGAGAGCTAGTAGAACGCGACTCATCGCGCGTAGGGCCCTTTTTTTTTGCTCCTTCGATGGCGGGATGAGAACGAAGAATTTTTCCCCTCCCCCCTCTTTAGCCCGTTGCGTTCCCCTTTCCAACTCCTTGCTCCCTGAATTACCTTCGATCTGACTTTTCAAGAGACTGGTCATCGGTGACCCAGGGAACGACCATCGCAGGTCTCCATTCCCCTGCTTTCCACTTCTCTTCCCCCCCCCCACCTTTTCCCTCCTACCACAGAATGGGAAATTCTTTGGCTCCCCTCTCCTCTCGGAAACTCGGCGGAGGTAATTGAACGTCAGGATCCGTTTCCTGACCTCCTCTTTCGACGGCGGAGTCGAGGCAATAGTCCCGTTACGTTGCCTACTACGGATAGGTCGTTAATGGCCATTCCTCTCTCCTCCTCTTTCGACAGTCTCTTTTTCCTCCTCCTCGTTTCCTTCCCCTCGATAGGTAAGTGTCCCCCCTTTGGTTGTCGACACTTCCAGAAATCGAGATCCTTTAACCGTGGACTTCCTTTCTTCGTTTTGGAGGCCTTTTCGGCCTTTTTCTCTCGCCATCGCCCCCTGCGTTTTTTATAGCGTCGTCCCCTGTCGTCCCATGCATTACGCGCAGCAATACCGATCAACCTTTTTCTGTTCTCCCTTTATTCCGCCCCTCCTTGTCCCGCGTCGCGGATGACCATGTTTACGTTCGTTACCCGAGCAGGTTGGACCGCTAACCGAAAGTTTACCATCTCTTCGGCCCTTCCCCCTTCATCCTTCTGATTTTTCGATCTCGGATTGCAGAGTTTCCTTTTAAAAGTATCAGGTACGGTCTAAGCAATCTTCTTCTCTCTTTCCTTTTTTTTTTCCCCTCCTTCCCTCCCTTGGTGTGTTTTTTGAGTCTACTCCGATTGTCATAGTACCTGACCGCTCCTCCTGCTTTTGTCAAGGTCAGCTCCTACGAGGACAGCCTCCTGGTCCCTTCGTCTGCGACCTGCTGATTGGGAGTAGTCAGTTCCGTTCTGGCATGTCAAACCTGGCGGAGTCAGGGGATCCCTGCCGGCGTCCTTCCTTTTCGCTCTCCTTCTCCCGACCCTCTGGCTTCATGCAGCTTCCTTATTGCACGGAATGTGACGATGGTTCCTTTCTCGCGTTTTCTTTCCGGTTTTTGGTGCTGTGTACTCTTTTTTGACAAGTCGTCCCGGACGTGATGAGAGATTTGCAGGTTGACGACCGACGACTGACTCTCCCCTCTCCCCCTTACCATCTGGATAAGGGCATCCCCCCCCGCGACGGTGCGCACTGTTTCGGAGATTTCGGCTATGTTGAGTTTAAGACCGTTCCCCGTTTCACAAACGTTCTCCCCGAAAACGGAACTCGTGGGACCCCGGGATCCTTTCTCATTTTTCCTTATAGTGTGAGGTGCTCTTGATTATGGCCGAAGACGGAATTCAAGATGTCATTTGTTTTTTATGATCCACGATGAGAATTCCGAAGCTCCCGCTTTATTTTCCCTTTGATACATGACGATACGTAGTCTACCGCCGAAGCCCTTTTCTCCCTTAATATTCAGACGATCCACCCGCCTGACCGTTTCTGACAATTAGGCGTGGTTTCTCTCCGCACATTGCCTTTGCAATTAGATGGAGGCGTAAGACGGATTCCATGTTGTACGGTCGCCCCCCCGTAGAAAAACCCAGGAGGCGTGCGCCAGCGCACAGCTCTTTCCTGGTTTCTTGTGAAAGCCTCCTTTCCTGACTTCTTTGTCGTCCGAATTTGATTTTTCAGACAGTACTCAACTTCTTCGAGGCCTGTCTCCCCCCCCTCGCCCTTTCTTTGGCTCGGGCTACGATCTTCCCCCCTGAGATGGCACAAAACTAGCCTGCGCTCCGACATTGTGGAGCTCGCCCAGCTCGCTTTTTCTTCTGCCGGTTTTAGGCTTAGCGGGCGTCACCGACGATCGGCGCCGCCCAGTGTGATCGGCTTAATGTCTGGCGAGGAAGGCTTCATTGAATGGAACTGATTCGGCCGTCCCCTTTTATACCCAAGCGGCCCGACGATTGTCCGACTCCCTCGTCTGACTAACGGTTACAGGACGTCTTTGGACGGGTTTGCCTCGCCGCCTCATATTTCCCCAGTTCTCCTTTATTTTCTCATTTCCTGACCTACGATCCCCCCCACTGCCGCTAATTCCTTTTCATTAGAGCCGCCCAGTTGAAAGTCTCATTTCTTCTACCTTAATTATACAGGTTATGGATTACTCTCCGAATTCAGCGGTGGGTCGGCGTTTCCTGAGGTTTCGAATATTTTTACGAGCAACCCTTGTGGGGGTCCTTGTTTTTCGTCTACCCACTCCCCTCCCAGTTCTACTGTCCCTTGATCCGTCTAGTTCGGTCCCGCGAGCTTTTTGTTAAAAGCTATACGTCATTCTAAGCCTGTAAGTCCCCCTTATTAGTACTTCTTCTTTGTCCTGTTGTGACGTAGTTCTGGCTGCAACTCCCGCCGTTGTCCAGAGAGGCTCTCACAAGTTTTCCTAGGATCGCGTGAAACGAATTTTACGAGTCCCCTTCCCCTTCTTAATCTGTTTTTTCGTTTCCCCCTTCCCTCTTCTGGATTGATTTGGTTACGGCCAGAGATCGAGTAGGTTTGAGCCTGAAGATGGTTCTTTTAGTCGAGAAGGAAGTGACCTGAGACCTCTTCAGCGTTCTTTCCTTTGATTATTCTCGACTCCTTTTTTTTTTGGTCCCGTCTCTTCGAGACTTGAATGGTGAAGGGGCGCGATCTCTCCTTCAACCTCAGTTGTTGTTGTTGTCTCCCTCCGATAGAAATTACTTTTTGAGTTTTAAGAGGGTCTGGACCCCTCTGCCTTCTTGGCCTCCCCTTTCCGATTACTCTTTCCCGACTACCGTTTTCAGACCAGACTTGCCTTCTCTCACGATCACCCAAGCGTCCCTATTCAACTAATCGATTCTTCTGAAGTAAACCTAATCACCGCAGTTTGACACCGCCTCGTCCCTTATCTGGCCCCTGATCCGTTCCCTTTCCGCGATCTTCTTCTTTCTTAACGGTTTCTCGCCGCTTTTTGCATCTTTTTTTTTTGTTTAGCTGATCGGTCAACTTAATCGTTCACGAGCTCTCATGTGTTTTTTCTTTCTTGGTCTCCCCCCTCGATAGCTGTGACCCCCCCAACGTCGCCGCCATTGCTCCTGACATCCCCCGAAGGACCTTCTAAGATGGTAGGTTTAGTGATCCTGCATAACTCCCCCGATGCTACTTCCCCCCCCCCCGGTTGTCTCCGTTTCGCATCGGCTTACCCCAACCTCTAGCGACGTCGTCCCAGCCCCACCTTTATGCGTTCGCAGTCCTAAAATATCAGGGGATTGAGACATCCGCTCTTCAGTGTCCACGATGGTCTCTTCCTCTTTGCGGTTGTCGTTGGCGGTGGGTCGAGGGATGAGGTACCCGGAGGATGACATGCACGCCGTCTCAGGGTCTTCTCTGTCGACCCCCTTCTCACCCACTGTCGGCCCGTTAGAGCTCTTCCTTTTCTTTTTGAGTAGAGGAGAGTAGAGGAATTTGAGGTAGTTCTTCGAGGCCCCTGCCTTTTTTCAGGGTTTCCCCCTTCAGGGCTCTTTCCGCTTCACTGAGCCTAGATAATCCGGATTGAATACGTATTTTTGGAGCCAGCCTCCCTTCTCAAGAATAGGCCTGAAAGCCGGGAGCTCCCCTTCCCTTTTGGCTCCCCGCGATTTCTTTGGCGCTTTTGTAGTTGGTCTTGGAGAGATCTTCCCCGCACAGAAGTCATCGTCCTGAGGGAGAAAGGACTAGTCAGAATCTTTTTTCCCTGGTTCCAGACCTCACCTTTCGTCGACCGATTCGCATTCGAGGAAGGTATTCCACCGCCGGGAGCAAAGGAGCCAAGAGCGACTTTCCACTCGATTTTGGAATATGGTCGGTTTGAGCTCTTCACCGTCCGAACCTGCCATTGAGATGGTTGAAGTTCCCCCGAGAGGTTCCCAACTTTTTAGGTCATGCCCAAAACTCTACCCTCCCCCTTCTACCAGTGCACGAACTCTACTTCTACAGACTAAGGTGGCCGCTTTGGGAGCTATCGTCCTAGTCCCTCCCGCTTAAAACTGATTAGTTCCCTTTTCGATCCCTGAATAGTAATCTTAAAGCGGTCATGCATTCGCGGTCTGGATCTCGTATGAAAATAGTCGGGAGCACCAGCCCCACCTTCTCCTAGTCACCTCCGATCACCCCCCAGTCTCCACAACCTTCCCGTTCTCCTTCCCCCCCTTCCACCCCACATGCCCATGGCTAACCTCCTGCGCCCGTTACAGATCCACCTCTCCATTGACTCTCCCCCTCGCCCCGGCCCCTCCAACCCCCCCTACCCCTCCCTACTTCCTCCTGCGTTCGCTTCCCTGTCGCTCCTCCCTCTCACCCACCAGTGCCGCAGCACTATCACTTGCTCACTCACGCGTTCCGGAAACGATACGTCCTCGGTTCGAACCACATCACCTACACTCCTGCTCTGTACACCCCCCCGTCCAATTTCATCACGAAGAGTTCCGGCACCTGCGCCGTCCGGGAAGTCTCACTTCATTGCCTTTCCAGACGACAAACGCCTTTCCCAAGAGGACTCTCCACCCGCAGAATGGTGTGGGGGGTTACCCCTTTTCTATCGGTTTCTTCCCCCCCCCTGGCAGACGGTACCTTCCTCGTGGTGCAGCTCGCGCATCGGTCGTTTTCTTTTTTCTATCAGACCCCCTCCTTTTTCCCGTTAAGAGACGCCCTAAGTAGAGCACCATTGTACACATCAGAACCCTTTTCTTCGTCTATTTTTGATCTTAACATTCTCCTCTGGTAAGTGAGCCCCCTCGTGAGAACTCATCTCGACCGTCTCCAAGCACGCCTTTTTCCCTCGGTTTACTCTGGACCGCTTCGAAGCTTTTCGCCTAAGAGCCCTCTTTTTTCTCTGTTACCCTTCCCACGACGGGAGGTCCTAAATATTCTTCTGTCCACCCCCTCCTTTTTTGGTGCCTTTTTTTTAAGATTTCCGCTTCCTGCGCCTACCAGGATTGTAAGGGTCAGGTCCGATATCTTCCCCGTATACGACCTAGACCCCGTACTCCTCCCTCTTTTTGATTACGTACTTTTGTGGTGCGTACGTACTGATGAGACCGCTTGAGAATTCCCCGCTAATTTTATCTCTCTCCCCCCTCCCTTGAGGCTTCCTGAGCGGTTCTTTTGAGACCACTTGTTTGCCGACTCAGGTGGGCTGTTTCTCTCAAGTCATCAACCGAATCCCCCTGACGCGCGCGCGGCGATGTTTTCTCTCTCTGTCCCCACCCCCTAATTTGGCCTATTTCCATATTCTCCTAAAAGAGTAAGGTCCCCTTTTCGTTTCCCTCAAGCGTTCGTCTTTCTTATGCTGTTTCTATTGAATGGACCCTGAACCTCGCCCCACACTGGCTCCCCTAACGAGCTCGCCTTCAGTTTTGCTTAGAGTTAGATAGTATGACTTCTCTTCTACGACCACCCCCGCTTCGTTTTTTGGCTTCTCTCCCTTTTATCCTTGAAGATTTTCTCCTTAGATACGAACGAGATTGAACTGGCGATGCGCTTAGCTTCCCCGTACGATACGCGATTCCTATTTTCCCAGCTGCCCCCCAGCATACATTCCCCGGAGCTCTCCCCCCAAAGACGTAAGGAGTTGTTCTTGATTTTTCTTTTTTTTCAAATTGAACGACCATTTTTTTTTTCTTCCCCTTGATGAGGACGATTGAACCACTCATTCTTTGCTTAGGTCGTCCTTTCTCTTTTCCCCCTCACACCCCCCTATGCCCCCTTCGATTTTCTTGGTCCTTATTCGTGACCCTTTGTAATTCCCGCCTTCCCTCTGACGGCGACTCCCTTTTTTGCCTTCTTCTTCGTTTAGCCCCTCCACATCCCCCTCCCTTCCTCAGGACTGGCACTAAAGGCCGATGAGTGCCTAATCTGATTCTTCCAACACGCCCTTCTCCGCTCTCCCCGCCGATAGCGGTGGGGCTCGACAAGGATTATGCGTCGTCATAGGCTTTCTGCGGTATTGCTGACTCCCTCTCGTCTCGCGTTCGGGCGGCTATTTTAATTTCTGGCAGGGGGAGTCGCCTATCTGCATTCGTGACTGCACGTCTTTTCCCATTGCCCGACGACCCCCCATTCGTCCCGAGACAGGGACGTCCAGCATTAGAAGGACTCAAGAAGCCAGCCTGATCCTTAGTTTGATCGGCATCCTCTTCCCCTCCCTTCTTACACGGACCCCACCTGCCCTCCGGTTCCACACGCCCACCAGATAAGAATGAATATTCCCTTCATTGTTAGTTCCTCCCCTTCCCAATGAACGTGGGATAATTACTCCTAAGGTTTTTGCTAGCTGACGGTCTCTCGAGGTGTTAGCAGAAGAAGCTTTAGGGTATGTCGGGTTGAAGGTTTTTTCTCGGTATCCCCTACCCCGACCATCGCCATATTCTCCTTTTGTCGTCGATTCTCTTCCGGCTGTCGTTTTCCCGCTATAGTTCCTGACTCAAGCGCCCCTTCTAAAGTATAGAACCCCTCCTTACTCCTCCCTGTGAAGACCTCTAGGTTTCTCCCCGATTTCGAGATCGCAACCGCTTCCGTCTGCTATGGAATCCCTTCCTCGTGGTAGCGGTCCCTAGAAAGACAGCTGTTGGCAGATGACAAACGGCCCTTTTCTTCATTGAGTTGGCAGTCTTTCTTATTTAGCTTGACCTCTTTCCCTCGGCGTCGTTCGAGGACGGTTAGTCTTGGTCCAATGAAACGCTTTAGTCGTGAGCGCCCCCTGCCCAAGGGAAAGGGAACTGTTTTTTTTTCCTTTGACTCAGACATTTTGGGAATTCTTCG